>Ga0302215_10000398_pt1 | contig 31977 bp, 21 predicted proteins | sample II_Fen_N3_1_FD_194580 | JGI IMG/M metagenome (GOLD analysis project Ga0302215, IMG submission 194580) | Peat permafrost microbial communities from Stordalen Mire near Abisko, Sweden - II_Fen_N3_1 | ecosystem: Environmental > Terrestrial > Soil > Wetlands > Permafrost | place: Sweden: Abisko... | reverse complement strand
CGCTCCAGGCTTTGTCCGGGTTGCAATGCGATTCGATAATCAGCCCGTCGAAATTCAAGTCCATGGCTTGCTGGCAAAGCGGTGCAATCAGTTCACGCTTTCCGCCTATGTGACTCGGGTCGCAAATGATAGGCAGGTTTGGCAGCTGGCGGTGAAGCTCGATAGGAATGTGCCATTGCGGTAGGTTGCGGTAAATCTTTTTGTCGAATGTGCTGAATCCGCGGTGAATGGCTGCAATGCGGCGGATACCGGCATTGTGAACTCGCTCGATAGCACCAATCCACAAATCCAAATCAGGGTTGACCGGGTTTTTGATAAATACCGGTATGTCAATTCCTTCGAGCGCGTCGGCAATTTCCTGTACGGCAAACGGATTGGCCGAAGTGCGGGCGCCAATCCAGAGGATATCCACATTGTGTGCCAGACAGTCGCGTACATGAGCTGCATTAGCTACTTCAACGGCAGTGTACATGCCAAGTTCCGACTGTACACGTTGCAACCAGGGCAATGCCGTAACACCGTTTCCTTCAAAACCACCGGGTTTGGTGCGTGGTTTCCATATTCCGGCACGGAAAATCTTAATGCCACGCGAAGCCAGTCCGCGCGCTGTTTCCATTACTTGTTCTTCGGTTTCCGCGCTACACGGACCGGCAATTACGAGCGGACGCTTAGCGTCAACTCCGGGTAATAATATTGATTCTAGTTCCATATTTTATTATTTTTCTACTAACTTTTCCAAAGTTCTAAACTTTGGAAAAGTTTAATTATTAATTCGTATTAAAGCTTCTTCCAGCATGGGTTCGGGGCAGCAAAGGGAAATGCGCACATAGCGGTTGCCTTTGTCGCCAAAAATAAAGCCGGGGGTAATGAAAACGTTTTTGCCGTATAAAGTTTCATCGGCCAATTCGCCGGAGTCTTTGTATCCGTCCGGAATTTTCGCCCAGATAAACATTCCTACCTGCGAGATGTCGTACGTACAGCCGAGCGTATCCATAATTTTATAAGCTATTTCGCGACGTTTGGCGTACACCTTGTTCATGTCGGCATGCCATTCGTTGGTGTTCTGAAGTGCCACGGCAGCTGCCACCATCATGGGGCGAAACATGCCCGAATCCACATTCGATTTTACATTTAAAATCCATTTTACGAATTGCGCATTGGTAGCCAGCATAGCCATACGCCAACCGGCCATGTTGTGCGCTTTGCTCATCGAATTCATTTCAATGCAAATATCTTTGGCGCCTTCCACCGATAGGATGCTCAGTTTTTCATCGTTCAGAATAAAACTGTACGGATTGTCGTTGCAAATCACGATGCTGTGTTTTTTGCCGAAGGCAACTAATTTTTCATATAGTTCGGCCGAGCCATTGGCACCGGTAGGCATGTTCGGGTAATTGACCCACATCAGTTTAACCGTGGATAAATCCATTTTCTCCAGCGCCTCGAAGTCGGGTTGCCAGTTGTTGTTTTCGTCCAAATCATACGAAATGATATTCGCTTCGCAAATGCGGCTGGCCGATGTGTAGGTAGGATAACCAGGATTGGGAACCAACACGCTGTCACCAGGATTGACAAATGCCAGTGTAATATGCAGGATGCCTTCCTTTGAACCGATGAGTGGTTGAATTTCGGTGGTTGGGTTTAACTCCACGTTGTACCATTTTTTATACCAGTCGGCAAAACCTTTGCGTAGCTCGGGCAGCCCCACGTAGCTTTGGTATCCGTGAACGTTTGGTTTTTGTGCCTCGTCGCAAAGCGCCTTGATGGTTGCTTCGGACGGTGGCAGGTCGGGATTTCCTATCCCCAAGTTAATCACATTTTTTCCGGCAGCATTCATCTCGGCTACTTCACGGAGCTTTGCCGAAAAGTAGTATTCCGAAACGCTGTTCAGTCTGTTTGCTGGTTTTATGTTCATTTTTTATATGATATTTGCCTTCGGCGATATTTGCTTCTTTGGTCGCGATAGTTGGCTTCGCCGATATTTGTTTTAATTGTAAATCTAAAATCGTAAATCTAAAATCATTCAGCCGGTGTTTTCGCTTCCTTGTATTCTCCCAAAATCTGAAAATCGCGTGTCAACGGACGAATGGCATCGAGCGATTGGCGGTAGCGGTCGTAGTTATCAAACGTCAGATTGATGTAAAACTGGTATTCCCATTCGCGGCCGATAATCGGTAGCGATTGAATTTTCGTCAGATTCACATGGTAGAACGACAGAATGGAAAGCACCTTGGCTAAACTTCCTTCTTCGTGAGGCAATGTAAAAACCATCGAAGACTTGTTAAGTTCAATATTGCTGGTTAATTCTCTGGCCAGACCGAGTTCTGCAATAATAAGAAAACGGGTGAAGTTGCGTTTGTTTGTTTCAATGCCTTTGGCAAGAATTTCCAACCCGTACTTTTCGGCTGCAAGTGAACTGCAAATAGCAGCACGTTTCGTTAGCTGATTTTCAGCAATCTCTTTGGCTGAAAGAGCAGTATCTTCGCTTTCGATGGCCTTGAGGTGTTTGTGTTCGTCCAGAAACTCTTCACATTGCATCAGCGCAATAGGGTGGGAGTAAACTTCTTTCATTTTTTCAATTTTTTGTCCGGGCAGTGCTACCAGATTGTGCTCAATCCTGAGTTTATGCTCGCCAATAATCAGACATCCGCTTTCTTTCAGCAGATTGTGGTTTTGCAACAGGCTGCCTGCTATCGTATTTTCAATGGCAATGATACCGAGCAAGGTTTCGTCCTCTGCCAAGGCGTTGAATAAGTCCTTGAAGGTATGGCATGGCAAGATTTCAATTTCTTCGTCCTGAAAAAACTGACGTGCTGCAATTTCGTGAAATGCTCCGCTGACTCCCTGAATGGCTACTTTCTTCATGATTTGTTTTTGTTTATAATAAAAAATCCTGCTCGATTGTTCGAGCAGGATTTTCGTGTGTTTTCTGTAATTATTTTGTTTTTTACATAAAAGAAATTCCTGCTCTCACCTATTAAAGTAAAAGTAAAAATAAAAGTATGTAAAAAATCGATTTACCATATCTGTGTCTTCTTGTTTTAGACGGTGCAAAAGTAATATTATTTTTTAATAATACAACCGGATTGATAGAAAAAAGTTCAAATTCATTTCAGATTATCAATTATTATCGGTTTTCAGTTTATTGAAAAAGGATAATTTCTTCCGAAAAAAATGTTTGAATCCGTACTCTGAAGCCCGCTTACAGTCTTGTAGATAGTAGAATATTATACTGATTACAATCCGCTTTTTGAAATTACCTTAAAATTATATCGTTTTGTCAATTTATATGCGAGATATAAAAAAATGCATAGAATTTTGTGATTTTTTACTTGATTTTTGTGACAAATTGTATGGATAATAGCCGAAATTATTGTAAATTTGCACCTTCAATTTTAAAAACAGTCAGGAATGAATAAAATAGTCAGTAAAGAGTATTTCTCTGCTAATGTTATTAAGTTTGAAGTGGAAGCTCCTTTAATTGCAAAAGCAAGAAAAGCCGGCCACTTCGTTATGGTAAAAGTAGGTTTAAAAGGCGAACGAATCCCATTGACGATTGCCGATGCCGATTTGCAAAAAGGAACCATAACTCTCGTTGTGCAAAAAATGGGTGTATCGTCGTCAAAGCTTTGTGCGCTCGAAGTTGGTGAATACATTACTGACTTGGTTGGTCCGCTAGGAAAAGCCACGCATATCGAAAACTTTGGAACGGTGGTTTGTGCCTGTGGTGGTGTGGGAACGGCTCCCATGTTGCCCATTGTAGCTGCTTTGAAAAAAGCCGGCAACAAAGTGGTTACGGTTATTGCAGCCCGTACCAAGGATTTGATTATTTTGGAAGAACAAATGCGCCAGTATTCCGATGAAGTAATTGTGATGACTGATGATGGTTCATACGGAAACAAAGGGTTGGTGACAAACGGTGTGGAATCGGTTATCAATCGTGAAAAAGTGGATTTGTGCGTAACTATTGGTCCGGCTATTATGATGAAGTTTGTAAGTCTGTTGACTAAAAAATATGAAGTGCCTACGTTGGCTTCGCTCAATACGATCATGGTGGATGGAACCGGAATGTGCGGTGCTTGCCGTGTAAGTGTAGGTGGAAAAACCAAGTTCGTTTGTGTTGATGGTCCTGAGTTTGATGCACACTTGGTTGATTTTGATGAAATGCTGATGCGTCTTGGTGGATACCGCGATATTGAACGCGAAGATATGGCAAAAATGGCTTAATAAATTAATTACCCAAAAATAAAAGTTTTATGCAAAATAAAGAAGATAGATCGGCAGCATGGCGCGATGAGCTCCGCAAGTCGATGAAAGCAAAAGAACGCACGGATATACCTCGTGTTCACATGCCCGAGCTGGATCCCGTATATCGTAGTCACAGCCGGGTTGAAGAAGTAAACTTGGGTTTGACAGCCGAAATGGCCATGCTTGAGGCAAAACGTTGTTTGGATTGTGCAAATCCAACCTGTATGCTTGGTTGTCCGGTAGGAATTGATATTCCTCGGTTTGTAAAGAATATTGAACGTGGTGAGTTTCTAGAAGCTGCGAAAACATTGAAAGAAACTTCGGCATTACCAGCCGTTTGTGGGCGTGTTTGTCCGCAAGAAAAACAATGTGAAGGACAATGTATGCATTTGAAAATGAAAAAAGAACCGGTTGCAGTTGGGCATTTAGAGCGTTTCGCTGCCGATTATGAACGCGAAAGCGGAAACATTTCTGTTCCTGAAACAGCAACAGCTAACCATATCAAAATTGCAGTGGTTGGTTCCGGTCCTGCCGGATTGGCTTTTGCCGGCGATATGGCTAAATTTGGATACGAAGTGGTTGTTTTTGAAGCATTACACGAAATTGGTGGTGTGTTGAAATATGGTATTCCTGAATTCCGTTTGCCCAACGATATTGTGGATGTTGAGATTCAGAATTTACAATCCATGGGAGTTCATTTTGTCACGAACTGTGTAGTTGGAAAAACGATTTCAATTCAGGATTTGGAAGATGATGGCTTTAAAGGAATTTTTGTGGCAAGTGGTGCAGGGCTTCCTCGATTTATGAATATCAAGGGTGAAAATTTGGTGGGAGTTATGTCGTCCAACGAATACCTGACCCGTGTGAACTTGATGGATGCTGCCAGTGAAGATTCGGATACTCCGGTGTTTAAAGGCAAAAAGGTAGCCATTATTGGTGGTGGAAACACGGCTATGGACTCAGTTCGTACTGCTCGTCGTTTGGGTGCTGAACGTGCAATGATTGTATATCGTCGTTCGGAAGAAGAAATGCCGGCACGTGTGGAAGAAGTGAAACATGCCAAGGAAGAAGGAATTGATTTCTTGACATTGCATAATCCGATTGAATATGTGGGAAACGAACAAGGTCGCGTAACTCAAATGTTGCTTCAGGTTATGGAATTGGGTCAACCTGATGCGTCTGGTCGCCGTTCACCGATTGAAGTTTCCGGAAAAACCGAGTTAATTGATGTGGATATGGTGGTGGTGAGCGTTGGTGTTTCGCCTAATCCATTGATTCCTCAATCGGTAAAAGGATTGGAAGTATCCAAATGGGGGACTGTAATTGTCAACAATGATACCATGCAGTCGGCTGTGCCAATTATTTTCGCTGGAGGTGATATAGTGCGCGGTGGTGCAACGGTTATTTTGGCTATGGGCGATGGTCGTCGTGCGGCTAAAGCCATGGACGAATGGATTAAGAAAGGTTGATGCCTGAAAATGTAATTATAAAATTAAAGGTCGGCAAACGCTGACCTTTATTTTTATCCAAACATTTCAATGTCTTCTTTGGAAATGGTGGTGCCACCCAATATGATTAAGCGTTCCACCATGTTTCGAAGCTCGCGTATATTTCCGGTCCAGGAGCGGTTTTGAAGTTCGGCTATGGCAGCATCTTCAAAGCTTTTTGTTTGAATACCCTGTTCGCCGCAAATCAATTCGCAGAAATGGGTAACCAGCAGCGGGATATCCTCTTTCCTGTCGTCCAGACCGGGAACGTGAATGGGTATGACATTCAATCGATGGAATAAATCTTCCCGGAAATTTCCTTTTTCGATTTCGCTTTTCAGATTTTTGTTAGTGGCGGCCAGCACGCGGACATTCACTTTGATGCTTTTGTCGCTTCCCACCCGGGTCAGTTCGTTTTCCTGCAATACACGCAATACTTTGGTTTGTGCCGATAGGCTCATGTCGCCAATTTCGTCCAGAAAAATAGTGCCGCCATCGGCTTGCTCAAATTTACCGATCCGCTGTTTGATAGCCGAGGTAAAAGCCCCTTTCTCGTGGCCAAACAATTCGCTTTCAATCAATTCGGACGGAATAGCCGCGCAATTCACTTCCACATACGGTGCATCCACCCGGTTGCTGCTTTCGTACAACAAGCGCGCAACCACTTCTTTGCCGGTACCGTTGTCGCCGGTTATTAAAACCCGTGCATCGGTAGGTGCAACGCGCTCCACCATCATTCTTACTTTTTGAATAGCTGCCGATTCGCCAATCATTTGGTGGCGTTTGGCAATTTTCTTTTTCAGAATTTTGGTTTCTTTTACCAACAAATTTCTTTCCAATGCATTGCGAATGGTAATGAGCAATCGGTTTAGATCAATGGGTTTTACAATAAAATCGAAAGCTCCTTTTTTAATGCATTCAACAGCTGTGTCAATATTTCCATGACCGGAAATCATGATAATAGGTGCTTCAATCTCTCGTTCGATAAGATGACCAAGCAATTCAATTCCATCCATTTCGGGCATTTTAATGTCCGAAAAAATCAAATCAAAAACCTGACTTTGAACCACGTCCAACGCTTGTTTTCCGTTTTCGGCTAAGGTAATCTGATGTTTCTCAAACTCCAGAATATCTTTCAACGTGTTCCGAATGCTGCGTTCGTCGTCAATGATTAGAATTTTTGCCATTTTAATTGCAAATTAGTCTGTTTATAAATCGAACCCGATATCGCTTCTGAAATACTTTTTATCGTATGAAATTTTCTGAGCATTAGCAAATGAAGTGGCAAGTGCTTCAGCTTTTGAGTTGCCGTAAGAGCTAACAGCTATAACGCGACCTCCATTGGTTACGACTTTTCCATCTTTCAATGTCGTGCCTGCATGAAAAACAATGCTACCGTTAATATCATCAAGTCCTGTAATTTCTTTTCCTTTCTCAAAATCCTCGGGGTAGCCGCCAGAAACCAGCATAACCGTCACTGCCGAGCGTTCATCAAACTCAATTGTTTTTTCGTTCAGGTTTTCATTGGCAACACCTTCAAGTAAATCAACAAAATCGGATTTAATACGCAACATCACTACTTCCGTTTCAGGATCACCCATGCGGGCATTGTATTCGATAGTATATGGCTCGCCATTGACTTTTATTAAGCCGAAGAAAATAAATCCTTTATAAACAATTCCCTCGCTTCTTAGTCCGTCAACAGTTGGTTTGATGATTCGTTCTTCCACTTTTTTCATAAACTCCGCATCGGCAAACGGAACAGGAGAGACGGCACCCATACCGCCGGTGTTTAATCCTTTGTCGCCTTCGCCAATTCGTTTATAATCCTTTGCTTCGGGTAGGATGGTGTAATTTTTACCATCGGTAATAACAAATACCGAGCATTCGATGCCCGAAAGAAATTCTTCGATTACCACCGTTTTGCTCGCCGAACCGAATTTACCATCGAGCATAGATTTTAATTCGGCAATGGTTTCGTTTAAGTCGTTTAGTATCAAAACACCTTTTCCTGCTGCCAATCCATCGGCTTTTAGAACGTAAGGTGCTTGTTGCTTTTTAAGAAATTCAATTCCTTCCTCAATGTTGTTGGCATTTACGCTAAAGTAAGCGGCAGTAGGGATATTGTGGCGGAACATAAACTGTTTTGAAAAATCCTTGCTGCCTTCCAGCTGTGCGCCAATTCTGTCGGGTCCAATTACCGGAAGGTTTTTCAATTCTTCATCGTCGGCAAAAAAGTTTACCACTCCTTTTACCAGAGGATCTTCAGGCCCAACGACAACGAGATTTATGTTGTTCTCAATAATAGCAATTTTCAAAGCGGGAAAGTTATCGGCAGCAATATGTAAATTGGTACCAACTGTTGCTGTTCCGGGATTACCGGGAGCAATATAAAGCTTTGATAATTTAGGGCTTTGAGCAATTTTCCATGCCAACGCATGTTCACGACCGCCTGCACCAAGGAGAAGAATATTCATAGGTTGCTAAAATTTTGTATTTAGGTTACAAAAGTACCTATTTTTCAGCTTTTAGGCAAATAGAGATTCGCAAAAAAAAATAAAGAGGCCAAACTGTTGTAAGTTTGACCTCAGGTTGGTATGATTTTATAATTACTTTTTTTGCTTATGATTTCTGTAAGTCAAATTCTATGTTTCTCTTCTCGGACTAAACCCTTATAAAAGACGAAAGGTAGCTTGCCTCACGGCATACTACCAATCTTTGTTAACCTTAAATCTAATACTATGAAAAAATCACGATGCAAAGATACTGCTCTTGGAATGCTATACCAAACATTCTGCGTTAAATATGCTTTAAAAGTATGTTCTAAAACATTAAATATAGTTATTTTGAAAATGCAAATGGCAAAAATTTGTATAAACTCGCGATATTTTATGTTTTAAAATTGTGTTATTAAAATCAAGTATAGAGTTTTGCATCTAAATTTTGGACTTGGGATATATTTTTAGAAGGTTTAAAAGCGCTTAGGTGCTTCAAATATTGATATTATACAAATATTAATTATTTAATCTAGTTTCGTTGTAGTTAAAAACGTGGTGTGTTTGTAGCAAAAACTACTAATTTTTTCTCAATCTATAGCTACAAAAATTGACATAATGACTAAGTTAACTTTCTGGAATTGAGATAAAAAGCAATTATAAGACTAATATAAGTTGATTTAGGTTAATTGTTTTGTTTTTTTTCGGATTATCCAGTTTAATTTTTATTATATTTGCCTAATTTAGTTTTTTAGTAATGATTCAATAATTTAAGATTGAATTTTTTATTACATAATGTTTTATGATACAAAAATACAGAGAATATAGTAAAACTAAAGATACGTCATTTTTGACATTGCAAAAGTTTAGGTAATGCACAATTTTGACGATAAAAAGGAAAGAATCACAAATACCTAAATGAACATTATGGCTAATACTTTAAATGCAGTCATATCTGTCAATAATTCAATACTTTTTGTTTGCAAAAGCAGTGAGCAAACAGATCAATTTAGTAACACTTTGGTAAAAGGTGGTTTTGATATTACTATGAAGTTTACTGCCAAAGCGGCTTTAGAAAGTATTGCAGAAACCCAGCCATCATTATTGATTTCAACTATCAATCTTCCTGATTTAAGCGGTTTTGATTTGTGTAGAAAAATTAAATCTAACGATACGAATAATTCGATTCCAGTTCTTTTAATTAACATAGAAAATGAAAGTGATAAACTTGCAGCAATTAAAGCTGGCGCTTCCGATATCATAGGCACGTCAATTTCTCCCGAAGCGTTTTTAGTAAAAGTGAGTTCGTTGGTAGCTTCAAACCATGTGTTATGTGAGGCGGGGATGCAGGATTTCCAATTTAAAAATATCTTTTCAAAAGCGTTTTTAATTAGCCCGGGGTGTGTAAGTATAAGTCGTGTTAGTGATGGAATGTTTGCTTTTATAAACAAGGGGTTTACCAATACTTTAGGATATACTGAAAGTAATATATTAGGTAAAACAGCTATAGAAAAAGATATTTGGTACAACTTGTCAGATAGAAATCGTTGGATTGATGAAATAACTAAAAATGAAGTTGTTATTGATTTTGAAACACAGCTTAGAACTAAAGAAGGCAATATTATTAACGCTCTTATTTCTGCTTCTCTAATTGAATTTGATGGACAGAAGCATGTATTATGCATTACATGCGATATTACTGGAAAAATTCAAGCCGAGAAAATGTTAATGGAGAAAGAGTTGCTTTTCAAAGAATCACAGCAAGTGGCTTGTATTGGATCATATCGCTTGAATCTTGATTCAATGCGTTGGACTACTTCAGAGGAGTTAGATAAGATTTTTGAGATAGACGATCATTATGATAAAAGTGTTCAGGGTTGGTTGAATCTTATTTTCGATAAAGATCGAGAAATGATGTCGGATTATTTTCTAAATGAGGTTGTTGCAAAAAAAGCAAGATTCAACAAAGAATACCGAATTCAACAATATATAAGCAAAGAAGTAAAATGGGTTCATGGTTTAGGAAAGTTGTTTTTTGATGAAGAAGGGAATATTGTTTCTATGGTTGGTACAATTCAGGATATAACTAAAAGAAGATTAGTAGAGCAGGAGAGGGAGAATTTTTTGAAGTTTTTTGAAATTTCATCGGATGTAATGTTAATATTGAATTTGTCAGGCAATTTGAAAAAAGCAAATCCTGCTACTGAACTGTTACTTGGATATGATGTAGATTCAATAATATTACAACCTTCATTGAGTTTTATTCATCCAGATGACAAACAAACCACTCAAGACAATTTCTTTCGTCAGAAAGAAACTGGACAAACAGCAAATTTTGAAAATAGATGTATTTGTAAGGATGGAACAGTAAAATGGCTCTCGTGGCTCGTTGACTTTAATGAGACAGATAATGTAATCTATGCAACGGGTCGAGACATAACTGAAAAAAAAAGGAACCAGGAGATTTTAGCAGAGTCCGAAAGGCGTTTTCGTGAATTGCTTTCAACAATGAAAATGATTTCACTTATTCTTGATTTTAATGGAAACGTAACTTTTTGCAATGACTATTTTTATAAACTTACCAATTGGGAGAGTCAGGAGGTGATTGGGTTAAATTGGTTTGATCATTTTTTATCAAAAGATATAATTGATAATGTAAGGAAAATCATTTTTGATGTTGGGAGTAAAGGTACGGTATTATCAAATCAAGAAAATAAAATTTTAGATAAGGATGGTAACGAATTACTTATTTCATGGACTAATACGTTGCTTTATGATTCCAATGGAACTGTGAATGGGATTGCAAGTCTTGGGGTTGATATTACCGAATACCGCAAGGCAGAGATATCACTTCGCAGGGCAAAGGACAGATTAAATAGAGCAGAACTGGTTGCAAAAACAGGAAATTGGGAACTTGACATTAATACCTTAAAAGTGAAAGTTTCGCGTGGTGCAGCGATGTTGTATGGTCTAAGCAAGAAAAATTTGGATTACAAAGAAATTAATGAAATTCCACTAGAAGAATATCGTCCGAAATTGGATGTGGCTTTGAAAAATCTAATAGGTAAAAATGAACCATATGAAGTGGAATTTAAAATTAGGGCTACAGATACTGGTGAAATTAAAGATATTCATTCAACTGCAAGTTTTGATAAGGAGAAAGAAATACTATTTGGTGTAATACAGGATGTTACTGCTAAAAATAAAATGGATGAAGCACTCCGTCAAAGTGAGGAAACTTACCGTTTGATGTTCGAGAATAATCCACAACCGATGCTTATTTATGACTTTGATACACTTGAGATTTTAGAAGTTAACAAGCAGGCAATCCTTCATTATGGATATTCACGAGATGAATTCTTATCATTAACGGTCATTAATATTAGTCCATCTGAGGACATCCCTAAGGTTGATGAGTATATTCAAAAACTTAGACTAGGTGGTGTTCCAGAGCATAGTGTTTGGAGACATGTCAAAAAGAATCAAGAAATTGCTTTCGTCGAATTTACATCTGTCACGGTAAATTGGAATGGTCACTCTGCTAGACATGTTTTAATAAATGATATAACTGAAAAAGAACTTGCTCAGAGAAAATTGCAAGAAAAAATGGATGAGCTTATTCGCTTTCACAATTTGACTGTTGATAGGGAGTTGACCATGATTGAATTAAAAAAGGAGGTAAATGATTTGCTTGAAAAAAGTGGTCATAAACCGAAATATAAAATTGTAAATTAATAAATTAAGGACATTGTTTTTAGATATTAAAACTTGTCTAATTCAATTTTAATATGAGTGCAACTACAGAATCGTTAATTGAATTGATTATAAAAAAGACAAATGTAGATTTGTCGAAGTATGATTCAATTTTTTTTAATAATTCCATTAGAAAAAATATTTCTCATGCGGGTTGTAAGTCGTTATCGGAATATCAACTTTTACTTGAGTAATCTACGTATGAAATTGAAAGTTTTCTGGATTAATTACAAATAAACTATAGTGAGTTTTTTAGAAATTCGCTAACATATTCGGTGTTAGAGAAGATAATATTTCCCAGGTTATTTCATGAAAAAGAAGGGTCTAATCAACGGGAAATAAGAATTTGGTCAGCAGCCTGTGTAACAGGACAGGAAGCATATAGTTTGGCTATAATTTTGACAGAGCAAAATAATAGTCAAGTAACGTTTCGAATTTTTGCCACTGACCAATCTGACAAACAAATAGAAATAGCTGAGATAGGAATATATTCTATTTCAGCACTGAATTTGGTAACATTAAAGAGGCTTGATAACTGGTTTTTATTCAATGGGAAAAATTATGCTGTAAGAGATAAAATAAAGGCAAATATAGAGTTTTCAACCTTCGTTCTGCTTAATGATGTTCATATGTGTCCGCCTTCCAGCATTTTCGGTGATTTTGATATCGTTTTTTGTGCAAACTTTTTTTTTATTACAAACCGGAATTTAGAAATTAAATTGTAAGAAAAATTAGTAAAACATTGTCGAGTAAAGGATAAATTATCACAAGTGAAGCGGAAAAAGAATTGTTTTTGCAACATCATTTTGAAGAAATATATCCTGGTTCTGGAATTTTAAAAAAAAATAATAGTGGACATAAAAATATATGAAGAAGTATAGTATTCGAAATTTTAAAATTAAAACTCAGTTATTCGTTAGTCTAGGACTGATGTTTCTTTTTGTAATAATTCTTGGAGTTGTTAAGAAGACTGAAAATGTTGTTGCTGTGAAACCAAAAAATAACAAAATCAACGGAAAGCCGACTATTCTAATTGTAGAGGATAATCCAGATAATATGATAAGTATTAAAGCTATAATTGACAGAAAATTTGACGTGATTGAGGCAATAGATAGAAATGAAGCTGTAGAAATAACAAAAAAACATACACCTCATTTAGTGTTAATGGATATAGTACTTCCCGAAATGGATGGAATTCAGGCATTCAAAGAAATAAGGAAGAATGCAGATTTGGTGCATATTCCTGTTATTGCATTAACCGCAAGTGCAATGACAACCGATCGCGAAACCATTTTGGCACATGGTTTTGATGCTTATATACCTAAGCCAATTCAAGAAGAAGAGTTTTTTAGCACAATTGATAGTGTACTGTATGGAAAATAAAATAATTAAAATACTTGCAATAGATGATAATCTGGATAATCTGATTACAATTCAGGCATTGATATCAGACACTCTACCGCTTTCTCAGGTTATTATCGCTTTAAGTGGTAAAGAAGGTCTTGCATTGGCAGCTGTTGAGGATCCTGATGTAATATTGTTAGATATTGTAATGCCTGAAATGGATGGATATGAAGTCTGTAGGTGTTTAAAAGAAAACAAGAATTTGGTTGATATTCCGGTTGTTTTTTTGACAGCCTTAAAGGGGGATAAGGCAAGTAAGATTAAGGGGCTTGAATGTGGAGCAGAAGCTTTTCTTGCCAAACCAATTGACGAAGGCGAACTTTTGTCGCAGATTCGCGCAATGGTTAAGATAAAAGTGACAAATAATAACAAAAAAGATAAAACCAAACAACTTGCTCGTCTGGTTTTAGAACGCACTAAAGAGCTGAATGAAACACATCTAGCAACGTTGAACTTACTAGAAGATTTAAGAACTGAGAACGAAGCTAGACGTAAAACCGCGGAAGCACTGAAAGCCAGTGAGGCATTGTATCGTTCAATACTTGATGCATCACCCGATGCTATTGTGCTTTCTGATTTGCTAGGAAGAATTCAGATGGTTTCTCCAAATGGGTTGAAATTAATGGGCTTTGAAAAGGAATCGTTTGTTGTTGGAAAGTATTTAGGCGAGTTTTTAGCGAAAGATGATGTTGAGCGAGCAATGAGGAATATCGAAAGTATGCTTTTTGGTGTGTTTAATGGACCTGAAGAATATCAGTTGGTCGATAATAATAATCAACTTATATCGGTTGAAATCAATGCTCAATTTGTAATGGATGAGAATGGTGAACCTAATCGGTTAGTTTTTGCCATTAGAAATATTACTGAACGGAAAAAGGCTGAACAAGCGCTAATAGAAAGTGAGGAAAAGTACAGATTCATGACCGAAAATATTAGCGATGTTATCTGGCATATGGATTCACATTTTTGTTTTGATTATATTAGCCCAGCTATAGAACGGATGCAAGGCTATAAACCTGAAGAACTCATAGGTAGATCCCTTTTTAGCCTTTTAAATTCAGACGGGATTAAACAAATTGAGGATAAGGCTGCAATTGTTAGGGATAAGCTCAAGGAAAACAATTTGAACCCTGAATTGAAATTGGAATGTGAATCGATTTGTAAGGATGGAAGTTGGATTTGGATTGAAGTTAACGTTACGATACAGTTGAATCAGGATAGAAAAACTGTTGGATTTCACGGAATTGTACGGGATATTACAGCAAGAAAGAAATTTGAAGATGCATTGCGCGAAAGCGAAAGTCGATACAATACATTTATCAACAACAATGTCGATATGATTTTTGTTAAGGATAGCCGATTTAGATATCTGGTTGCCAATAATGCAATGGCTAAGTTATACGATAAATCACCTGCTGAAATGCTAAACAAAACAGATCATGAATTAGCCGATAATTTGCTCAATTATCCTTGTAGTTCATCCGATCAAAAAGTTTTGGAGAAAAATACCACCATTGTTATCGAAGAAAAATTAGGTGACAGGGTATTTGAAACTACTAAATTCCCGATGAAATTGGGGAATAACACCAATGGAATAGGAGGAATTCTTCATGATATTACGGAGCGAAAATTGGCAGAAGCCAAGTTAAATTACGTGACACGTCTCTATGCGTTGTTGAGTCATGTAAATCAGGCAATTATTCAAATAAAAAATATTGATGAATTATTTGATACAATTTGTAAAATGACTGTCGAGTACGGACAGTTTAGAATGTGTTGGATTGGAATATATGATGAAAATGAACAGTGTATTGAACCTAAGACATTTGCGGGATATAATGAAGGTTATTTAGATAATCTAAAAATTTGTCCTTATGATAAATTAACGGGCTATGGGCCTACAGGTACGGCTTTTCGTGAACAAAGAATTGTTTTTTGTAATGATATAGAAAATGATTTGATTATGCTGCCATGGAAAGATAAAGCGCTAAAAAGAGAATATAGATCATTATTTTCAACTCCAATATTTAGAAATAAAAAGCCGTATGGCACTTTGACGTTTTATGCTAAGGAAGTTGATTTTTTTAATGAAGATGAAAGAAAACTTTTACAAGAAGTTAGTCGGAATATTTCTTTTGCAATTGAAGCCATCGATGCAGAATCTGAAAAAAAATCATCGCTAAGAGCATTGGAGAATAGCCGTCATGAATTAAAAATAATTTACGACAACGCACCAGTAATGATGTGTGTTGTTAACGAAGAAAGAGAGATTCAATTTGCAAACAAAGCGTTTAAAGAGTTGACCGGATTCTCAGAAGCACTAGAGAAAAATGGAGTTTTGGGAGGAGTGGTAGGATGTATTCATTCATACGAATCGGAAGATGGATGTGGCTATGGGCCAAACTGTTCAAATTGTACATTGCGCAGAGCAATTGAAGTAACTTTCCTAACAGGAATTGGAATAAGTAATATTGAATATCATACAATTATTCAAAAAAAGGAAGAAATATATTTGCTTGGTTCCACCGCTTCAATTGACACAAATGATTCGAAGAGTATCTTGCTTTGTCTTCATAACATTACCAACAGAAAAATGGTGGAAGAAGCTTTGCAAAAGAGCGAAGTTTTATTAAGAACCTTTATAGACAATTCTCCCTTTGAAATTTGGGCGAGAGACAATGAAAGTATTGGTATTCTCGAGAATAAAATGTTTGTTAATAATTCTGGTTCAATAATTGGAATCAAGCCAAATTCCGACAATAGATTAGATTCAAATACCGTAAATAGATGGGAACAGGTTAATGGTCGGGTTTTCGCTGGCGAAATTGTGGATGAAGAGTTTGAGTTTGAGGTGAAAGGTGAATATAAAAACTATCAACAGATTGTATTTCCAATTAAAACTCCAACTCAAACCATTGGAATTGCCGGTTTTAATATTGATATTACAGAACGTAAATTGTCAGAGAAAGCTCTTAGTGAATCGCGTGAGCAATTGAAGAAGTTTGCAGCCCATTTGCAAAATGTAAGGGAAGAAGAACGGACTCTGCTTGCTCGGGATATACACGACGATTTGGGGCAAATCTTAATTGCTATGAAAATTGATTTGGGTTTGCTAAAACAGGGTTTGGTTAAGAATTTGGATGGTGAAATTCTCGAAGATTCTATGCAAAAGTTCAATGATTTACAGGGCCTTGTTGATAATACGTTGAAATCTACAAGACGAATTATGACTGATTTACGACCTGAGGTTCTTGATTTACTTGGACTGATTGAAACTATAAAACAGCATATTAAAGGCTTTGCTGAGAGAAATAAAATAGAATGTAAATTGATTAATCATACTAACAATTTGGAGTTGAACTCTCAACATTCAGTAGCTCTGTTCCGCATTGTCCAGGAAGCATTAAATAATATAGCAAAGCATGCCAGAGCTACTAAAGTAGAGGTAAGACTAACAGAGACTAAAGATAAATTTACTCTTGAAATTAAAGACAATGGTATTGGTTTTGACACCAACGATAAAAGAAAAATAGATTCTTACGGGCTGCTTGGCATGAAGGAGAGAGTATTTCTTTTAGGAGGTAAATTAAAAATCACATCTCAAAAAGATAAAGGAACAACAATAAAAGTGGAAATTTGAAACATTGCAAATTTGAAACTTAAGTATTAAAATAGTAAAAGACACAATTTAAAATAATAGGGTATTATGACTAAGGTATTTATTGTCGATGATCATGAAATAATTCGTGAAGGACTTAAAAGAATTCTCAATAACGATATTGACATGATAGTCGTGGGGGAAGCAGGAAATGGAAACGATGCCTTGAAAGGAATTTATGAAACTGACTGTGATGTTTTACTCCTTGATCTGAACATTCCCGGCAGAAAAGGTCCAGATTTAATACAAGAAATAAAAAAAATAAAACCTAATTTACAGATTTTGATGTTAAGCATCAGTCCGGAAAATCAATTTGTATTACCATTGCTTACAGCTGGTGCTTCAGGCTATCTTTGTAAAGATTCCGTACTGAATGAATTAGTTAATGCCATTCAGAAGGTTTCATCTAAAGAGCGCTATTTGAGTACTCATTTATCTAAACAATTGGCTTCTGACATACTTTCGGGCGAAATGTGAGAGAAGAGGATCGAACTTTTTTTGCATGACAAAACATAATGATTTAGGGCAAATTACATGAAAATAGATGTGGGATTATTAAGAAATTCAGTAATAAAAAATGCTGAAAGTATAGATAGTGATATAGAAATCAAATATGATAATTAGTAAATAATGATTAAGAATGGCATATTCTTAAAATTTGCAACAAACAAAAACAAACAACTTAAATATGGTATTATGACAAAAGTATTTATTGTCGATGATCATGAAATAATTCGTGAAGGACTTAAAAGAATTCTCAACGATGAAATTGATATGGAAGTAGTTGGTGAAGCCGAGAATGGAAATGAAGTAATAAAAGCGATTTCAGAAACAGAGTGCGACATTTTGTTACTCGATTTAAATATACCGGGTAGAAAAGGCTCGGAGTTAATTAAAGAAGTTAAAAAAATAAAACCCAAATTGCAAGTTTTGATATTGAGTATCAGTCCCGAAGATAAATTCGCATTGCCCCTGTTGCGAGCTGGAGCATCAGGTTATCTTTGCAAAGATTCTGCGTTGAATGATTTGGTTCATGCTATTCAGAAAGTGTCTTCTCAAGGGCGATATTTGAGCTCAAATCTGGCTGAGCAATTGGCATTTGATGTGTTATCTGAAGAAACACGACCTGCAAGGAAACTGACTTTCTTAGAAAATAATATCTTACAATTAATTGCTAAAGGAAAAGAGTATGAGGACATTGCGGCCGAACTATCCATTAGCGTAAACTCAGTGACAGCTTCGAGGCGTAAAGTCTTGGAAAAATTAAATTTAAAGAACAATGTCCAGCTTACACATTATGTTTTAAATAACAAATATTTATCATCTATTAATAAAAGTAACAGATAAAAATGCAACACTAAATTTATAGATTGTATGAAAACGAAATGCTTGATTATTTTTTTGCATGAAATCTTCATATATGCCTGATAATAATTGATATTGATTAAAAAAAAATTATTATATTTGCAAACAACATATTGGTAAATATTCTACAATCCAAACTATTTATCTGTGTTAAAGCAATCAATAGGTTAAAATAAAATGCTGATAAATAAAGATATAATTAAATTATTTGAATTATGATAAGTATATATATTGTCGATGACCACGAAATAATTCGTGAAGGATTAAAAAAAATATTGCGAGAAGAACCCGACTTAAAAGTAGTGGGTGAGGCTCAATGCGGAGATGATGTCATTCGGAATATTAAGAATATAGATTGCGATATTATGTTGTTGGATATGAATATGCCGGGCAGAAGTGGATTGGAACTACTTACAGATATTAAGGAACTAAAACCTAATATTCATATATTAGTATTAAGTATCCATCCCGAAGATAAATTTGCACTGAGAACACTGAAAGCAGGTGCATCAGGTTACTTATGTAAAGACACAGCACTAGATGAATTGGTTATTGCAATTAGAAAAGTATATACTAAAGGACGATATTTAAGTGCAAATCTTGCAGAGCAACTGGCTTTTGATTATATGCCGGATAAAAGCCAACTTCCACACGAAACGTTATCAAACCGTGAACAAGAAATCATGTTTTTGCTTGTGGCAGGTAAAAAGGTGAAAGATATTGCAAAAGATCTAGGTTTAAGCATAAGTACAGTGTTTACTTATCGTGTCCGTATCTTTGAAAAATTGAATATTAAAAGTAATGTTGAATTGACGCATTACGCTATTTCTAATAAATTGGTAGAATCATAATTAGATGTTTTCTGCTTATTTAGGATGTCTGTTGTCAGATTATCCCAAAATTGTTACAATTCTAAAACTTTGTAGAAAAAAATGCAAATTTTGTAGTAAAAAGTTCATATTTATTAGTGAGCAAACAAAAAATTCAGTAAATATTACTATCTTTGTACTGTTTTTTGTCTATACTATGAATTTTGAAGAATAGGATGTTTGATTGGTTATTCTTTTGATTAGTGAATATGCTATGACTTTAATAATCAAATTAATGTTTATTGATGCTGGGTTATACAAAAAAATAGAAATGCAACCGTTGAACTCTATTTCTAATCCTAGCAAATCAATTTCTGCTATTGAACTTCCAAGATGTTTGATAGTAGTTTTTATATTTTTGTTGGTGAGTGTGGGAAGTATGAGAGGAGCTGAAATAGTTAAGCCTTCTTATTGTACCGAAACATTTTTATCAGCAAGAAATTTTTTTACAGTTGCTATACCGGTTTTATCGGAACCTGTTTTTGCTTGCACAGTTCCTGTTTCTCTGGAAACAGCTCCTGTTTTTGCTCGTATAGCACCTATTCTTGGAAAAACAGCAGCTGTTTTTATTATTACAAGATCTGTTTTTGCTCGCACAGCAGCTGTTTTAATTAGAATAACTACTTGGCGAATGCGCACAGTACGTAATCAAACAGGAATAGCACCAGGTCGAACTTACATAGCTCCTGTTTTTGAAAAAGCAGCTTCTATGCTGACAGAAACAGAGCCGATTCTTGGTAGAATCCCCCAAATGACTCAGCGGGGATCGCCAGTGACTGATGATTTTCGCTTGACTGCTTAAAACGGTTATGCGGGTTTAGAATAAATTGCCTCTTTTTTTGCGTAAAAGGAGGTGGTAATTACAAAATAAAAGAATTCTGTTGGGTCTCGCGATTTCCGAATTGCAGTCTTATGATAATAATTGCGATTTAAATTATTCCCTTCGGTCATGACCGTTGGTTTGCGAAACCCGATTCAATTCACATTTTAGTTTGCATTATTGTCCCGGATTGCCCGGAAAACCGATACTAATTTATTTTTTTTTTGACATATGCTGAAGCGTTATACACCTTTTATGACCTTTTTCTTTCAAATTTTCTCCTTAACCGTCCGTACGGCTAAGAGAATTTGTATGGCAAAAAAATCTTCAAATCTTGCCTATAGTTTAATTCTAGAATTGATGCTGTTTGTAATGGGAGTGGGTTCTAAGGGTTTTAATTTGCTGAAAATTATGCTACCGATAAAGGCAATAGTTGTTGCAGTGCTCTTGTTTTTTGTGACCAGTAATGCATTTGCACAAACCAGGGTTCAATATACTACAGGAAGTTGCAATGGTTCAGCTTCTATCGCAATGACAGCTTTGACTAGTACGCCAGTCAATGGCAATACTTTAGTGGCTATTATCTCAACTCGGGGTACTTCTGCAAGTAGAGTAAATAACATTACTCAAACAGGTGCAACATGGTCGCGAGCCATTCAGGCTACAAATACAAACGGTACTACAACAGAAATATGGTACGCCCCTAATGTATCCAGTGCAGTAAAAGCAATTACTATAAATTTAGCAGCAAGTCTTCGTGCCGCAGCCGTTGTTATAGAGTATAGCGGAATTTTAACTACTAGTCCTTTAGATGCTTTTAATAACAGTACTGGTAATAGCACTGCGGCTGTTACTGGAACTACTGTAACTACTGCACAAAGGAATGAACTTTGGATTGGTGGTATTGGGTTGGTTAATAGTACGTATACGCTTGGAACAATAACAAACTCTTTTACGTCCGTAATAGCAGCTGGTGTAGCTTCAACTGGAACCGCAAATCAAAATTCCAAAGTATACGCCCTTGAAAAAATTGTTACCGCAACTGGAACAGCTTCATCGGGTGGTGCAGTTAGTACTTCCTCGCAATGGTCAGGCGCTATTGCTACATTCAAAAAAGCACCGATTGTCTCAACCGGTACGGGTGGAAACTGGAGTAGCACGGGTACATGGGTTGGAGGGGTTGTACCGAATACTGGAGATGATGTGATTATTGCCGGCGGTGCAACAGTAACGGTTGATGTTTCAACTGCTGTAATTGATGATTTAACTGTCAATGGAACATTGGATGTAAATACCTATACTTTAACCGGAACAGGCACACTGTCTGCAGCCTCGAATAGTAATATATTAGTGGGTGGAACATCCAACTTCCCTTCGGGATTTGCAACTACCACACTAAACTCAGGAAGTACTGTCAATTATGATGGTGCGGGTGCACAGACTGTAAATGATATTGCTTATGGAGGTAATTTAGTCATTTCCGGTTCCGGAACTAAGACATGGACTGAAGGAGCAGCAAGAACCGTTACAGGTAACCTAACCATTAAAGATGGAGCTAAATTGAGTGTTACCGGTGCATATGCATGGACGGTTACTGGTACCACAACCATTGGAGAAGGAACAAATGGTGCATTAGCCACGTTGGAAATTGCGAATGCTACGGGAACAAAAACCTTTACAGATGCTGTAACCATTAATAATGATGGATATTTCAGTGAAACGTCTGCTGCTGCACTTGCATTTGGAAATGATGTTACTATAAATACTACCGGAACAACTGTCGGCGGTAGCACATTAACGGAGAATGGAGCTGCAACGGTTGGTATTGCCGGAAACTTTACCGATAATGGAAGTTATACTGCAAGTACAGGCATTCACACCTTCAGTGGATCTGGTAAAACAATAAGCGGTTCAAGTTCTATCTCAATACCAACATCTACTTTCACGGGCTCCTATACAAACTCAGGTACCTTCAATAGTACAGCATTACTCACTATTACTGGAGTTACATTGACAAATAGCGGTACGTTTAGTATAACTGGGACATTACAGGGAACTGGCACTTTTGCCAACTCATCCACTGGTACATTAACTAGTAACGCTTATACTACAATTGCGACGATAACGAATCAGGGAACTACAACTTTTAATGGTAGTCAGAACTTAACACCAACAACATTTACAAATTCCGGCTTAATAACCATTAATGGTTCTATCTACACAAATCCTGGAACTTTTACGAACTCAGGTACTATTAATTATGCATCTAGTGGCAATATTAATACTGCAACAGCCAGTTTCACCAATACCGGAATTATTAACTTGAGCGGGACAGGCAATATTGCCGGTATCACCAATAATACAAATGGTGTTGTTAATCTGTATAGTCTGGCTAGTTCAGGAGCAACAATTGGTACTTTCAATAACGCTACAAGTTCAAGCTTTTTATATATATCAGCTCTTACTCCAAATGCAACCTTTATTTCAACGCTTACTGCTACAGTAACTGGTAATACGGTATATTACAATGGCACGGGTGCACAAACAATTAAGAATACTACTTATTCCAACCTTTCATTGTCCGGTAGTGGAACGAAAACGTTGGCTGGTCCTGCCACAGTTTCAGGTACATTAACTCTGACAACTGGTATTTTGGCTACCACCTCATCCAATTTGTTATCGGTAACAAATACTTCCCCTTCGGCCATTTCAGGTGGTTCTACCGCATCGTTTATCAATGGACCTGTTAACTGGACGTTGCCGGCCAGTTTAGCTTCCGGCTCCACTTACAATTTTCCGGTTGGGAATACCACCTATCTGCCTTTTTCACTGGTAAATCCCATAACAGGTGGTACAGGGCCGGTAATTCAGGTTCAAGCGAATAATACCGATGTGAGTGCAAGTGCAGCTTTTGATGCTGTAACAATGTCATCTATAAGTCATTCTGAATATTGGGCATTGAATGTTGTTTCAGGTAATTTTACAAGTAGTTCAGCTTCAGTTGCCCGTCAATCGGCTATATCGCCTCTCGATGCAATTGCAGGTAGTACTGCAAGCACCGGTTCATATTCGTATTTAGGTGGAAATGCAGGAACAACGGGTGTTTCAAACTCCAATAATATCGGTTCAAACCAATACTTTGTGTTGGCTGCAACACGGCCGGCAACTATATCCACAAGTACCCTTTCTGCTTCATCTTTTTGCCAGGGAGCATCTGTTTCAGTTCCTTATACTATTACAGGTATATTTAATTCAGGAAACAATTTCACTGCTCAACGGTCCGATGCCACTGGAAGTTTTTCTTCACCCGTAACTATTGGAACATTAACATCAACAACAACTGCAGGAACTATTCCTGCTACAATTCCTGCAGGAACTGTGGTCGGATCCGGTTATAGAATACGAGTGATAAGCAGCAATCCTGCTAAAACAGGTACGGATAACGGCAGTAATTTAACTGTTGTTGCTCCACCCGGAGCTCCAACAACCACCGGTGCAAATATTTGTATTGGAGCGCCAAACGGTACTACTTTGTCAGCCACGGGTGCAGGTGCAACAGATAAATATAATTGGTATGATGCAGCGTCTGCAGGAAATTTACTAAAAACCAGTACGGATAATACAGACAATATTTATACAACTCCTACACTTGCCGCAACCACTAGTTATTGGGTTTCAATTCAGAATTCAGGTGGATGTGAAGGTGCGCGAACACAGGTAACAGCAACTTATCCAACTACATCAACGGATAACCAATCTGCTGCTGGTACTGACTCATGGATTGGACATGTATATGAAGGAACAAATAGTGGCATTGCTTACAATGGTGCATTTACCAATTATTATGGAAATTACACCAAAACAGAAACATTTGATGAAAGTTTTGGTGGTGATGCAACTTGTTTTAATATTACTTCTAATTCAATAACCCAATCAATTTATACTGAGACTTTCTCTGTTCGTTACCGAATGAATTCCACTAAAAAAGGATTATATGTCGTTAATATGGGCTCTGACGATGGAAATCGATTGACAGTAGATGGAAATAAAATTTATGATGACTGGAGCGACCATGGTGTGAATGACCATACAAATGTATTAATAAATCTTACAGGCTCCAGTTCATTGGTTTATGATTTTTACGAGAATGGTGGAGGGAACAGGGTTTATTTTAATACTCTAACTCAGGTCTTGGCTAATAATCTCAATGCAAATACATCTCAAAGTATTTATATAGGAAACTCTGGAACAGCTATAAGTGGGGATACCTATGGTACGCTGCCTACTAATGTAACACTAAGTGGAACAGGCTATCAGTGGACTTACAGTACAACTCCAACTGGTACAAAAACAACTATTTCTGGAGCAACTGGAGCAACTTATACTCCGAGCACTACCGCTGCACCTTTCAATGCTGCCGGCACTTATTATGTTTTCAGGAATGCGATTCTTAGCAGTACCAACAATGTTTCGCCAAGTACTTATGTTGCCACAAACGAATCGAACATGGCAACATTGGTAATTAGCCCAATGCCCACTATAACAACATCTGTTTCTCCGTTATCAGGGTTTATTTGTCCCGTAAACAACGGTCCTTCAGCGGCACAAACATTTTATGTTAGCGGATCAGGGCTATTAACGAATATAGATGTGTCGTTGCCGATTAATTCAAATTACGAGCTTTCAACCGATGGAATAACCTATGCTGCAAGTGTAATTGTAATGATCAATGCAGGAGGAGTAGCAAATGCACCCAATACACCAAATGTTTATGTGCGCTTGAAAGCAGGGTTAGCCGTAAACTCATATACAGATGTTATCACTGCCTCATCAATCGATGCTGGCTCTAAAACAATTACGCTTTTGGGGAGTGTAACTGTACAACCAACAATTACCGTAACGCCAAACACCATGACTGGGTTATCCTACGTCTTAGGATTCGGGCCTTCTACTGGTCAATCATTTACTGTTACCGGTTTTAATCTTCAAACCAATATAACGGTTACAGCTCCTACTGATTTTGAAATTGCGACTACGCAAGGAGGAACATATTCTTCAAGTTTAACATTGACTCAATCAAGTGGTAATGTAAATGCTCCTGTATGGGTTAGATTAAAAACAGGATTATCCACTTCCACCTATAACGAGAATATTACTCTCACAGCTACTTATGCTGATAACAAAACAGTAAATTGTCAGGGTGTGGTAAACAGAGCTACAATTAACATATCTAAGTTTACATTGGCCGGGTTTATTTATACGCTTAATAGTGGACCTTCAGGTGCGCAAACATTTACTGTTAGTGGATCGTCATTATCTGCTGACATTGCGATAGCTGCAACAACAAATTTTGAAATTTCATCCAATGGTTCAACATGGACATCCGGTAGTCTTACATTACCTCAATCCGGTGGAGTTGTAAACACTACACCCATTTATGTTCGGATGAAAGTCGGTCATGCCGTCGGAGTTATTTCTCCTGAAAACATATTTATTACAACTACTAATGCAATAACTCAATTGGTAGCTTGTAGTGGTGCTGTTACTGGTGGTACTGCAACCATCAGCTCAAATTCAATACTTAATGGGTTCTTTTATATCCTTAATCAAGGGCCTTCAGTAACACAATCGTTTACCGTTAGTGGAACTACACTAACAGGTAATTTAACTGTAACGGCTCCCACCGATTTTGAGATTTCATCTTCAGGCACCGAAGGAACATTTACGAATACTTTTTCAATAACACCTGCGAGCGGTAAAGTGAATGCTTCACTTGTATATATTCGCTTAAAAGCGGGTTTGACATTGTCACCCGGTATATGGAATGAATCGGTTATATTGTCTTCCTCTGGAGCAACTGACGTTAGTGTGGCTTGTAATGGAAAAGTAGTAGCTCAACCAACTATTGTTGCCGGACCTACTAAACCATATAATGTTTGTTCAGGTTCCACAGCGACACTTACCAGTTCAGGAACCAATATTTCCAGCCAATCCTGGGCAGGGCCTAATAATTTTACTTCCACTAATCAAAATCCTGCTCTGGGAACAGTTACAGCTACTAATAGCGGAGACTATACTGTAACAGGTAATGTGGCTTCGGGCATTAATTTGCTAACGAACGGGGACTTTGAATCTGGAAATACAGGATTTGGAACTACTTATACTTATAATGCTTCTTCAGGGACTTATGGTTCTTACTGGATATATAATAACCCAAATACCGCTAACAGTACTTATTTTATCAATGGAACTGACCATACCCCTTCAGGTACATTAATGATGATAGTGGATGGTTCTGAAACAAGTGGAGCAATTGTATGGTCGGAAACTGTTTCGGTAAACTCGAACACCAATTATCAGTTTAGTTACTGGGCAGAAAATGTTAATAGTCAAGGAAATACTAATTATGCTCATTTACAATTATATGTCAATAATGTTCCGGTCGGCCCCGTTAATACTGCTTCACTTACTTCGTGGGTACAATATTTATGTAATATAAATTCAGGATCATCTACCTCGTTGCAGTTGACAATAATAAATACTTCTGTTGGAGGAAGTGGTAATGATTTTGGGTTAGATGATATTGTACTTGAACAGGTATTTCAAGTAAATGATGTTGTTACATTAAACGTAAATCCCATGCTAACTCCGGCGGTTAGTATTGTTGCTTCTGCCAATCCAACTACAACTGGTGCCACGGTAACATTTACTGCTACTCCGACAAATGGCGGTGCTACGCCTACGTATGCATGGTATGTCGGCTCTACTCTTCAGAATGGGGTAACCGGTTCGACTTTTAGTTATGTGCCAACAAATGGTGATCAGGTGAAATGTGTAATGACTACTTCAATAAGTTGTTATACAAACCTTACAGCCACTTCGACTGCTATCACCATGGTAGTTAATACTCCTGTGAACTTATGGATAGGTAGTACTAACCCTACAACAGGAACCGATTGGGGAACAGCGACAAATTGGACTGTTGGCGTTCCGGCAGCAGGTGCGGATGTTACTTTTGCTACAGTGTCTAACCATGGTTCAAATGCAGTGAATGATCTCGTCTTGGATATGGACAGGACGCAAGGTAGTTTAATCAATCAAACTACTAAAAATCTGATCATACCAGCTGGTAAACGTTTGACAATAAATAATACGATAACTACAGATAATAATGTTAATCGTATCTATGTAGTTTCATCTTCAACTAATCCCAATGGTTCGTTAATATTTTATTCAAATAATCCTGTTTATGGAACTGTAGAAATGTATTCAATGGCTTATAAAGGTTCCTCTATTACAGTTCCAAATCCGTACCCTCCTTATGGAACGATTACTACAACGTATCGTTGGCAGTATTTTGGCATTCCAATAAGTACACTAATTACTAGTCCAACATTAGATCAGTCATATGTTCGAAAGTGGGATGAAAGTGGAACAACTGTATCCAATCATTGGGTTAACGTAGATAATTATTTTGTACTGCAACCGGGTATTGGATATGAACTAACTCAGGATGCGCCTAAGACTTTTTATTTTCAAGGTCAATTAGTGAATTGGGACGTCACTTCTCTTTTATTAGCTAAAACGGCCACCGCTTTATTTCCGGGTCAACATGTATTGGCCAACCCTTTTACATCAGCAATTGATATTAAAAAAATTGTTTTCGGATCAGATATGCAACAAGCAGTATGGTTATACAGTACAGGCTCTTTCGGCGACTGGTATAACGGCACACAGGGAACTGCAACTCCAGGACAATATGTAGTCTCAACTCCTGGAACAGCTGGAAACACTGGGGTAGAGTCTCAAGTTCCTTCCATGCAAGCCATGTTGGTACAGGTTAGCAATGCGACATCAAATGCCTTCGTTACGATTCCATATAGTGCTGCAGTTAAAAATACTGCTATGCAACGGGTTAAAGGAACTAGTAATTCTGCCACTTCCGACATGATTGGTTTAAAGATCGATGTGAAGAGTTTAAATTATTCCGATAAAATGTGGTTATTCTCAAAGAATTCATTTACAAAGAATTTTGATAACGGGTATGATGGCTTAAAAATATTAGGTAGCGCACTAACTCCACAAATTTATGCCATTGAATCTGATGGAAATTATCAGATTGACTGTATAAATGACTTGGACAATACCAATTTAGGCTTTAAGGCAGGTCAGGATACTGAATATACAATGACTTTCACGCATCAAAATTTATCAAGTAAATATTCAGGTATTTATTTAGTTGATTTAGTTGAAAAGAAAACAATAGACATTACTGGCGATAGTACTACTTATGTATTTAATGCCACATCAACTGATAAAACAGTTCAAAGATTTAGAATTGTTACACGAATTTATGAAAAAAATTCTCCCGATGCGGAAGCAAATATTAAAGTATTTGGTGGAAACGGTATTATAATTGCACAGAATCTTAGTAATTTAACGGGTGATTTAATTGTTTTTGACATTTCCGGACGAGCTTTAAAAACTGTACAACTTGTTCCGAATGGACTTACAACAATTACAGGATTAATTCCCGGTGCATATATTGCCAAGGCAACTACTAGTCTTGAAAAAATTTCCAAAAGACTAATTGTGAGATAAAAAAAATATTGTGAATAAGAACAAAACAAAAATATTAATCTGGAGTTTAACATGGGCAGTATTGCTCCTGGCTGTACTTTATTCTCCTTTGGGAAGCCCTGATTTATATTCACCAAATGCTTATTATGTTACTAACCATAATTTTATTTATAAAGGCGATGAAAGTGAGAACTTTCCTCAAATGGAAAGAAGTAACAGCAGTAATAGTGGTGGTTATCAAGTCACAGATTTTCCAACTGTAAGTGTTTATTCTGGGAGTAATTATCCGGTTTATTTGTCATCAGGTTCAGATAGATCTACAGCATCAAGTTTTAATTATAGCACAACGGTCATGAGTAATAAAACTACAAGTTCATATAGTAATGGTGCTGGAGGTGGTATGCAGCAAATTGTTTTCAGTTCCGGTTCAAGAAATAATAATAGAAGTGCATCTCAAAGTGAATCTACTCTTTTTATGTCAACCGATATGTCTTTATTAGCTCAAAACAACATAACCAATAGACAGTCAGGTTCCGGCAGTTGGCCAAATCAAACTGACCCAGGTGGAGATCCTACTGGGCTTCCAATTCCCGTTGGAGATGGCTGGATTGCATTATTTTTATTTGCCATTGCTTATTCAATATTAAAAGTCACTTTTTATAAGAAGTAATATAAATATTGTAATGAAGTCATCTTGACTTTTTATTAGTTTTAATTTTCTAGAATAATATAATCATAAAAGCTATGTAATTGAAGCTTTTCCAGTTTGATACCGTATAATCAAGTCTATTAAGCAAGGATCTGAAACTGTCCAACCAAGCATTTGTTCTTTCAATAGCGTATCTTTGTTTGTAAAGTAAATCATCTAATAAATACTCATCTTTGTTTTCACCATTACGATAATTGAAAGCAACATTGGGAATTACTCCCCATTTTTTACAGATTGATCGAAACTCCTTTGAATCAAAACCTGAATCGGCATTAATAAAAATACCATCAGTCCTAATTTCTGCTTTCTCTAAAGTTGAAAACAGCTCTTCTGAGGATTCATCTATTGCATATAAATCAGTATGATTGCCTGCTATTGGATTTGATAAAGCTAAAGGTAGACCCTGCCGATCAGAAAGATACAATGAGTTTGTTGTTTTCCTTTTCTTTCTGCCCTAATAGGTCACTTCTTCGCCTCCGCGAAGTGCTGGGGCATGGCTACCGTCCAAGTCTGCACTAGATAAATCCAAATACGATTTATATTTTGCCAGTATTTTTCTCCAACAATACTCCCACTCGCCATTCCTACACTATTTATGAAAGTGACCAAAAATGGTTTTATAACTTAGCACTACACCTGTAAATAAACTTCTTACTGGCAATAGATACCTTTGATAGCCTGTTTTTAGCTTATATAAAATACTGTTTACTACTTCAATAAGACAACTTTTAGTCTGAAAACCTCTTTTTGCTACCGATAAATAAGGTGGCATTTCAATTCTTATTGTATCTTTGTCAAGTACTTGGTGTGCCATGAAGGGAATGTTATTGTTGTTTTGTCGCATACAAAACGTTCCCTTCTTTTGAATATTGTTTCCCGCCTCAAAAAGTCAAGACGACTTCAACAAAAGAATCCATTGTTGAAATTTCAGCAATGGATTCTTTTATTTAAACTTTTTTCTCAACTTCTTTTGCTTTCAATTCAATCACTTCCAGGTTTTGAATTTTTTCACCATCAATTTCGATCCGAATCAAGGTTTGGACTTTGTGAAAACCATACTTTCCGGCAGCACCGGGATTGATGTGTAACAAGTCCAGCGTTCGGTCGTTTTGAACTTTGAGAATATGAGAATGTCCACACACAAAAAGTTTGGGTGGTTGCTGAAAAATGCCGGGACGCACCAGCGGATCGTATTTGCCCGGATATCCGCCAATATGCGTAAGCCATACTTTTACTCCTTCACACAAAAATCGATTGTGTTGAGGAAATATCTGTCTGATTTCATAGCTATCGATATTCCCCCACACGCCACGCAACGGTTTGAATTTTTGTAATCGATTGACTACATCCAACGACCCCCAATCGCCACAATGCCAAACTTCGTCGCAATGAGCAAAATGCTCCAGAATTCGTTCATCCAGCATTCCGTGAGTGTCCGAGAGTATTCCGATTCGGGTCATATAATTGTTATTTTTTGTTCATTTTCTACACAAAAGTAATAAATTTCAACAATAAACTCTGTAAAAATCTAACAGTCGCGGCGGAAGAGCTTTATTTCAGCATTTATCGGGAAAACGCATTTTGTTTATATTTTGAATTTCGTTACTTTTGTACGCATTTGAACTTGTTGAATGAAAAAGAAAGCAAAAAAACTGAAACCGTTTATACAAAAAATGCGATTCAAATATCGTGTTTCGGTATTAAATGAAAATACTCTGGAAGAATCGTGGCATGTACGGTTGTCTCGCTTCAGCGTGTTTATGTTTGTTTCAACATTTTTTTTGGCAACATTTATCTTGTTCACGCTTTTAATTTTCACAACACCTATCGCCCGCTATTTGCCGGGATATGGTGAATCGGGCAACCGTTCTAACATTATTTCCGAATCAATGCGAGCCGATTCGCTGGTACAACAAGTCGATTTACAAGAAGGTTATATCGACATTATCAAAGGAATTATTACCGGAAACATGAAGCCCGATTCGATTGCTTCGCTCGATTCGGTTGCGCTAAAACAACGAGCCAAGATATTAAACGAGAAGTCGAAGCGCGAGAAAGAATTCGTTGAGAAATTTGAAAAAGAAGAAAAATACAACTTAGCCAGTATTGATACCAAACCGACCGAAAATTCGTATGTATTTTTCCGCCCGACACGCGGGGTAATATCTTCGTCGTTCGACATGACCGAGCATCAATACGGCATTTATGTGATAACTTCGCCTAACGAAAGTGTATTGAGCGTATTGACTGGCACAGTAGTTTATGCGGCATTTACGTTCGATTACGGTTATGTAATTCAGGTTCAGCACGAAAACAATTACTTGTCGATTTATAAAAATAATACGCGGTTGATGAAAAAAGTAGGTGATGAAGTGAAAGCCGGAGAATGTATTGCCATAACAGGCGACGCTTCGGGCAAAAAGGCCGGTTCGCAGTTTTATTTTGAACTGTGGAAACAAGGCAAACCGATTGATCCCGAAGAAGTTATTATTTTTTAAGGGAAAGTTACAGGAGGTAAATTAAAATGGAAAATATCCAGAAAAAACAAATAGCAATTTTAGGGTCAACAGGTTCCATCGGGACTCAGGC
>Ga0302215_10000396_pt1 | contig 32123 bp, 23 predicted proteins | sample II_Fen_N3_1_FD_194580 | JGI IMG/M metagenome (GOLD analysis project Ga0302215, IMG submission 194580) | Peat permafrost microbial communities from Stordalen Mire near Abisko, Sweden - II_Fen_N3_1 | ecosystem: Environmental > Terrestrial > Soil > Wetlands > Permafrost | place: Sweden: Abisko... | reverse complement strand
CACAAACTGCATAAGCAAAAGCTGATCTATTGGATTCCATTCATCCAATTTCGATTTAAAATCGTTCAGTTTCTGATTCCATACAGATTCTGGAAAAACAACAAGACAATCGTTTTCAGCATCTTTCCGCATCACTACCCGTTCCTTTTCGGCTTCGGGTAGCAACTTACGATAAGCAGAAGGAATAAAGATTCTTCCCTTCACATCTGCCTTTGCTTCGTATTTGCCTATAAATGTTGACATAATTAATCGAGTTCAATTTTTCAACGGTAAAAGTACAGAAATAATTTTATATCCCCCACAATTCCCCACAAAAAATTTATCAACAGTTTTAAACAGCGATATTACGCATTTCTAACAAGTTTTCAACAGCTTTTCAACACTACAAAAGAAATCAACAAAGCCATAAACTACTGATTACATTTAAATTAAAAACAAAACCGAAAAAATCATCACAAACAAAAGAAAAGTGGGGGAAATTTTCACATCAAATGAGATTTCGGCTAAAATAAGCCAAAATAAATCGAACCAATTTAATATGAAATCTATTTTAAGTAGAAACATTTTTTTGTACATTTGCAAGCAACAGAAACAATCAGCAAAAGAGATGAATTCAGAAAATATTATAAATATAGATGTCGCCAAAGTACTGAAGAGCAAAGCTCCAAAAGCCAGAGTTCCTAAATTTGTAGTCAACTATCTACGCAGAATTATTCACGAGAAGGACTTCAACAAATTATTTAAAGACAATGCCAGCGTAAAAAACCTGAAGTTCATAGAAGCAAGTCTGCAAATGTTCAATATCACAGCCAGCCTTGAGAACAAAGAAGACTTACCGGATCCAAACAAAAAGTATATTTTTGCCAGCAATCACCCACTAGGTGGGCTCGATGGACTTACAATCGGATTATTACTGGGCAATGAATACGAAGGTAAAGTAAGGCTATTTACGAACGATTTGCTTATGTATGTTCACCCACTCGAAGAGATGTTTATTCCGGTAAATAAGGTTGGAAGTCAGGGCAAGACACATGCTGAAACTTTGCAGAACTTCTTTAATTCCGACAACCATTTAATCACATTCCCGGCCGGTATGTGCTCCCGAAAAATAAACGGGAAAATAATGGACCTGGAATGGAAAAAAAGCTTTATCAGCAAAGCCATTCAACACCAACGCGACATTGTTCCCATTTATTTTGAAGGCAGAAACTCCAACTTCTTCTACAACCTGGCCAAAATCAGAAAGTTTTTAGGAATAAAAGTCAATGTTGAAATGCTATACCTCGCCGACGAAATGTTCAAACAAAAAGGAAACCACTTTAAAATAACGATTGGAAAACCTATCCCATGGCAAACCTTCAACAAAACAAAAACCCAGACTCAATGGGCACAATGGGTAAAAGAGATAGTGTACAAAATGAAGAAAACCTGACACACTGCTTAGTCAGCACCGACAACAACAAATCCTGAACATAACAATGGAACCGGCAGAAATTATCAGAATAGACATTGCAAAAGTGCTTAAAGCCAAAGCACCTCATACAAGAATCCCCGGATTCATTGTCAGCTATTTGCGACGAATCGTACACGAAGATGAATTCAACATCTTCTTTAAGAAGAACCCGCATCTAAAAAATCTTGATTTTATTGAAGCTGCCTTCAAGTACCTCGAAGTTACAACTACTATTGAAGGACGGGATAATTTGCCCCCAAAAGGCGGGAGATACATTTTTGCCAGCAACCATCCACTTGGTGGATTAGATGGTATTGCTACCGGTTATCTGCTCGGGAAAGAATACGATGGTAAAGTTCGTTTTTTCTCCAACGATCTTATGATGCACCTGCACCCTATGCAGGAAATGTTTGTTCCGGTAAATAAAACCGGAGCACAAAGCAAAGAGCACGCCGAATTAATGCAGCAACTGTACGAGTCCGACAATCATCTGGTTACTTATCCATCGGGCATGTGCTCCAGAAAAGTCAACGGCAGAATAATGGACCTCGAATGGAAAAAGAACTTTATCAGCAAAGCCGTTCAATACGAGCGTGATGTTATTCCCATCTATTTTGAAGGACGAAATTCAAATTTCTTTTACAACCTGGCCCAACTACGCAAATTCTTCGGTATAAAATTCAACATTGAAATGATGTACCTGGCTGATGAAATGTTCAAACAGAAAGGAAACAAATTTACTATTCGCATCGGAAAACCCATTCCGTGGCAAACATTTGATAAATCAAAATCGCAAAGCGAGTGGGCCGAATGGGTAAAGGCATTGGTTTACGAGATGGAGAAACAGCCCAATCAAAACTAAGTAAATGAGCACTAAATCCATCCGAAAAGACATAGACATTATCCACAACATCCTGGATATGGAACCATTCAAATACAATGAAGATGTTCCTTATGAACGCACGTGGATAGAACAACTTGTAACCAACGACCGCTGCCTGACTCTGGTGTATGAAAACGAAGGCGAAATAAAAGGCTTTATAAGTGGCGAAAAGATGGTAAGCGGAGCTATTATGGTCTGGTTCTGCGCTGTAAAACCAGAACACCAAAACAAAACCATTGGCATCAAGCTTTACAATGAATTTGAAAATGTATGCCGCCTTACGGGAGTTAACGCCATTCTTGCCTACGGATTTAAAAACTCAGCCGGCATGCTCGACCGGCTTCATTTCTACTCAAATGAAATAGCGCTGTGAGAAAAAGTGCCTTTTTCATGTAGGTATTTGAGATAATATATCAGTTTAATGAGGAATAATTATCGGAATTCTACTCTGTATGATTGATTTCAAGCTTGCTACAAACTAATCACAATCAGCCAGCTTCGTTATCCCTGAAGTTAGCTTGTTGATGATTGTTTCCAGCTCCGACCAATTTGTTTCTATCTCCGGGCTACTTGTTTATGGCTAAGCGCAAGTAGTTTATGCTTCCATACTACTAGTTTATAGCTCCAGAGAACTTGTTTATAGCATATTTAGAATGGAACTATTCTTTGTAGCTTGTCAGAACTTACAAGCTATTTTGCTCTTCACATCTTTTTCGTTACTGTCTCCTACAGCTAACAGGTTTCAAAAACCTGTTAGCTGTATTTATAGTTGACAAGAACAATTCTTTTATGGGTGGGATTTTTTACCCACCGCTTCCCGACCAATCGTTAATAAATAATTCACTCCGCCAGCTCCCACTGATTTATGAACAATTTCACCTTTCGAATTCAGGAATAACAAAGTCGGGTAGCCACTTATCTTATACTTGGCAGCAATAAGTTTTCCTTCAGGTGATTCCATGTCGAACGATAGATTAATAAAATTCTTGTTATAAAAATCACCGGCTGGTTTTTTAGTAAAAACCAGTGTAGATAAGTACTTACAGGGTCCACACCAGGAGGTATAACAATCCATAAAAATAAGCTTCCCCTCTTTTGCTGAACGCACCAACGCAGTTGACAACAAGGAATCTAAAGCGAATTTTATTCCACAATTATGCGAAAGCAAATCTCCTGAACTTAGGTCTCTGGCTTTCACCCAAACTTCGTCTATTGATTCGAAATCGATTTTACTTTCTTCTTTCGGGAATCGTGGTGATAGATAGTATCCTTTATAGCTTAACGTATCATTATTCATTTTATAAAAATACTGGTTGGCCGACTCTGCTCCTGCATGTACTGTTATAAATGCATTGTTGTTCATAATACTGTATCTTCCATAATTATATAAGCTCCCATCGGCATTCTGCCCTTCGAAGACATAATCTTTGTAAAAATACATAACCCGACCTGTTGTATCTATCTTGCCATGATCTTTTAATATCCTCCATACAGTTCCGGGTAATCCATTAGCCACTACCCACTTCTGAGCCGAAACAGAATTTGATCCGATAAGAAATACAATCAAAATAAGCGAATTGCAAATTGTTTTTTTCATGATAATAATTTTAAAAGATGAACAATCTATTAATAGAAACCAGACAAGTTTATTCTTTTATTTCTTCTTCGGAGTTACACTTAGTCGGTAAATCAAGTGAAGCATCACATACGATGGGATAGTATTATGCCATGATTCGGTTCGTCCCTGACCATTTACATAATATTGCACACTGGTAAGTTGCTGAAGCAAATCAAAACCTTCCAGACGGGTAATAAGCTTGCCTTTTGCAAAAGCGCAACTCACCGATGCATTCCAGATCAGATTATCTGTATTAAGCGACGCATCAGAATATCCTCGTCGGCTAAACATCTTGATATCCGAAGCCAAATCTATTTTTTTGAACAGTTTATAGCCACCCGTCATACCGTAATTAAAGTCACAGGCATTGATTGCCTGAAAGTTCTCGCGTTGACTGGTGGTATAGTTCCATTGTATCTTCCCATTCAGCCCTAACTGCAAGTCGCCCTTTTGATACTTCAGTTTGAGTACCTCCTCTAGTTTATTGTTATCCACCTTGCTGAGCACACTGGTCGTACTACCGCTTACTGAAGTCAAATCCACGTTGTGATTATAAATCCATCCTGTGTGGTTTTCCCAATTCCACAATTTATTTTTATCCAGGGCCTTACCATAATCCATCGTTACACTCATGTTCCAATTACCATTTACATTTTCAGGACGATAAATATAAACACCAGTCTCAGCATTGTAACTAAAACTATTTGCTACCTGACGACTAACAAGCGAAGCATTCACATTAAAATTAATAAAGCGTTGTGTTTTGGGATTCCGATCTGAGAAATAAGCGCTCAGATTATGAGTAATTGAGTTTTTCAAATCAGGATTACCCAAACGAATGGCCAAGGGATTAGAGTCGTCGCGGATATTGACCATACTTGCCATATCGGAAGTATTCACCTGCAAATCATAGTTGCAACGATATTCTCTGGTATAATTACGCACCTGTCGGTAATAAGTCATCTCCGGTTTCACAATCCAGTTAGTTTGATGCATCAATGTATCTAATGTATTGCGATGATAACCCAGCTTTTCATATTTGTGCTGCAATGTTCCCTGAAGGTTAAACCAGGTGGATTTATCTTTTTCTCTTTTTTCGTAGAAAATACGGAATGCAGAATTCTGACTTTGTTCCAAATAATCTTTACTATAAGTGTTAGACGCATCAAGTGCCATTAGCAGTGAGTCGCGTGTCGACGGCAAATCGCCCAACGAATGCACGGTACCACTCCCCCAGCCATTAAGTTGGTCGAGCCGGTACAGAGAGTTGACATCATACGCATATCTTTGGGTGTAATTTGCCCAAACGTGATAATTCCAATTATTGAGCTGATGAATAATATATCCAGCACCAGCTGAGTAATTATAGTTTTTATTCGGGTCTGTACTATACTTATTTCTAAAATCTGTTCCGCCATTATTTTTCAAATAGTCTAACTGATACAGATCAAACGCGCTGTTCATACTATTGCTGTAGTTGCCATTAATTGTAATATCAAACTCATCGCCCCACGTAAGCTTTTTAGTCACCTTTAATTCCATATTCAACGAACCGTTATGACCGTTTCCTTTTGATTTATTGAATTGTCGGTTAATGGCCATAGCACTTAGAGCCGGCGACAAGGAAGTATTGAAAATCGAATCGAGTACTTGCATTGTACTTCCAAACGCAACAGGATTAGCGTTGAATGTGGCTAAGCGACTGTACGAAGTGTTATCCGATTTATAATACTGACCGCCAGTATATACACTCATAAAAAACGGTTTTTTCAGCGTAAACTGATTATATCCCCAAAGCACAAAGTTGTTACTATTATACGAATTCTCTGATCGGGAAAAAGTATTCCCGGTACTAAGGAACGACTCTGAAGCTGTGCGACTTTCATAATCAACGTTATGTGCTCCTAAGGTCAAACTCAGGTTATTGGCATATCGTTGATCCTTATCATCGATAGTTACATCTACACCTGCTCTTTTTATATCAATAAGACCCTCAGGGCTATCAGTTGGAGTCCAATCTCCCTCACGTCCCGGTTTACGGTATTCGTTTACATTGTTCATGTTTCCATAAAACGATATTCTTGTATTATCGCTATAACGCAGACCGAAAAGTCGCCCCATATACCTGTCGTGCGTACCACCTGCCACTTCAGCATTGACAATATATCCGGTAGAATATTCTTTTTTCAAATTTACATCCATCACAAATTCTTTTTGTTCCACATCATGCCCAATGTATTTGCTTTTATCGGTGGATTTATCATAAAACTGTACATTCTTTATCGTGTAATAAGGGAGATTTTCGAGCATTATATTGTTTTTGCCTTTGAAAAACTGTTTGCCGTTTAGCATCAGATAGTCTACCTTTTTGCCGTTCAGATAAATCTCACCGTTATCTTTCAGCACCACCCCTGGCATTTGTTTTATCAAATCGTCGAGCATGGAACCCTTGGGCAAATTAAACGCATCCGCATTGTAAATAACCGTATCGCCTTTGTACACCATTTTAATTTTGGTGGCTGTAATAAGCGCCTCATTCAGCTTATGATCTTGCTCATTTATCCTTCGAGCACGTTTTTTCATAAAATGCCAGGGCGCATCAAAATAGTTATTGCGTGCCACGTATTTTATGTCGAAATCAATATAGGTAGGATAATAATCGGGATGTTCAGCTTTAATAATAAACTTCTGCGGACGGGCGGGAATGTCGAAACGATAATAGGTGTCGATTTTATTGGTTCTGCCATTAAAATAGTTTACGGTCTGCGTGTCAATCACCGAACTATCAGGGCGCATAAGGGTAATTCTAACTCCTTCGATACCCACCTTGGTAAACGAATCCTTGATATGCCCCCACAATGGAATAGTACGTTCTTTCTTTGCCGGTTTCTCAGGGGTTTCCACCTTATTTTGCGGACTAACAATAAAACAGATACACAAAAAAGAGAATAAAATGATTTTTTTCATGTGAGTATTTTTAAGATTATATGCCATAATTAAACGTTAACAATAATGATTTATTATTACATATTAAACTTAATTTTTAAAAACGTTACTTATACAAAAAAAACTATTCGTCAAATCAATATTCAATAAAAATCTGACAGTCAATTACAACTTTATTTATTGCAATCATCAAATCAATACCCATTTATCTCTTCAAACTGGGTACTTATTGTTTTCCTTGACTCAAAATCGAAAAGGGTCAACTTGCGGATGGTGTAATAGGAAGTCCAATAACTACTTAATGTACTGACATAGCTACTTTCGGCTTCCATTTGTTTGCTAATGGCATTGTTTACAGTAGCTACATCGGCTTTCCCTATCTGAAATAATTTCTTTGCTTTATCTAATGCCTGATTGGCAATATCCTTAGCCTCAGCTGCCAATTTTATTTGTTCTTTGCGGAGCTGAAATTCACTGACAGCTGAAATAACTTCCTGACGAAACGATTGATCCGTCTGTTGGGCAATAATGTGGGCAGCTTCCAAATTTCGTTTTGCCACATTCATCTTCCCTTTGTTTACTCCCCAATCAAGAAGGGGTACAGTTAGCCCTACTGATATTATATCCTGACGTAATGGATTTTGATATGCCCTTGAAAATTGACCTGACACCTGATTATAACCAACACTTGTATTTAAGGAAGCAGAGAATCGTTGATTTTTGATTATTTGATCCAATGTTTTTTGATTAGAAAGGATATTCTCCTGCTGTTCCAAATAGCTTGGATTATTCAAAACAGCTTGACGAATAGCTTCATCGTTGCCGATATTCAAATCTGATATTTGTTCAGGAATCATTATAGAAAAATCTGCATCATTATCAATACGCAATAAAGTTATCAGACTAAAACGACTTTTTTGAAGACTAAGTGCAGCATTACCCAGCGATGACTTTGCATTGATCAGGGTTAACTTCAGGGTTAATAAATCCGATTGCGAAATAGAGCCAATTTTATAGCGTTCTTCCCCAATCCGATAAAGTGTATCACTGTTGTAAATATTCTGTTGGGCCAAATTATATAGCTTTTCATTAAGTGCTACACTGAAGAAATAATTAGTTGTTTGTTCAGCTATTTCTTCCAGGTTATAAAGCAATTGCTTTTTTGCTTTTTCATACTTCAAAGGCTCCAATTTTTTATCCCATTTAAAACTATTATACCCAAACAACTTTTGAGAATAACCTACCCGAAATGGAACAGTGGTGTATTGTTCATATTCTGAAGCCCCTATATTCTTCAAATAGCCCAGTTCGGTATCAATATAAAATGTTCCACCAGTCCAATCTACACTTTGATTAATGGATAAATTGGCATTTGAGGATATCGTTTTTTGTGATTTATACACATCTAAATTATTAATATAATCATATCTCTTAACAATATTATTGCTATACGAAACAGGAGTACTACCAAGCGATACCGATGGCAAACGTTCAGCTTTATAAGTTCGGTATTGCCAGTAACCGGACAAATAAACATTTTTTGCCTTAAAGGCGGATAAAGAACTGTCAGTGGCAATCGAAATTGCTTTCTCCAGGGTTAATGAGTGGGAGTTTAGTTTCTCAGATGTTTGAGAATTCACCATTATTGACAAACAACAAAAGAAAATTGCAGAGTTTTTTTTCATTAAACATTTATTTGTGACTTAATTTAAGCCTAAGTGTATTACCCATTTACACAGTTCTTACTTTAACATGGCATTTAGAAGATGAGGGAACTCCAAAAAGACAAAAATCAGCACACTACTAATAGTAATATTTAGAAAGCCTGTTATATACCTCTAATACATCCTCATAACTAATCTTGTCTTTAAGCCATGACCTTAAATGATAAGTTGTTACTTCATGAAATCTTTCCGGCAGTAATGGAGCTGCTTCATGCGCCCATCTATGATCCTGAATAAAATTCTTACCGACTAAAATTTCAATTTTGTCCAAGTTATTTTCATTGTATTTTTTTATATTTAGTGCCAGACTAACATCACTAAACATTCTGTCTTTGATATAATAATTACGAATCGCATTTGCCACGACTTTGAATGTCTTTTTATTCATGAGTACCCCTGAACCTCCTGTAAGATGGATATCCTCTAATATATCATCAAATCTAAACATCCGTTGCAAATTTCCATATACCGCAAGTTTATCCTTCGGTAGAGTACTTATAAATGAGTCTAGATTTTTTAAATTTATAAATGTATCATCATCTCCATAAAAAAAGAAATCAAAATCAGTGTTCTTTTCCTCATGATACAAGAAACATTGAAGAGTTTTATCTATAGCAGAATAATAATCATCTACATCTGTCAGCTGAAGTAGGGGTATTTCATCTGTTGACTCAAAACCTGATATCAAATAATAATCTTCATTACGCTCTTTTATTATGGAGCATATTGTATTGTAAAGTGCTCTGGTTCGGGTGCTATGATAAGCCTGACAAACCTGAAAATTATATAATGTCCGAATCATTTTATAGTAGTTTAAATTTGGTTCTTGATTTAAATTCACAAATTATAGTAATAAACAGCTATCCCAATCTGGTTTAAAGTCAGCCATTGCTGAGATTAATACTAACCCCACTCCGGTTAATCCATCCAATAAACTTACATCAATTTCCGATTGTATTGTTTTCTGACTGTAAGTTTCACTTATCCAATACAACGCAGCAGTTTTAAAAGCCTCGATTGATGTCTGTTGATAAAAGTGGTTATACAAATGTGCAATGCCCATTGTTCCGGCGAGAATTCCGGCATTGCTGTTTCCGGAGTTCTTCTGTTGTATTGTTTCCAATGCTATTTTGAGCGAAAAACTTTCTTTTTCTTTATCATTAAAAATTTTAGCAATTTGAAACAATGCATAAGCATTTTGTAATTCGCAACTCAGGATTGCAATTAGTTCGTCACTTTTGGCATTTGTAATAGTTACTTCTTCCTTTTCCAGACACTCTTGAAAATTAGAAATATATCCAGTCAGAACTTGAGTCAATGTCTTGTTTTGAGGATTAATCCTAAGTGTTTTGCATAAGAAAAAGATAATTTCGGTAATTTCTCGTTTATTTTTCGGGTAAATACAATTTTCGGACTTTAACTCCTTTAAATAATCATCAAGTAAACCGATAATTATATTATTCATATTTATTTCTCTGGCATTAAGTTCCTTTTGTGCTGAGAAATTCGGATTAGCCATTCGTGCTTGAAAATGCATCCCATAACCAATAAGCCCATTTCTTATTCCAACTTGCGGCAATTGATTATAGTTGATCTCATTCAAGTAAATGCAAATTTCTTCTAATATTTCGTCGGTTTCATTCTCAATAAATTCATGTTGCGCCAAATATTCTATATACCACGAAATTCCGGATAATCCGTTTGAAAAACTTGAATTATCTCTCAATGTTCCCAAATTATTACTTACCGATTCTATAATGGCTATTGCAGAATCCCTAAACTTGCGTTTCCCAGTCAGTTTGTAGTAATTAAGAAAGAAAAGTGACACTCCAGTTCTTCCTTCTAATAACCCAAGATTTTCAATTGAATGTATATTGTGTAGTAAATTATTTCCAATTATTTCCAATTGATTTTGAATAAAACTACAAAGAGAACTATCTGTTACAATAGGCTTCCAAACTATGCTTTCAGTTGGCCTATAGTTTTCGTTAGGGAGACTTCCAAATTCATTAATTTCCCTGCTCAATTTATATTTCTCTATATAGTCGGTTAATTCTTTCAGGTTTTGCTGATTAAACGACTGTATCGGGCGGGTATGAACCGCTTTAATATCATCAATTATAGCCATCTCTGTTCCAGAAAAACTTATTAATTCTGACCAATGATACTCAATACCCCATCCACTGTTGTTTTCATTAAAGGTGAATAATATCTTTTGTAATGCCTCACGTGAAAAACAGGGTGTCATCATTTCAACAAAATTGCTATAACGCAATAGTGTGAATTTGCTCTTTATCGTATGTTCGTAGGTATAATACGAATCTGACAATGCAGGCTGAGCGATTTCTAATTTTTGCTCTTGCATGACACTGAAAAGTTTAGATATATTGACTGCATCCATTAGAATATCATCATCCGGCACAAAGAAATACTCGTAATGATTCAGATACTCGGGGTGCTTTTGCAGATAATCATATACTAATTTAAACTTATAGCCCTTTTGATAACTAATAAAATTCGTATCATTATAAAATTTATTGTAGGAATTGTCGAATATAATCAAATGTAAATCAAAATCAACATCTTCCTTTATCCACTCCCTATGTAAGCTATCTTTTCCCACCGCAGAAATAACACAGTATTTTTTCAGTGCATTCAAATCAATTTCTTTTTTTTCTTTTACCGGGTGAAAAAGAAGATTTTTCTCTGCACTCACTTCAACCGGTAAATGTGACATTGTTTGGGCTGTATAAAAAAAAGGAGTAAACTTGCCTTCTACAAATGGACCTTGATCTCCCATATCTACGATCTTTAATCCTTCATGTGCGATCAAAGTGGGCAGCAACACTTCATGATGCCCACTCCATCCATTTTTTAATGCTTTATCTGTAATATGGAGGGCGAAATTTGATAATCGATAAACAGGATTAAACGAACGTATTTTAGTATCAACACGATCATTACCTGTAAGTAATGTATTCCACCAATACCAGCCGGGGTTTACGTTTTCATACTGAATATAAGTTGAGATAAAATCTGCTTGTTCGTGATTAAATGATTCAAAAAAATAATTCCAGTCTCCACTAAAAACTACATCGTCTTCAATCACCCAGTAATAATCAAAATTCGGATGATCTAAGTAAAATTGCATCAATGGAAAATGATTACTCCCGGGGACTAAAGAATTTTCTATAGGTGTATAGCCTAAATTATTTAGGACTTCATTAGTAAATGTATAATGGTTGAGTTGTTGTATTGAATCAGGAATTTCATCATTTCGCTTATGATACAAAAAGAACACCTCATTCTTTTCATTACTGACCAAGTTCAGTTGTTTAAAGTTATTCACTATCCAGGAACTGGATTTATCAGTTAAAAATAAGATGGCTTGCTTCACTTTTACTTTTTATTTCTTCAAATACATTTAACGCTCTTTCTATCACTTCATCCATATTCAAATAAGCATACTCTGCTAATCGGCCTGTAAAAAAGACATTCTTTTCACGTGTTTCTATTTCAGCCAATACCTTGTAGCGTTCATACAACTGCCTGTTTTCTGATGCAGGTATCGGGTAATAGGGCTCTCCTTCTGAACAAGGATATTCATATGTAATGGTGGTACAGGGATGTTTTTGTCCTGTGACATGTTTTATTTCTACTGTACGGGTATAAGCATGTTCATTTGGATAATTAATTTGCACACAAGGTTGTACCAGTTCCTGTTCAAAGTCTTTGTATTCAAATTTTAAACTTCTCCACGGAAGCTGCCCATAACAATAGTTGAAATACTCATCAATTGGTCCTGTATATACTACACAAGGAATTTCGGATAAATTGATTTCCCTATAATCCGTATTCAATAATAAATGAATATTCGGATGATTAATCATATTCTGCATCATTGCCGTATAACCCTCTTTGGGCATTATTTGATATTTATGTTCTACATATCGGTCATCTCTGTTAAGGCGAATTGGGATTCTTCCACAAACTGATGTCTCCAATTCTTTTGGGTGTGTATCCCACTGTTTCAATGTATAGTTCAAGTAAAAAGCATTGTACATTTCTATACCGACTCTCGATAATACAAATTCTTCGGAATTCTTCGGAGATTCAATTTTTTCACGTTTTTCTTCCAATAATTCTTTTGCTTTTTCAACGTCCAACGTTTGTTCAAAAAATAGCTCCAAGGTATCCAGATTGATGGGGAAAGGGTAAAGCTGATTGTTGAATGAACTTTTGACTACATAATTTCCTTCAATCCATGAAGTGAATTTAGATAAATAATCCATCAGTGTTGGATTGTTTGTTCGAAAATAATGAGGACCATATTGATGAACCAATACACCATTTTCTATGTATTTATCGAAACAATTACCTGCTATATGGTTTCTACGTTCTATAATCTGAACTTTCCAGTTTAATAACTTTGCTGCACGTTCTGCAATAACGCAACCTGAAAGCCCTGCACCAATTATAACTAAATCAAGATTTTTACTCATTTAATGTAAATCATTTATTATAAACTCCGATTACTCCATTTTTAGTAACTGTTTACTAGCTTCTATTAATCGTTTTAGACGAACTACTTCGGCATAAATCAACATTACCCTTGCCACTCGTATCTGTACTAATCTCGGGATTCCAACAGAGCGTGTGATGATTGTATTTTTCGTTATGTATCAGTATTCAATCTTACTGAAGACTAAAAGTAGGTGAGTAACAGACTAACAGTTTATTTTAATATTAAGCATGTTGTAAAGTTGAATTACTTAGCCTTCATTGATTTAAATAAATCTATACAGTTAATTATATAGTCTCTTGTAGTCTCTTTCTATATACTAAAGATATTGAGGAATAATTCGCGTACAATCAAAGCCTGTTTTTTGAAAATTATTCACAGTCCAAACAGTTGACTTGCCACTTTAAGATAATGTAGATTGTTTGTTTTTGTTCATTGTTTTTTCCAAGACTTTATTTCTTGTTTGAGGTTGGCTTTTGGAATAGTATTTATTCTGCAAAGTTCTCTCATTTTAATGCTTCTTTGTTCAAAATTAGGAATTGTACTATTTATTCCTCTGCTGTGGTCAAAATGAAACAAGACTCCTTCTATACGCTCAATTTTATAATCAAGGCGTGTCCATCTGCGTATACGCTCTCCATCTTCTATACCCCAACCATAGAAGTTTTCGTTTTCCATTCCTGCTTCTGTGTACTTTTCACGATTTGCAAAGAAACCACCTCCTACACATTTAGGACCATACATTTCCGTATAAGCTGATTCAAAGCGTTCCAGTATATTAATATTAGATTTTTGAGCATAAATATTTTTCACAAAAGACGGGACATTCAACATCTTATCAGTAAACGGATAGACAAAATCTGCTTTTTCTCTCCTCAAATATTCAACGGCTGAAATAATCTGCTCTTTCGGAGCTATTACATCTGCATCCCAGACAGCTATAAATGGTGTATTGACAATTTGCACCACCTTGTTAATAAATTTTGTTCGATAAAAAATAGTGTCATAGTCTTCGTGAAAAATATGGTGTATGCCTTTTGGTAAAGGTTTTATAAAACCTAATCTACTGCGGACATCGGCTTCCCAGATTATAATGTTTGTAGTAAAATGTTTCAGAAGATATTTTGTGGTAAATTGTAAATTCTCAAGACGGTCAATAGAGTCTATTCGCAATGGAATAATAAATGTTGTATCGTTTAAATCGTATTTTTGCATAATAAGTCTGTTTATTATATTTTTTCTTCAATAAGATAATTCGCTAATTTTACGCCAATAATACCGTCACTAATGCCAATTTTGGAAGTTGCCAATTTGTCATCAATGGAAAGTGAAGACAGGAGGTTATTGATTGTACCATAAACATTATTAATTTTGTCGTAATAATTACTTTCTGTTGGTAATTTTTTTAGAAGATCCCATAATATGAGTTTTGCGCCCGTTATTCCTGTTCGCAAACTCCAGTTGTGTTCTGTTATCTCATTAACAATATCTTCGTAATCAATAGAATAAAATAAAAAGTTAGTGCATTTTTCTAATTGTTTGGATTTAATGATATTAGAACATTCGAGTAGCACAGTAACCAAATACAAGCGATTTATATTTAATGTAGGTATCATTGTCTCTAAGCAATTTAAAATTTGTTCTATGATTTTTAATATTTTATCATTGTAAACATCCAAACTATAAGCATTTTTTAAAAGGCTGATTATAACTGGTAGGCTGGCAAACAAATCAAAAGATATATCTTTATTGACAAACTCAAAACTTGCCAATAAATTCTTCTCAATATTATTTATCAAATGGAATAACAGTTCCCTCTTTAGTTTATGTAAAGAGTTGTTTTTTTTGTCAAACGTTTTATTTTGTAATCTTGATATTAAGTAATATAAGTAACCAGCACAGCCATTCGTTAAATTAAGATTGCGTAAATTATCATCATTCGTAAGCTGTTTTAATATTTGTACATCAATTTCTTGTAATATATCATCAGTATTTCCTGTTACATATCCATGTTGTACAAGGTATTCGATGGCACACCCTATACCAATCAAGCCATTGTCAAAATGAATATTGCTTGTTGGCATTTTATTATAAATCTCATCAAGCAAGCTATCTGAAAATTTTGTATATTGCTGATTGTTAAACATTCTACCAGAAATATAATAATATAGGCAAATGCCCATTTTCCCCTGCAATAGCCCTACATCACTCAGTTGTTTACTTTGAGCCATTATTAATTCGTCTTCTTTTGTTAGTATTGATTGATTGTTCATTATATTCATTATTATTTTTTAGTAAATAATCTTCAGACAAAATTATTATGCAAATATGCTTGTTTACTACTGTCTCGGAAAACCAATAACTAACGAACCACTTCGTTCTTTTTAATTATTCATCTTTTTTGTCTTCACACGTACAACAACAGCTAAATTTTTACTATTTATTCATTACTCCTATCAGTCCATTTGCAGTAACGGTTTCGGCACTTATTAGCATCAATTTACATGAACCATTATTGGAAAATGTAACGGTTGCTTTACCGTCTTTGTCTGTCCGCACATCAGGATTCCAATAAAGCGTACGGCGGTAATCTTTTTCATCGGGCATTACTATTTTATCGTACTGAGGACTAAAGAATGAACGTGTAACAGAATAACCATCAAAGTTAGTATTGCGTATACTGTAAGGCTCTTTTACATAGTTCTTTTTAAGCTTGATTAATCCAATACAGGTTGTAGAAGGTTGTATATTTCCACCCCCATAAAGGCGGTATATTGAAGCATAATCTTCAATAAATGTTATTGATTCTATTTCATCTAAATTAGGCATGCGCCACTTCAATTCTTTGTTATCTGGCTGATTGCTTTCATTGGTAGGTTTTGTATCGGTTGAAAAAGGATTTTGTTCTTCATTCCCTTCCAATAAATTAGTTGCATCAGAAACCAGTTGTTTTGAGTTCTCTACAATAAACTTTACATCTTTTCCTTTGTATTTACCTGTTGTTGCAACATAATATTTACATGTAAAATTCAGCAATGTCGTTAGATCCGCCGGTAACCATTCCGCTTCATCCGTCCTGCGATCCATCTCTTTTTCTACATCATATTTTGCACTTACTTTTACAGGCAGCCCTTTAGCTTTAACAGTTACTTGTTTCAGCAGATTGTTTCGCTGTGTCATGGGCAATTTATTGTTGTTTTTGGGAAGTAGTTTTTTAAGTTCTTCATCTGAACCTGAAACTAGTGTATTTATAACTACAAATGAGTCCTTTACAGCCTTGTAAATTTGTTTTTCATTTTGTTCGGCTAATGAATAGGACTTGAGTGCAGGGCTGAATTGCCTGTTCAGTTTTATACAAGTCTCTTCCTTCGTTTGTCCGTCTTTCGTTTGAAGGATTAGTCGGGCAGTACCCGAGAAGTCTCTCAATGCAAAAGTAAAATTTCCTGCCGAATCGGTTATGCAGCTATTGTGCTGTGAAGTACTATCCCCCAATAAAATCATGGAAAAGTTCATATTCGGTTTAGGCTTTTTTAGGAACAAAGAAACCACGGAACCATCCAGATACAATCCATCTTCGAGCGGTTGCTTGTGTTCTATTTTCTCTAATCCAGCCATTTGTTTCCACGAATAATGGCTCCACCCCTGCACCAACAGCAACAAATCAAGTGCCGCCAGACGTTCAGAACTTTCAGATTCAAAATAATAACCTGGGCTTGCAATATAACCTTTTACTTCTGACGAAAGCAACAAATCGGTCAATACATTATCAGCCTGAGGTTGCATACTGCACGTAACGGCGTCACGAACTGAGAGAGAAAAAGTAGTTTCGATAGGTTTATCCTGTTTATCTTTCAACTCAAACGACATAGATATCGGTTCGAACGATTGATACTGACTTTTACTTTGAGTCCCACTAAACTTCATCTGACTGTAATGATTCACAAATACCAATCGTTCGGATAGTATTTTCCCCTCTGTATCGAAAAGTGTGATTTGGATCACGCCACTTGGTAGTTTTCGTTTCGGAAAGTTGAGACTCATCTCATTATCAGAATTCAGTTCAAATGTATCTGAGCCATATAAGACACCTCTACAACTTATTGTAACTCCCAAATGCTGATTTTTTAGGTTTGACGCTTTTGTGATTAACATATAAATGTTATCTTCGTCAGAATTGTCGACTGACAACGTTATGCCTGACTTTATGATAGTTGGTAACGAAAACTGATATTGTTTGCCTTTCCAATTTGCCACTGCAGTATATGTTGATGTATCTGGGCGAAATTCAAAGCTTCCCATACCTTGATATAAAGTGCTGAACGAACAAATACTATCTTTCTTGTTTTTGTAAAGCGTGCAATTTACCGCTACATTTTCACCCTTGTCGGTTGTTGCTCGGAATGCAACTTTAGAGTTGATTCCATTTACTAATGAGCCTCCTTCTGGGAAGAAAGATAGTTCCAATTTATGGTCTTGCTTATACTGTGGACGTTTTTGTTCAATCCGCTGCGAAAGTGCACGTTCAGTAATTACGGTTTTATATTCACCATCATTTTTCGGCTTGTCATATATCGGAAATACACGGGAGAATAAATTACCATCACCAAAGTTAAGCATATAACGTGTGTAAGCTCGCACTTCGTAAAATCCTCCATATTGTGTTGGATTCAGTTTAAAATCGCCATGACATTGCCCATTTTCTATTTTCAACTTGCGGGTGTCCAGTACATGTCCTTCGGCATTAAGCAATTCCACATACAATACCTTACTCAAATTTGTCAAACTATATCGATCAGCTCGTACTACATAGGCTTTAAACCACATTGTTTCGCCAAGATAATACGAGGTGTTGTCGAAATGTAGAAAGACCTTTTCCTGAGGGTATTCAACTGAGAACGATTGAATTTGTTTAGTAATTTTTTTTATCTTTTGGTCAGGAGAATTTACTGGTTCAAATTCAGTACGAGGTTTTGAGTTATTTAAATCAACTGGAGGAGAGATATTGAGTTTTTCAGTAACTAGCTTTTCTGCAACTGAGGAAACTTGTGGTTCATAATCCAAAGGTAAAAGGTGACCTCCTACAGAAGTTGCCATGTCTCCCGAAAACACAATATTATTATCGGCTATTGTTCCATTCCTATAAACAATACAAGTATCACTTAAGAATGTAACATACGAATTGTGTTCATTATAGTAATGCCTTTTCGGAAATATCACCTTCCCATCAGTTATCAAATAACTTTCTATATTGACAGGGTGTCTTTTACTATTGTAGTAATAAGACACTTTAACCGTTTTCCCTTTTAATCCAATGATTGCTATTTCATCTTTTGATTTTTTAAAGACATAGGGCATGATGTCAAACTCAGTAGTTTTTATCTGATTTTGTACAGTGTATCCATTCGGTATCACAGCAACAAAACCATTTTGCTTTAGCTGATTATTGAATAATGACCGACAAAAATAAATGGAAGAATTGTAATATACTTCTCGTCGATTTTCCTCAATCTTTTTTCTTTGACGTTCAGAAGTAAAATTGTAGGGAGTAAACCGAGTGTACATATCATACTCAGTGGTTTGGTTATACGAACATGTTTTTACGCGAAAAGACACAATGTCGACAGCAGCGTCATATCCTAAGAGTGGTAATCTTACAGTTAAAGACGATCTTGTGTTGACATTAAATGTATGAAAATATTCTGCATCTTTCAATGCATTTTTAAGTTTGATAGTGTCGTAGCGATGTTCAAACAAAAGTCCATCCTCTTGTGCTAGTTTGGTATGCTGCCCCCATTTATCATCCCCTAAAAAGGACGTTTTGAACAATTCAAGATTTTGTTTGCGTCGGCTCTTCCCATTTACAGAAATTCCAGACAATTGTTCAAACTTTTCTTTTAGTGCGATATTCAAATTTTCTTCGGTTGCATCTGAAAGTTGAATGCTCTTCAATTCATATCCGACACAACTAACCACCAAGCGACAAGGAAAATTTAAGTTTTTTATAGTGAAGTGACCATTCGAATCTGTCATAGTTCCTTTTGAAGTTCCATCAATATAAACTGAAGCATATTCAATATATTTCTGGAACTTTTCGCTTACAACAATTCCAGAAATATTATTTTGAGCATTCAGATTTAGGAATCCGAATAATATTGCCAATATGCATATTAGTAACTTCTTCATAAATATCAGTTGTGAAAATTGCAAAATACATTAATATTTAAATAAGTTTTTTTGTCAAATAAACCAAAACATATAAACTTGATATTTCTTTTATGTATAAACGGTTAGACCTCATTTATTTTAAAACAAAGATAGATACAACAATCTTGTTTATAGTAACAAATAAAGAATATAAACACATTGTAATTTTATGTTCTTTTTACTCCTATTATGAGGCTATATCAAAAGTACCATCGACTCCGCAAAGGAGAAAATCTTTATATAGCAATTCCGTGAATATAAGTCTATTATAAAATAAATATACAATCACTTTTACAGTACTTCTGATACAGTCTCATTAGGTTTGCAATTTAATGCTGCGTCACAATGGTGATAGTGCCATCACTATTAACTACAACACCATTTAGTACCCAATTATATACGGCTTCTTTGTGTGAAGTAGAAGCTCCAGTCATTCCAAATTTTGCATCTGTTGTGCTAGCTCCCATATTTATACCTGAAACAGTTGGGATTGAATTTGACATCATTTGTGTTAGATAAGATTCGTAAGCTGACCCCATTCCAGCATTTGCCGAAACAGCATCCTCACTTAGATAACCCTGACCAGCTACATATCCGCCGTCCCACAGACCAAAAGATTTTAAAAGTGCGGCATCGGCGGAGGTGTAAACAGTCTGACAAATATCAGAATTATATGTACCAAGACCACCGATACATTGCTTTTCTTCATTTTTGTCAAGAACTACAACTTCATTTTTTAACTCATTTAGAGTTATCTTTTTTAATTTTTTCATAAAAATAAAATTTTAAAAATTGATAATTATTTAATTTTTGCTATATATTTAAGGTTGTCGAACAACCTTTCTATCAGCCTGCGTTTATCGGTAATAATTTCGGCAACACCCTTTATTTCATATTGAAATCCAAGATTAGTACCATAATTTGTAGTTAGATTATTGGGTAACTCAACTGTAACTAAATAGGCATAGGTTGACTGATTTTCACTCAAATTCACCTTTTTACAAGCCAAAAGAGATACACTTTTTACATTCCCATTAATTATTCCGTATTGATTAAATGGAAAATTATCAAGTTTTATATTTACATGTTGTCCTACTTTTACATTACCCGCTCCCGAAATGGGTAAATATACATTTCCTTCTAAATAATTTTTTTCGGGTAGTATTGAAAATAATTCCCTTCCTGATTCTACAAAGTCATTTTGTTTCCAGAAATCAAGGAATTCCAATTTCCCCGAAAAAGGAGCTTTAAAAGTATTATTCATCAACCATTGTCTAACACCATATTTTAACGTTCCACAACTTGAGACTAAATCAATTCCGTTTTTTTGTCCATAACTCTCTTGATCTAAGTTTAGCTGATTATACTTATTATTCAGCACTTTAACTTGATTTTTGGTATTTGTGATATCCTTTTGTATTGTTAGAGAATTTTCTAGTGAATTATAATAATCTAATTTTGTCTTTTCAAACTCCGTCTCGGCTATTCCTTTAATTTGATAGTATTGTAAACTATCTTTTTGCAACAAGTTGTTGACAATTTTTTTTCTTTTTTCTTTTATTAAATTTAATGAGTCAAGATGTTTGAGTATCTCGTTTTGCGATTGTATAGCCAATTTATTATCTTCTTTTTGGAATTGATAATTATTATTCGCAGGGAATCGAACCTTTAATTCAAGTGCATTCAAAAATCTAAAATAAATTTCGGTCATTTCACCAAGATTTAGATTTCTTGGAAATTGTGATAAAATATCTTTATCAATTGATTTCTCAGGATTGAAATTTTTCAAGAGAGAGTCAATTGTCAGAATATCATGCAAATCAGCAGAAGACTCAATTAGTGCAAATATCTCACCTTCCCTAACATAGTCCTCCGTTTTGCATTTTAGTAATTTTAATTTCCCTGAAGTTTTCGACACTAATTTAACCGGAGATATTTTTGCTGAAATTGTTATAGATCCTTTAGCCATCTCGGGATATTTAATCAACCAACCAAACAGTAACAGTAGAATTGCGAGTCCCAATACAATCCAAACCACCAACCGACCTGTATTACGGGGCATTCGTTCAATAATATCTTGAATTTCCTCTATGCGATTAGTAACTACTCCTTTTTTAATATCTTCCATATATAACTCTGAATTGAAATTAATTAGCCATAATATGATTTTCCACCCCATCGATAACACCCAACTGATTACTCACCAAATCATAATAATGACCTTTTCTCTCCATTAACTCCGCATGATTTCCAATTTCTGAAATCACTCCGTTATTTAAAACTACTATTTGATGTGCATTTATAATTGTGCTTAATCTATGTGCAATTACCACTACCGTTCGAGTAATAAAAGCATGATCTAATGCCTTTATTATCTTTTGTTCGTTAATTGCATCCAACGAATTAGTTGCTTCATCAAGGAATAGGTAGGACGGATTTTTATATATTGCACGTGCAATTAGTAATCGTTGTTTTTGACCCCCACTTAAACCACGTCCAACTTCACCAATTTTTGTTTGATAACCTTGTGGCATTTGCTCAATTTCTTCTGCTATATGTGCTATCCGAACAGCTTCTTTAAGTCGATCATAATTAACTTCTTCATCGCCAAGTACAATATTCGTCAGAATAGTATCGTTAAATATTTTTCCATCTTGCATCACCACTCCACAACTGTCACGCCATTCGCGCAAACTTATGTTGGAAATATTCAAGTTTCCAATCATCACATTACCATAAGTAGGATTATACAGTCGTAATAATATTTTTAATAATGTAGACTTGCCACTACCGCTACCACCTACAATGGCTGTAATTTTTCCTTCTGGAATTTTAAGGCAAATATTACACAATACAACAGGGGAATTAGGGGTATATTGAAACGTCAGATTTTTAACCAGTAAACTTTTATTTGTTGGAACGTTTAAACTATTTGTAACAAAAGTATCTTCTTCGTTTTTTAACTGATGTATTTCATTGATTCTGAGAAAACTAATTTTTGCATATTGAGCGGAAATAATAAAACCGATAAATTGCATTAGAGGTGCATTTAACATCCCGATGATAAATTGAGTTGAAATCATTACCCCAAAAGTCATTTCACCGGATATTACCGCTTTTGCACAAAAAAAAGTTATTGAAAGATTACTCACATTCTGAATGAATTGAGCTCCCAGATTTTGTGCATTATTAATATTCAATACTCTTAAATTAACATGGTATAATTTTGCTTGAATATTCTCCCATTTCCAACGTTTCTGTTTTTCATAATTATTAATTTTTATATCTTGAATACACGTAACTGTTTCTACCCAATAACTTTGATTTCTTGAAATCAAATCAAAATACTCCCAATCAAGTTTTTTTCGTATGTGTTGAAAGGAGAGTACCCAGCCTATATATAAAATGCTACCGGCAAGAAAAATATAGAATATTAGTTGATTGAAAACCAAAAGAACAACACTAAAAACAATAAAAGTTAATGATGAGAAAATAACACCTATAGAATTATTTAGAATAAAACTTCTGATACGTTCATGATCCTGAGCTCTCTGCAAAATATCCCCTATCATTTTGTTTTCAAAAAATGTGACAGGAAGCTGCATTAATTTAATTAGATAGTCTGATATTAATGCGATATTAATCCTAGCGGCAATATGTAACAATAACCAATCGCGTATAGCACTCGACAAGGTAACACTAACAATAATAACGATATTTGCTATAAGTACAATGTTTATAAAATCAACGTCTCTAGTCTGGATACCTACATCAATAACGGCTTTCGAGATAAAGGGTAAAAAGGCTTGTAAAACGGTTGCAATAATCATTACACCAAAGATTGATACAAAACTTTTTTTGTAAGGAATAAAGTAACCCAATACATTTTCAAATGTTTTTTTTCGTTCGGTTTTTTCTTCTAAATCACGTTGCATAAAATCAGCCATAGGTTCAACAGCTAATAGTACGCCTTGTTCTTCTCCATCTTTATACCAACCGTTAACAAATTCTTGGTGAGAGTAGGTCAATAATCCTTTTGCAGGATCCGATACGTAAACTTTTGTTTTAGAAGTTTTATAAACTACTATAAAATGACTATTTTTCCAATGGATAATACAAGGCATCGGCACTTTTTTGTGCAAATCTTCAATACTGATTTTAATTGCCAAAGTGTGAAGACCAGTTTTTTCAGCTCCGTAACTCAGATCAAGTATGGAAACACCTTCTTTGGTTATTCCACATAAATCTCGTAATATCTGTAATGAATAATACTTGCCAAAATGCTTGAGAATTATTTTCAAACATGCCGGTCCACAATCCATGGTATCTAGTTGATATTCAAAAGGGAATTTTCTAAGATTCATTTGTCTGTCTAAATTTTGTTTTATTTCTCCGTTGACTGTGGGTCAACGGAGAAATATTTATATTTCCCCCTCTCCTCAAGGAGAGGGGTGAGGTTACCCCACTATCATCCCACTCACTACCGTACTCCATGGCCCGGTTTCACCCTTGCGGTTTACCCAGCGAAGCCAGTACCAAGCTATTTTTCCGGTTTTGCTGGCATCAAACTTTACTATAAAAGGTGATGCTGAGCATGTTCCCTGAAAATTCATTTCTTCCACGCTTTTGGGTGCTTCACCATCTACTTTCAAATAGATTTCGCAACCACTAACGCCTTCGGGTTTAGCATTGCTATGTGCTGAGTCCTGATCGTAAAAAGTAAGCGTGTGTTGCAGACGGATGGAGAAATCAATCATGCCAATTGGAGCACTTTCGGGAGCCGCTACAGGGGTACGTGAATTGGTATGAATGGTAAGTCCCATACGCGTACGATCGGCATCCGATACTTTAGGATTTACCGATAACCATTGCGTTACAAAAAGTCGAAGGAATTTTTGATACGATGTTGACGCATCATTTTTAGCAGTAACATCGGCACTGGTACGGTTTTGTTTGTTTTCGGCCTTCGCATAGGCAGTGTCCCAGGTAGATTTATACCCTTTCAGGTCAGTAATTACATCAGCGGGTATTCCCCATGCTGTTGCATTAGTTTCGGCTTCAGTAGCCACTTCATTTTGCCAGGTATTAAAACCAGCATCTGTTCTTGGCAGGTAATCAGACATAACATTAAATTTAGACGTTAATAATAAATTAAAATTCAAGTTTATATAAAAAGTAAAATATACATATATTAGACTTTAACGCGTAGTGCATTTAGAAAAATTTATTTTTGTTTTGTCGGGGCTTCCGCCCCAAACCCTGACTTACTTTTTGTCTTAACACAAAAAGTAAGCAAAAAAGTCAAGACTGCGCCTGCTTCACTCGAAAAACCTACGCTCAGTTGGCTAAAACCGTCCAAACTCGCTCCTTCGTTGCTCAAACAGGACAGTTTCTTACGCCAACTTCACTTGTTTTTCGGTTCACCAGACGAGGTCACTCGTTAGCAAACTGTGTACAATTCAATATCTTTTATCTTTTTATTAAAAATATCAATCAAAGGGCACTACGGGTGACTTTATATTGATCGGACTGTTATAGTCTCAAAATAATTTCCTAACACTAAGACAACGAGAATATGGAGTTTCACTAAGTTCATCTGTGCTTAAAAATCTATCTTTCGTGCTTAAAGATTTTTCTTCAGTGTTTAAAAATCTATTTACTGTATTTAAAGATTTTTATTCCGTGCTTAAAGATTTTTCTTTCGTGTTAAAAAACCCATCTTCCGTGTTTAAAGAATATCATTTATGTTTAATGATTTTTCTTCCGCGTTTAAATATCAAGCTTCCGTGCCTAAAGATTTTTCTTTCGTGCTTAAAGATCTAGCTTCTATGCTTAAATATTTTTCTTTCGTGCTTAGAGTTTTGGCATTATTCCCAATTTATGGTTTAATTCCCCGCTTGAAATAAACACTACAAATAAAAAGAATTGTCATGATATTTTGATTAAAAATGCAGTAATTTTCACTTGGACAAGGATCAATTACAAGAGATGTATTTGCCTAACTAAAAGGCAGTTATGCACATCCTAAAAACAAATTACATGGACAAGCCTTTAGAGTACATTTTTAGGACAATGTAAAGGCGTAAATTGAACTGATTTGTCATTCGATATTGCACTATTTTTGAAAAACACCTCAACGTTTCATCGATATGCTGCAATGAATTTGCTAACAATCACATAGTTTGACTATTAATTGATTAGCCCCTACCCTATCGATTCGGCAGAGTAGGGGCTAATTTGTAAGATTGCAAAGCTTACTATCACTATACTATTTTGCAATGCTGACTGTTTTTGTTGAAGCTGAAGAGTTCGTCAATTTACCTTTGCTATCAAGCCAATGAGTCTGGCTCGCCGCTTAATGGTGTTATTACAATAGGATTTTGCTTGATGGGAGGAATAGGTCTTGGTAAATCAAAGGCAAATCTAATAGATTCTGAACTTTTTGCTCCAATAGCAACATTAATAGTAATACTAGTTACCAATGCGAATAATAAAACGGTGATTTTCATAAGGATAAATTTTTAAATTATTTATCCTACAAATAAATATAAAAAAAATCCCGATAATTTAAAATTACCGGGATTTTTCACATGGACAAAGGCTCACCAAGGAAAACACAATATACTATATATCTGCGTATTAAATGCAAAACCAAAATAGATTACTTGGACACAAAATTAAGGGTGTAAAATTATTTCAAAAAGGTGGACTATTGTTCAAAATTTCGAAGATACTCAGCCATGTTAAGCTCAGATTCAAGATTCATTTTGGTACGTATCCGATAACGTCGTTTATTCATAGAGTCGAGTTGCAAGCCCAGAACAGAAGCCATCATACCACTATCAAAACCGGCCAGTATCAGACAACAGATCAAAATATCACGCTCATTAAGTTCCGGAAACGCATTTTTTAACCTACAGCTGATATTATTATACTCCAGATCCATACAAGCTATTAATTCATTATAAAATGCCGGATTATCTACAGGAGATACACCAGGGTGCGTGGATCCTTTCTTTTTGTGAGCATTTTGGCGATACTGCTCCATATTCAGGTATAAAATCTGTTGCATTTTCAGTTGTTGCTCTATCAACTTATTATTCGCGGTCTCCTTATCCAGTAACAATTTTTCCTTTTCAAGTTGTTGTTCTGCCAATTTAAGATTGGTAGTTTCTTTTTTCAATAATTGATGCTCCTGATCGATTAATTGTTGCTGAGCTACAATTTCACGTTTTCGTGACTTATTTCTCCACCATAAAAAAACAGAAGACAGTATCCCACTAAAAAGCAGAGCAATAAGCAACAATATAATATAACTTCTATTGCGGAGCGTTAGTTGCTGATTTTTAAGTTGCAATCGCTGGTAAGTGTATTTTTTCTCCAATCCGGCAAAACTAACATCCAGATTTCTTCGATGAAGTGAGTCGTTAATGGCAGCCACTCGTTGGGAGTAAGCCAATGCCTTTTTATAATCAGCTTTCTTTTCATATATTTTCATCCATAATTTGGAATAATACGAATTGTCATTCTTATGTTCATTGATTTTGCTTAGATAATAAGTTGCAGAATCAAGCTTGTTTATAGTCAAAAATGCATCGGCTAACACTAAGTTCTTATTTTCATCGTAGAGACTGTTGTTGGTTAAAGGCACTTTTTTATAAAAATACAAGGCCTGTTGATTATCATTCTTTATTGAATAGGCACTTCCTAAGTTTCTATATATTCCTGACATCAACGCTGGATCATGAAGTTGCATAGCCAGCTTTTCAGCCAGTTTATTGTAAAGAATGGCACTGTCGGCATTTTCCTTATATATAAATTCATCTCCAATTCTCAACATACAAATGATGGTATTGTAGGTATCGTGGATTGCCTGAAATAAAATAGCAGCATGTTTGTTACAAATAAGGGCACTGTCATACTTTTGCTGATTGTAATATAATTCGGCTTTGTCGGAGAGAATAATTGCCCGAAGTCTTTTATCTCCCGACAGCACAGCATATTCCTCCGCCTGCATTAAAGCAGAAACCTGTTGCTTTTTATCTTCATAGTTTTGGGAAAATCTAGATTTCAGATACCAGGCATATCCGGCTCGGTAAGGTTCTGATTCATCGTAATAATCAACAGCTGTATTAATTAAGGAATCAGAAGTAGAAACAATACCGGTTTTATTTTCAGCTTTGGAATAAAGAAGTGCATACAATGCTTTATCAGACGCAGCAGTAAAAATAGTAGGCTTTACGGAGTGTAAAATAGCTAAAGCAGAATCCGGATTATTGTCAATTATTTTTTCGGCCTGCACAAGTTTCTCTGAAGTATGAGAACAGCCGATTATAGAAAATAGAATAAAAAGGAATAGATATAATTTGATAGTTGTTTTTATCACAGCCGTAAGATTTGACTGCAAATTTAGAAAAAAAATCAATTCACCAAATTTTCATATTGGTATTTATAAAAAAAACACTACAAATTGTGTGGGAAATGCCAAAACTGTCGGCAACAGAATTGCACGGCAAGACAACCAATGAACATAGGCCGGTGCTATGGCCAGTTATTCATTACGTTTTATTTTTATTTCTGTCGTCATCCACTTACCATTTTCGTTCTCAATTTTTACGATTGGTCGAGGAGAGTTGTAATGCGTTCTTTTGTTCTGATAGTCTGAGTAAAATTGTAAAGTCGCATACCATATGTTTCCTTTCTTGGTCATATCAACAATTTCAACCCCGTCAAATGTTTCTTGACTCTGAAACCAGTACATGTACGAGCAGTCCGGACAAAAGTCTTCATATTGATAAGCATCTGAGATTTTATATTCTTTCCAGTCAACCGATTTCATGTGTTCAATACAAGTTTTGTTACGCTCAATTTCCGAGTCCATTAACTTTTTTGAAATCGTTTTAAGTTGGCGAAGTTGCTTAAAGTATGGTTCAAAGTCAACTCTGCATTTCTCGTTTTCTCCTTTCACAACAATAAAGCTGAATGCTCTAGTCGTATCATAATCTGCCTTGGTTGTCTTAATATACCATTCGTAAAATGACGTAGAAACTTTTTTTATTGTTTCTTTTTCTTCAGAACTGTCAACACTAGTCGCTAACGTGTCAATTTTGATTGGTGTCAAGTCAAATTTCTCTTGTATTTTCGGTTTGTTAGTGCCTGAAAAACAAAGCGGAAGCCGGTATAATTGCGTTGAACAATTATACCGGCTTCCACTTGCTGCCGCACGATTTCTATCGTGTGGGTTAATTATCTTCTCCTATTACGGATTACCACGCTATACAATCGCGCAGTAGCTGAGAATCAAAAAGTAAAAATTAGGGGGCGTAACTGCCTATTATTGTTTTAACTTCGTCCAATGTAAGATCCGACCCCTTGGTAGTTCTGGCAGCAGCAATAGCAGTATTATAAGCAGATAGCTTAGAACTATAAACGACTGGTGGTTGTCCATAATATACTCTATCATAAAGTGTATAATAATCAATTATGATTGCCGTACCTGCGTTAATCAAGCTTAATGCAGTAGTAACAGCTATAGCTTTAATTTCATTAAATGATTGAAAGTATCCTCCTGCTTTTGTTGCTTTTACAGCATTAAATGCAGATCTATAAACAGCTAACGAAGTAGTATCTGCCTCCGTTTGCCAATCGTCAAAATAGGCACTTAAATTTACTCCAAACTTCCAAGCATGAATCTGATTCCAAATTGCAACACCGAAATTAACATCATTTAAGGCTGATAAGTTATCTATTTGTTGTTGCAGAGCTCTTTTATCTGCCTCATTTTTAGCTTGTGCATTCGCTAATGCCGTATTCAAATCTGCATTTTGAGCTGTTAAGGCGGTAATCGTTGCATCCTTAGTACCCAATGTTGCCGTTAATGCGGTTACTTTATTATTAGCTGCTGTTAATTGTGTTTTCAATGAAGCAATTGATGCAGCATTGGCCTGGGTGGTAGCGGCTAACTGAGTGTTTAAAGTAGTAACTGTAGCTTGTGAGGCCGTTAAACTGTTTTGCAACTGGGTTACTTGTGCCGTAAGTGCTACTATTTGTGTACTGTCTGCTGTTATGGTTGCTTTCAATGTTGCTATTTGTATACTGTCTGCTGTAACAGTTGCCTGCAATGCTGCTATTTGAGCTTGGAAAGGTGCTGCTATAGGGTGTACCGTAGTAGCAATGCCTGATAGTAATGCCGTAATTTCGGCATTGGTAAGGGCTGCACCTTTGGCTATTACAGCCTTTCCAATTTCAGTTATTTCGCCACCCCCAAGAATTGTGCCTTTTATTGCAAAAGCTGTAAGAATACTACTTTTAAAATAAGCAGCTACAACCGGATCAGATATTCTTAAATTTTCAGTATCATTAAAGCTTAAACGAACATAAGTATAGTCGTCATTATTGGGATTGCTATTAATACTTGCGGTTACTGTTAGTGCATCTATTTGTTGTTGCAAAGCTGCTTTATCTACAACATTATTAGCTTGTGCATTCGCTAATGCCGTATTTAAATCGGCCACCTGAGCAGTTAAGGCAGTAATTGTAGCATCTTTAGTTCCCAATGTTGCCGTTAATGCGGTTACTTTATTATTAGCTGCCGTTAATTGTGTTTTCAATGAAGCAATTGATGCAGCATTGGCTTGGGTGGTAGCGGCTAACTGAGTGTTTAATTGTGTAACTGTAGCTTGGGAAGTCGTTAAACTATTTTGTAACGATACAATTTGTGTACTATCGGTTGTAACGGTAGATTGCAAGCTGTTGATTTTGCCAACAAAGCCCTGAAGCAGGGATGTGTAAGTTGTTTGTTTAGCAACTAATGTATCCAATTTCAATTGCAAGGTATTTTCGGCATTGGCTGCTCTACTTGCTTCGGCATCTACTTTTACACTGTTTTCGGCTGTTTTGGCATAAAATGCAAATGGAACACTCAATAGCTGACTTGTACCTACAATAGAATATGAATTGCCGCCGTCAGGGTCTACCTCGGTTTTAATAAAGTAAGGACCAGCCGACCAGTCAATAGTACTAAAGGTTCCATTTACAACTGTTCCTGCACCTATTTCTATACTAATTAATCCGTTGGCGTTCGAAGTGGTTGTTTGTGTTTCGGTATATACAGCCGAACCGGTTGCCGAACCCTTTAAAATACTTATTTGCATACCAATATTTTGGTTGGCTAACAACGTATTATTTAAATTCCGAATAACAGCTTGATAGCTGATTTTTTCCGGTGCTTGGGCAAATACCGTAACACTAAAAAGCAATATGAGTAATACTGAGTAAATCTTTTTCATTTAATATATGTTTTTAATTGATTTTCAAAATCCGTTTGTATCTTTTGCAAAGAGATAATTTGAAATTGTAAATTGTTTTCGGAAGTGGTAGCACGAGTTATCTCGTTGTTTAAAGAAATAATCTTGTCGGCTGATTTTGTGTAAAGCACATAACCCACTGTCGACAATTGACTTGTACCGGAAATACTATAATTAGTTCCACCTGCCGGGTCTATTTCAGTTTTAACGAAAAATAGTCCGGAACTCCAGTCTATTCCGCTAAAGTTGCCACTAATAACCGAACCTGACCCAATTTCAATACAGATCAGACCAGCGGCATTCGTTTTTGCGGTTTGCGATTCGGCATACACCGCAGAGCCATTTGCCGACCCTTGCAGAATACTTATTTTAATGCCTGTGTTTTGATTGGCAACAATAGTCCCACTTGAGTTAGTTAGTATCGCCTGAAAATTAATTTTCTGTGGCGATTGAGAAAATGCAGTAGCAGAAATCAGCACTGCAATTAGGATGGTAAGATTCCGTATCATTTTAGAACTTTATTATTTTGAATGTTTTTAATTCTTTATTATCTTGAGTAACTTTTAGAAAATAAGTTGACCGCAAAAGATTACTCGTCAGAATACTTGTTTCATTGCTTTCAATTTTTTTCGATTCCAACAGTTTTCCGTGTAGGTCGAAAAACTGATACCACAAATTGGCTTTGTTATCGCTTTCAACTTTAAGAATCAGATAATCAGTTGTCGGGTTGGGATATGCCGAAACCGTAAGGTTTATTCCTTTGGCTTCTGCAAGCTCGGTTGTTACCGAAATTTCATACGCTTGCTGTACTCCTTGGGTTAGCATGCCGTTTTTACCTCCTATGGTAGCATTAACTACTTGCCCTACAGAGTAACTAGCTGAGCCACTACCGCCCGAAGCTTTGCCACCTGAAGCATTGGTTGATTGTTGTGCATAACTTGCTACAGCAATTATACAAAAAAGAGCTAACACACTTGATTTCATTTTTTTGATTTTCATTTTTCTTTGATTATGCTTGGAAGTGATAATTATAAAATAGGAATGGGAAAAAGAAATAAATTAAAAAGCTATTCAATGTCGTTAAGTTAGGCACACAGAATACACTGATTGTACAGAACAAGAACAAATGTATTTTTTATAGTAATTATACAGTTGATACAATGCATTTTAATTAGCATTACTTTTCTGCATTTCACCGTCTAATCTGTGTATTCTGCGTACGATTCTGTATCTAAACGGCATTGAATAGTTATAAGAAATATTATGCAAAGATAATATTATTTGTAATTTATACAAATTTATATCTAATATATTTTTAGAATAGCAATAGTTTTGATAGCTAAAACCATTATTACCAGAACTATTTGTTTTATTATGAAACAAAATTGTAATAAAGTGATTATTAGTTCGAATGAATTTGGTTGAGAATTTTATACAAAAAACAAAGTGGAAGCCGGTATAATTGCG
>Ga0302215_10000391_pt1 | contig 32433 bp, 23 predicted proteins | sample II_Fen_N3_1_FD_194580 | JGI IMG/M metagenome (GOLD analysis project Ga0302215, IMG submission 194580) | Peat permafrost microbial communities from Stordalen Mire near Abisko, Sweden - II_Fen_N3_1 | ecosystem: Environmental > Terrestrial > Soil > Wetlands > Permafrost | place: Sweden: Abisko... | reverse complement strand
AAAAATGACAAACATCGCTCAAGTAGTAAATGTACTTCAGGCAATGATTCTGACCAACGATTCAAAAATGGTATTGACTCCAACTTATCATGTATTTAATATGTATAAAGTTCACATGGGTGCAACTAATTTACCATTGGAAATTCAGTGCGATTCGTTGAGTTCTAACGCACGAAAATTTGCTGCAGTAAGTGCTTCGGCTTCGAAAGATGCAAAAGGAAAAATCCACATTACACTGGCAAACATTGATACGGACAAAGAACAAAAAGTTACGATTGAACTGGCTAACGTAAAAGCTACCAAAGTTTCGGGAACTATTCTAACTGCCAAAACAATTGATGCGTACAACACTTTCGAAAATCCGAACGTAGTAACGCCGACTGTATTTAAAGATGCCAAACTAACAAAAACAGGACTTACTGTTACGGTTCCGGCTAAAGCAATTGTAGCATTGGAATTGTAAAAGAATGACTCCTAATGACCCCTAACCCCTAAAGGGGGATAAAAAAAGACTGACTTGCATAGTCCCCCTTTAGGGGTTAGGGGTAAACAAAAAAAAACAAAACGAACTTCTCTAACTCCCCTTTGGGGGTTGGGGGTAATTAAATAAATAACTAACAATACTAACTTCTCTGACCCCCCTTTAGGGGTTGGGGGTAATAAAAATTCAATTATCATGGAATTCAATTTCGAAAATTTAGAAGTATGGTTCATTACCGGAGCTCAATTGCTTTACGGTGGTGACGCAGTAGTAAGTGTAGATGCACACTCAAATGCAATGGTAGCAGGATTGAACGCTTCAGGTAACCTACCGGTTAAAGTAGTTTACAAAGGAACAGCCAACTCTTCTTCAGAAATCTCTGAAATTATGCGTGCTGCTAATGGCGACACCAAATGTATTGGTATGATTACCTGGATGCACACTTTCTCTCCGGCTAAAATGTGGATTCACGGTTTGATGGATTATAAAAAACCATTATTACATCTTCACACTCAGTTCAATGAGCAAATTCCTTGGTCTGAAATCGACATGGACTTTATGAACCTGAACCAATCGGCTCACGGTGACCGCGAATTCGGTTTCATTACTGCTCGTTTGCGCAAACCACGCAAAATTGTTGTAGGTTACTGGAAAGATAAATCAACTCACGATAAAATCTCAGGCTGGATGCGAGTTTGTGCAGGTTGGGCTGATGCACAAAACATGCAAATTATCCGTTTTGGCGACAACATGAACAACGTGGCTGTGACCGACGGTGATAAAGTAGAAGCTGAAATCCGTTTGGGTTACCACGTGGACAATGCGCCTATCGCTAAATTGGTTCCTTACGTAGAAGCTGTTACTGAAGCAGAAATCGATGCGTTGGTTGCTGAATACGAAAAACTATATGACTTTGCTGCTGACTGTAAAAAAGGCGCTGAAAAACACATTTCTGTACGTCAGGCTGCTGCTCAGGAAATCGGTCTTCGTCGTTTCTTGGAAGATAAAAAAGCGACTGCTTTCACTACCAGCTTCAACGAGTTGGAAGGTATGTCTCAATTGATGGGATTTGCTTCTCAACGTTTAATGGCAGAAGGTTACGGTTTTGGTGCTGAAGGTGACTGGAAGACAGCTGCTCTTACACGCACTATGTGGGTAATGGCAAAAGGTTTACCTGGTGGATGTTCATTCCTTGAAGATTATGTATTAAACTTCAACGGTGCTAACAGCTCTATCCTTCAATCGCACATGTTGGAAATCAATCCGGAAATTGCAAAAGCAAAACCACGTATCGAAGTTCACTTTCTGGGCATAGGTGATGCAGGCGTTTGTGCCCGTTTGATTTTTCAAGCTCACGAAGGTGAAGGTATCGCTGCAACTATTGTTGACATGGGTAACCGTTTCCGCATGATTGTGAACGAAGTGAAAGTAATTGAACCACAAGCATTGCCTAAATTACCTGTTGCTTGTGCATTGTGGATTCCACAACCAAACCTTGAAGTCGGTGCAGGTGCATGGATTACAGCAGGTGGTACCCACCACTCAAGTTTCTCTTTCTCTCTTACAACAGAAATGATGGAAGACTACGCAGAAATCGCTGATTTGGAAATGTTGATTATTGACAAAGACACCAACATCCGTCAGTTCAAACAAGACATTCGTAACAACGAAGTATATTACATGTTGAATAAAGCACTTAGATAAAAACTAGTAGGCAGTTTATAGTTAGCAGTTGGCAGTAAAGAAATTGCCGACTGCCGACTGCCGACTGTCGACTGAAAACTACTCATACAAAAATGAAATACGTTATAGGTTTAGATTACGGAAGCGACTCGGCCCGCGCGGTTGTAGTAAACGCTGAAACTGGCGAAGAACTGGCTTCATCAGTAAAATATTATCCACGTTGGATGGAAGGCAAATACTGCGTTCCTACAGCCAACCAATACCGTCAACACCCACAAGATTATGTTGACGCATTGGAATACACCGTGAAAGATGCACTTTCAAAATGTCCTGCCGGAACCGGCGAACAAGTTGTAGGTATTGCATTTGACACCACCGGAAGTACACCTGTGTTTACCGACAAAGAAGGTACTCCACTTTCATTACTTCCTGAATTTGCTGAGAATCCGAACGCCATGTTCGTATTGTGGAAAGACCACACAGCTATTAAAGAAGCAGAAGAAATTAATGATTTGTGTGCCCGTTGGGATATCGACTACTCTTCATACGAAGGTGGAATCTACTCTTCGGAATGGTTCTGGGCAAAAGCATTGCACGTACTTCGTTCAGACGAAAAAGTACGCAACGCCGCTTACTCTATCGTTGAACACTGCGATTGGTTACCTGGTTTATTGGTAGGTAAAACCAATCCACACGAAATCTGCCGCAGCCGTTGTGCTTCTGGTCATAAAGCTATGTGGTTAGAAAAATGGGGTGGACTTCCTGCCGAAAACTTCTTGGTTGCACTTGACCCAATGTTGGCAGGTTACCGTGACCGTCTTTACACCAGCACTTGCCCTAGCGACAAGAAAACCGGTGAATTGACCGAAGAATGGGCTGCACGTCTTGGTTTGACTACTAAAGTTGCCGTTGCCGTTGGTGCATTCGACTGCCACATGGGTGCAGTAGGTGCTGAGGTAAAACCGGGTGCGTTGGTACGCGTTATCGGAACTTCTACTTGCGATATTATGGTATCAAGCTACGAAGAAATGGGACATAAACTTATTCCGGGCATTTGTGGACAAGTTGACGGTTCTGTTATTCCGGGCATGGTTGGACTTGAAGCAGGACAATCGGCATTTGGTGACGTATATGCTTGGTTCAAAAACGTAGTGGCATGGCCAGTAGTAAACGTACTTTCGAAGACTACATTGATTGACGAAGCTACCAAACAAAAACTGATTGATGAAACAATGGATCAAATCATTCCAGCTTTGTCTATTGAAGCTGCGAATGCTCCGGTTTCTGAATCAACTATTTTGGCTACCGACTGGATGAACGGTCGTCGCACGCCAGACGCAAACCAAAAAGTAAAAGGAACTATCACCGGATTAAATTTGGGTAGCTCTGCTCCTCTTATCTTCCGCGCTTTGGTTGAAGCAACTGCTTATGGTTCGAAAGCTATTGTTGATCGCTTTATCGAAAACGGTGTGGTTATCAACGAAATCATCGGTATCGGTGGTATCGCATTGAAATCTCCTTTCGTAATGCAAACATTGGCTGATGTACTGAATATGCCTATTAAAGTGGCAAAAGCAGAACAAGCTTGTGCATTCGGAACTTCAATGTTTGCTGCTGTAGTAGCAGGTGTTTACGAAAAAGTGGAAGATGCTCAAAAAGCGATGGGAATGGGCTTTGCTCAGGAATTCTATCCAAATCCTACCAATGCAGCTTTGTACGCAGAATTGTACAAAGACTATATCAAATTAGGACAATTTACTGAAAAAGAATTATTTTCTTAACAACAATCTAATATTATCACAAAATGAATTGGAGTTCACATGAATTTATTTGGCTCGACTGGCTGATTCTTGCAGTTGGGATTTTGGGTGTATCATGGGCTGTATGGCGCGCGGTACAAAAAGATAAGAAATTGCAGCAAGGTGCTAACAGCGAAGACTACCTGTTCGGCAAAGGTGAACCATGGTACATCATTGGTGCGGCTATTTTTGCTGCAAACATTGGTTCAGAACACCTTGTAGGTCTTGCCGGAACTGGTGCAAAATCAGGTGTAGGTATGGCACACTGGGAAATGCAGGGTTGGATGATTCTTATACTGGGTTGGTTATTTGTACCATTTTACCAACACATGAACATGAAGTTAGGTAAAATTATTACCATGCCCGACTTCCTTAAAAACCGTTACACACCTCGTACAGGTTCGTGGTTGTCTATCATTACATTGATAGCCTACGTACTTACCAAAGTAAGTGTAACAGCATTTACCGGTGGTATCTTTATGGAAAGTCTTCTTGGCTTACCATTCTGGTACGGAGCTATCGGTCTGATTGTATTAACGGGTGTATTTACCGTATTTGGTGGTATGAAAGGTGTTATGACGCTTTCTGCCATCCAAACCCCTATTCTTATCATTGGTTCATTCCTTGTACTTTTCTTAGGATTATCAGCATTAGGTGATGGCAATGTTGCTCACGGTTGGACGGCTATGATGGATCATGCCAGAGCCATGAGTATCGGAACAGATGGAAAAGCATATGGTACAAACCACATGTTCCACTTAGAAACTGGCGACCCATTATACGATGATTATCCAGGTTTCTGGGTATTTATCGGAGCATCCATTATCGGCTTCTGGTATTGGGCTACTGACCAACACATTGTACAACGTGTATTGGGACAAACAAAAGGTGAAGCTAACGATGTGGTAATGAAACGTGCACGTCGTGGTACCATTGCTGCCGGTTATTTCAAAATTTTACCAGTATTTATGTTCCTTATTCCGGGTATGATTGCAGCTGCTTTAGCAGCACGTCCGGGCAGTGGTTTTTCGTTAACTAACCCTGATACCGCTTTTGGTTCAATGGTTAAGTTTGTATTGCCAGCCGGTGTAAAAGGTATTGTAACTATCGGTTTCGTATCAGCATTGGTTGCTTCGTTGGCAGCATTCTTCAACTCTTGTGCTACACTGTTTACCGAAGACTTTTACAAACCAATGTTCAAAGATAAGAGCGAGGCAAGATACGTTTTTGTAGGTCGTGCAGCAACAGTTGTAGTAGTTGTACTTGGTATTATTTGGATACCGGTTATGATGAGTTTGGGCAGTCTTTACTCATACCTTCAAGGTATTCAATCATTACTCGCTCCTGCCATGGTAGCCGTATTCGTAATGGGGATTTTCTCTAAAAGAATTACACCAAAAGCAGGTGAAGCCGGTCTAATTGTAGGTTTCCTTATTGGTATGGCACGCTTGCTTACCAACGTATTTACAAATACAGGTAAGGATGTAATGACAGGTTGGGGCTGGGAATCAACTCATTGGTTCTGGCATACAAACTGGCTAATCTTTGAAATCTGGTTGTTGGTATTCATTATGTTGATGATGGTGGTAGTATCGTTCTTTACGGCAAAACCAACTGCACAACAAATTGATGCAATTACTTTCAATGGTGACTACAAAACACTTATCAAAAACAGTTGGAACAAGTGGGACGTTATTGCTTCACTTGGCGTTGTAGCTATTTGTGCTGCATTCTACATGTATTTCTGGTAATAAGAAAAACACATATTTCATTTAAACTCAGCGAGGCTGACTATTCATTTAGTCAGCCTCGCTTTTTTTATTGTATAGCAATACCAATGGTTGAAACTCCTGTGGACAAATCAAGGAATGCTCCAATATGGTTTGATAAATGATATTCTGTTCCAAAATGTAAGTCAAGATACAAAGGGCTGGCCGAAGTATAATATGTTCTGTCGCCATAATAATCGGCATTCCAAGTTGTATTTACAAATGCAAAACCCAATGAACCGGCCGTATAGAAATCCCACCGCGAACCAGCGTGCAGCAATTGGTCAAGATACAATGATCCCTTCACTCCGATTGGAGTAACAGTAGATCTATAATTGCCATCGGTGTATGAATACAAGGTTAAGAACGGTGCCAAAGTGAAATTTTGAGCGACATCGAATTCATAGTTAATATTCAGGACTGGCAATGAATGCCCAACATATCCGTAATATCCGGAGTATCCGCCAATTCCCAATCCAAGATTTAATGTTTTTCCGTATTTTTCGGAGGATTTAAATCGCCTCTGTGCTGATAATCCTGTCACTAGGCTTAATAAAGCCAATGCAATAATAAAAGTTGCTTTTCTCATTTTTGTGTAATTTTATATTGTTGTTTAATTATTCAAATGCAAGTTGCGTTGTTACATTTTAAAATGCAATAGTTATACCTGAACAATAATATACTTATAATTAAGATTTTACTATTTTTATAGACTGAGGAAAAATGTGGAAGATTGTAGAAATAATCGTGGAATAATGACAGATAAAACTTATCAATTACTTACATGGCCTTTGATTCAAACAAAATTGGAATGCCTTATTTTTAATTTTATAATGCAATTGTTTCAGCAAATTATCCCTAACTTTGCTGCATGAATATTGAAAGTAAGATACGTTTCAAAGCGGTAGGTTTGTACATTGTCGTAGCCATTGTTGCTACGATAATGCTGTTTTATCTTTATCAATTACGTAGCAATATCCAAAGCCAGAAGCAGGCAATTGAAAAGCAACACCACTCCCTTGCCTTGACAAATGAACTGATTTATGCAGTAGGCGAGGCTCAATCTTCCGCAAGTCTCTTTGTTTCTACCAACGATACGGCATACATCAAACAGTTTAGCAGAAAGGTTGCTTCGGTTGATTCTCTGATAGGTATTCTTTCTGTAACTGATCCGGCAGGGAAAGGAAAATTGAGACAGATAAGCAGATTGCTTGCAAGACAAGTTTCCAATATATCGGAACTGAATCGCCAGCTAAATAGCAGTAATCCATTGTCAGTTATCAGCGAGCGTATCCAAAATTACAAGCCAATTCAGCACGAAAGTTTACGAATAGCCACCGTAAAAAAAGATACGATATTCAATACTACAGGACACAAAAATATCTTCAGGAGGTTTAAGGAGGTTTTCGTTCCGGATAAAGATAAAGCAGTTGTTGTTACCAGTCAGCACATCGACACTTTACAATTGGGAAACAGCGAATCGTATAATGTTCTAACAGAAGTTGGCAAAATTGCCAGCACTGCCGATAAACGTTATAAAGAAAATATGCAATCGATAGGACAGCAGGTTGTTGTTTTGATAGCTTCCGACCGGGAAATTTCTACTCAAATTTCCGGTTTGCTCCTGCAATTACACCGTCAGACATTTGATTCTGTACTTGGAACTATTAGCAAAAGCGAGCAATCCATCAATCGTAACTATACCATTTCGATTATTGGAGGTATTTTTGCCATGGCGTTAATATTCGTCTTCATTATGCTAATAATCTATGATGTAAACAAAGGCAAGGAAGCCCGCGAGAAGCTTCGGCAAGTAATGGAGAGCAGGCATCAACTCTTGTTATCGGTGTCGCATGATATCAAAAGTCCTTTAGGTTCCATTCTCGGTTATTTGGAACTGCATCAGCAAGAACTTGACGTAAAGTCTATGCAAAGTTCCGCTCGTCATATTTTATCATTGCTCGAAAATTTGCTGGAATTTTCGAGTCTCGAACAAGGTTCATTGACAATTAGTAATGCTGATTTTTCACTTCAGGAGTTGTGTAACGAAATCGGTCAAATGTTCCTGCCACTGGCTGAGGCTAAGAAACTTTCCTTTAGCTTTTATTCGGACAATGTGCGGATTCATTCCGATTATATGAAAATCAAGCAGATTATTATCAATCTGGTGTCGAATGCAATAAAGTACACACGAGTAGGCAAAGTGCATCTAAACATGACCTATTCCGTGGGGAAATTTAGTATTGAGCTAACTGATACAGGCGCAGGAATTCCGGAAGACAAACAGTCGGAGATCTATAAACCATTCACCCGAGTGGAGAGTAATAATGCGTTGGCACATGGCAGCGGGTTGGGAATGTATGTTGTCAAAGGATTAGTAGAATTGTTGAGCGGAACGATACGACTAGCGTCCAAAGTAAATGAAGGAACAAAGATTCAGGTGGATATTCCAACTGAAAAAGCCGAAACAATTATCAAAAAGGGGGCTAAAAGAATTGCACTCTATGAAGATGATTTTGCAGTGGCAGAAATGGTGCGTGCTATGCTTGTAAGATTGGGACATCAAGTAGTCGACCATGATTACGACATGATACTTACCGATATGGAAATGGGAGAAATATCAGGACTCGATATTTTAGCCTCAGCAGGCAATGTACCAGTAGTTGTAATGACAGGACACAGCGATTATACAACCAAAAAAGCCCGGGAGCTTGGGTTCGATGGTTTTTTGGCCAAACCTTTCACCATAGATGCATTGCGCGAAATATTTGGAGAGGGAGAAAAGGTTGTAGATGATTTCCTTGGGGATGACTTTGAGGAAATTATGGAAATATTCCGCAACTCAACTGCCGAGAATTTTTTATTATTAAGTCAGGCACTCAGCTCATCTGATTATAAGAAAGCTCAGGCCATTTGCCATAAAATGCTGCCTATGTTTGCCCAGTTAGGTTACCCAATTGATGAACTGCGCCGGATAGATGCAAATCGTGCTGAAGTATATGACGGTTGGCAGGATGATGTAAAAACTATTTTGAAAATTAAAGTTTAATGTCGTACAGATGTATCTTATTGTAAAGTGTTTTGCGGTCAATTTTTAGGAGCTGAGCTGCTAATGTCTTATTTCCTCTTGCTTTACGAAGTGCATTTTCAATTTGTTCGCGTTCATTCTCTGGCATGAGAGCCATATCTTCAACAGCAGGTGCTGCTGCAAAAGTGGGGAAATCGTTCGGTGTTATCATTTCTCCCGAAACAAATAATACTACCCTTCGTATCATATTGCGCAACTCACGCAGATTGCCGCTCCAGCGGTGCTTTTCAAGCATTGCTAAAGCTTCCGGTGTGAATCCCTGAATATTTTTCTCTAATTCTTCGTTGGCCTGACGTAAAAATTCATTGGCAAAGATTTCGACATCTCCTTTTCGATCTCTGAGAGGCGGGACAAATACTGAAAATTCATTGAGCCGGTGAAACAAATCTTCCCGAAAACGCCCTTCTGCAATTGCAGTTTCCAAATTCTCGTTTGTTGCTGCTACTATACGTACATCAACTTTTATATCTTTAGCCGATCCTACCGGGCGGACTTTCTGTTCTTGTAAAGCACGTAAAAGTTGCATTTGGACGTCGTATGATAGATTCCCCACTTCGTCAAGAAAAACTGTGCCTTGATTAGCTTGTACAAATACACCTGTTTTATCGTCAACGGCCGATGTAAATGATCCCCTAAGATGTCCGAACAATTCACTCGGGGCAAGCTCTCGCGACAAACTGCCACAATCGACTGCCACAAACGGTTTATCACGACGCGAACTATTTTCGTGAATCATTCGCGCAGCATATTCTTTGCCCGTTCCGCTTTCCCCAAGTATCAATACCGTCATGCGTGTGGGAGCAACCCTCAAAATATAGTCGTGCATCTGTCTTGCCTCTGCACTTTTTCCCATTATCATATTGCTGCCGACAATAGGTTTAGTTGCTTTTGAAGATTTAGGAGAGGACGGTTTTACAGATAAGGCTTGTTCTATTTTTTCTTTCAGAATGGTAGGGTTGATTGGTTTTTGAAGATAATCTTCCGCACCAAGTTTCATGGCAGATACTGCGCTTTGAATCTCTCCATAGCTGGTCATTACGATAACAGGCAGATTCATCTTCTGTTCACGAATCCATTGCAGGAGCATAATTCCGTCGCCATCGGGAAGGCGAAGGTCTGTTAGCACAAGATGAACTTTTTTGTTGATCAGTTCTGCCTGTGCGGTAGCTACATTTGAGCATAAAGTAGCCTCAAATTCGTTACGAAGACACCACCTTTGCAACATGGTTCCAAAGGCGGTGTCATCTTCAATGATTAAAATCGTTTGTTTCATATTGGGAACAAAAATAATCAATTTAATGGTTTCTTTGTTCCCAAACAGTACGGATAACTAATCACATATCTGTTTTTATTGAAAAAAAACTATATTTGTACAACTAAGTATTTTGAAACACTCCAGAATTTTAACGGATTAGTTATTTCAATGCTGATTGTTTCGTTCTCTCCGGTAACAAGTCGATAGCTATTTAATGGGTGTAACGATAGGATTTTAATCTTTTTACTTTCGGTGGGGATGGACGAAATGGATCTTAAATCGGTCTGAGTAAAGACATTTTGATTAAAGTCCTTATCCATCACTTTCTTTTTCTGAAACAGTCCAGTTCCCGAAAGAATATTTGCGTCTTTGAGCTTCTTAGTTGAAGCAACACAGTACCATACTGTATTGAGTTCCGTATCTTGCACCTTTATTGTTGACTTTTGCTGCTCCAACGAATTTTGTTGTTCTGCAATATTTTTACTTTGTCCGCTCACGGTAGTGGTAAGTTCATCAATTTTGATGTTTTTCTGGTTGAGCTCATCTTGCAAAGATTGTATCAGAGTGGTTTTTTCAGTCAGTTCATTTTGCAAGCGTTCAATCGTTTTAGCCAACGTTTTGTTTTGTTTTCCTTTTTTCAACGATAAATGTTGAAGTTCGGCAATTTTCGTTTTATTCTGCTCAATAATCTCCTTAATTGAATTCATTTGAGCCGCAATCTGTTCTCGTTTTGAGCTGGTATTCCCTTCCATTCCTTTGAGATTCAGTTTCATCTGGTTTCCATTTTCGTTGATTGCCGCAAAACCGGAATCAACTTCGTTCATAATGGAAAGCGTTTGATTGTACTCTGATGCTAACATCTGGCTTTTAACCTGCAGAGAGTCCCGATCTGCCTGTAGCGTTTTGAATTTTTGTGAACTTTCAACACATGATACCGCGGTCAACGCAATGGTTGCAATTGCCACATAGAATTTTAATGATTTCATTTCTTTATAAATTTAAAAGTTTGACATATGTATAGTAAATTGATGATTTTTTAATTAGTTTAAAAAAGGGCCTTAATCTCTTCGTTCTCTCCCTTTGTCATGACCTTTGCCATTTCCCCTATAACCATCTTCATGTGAATACCTTTCATCATGACCATGCTCTTTAAAATTTTTTCTTTCGGGTCTATCAGCATCATACCTTTTTGCGTGATAATTACAATAAGCATAGGGGCTGTTGCCACGGTAGTTTTGTACCACAACTTTACGTCCGCGATACAAATCGTAGTTACGGAATTCAGTTGGGAGATGGCGTCTATGAGTCCATCTACCATCATTGACATATATAAACATAGACGTGTTAATGTCGTAATATGCATTCACATCGGGCAGATAGTAATACCTCACATTCGATTCTACATCTGGCCCCCATACCGGAGGTGTACCAACATTTATATGCAAAGAGATTTGTGCTTGCATTGTGCTTGCAAAAACAATTGCCAGTCCAGCCATTATCATTTTTAATGTTCTCATATTCATTATTGCTTTAAAGATTTGTTATATTTTAAAAGCAATAGTCGTGCCGAATTACCAATATACTTATAATTAATAACTTATTACCTTTACAGACTGTAGAAAGCTGAGGAAAGTTGAGGAAATCTATTAGGGACAACTGTGGAAAACAGCTTTGAAAAGAGCAAGACTCAACACAAAATGAATGGTGAGAACTAAAATGAATACTTGTAGAAGCTATTTACGCTATCTTCTACAAGTATTGTATTAAACACAGCGAGGCTGACTATTCATTTAGTCAGCCTCGTTTTTTTTCAGGTTCATACAATAAAAAACTGCGCTTCCCAAATATGGAGAAGCGCAGTCTATTATAGTATCAACTATTAATTATTTCGAATCCATTCGTCCATAGATTTGGCCGCTTTACGTCCATCACCCATTGCCAAAATAACTGTAGCACCACCACGCACAATATCTCCACCGGCGAAAATGATTGGCACCGCCGATTGCATTGTATCATTATTCACAATCACAGTTCCCCATTTCGAAACCTCCAGACCTTCCACCGACTGTGGAATAAGTGGATTAGGCGACACACCTACGCTCACTACAACTTCGTCAACCTCTACCAATTTAGTCTCACCCGGGATCTCAATTGGTGAGCGACGACCTGAAGCATCAGGTTCACCAAGTTTCATTACCTGAAGCAGCATGTGTGTTACTCGCCCTTGTTCGTTACCAATATACTCAATCGGGTTATGCAAAGTCAGAAAGTCGATACCTTCTTCTTTAGCATGTTTCACTTCTTCCAAACGAGCCGGCATTTCTTCCTCCGAACGACGATATACAATCATAGCACGCTCAGCACCAAGTCTGCGAGCTGTACGTACAGAGTCCATTGCTGTATTTCCACCTCCAATAATGGCTACTTTTTTTCCCTTAAATACCGGCGTATCAGAATCCTCGCTGGCTGCGTCCATAAGGTTTACACGGGTCAAATATTCATTCGAAGACATTACCCCGACTAAATTTTCCCCTTTTATATTCATAAAACGTGGAAGTCCAGCACCACTGGCAACAAAAATCCCTTTAAAACCATCATCTTCCAAATCCTTGATAGAGATTGTTTTTCCTACCACACAGTTGGTTACAAAATGGACACCCATCGATTGTAGATTTTGAATTTCTACATCTACAATATCATTTGGTAAACGAAATTCAGGAATACCATATTTCAATACACCACCAATTTCATGAAGTGCCTCAAAAACTACAACTTCATAACCTAGTTTAGCCATATCGCCGGCAAAAGCAAGGCCGGCAGGTCCGGAGCCAACGGCAGCAATTTTTATATTATTAGCTTCAGCTATTTTTGGTACAGAGATATTGCCACTTTCGCGTTCATAATCTGCTGCAAAACGCTCTAAATGACCTACTGCAACAGCTTCTTTTTTCATTTTCAAATGAATACATTGACCTTCACACTGTTTTTCCTGCGGACAAACACGACCACAAACAGCCGGTAACGCCGAGGTTTCTTTCAATGCTTTAGCGGCTTCTAAAAACTCACCACGTTCAATATTTTTGATAAATCTTGGAATGTCAATACCAACCGGACAACCTTCCATACAAGTAGGATTGGCACAATCCAAACAACGTTTTGCTTCCTGAACAGCCATTTCGCCCGTTAAACCTAAATTCACTTCTTCTAACCGGCTATGACTGCGGTATTCCGCATCGAGTTCCGGCATGTGAACACGTGGAATATCAGTACGTTCTTTGGCTTTCATTGATTTACGTAATTCCTCACGCCAAACCTGAGCTCTTTCTTCGCTATGATTCATATTCTTTCTGTTGTCAGCAACAATATATTTGTTTTAAAACTCAAATTAACTGCTTCTGTATGTTTTTTATTAGATCTCTGTATATAAAATATAATTGATACGCAATTTTCGAACACGTTACAATTAGTTGTTAGCTGTCGACTGTTGATTGAAATGAGCCATTTCTTCCCGCTCAATATCACGATAGCCACCTAAGCGCATCAACATCTCATCAAAATCAACTAGGTGTGCATCAAATTCAGGACCATCAACACATACAAATTTGGTTTTTCCACCTACGCTAACCCTACAAGCACCACACATACCTGTGCCGTCAACCATAATGGTATTAAGCGAAGCAAGTGTCGGGACTTCATATTTCTTTGTCAATAAGCTTACAAATTTCATCATGATAGCCGGACCAATGGTAACGCACAAGTCTACTTTCTCACGATTAATAATTCCCTCTACTCCATTAGTCACCAATCCTTGTGTGCCGTACGAACCATCATCAGTCATAACTATAACTTCATCAGAATGTTGACGCATTTGCTCTTCCAAAATAATCAGTTCTTTAGTTCTAGCAGCTATAACAGTAATTACACGATTTCCGGCTTTTTTCAATGCAGCCACAATTGGCAACATAGGCGCAGTTCCTACACCACCGCAAGCACACACCACGGTTCCAAAGTTTTCAATGTGCGTAGCCTTTCCTAGAGGTCCAACCATATCGGTAATATATTCGCCCACTTCTAAAGCACATAGTTTAGTCGACGATACACCCATTCGTTGTACAACCAAAGTTATAGTTCCTTTTTGTAAATCGGCATCGGCTATGGTTAACGGAATGCGTTCTCCTTTTAAGCCAACTTTTACCATCACAAAGTGACCTGCTTTGCGCGATTTTGCAATTAGGGGAGCTTCTACTTCAAACTTTATCACATTAGCAGAGAAATACTCTTTACTGACAATTTTATTCATTTTGGGGAGTTTTTTTATTTCTGAGCGCAAATTTACAAAAAAATACGACCGTTGTTTATCCAAACAGAAATAAATATCAACAAATTTATCACAAACAGTCTAATGTTTGTATTTTTCTGATTTGCAGCCATTAACAAGCCATAAAATCGGCACATAAAACTTGTGATCAAAAATAATTTCTTGTTGTTTTAATAGGATTTTTTTAGTATTTTTGTGACACCAACTTAAAAACAAGTAACACTATGCCCGTAGCACGTTTTGGAGTTTCTCTTGAAAGTGACTTGTTAGAAGCACTGGATAAGTATGTTCAGGACAATAAATTCCCAAACAGATCGCAAGCCATTCGCCATCTGGTAGAGAAAAATTTGGTGGAAAGCAAATGGAAATGCAACCATATTGTGGCAGGGGCAATTATACTTACCTACGATTACAATAAGAATGATATTCTTTCAAAATTAGCAGAAATAAAAAAAAGTGCAATTCAGGAAATTCTTTCGACCCAGAATTTTTATATTTCCGATGAAAAAGCTCTTGAAATTATTGCCGTAAAAGGGCCGTCACACAAGTTGACAGAACTATCCGAATCATTAATCGGTATTAAGGGCATTGAGCACGGCAAACTTATAATGAGCAAAGTAGATTAATTTTTTTGACGAAATAGTAACACGATTATATACATAAATAACACGAAAAACAATAATACCAAAACAGACAATAATGAAATATAAATTTCTCACATTAGCCACCGGAGTTTTAATTGCGAACCTAAGCTATTCTCAAACAACTGCAAAAGACTCAATCCGATTAGAGCAAGTGGTGGTAACAGGCTCTAAAATAGGGATTTCAAGAAAAATAGTACCCTTATCAGTCTCACAAATATCCAAAAAAGAGATTGAAAACAGTGGACAAATGAACATTCTTCCGGCACTAAACACCTACGCACCCGGAATTTTTGTCACCGAACGGAACATGTTGGGCTTTGGAGTTTCCAGCACAGGCGCAGGTTCTATTACCATGCGAGGTGTGAGCAGCTCACCTAACACCGATGTATTGATATTAGTTGATGGAAACCCTCAATATCAGGGTATTTTCGGCCATCCACTTGCCGATGCTTACGTGGCTTCCGATGTGGAGAAAGTAGAAATTATTCACGGACCTGCTTCTATTTTATATGGTTCAAACGCCATGGCCGGAGTAATTAATATTATTACAAAAAAGCAGCAAGATGATGGTATGAAAGCAAATTTGGGAGCTTCATACGGGTCATTCAACACTCAAAAATATTACGGAACTGTTGGATATAAAAAAGATAAATTCAGACTTTTCGCATCATTGAATCATGACCAGACAGATGGAATTCGGTCCAATACAAACTTTGACATCAATAACGGATATGTGAAAGCTGGATATGAAATAAGCAAGAAACTGACACTGACAGGCGATTTTAGCATAGCCAAATACAATGCTAACGACAATGGCCCGACTTACCTTCCTGCAACTCCATTCAACATCGACATTTCGCGGGGGAAAGCTTCGTTATCGCTCGATAATAAGTTTGAAAAGTCGGAAGGGGGATTGAAGATATACCACAATTTCGGTACACATATTTTATCGGATGGTTTTCAGTCGACCGACCGGAATAGTGGTGCAATGCTCTACCAAACGTTTAAATTCGCCACAGGAACTAACGTAACCATTGGTTCGGACTTCAAACAATATGGCGGAACTGTGAAGAATCAGCCTTTCCTGACTGCTAACGATTCGCTGATTACCATAAACGAATTGGCTATCTACACATACGCACAACAAACTTTGCTCGAAAAACTGACGTTAAGTGCCGGTCTACGACTTGAAAACAACTCAAAATTTGGCAACGAACTGATTCCAATAGTAGGACTGTGTTATAATCTTTCCGACAATACTACCTTTAAAGCTTCCGCATCAAAAGGTTTCCGCAGTCCTACCATTATGGAATTGTACTTGTATGCTCCAAATCCCAATTTACAACCCGAACGTTCAACCAACTACGAACTAAGCTGGCTACAATCTTTATTAAACAACAAACTGTATTTGGAATTAACTGCATTTAAAATAAAAGGCGATAATTTGATTCAAGTAGTAGCATTCCCACCTCCGGCCATGAGACAAAATGTAGGTTCATTCTCCAATCAGGGTCTAGAATTTTCGGCAAAATATGCCGTATGCAAAAATCTGTTTTTACATGCCAACTACAGCTACCTCGACTTGGCTAAAGCCGTGATAGCAGCTCCTCGTCAACAGTTAAACATTAGCGCAAACTATAGTTATAAAATCTGGAATTTGAATGTTTCCACTCAATATATCGAAAAACTGTACACCTTTATACCGGCGAAACCAACCGATCCGGCAGAAGTTATACAACCTGATTATTTTTTACTGAATGCCCGATTAACAGCCCATCCGCTAAAACAACTGGACGTTTTTGTTGCAGGGAATAATCTATTGAACCAGCAATATGAAATCAATCATGGCTACCCAATGCCGGGGATTAATTTCAATGCCGGATTCAACATAAGATTCTAAAGCTACAATAGTTCTTAACAGGAAGAGGCTAACTGCGTAATGCAGCTAGCCTCTTTCTGTTATGTAAATCTGATCAATTACTTACAACCGCAAGTAGCCGGATTTTTCATTTCCTTGTGTGCAACATTCTTCGTTATCTCTTTTTTTATATCACAACCGTTACAGTCGCCACAAGCCGAAGTTTCTTTTTTCCGAAGATTCCTGACCAACGCATAAACAGAATAAACTACACAAAAGCAGATGATAATTAAGACTAATATAGTTTGAGTCATTGTTCCAATTTTAATAAAAATTTATATTATACAAAGCACCAAATAAAATTAAAAGAATAGACTTCCAATTTGATAGGTTGCAAATGCCACCAACCAAGCAATAGCAGTTGTGTAAACCATGGTAAACACCGCCCAGCCCCAGTTCGATTCTTTTTTGATGGCAGCAATTACCGCCACACATGGAAAATAGATCAAAATAAAGAGCATAAAACCAAAGCTCACCAAAGGCGTAAATACTTTTTGGCCTTTCAATTCGCCATAGGTGTGTGTCTGAGCCACAATTTCGTCTTTCAGTTTCCCTGAATTTTCGTCAGCCTTGATATCCGCCTGATACAAAATACCCATTGTACTTACAACAATTTCTTTGGCTGCCAATCCGGTAATAATACTCACTCCCATTTTCCAGTCGTAACCCAACGGGCTGATTACAGGCTCAATAGCATGACCTAATTGACCTATATACGATTTCTCTTTGCGCTCTGATTCTTTAGCAATTTCAATACTACTTACCTTTAGCTCTTTATCTTTGGGAGTCAAAGTTACATTTGATTGAACCGCAGCAATCTGAGCATCATAATTTTTTTCATAGTTCACATTACGAGGAAAATAACCCAATGCCCAAATAAGAATAGAAGCTAGCAAAATCACATTACCCATCTTTTTTAGGTATTGCTGACCTTTGTGCCACATGTGCAAACTCGTATTTCTTAAAGTTGGGATACGATAAGGTGGCAATTCCATAACAAACGGTACTTCTTTTTTAGCAAAAGCTACACGCTTCATTATAAGCGCAGTAACAATAGCTAACAAAATCCCAATCAAGTAGATAGAAAACAGCACCAAGCCCTGATAAGCCGGAAAAATAGCTGAAATCAGCAATACATAAACCGGCAGACGAGCGCTACACGACATAAACGGAGTAATAATCATGGTCAGAATACGATCCTTTTTATTGTCGAGCGTGCGGGTAGCCATAATAGCCGGCACATTACAACCAAAACCCATTACCAACGGAATAAACGATTTACCATGTAGTCCTATTTTATGCATCAATTTATCCATAATAAACGACGCACGAGCCATATAACCAGTATCTTCCATTAACGAAATAAAGAAGAAAAGAATGAGAATATTCGGTAAAAAAATTATCACGCCCCCTACTCCACCAATAATTCCGTCCACCAACAAATCGCGCAAAGCACCAACTGGCATATTTTTTTGCAAAAACTCACTCAGCAGCCCTACACCATTATCAATCCAATGCATTGGAAAACTTCCAAGCGAAAAGGTGGCTTGAAACATTATCCACATAAGAAACAAGAAAATAGGAAAACCCCAGAATTTATGGGTCAACACATCGTCCAACTCACGTTTAATTGCGTACCGGTCTTTCTTAGGCTCACGATAAGTTTCTTTCAACGCACCATCAATAAATCCATATTTGGCATCAGTAATAATAGTCTCAGAGCGTTCTCCGTATTCTTTTTCGAGCTGAGCAATTGTTTTAGCGGTAACAGACTTTATCTCTTCATAATTACTATAGGTCTGCAATTGCCCCATCGTAGTTTTATCGGTCTCCAATAATTTTACAGCCACATATCTCGACGATAATTTATCGGTAATTTTTGGATTTTTCCAAATAACTTCCTGTATTTTCCGAATTGCTTCTTCAATAAAGTCACCATAGTTAATGTGAATATGCCTTACACTCGGATCTCTATCCTCATAAACCTCCGTCAACTTATCAAACAATTCATCTACCCCAATGCCCTTTGAGGCGATAGTAGGAACGATTGGAATTCCCATCATTTTTCCCAAAGCATCGTAATCAAAAGCAACTCCTTTTTTTTCTAACTCATCGTACATATTCAAGGCTATTACAACCTTTATATTCATATCAATAAGCTGAGTAGTCAGGAAAAGATTCCGTTTCAGGTTCGACGAGTCAATCACATTAATAACAATGTCGGGCATTTTTTCCATAATGTGCGTGCGAACATACAGTTCCTCCGGCGAATATTCGGTAATTGAATAAGTACCCGGTAAATCCACAATATTGAAAGTATAACCATTCTTTTTTAGGCTGGCCTCCTTTGCATCAACCGTCACACCGCTATAGTTTCCAACTCTTTCGTGCGAACCGGAAGCATAATTAAAAAGCGTAGTTTTACCGCAGTTTGGATTTCCAACCAAAGCCACATTGATAATTTTCCCCTTTTCCAACGCTGAAACTTTCAGCTTATTTTCATCAATTGTTCCTTCAAATTTCACTTCAGAAAGACTAGCTGCATCTTCAACCGAAATTACTTCCACCAACTCAGCCTCGCTCCTTCTGAGTGAGACTTTATAACCCATAATTTCATATTCCACTGGATCTTGCAAGGGAGCATTCTTAATTACAATCACTTTTTCGCCTTTCACAAAACCCATTTCAGTAATGCGTTTGCGGAACGATCCATGCCCCAGAACCTTGGTAATAATGGCCTCATCACCTGTTTTAATACTAGAAAGATATGTATTTTTTGTTATCATCAAGAAAAAGTTTTATACGTTAAAACTAAACACTGATATATACCTATTGAAAAAACTACTTTTTAAAAATCAATACCAAACCGCCAATATAAGAAGCCGAAAAAGTAAATACATATTCTTTGCTTTTCTCTACTTCCTGAGCACATATCCCTACTGAACGAAAAGCAATAAATACCCATATAAATAAATGTCCGTTTACTACTTTCATCACGAATTAATTTATTGATTATTCTGTTACAAAAGTACAGCCATCAAATTAACCCGTATATCACTATTTATAATGATTCTTCATAACATCTATAGTTACAAATAGGTATAAACGAAACAAACAAGACAGCAATCATTTAATTATCAACAGATTGAATTCAAATTAAAATTGAGTAAGTTTTTTAGCCTCATCAATTTCAATCAGCTTATTCATAATGGCATAAACAGTAAGTCCAGCCGTACTGTGAATTTCAAGCTTTCGGGCTATATTTCGTCTATGCGAGATAACAGTATGTGTCGACAAAAACAAATCCTGAGCTATTTCTTTGTTTGTCATACCTTTAACTACACAGGTAATTATCTCTTTCTCGCGAGCACTCAGCACACTTTGCTCATCAAGCATCTCACCAGTTGAAGAATCGAAAATTTTATCGAGCTTTTCTTTCAATTGCTCTACTGAATCATAAACGCTTATTGTATCGTCATAGTTCCTCAACAAACTCACATCCATAGCCGAATACACCAAAGCCAGACACTTAAGCTTGGCATTGGAAGTTTCATTCTTGATTTTAGTGATATCAAAATACCCCCAAAACGAAGGGTTGATAATAAGAACATCTGGTTTGTGAATATTCAGGTATTGATTTATTGAATCGATAGACATGATTTCAATAGGCTGGATTCTGTAACCGGGAATTCGTTTGAGAACTACTGAAATGCCACTCCGAATAATAACCGAAGGTTCTACTATAGCTATTTTCAGTTGATCGTTGCTCATTTTGCCAACTGATTTTTGCGTTCAACACTTTCAACAGCCGGCGTAAATATATAGTCTTCCACCTGATTATGAGTTGTCAGGTCTATTTCGCACGAATAGATATCAAATAAAACTTCGGTTAGCAAATGGTTACTTCCTTTTGCCGGATAGTATTTAATCAGGATATTTTTAAGCTCTGCCAGCTTAGAATCTATTTCGTTGTGCCGATTCTGAAAAACAGAGATTTTATAGTCTGAAACAGATTTTCCGTCCAACAAATTTAGCACATATTCAAAAACTACTTTATTCTCATACTCCATATGTTTGCCTACCTCAGCCACATATTCATCAAAAAATCGCAGGAAAATAGAACCGTAAGGGATATTTTGTTCCTGACTATCAACAGCTTCAGTCAGCTTTTTCCGGATAAGTGGCAGTTTAAAATCCAAAAAATAATGGTGGGCATTTTTCAGGTAATTTATAACTGAAACGATAGATATTTCTTCAAAGTTGGCATCTACCTCAAAATTTTCCTCTGTAAGAAAGTTGACAATAGCTAGGAAAGTCTTGCAATCAATACGATTAATTTCACACACTTCCCTTACAGTCTGATCGCCGAAACCAAGCGGCAAACCAAAACGACTGATAACCAATAGTAATGAGTGATTTTCATCAATCAAATTACTCATTTTATCATTTTCCGAAAACTTATGAAGTCTTAGCATTACACAAATTGCTTTTATATGCCTAAAGATAGAATCCCAATAAAAACAACTACAGATCTATCGATCAAATATCTTCTTAAAAAATAGCTTTCAAATACAGCACAAAGATACTTATTTATAATGATTCTAAAGACCAAAAGTTCAATAAAATCCTATTTTTCGGGCAAAAAGCCAATAAAAACCGCTTAGAACGAGACTTTAGCAAATATAACTTCTACGTAAAAACAAAAAAAAGCAGCAATAAATTTTTCAAAATCTATTGCTGCTTTTGTAGCTATTTACTGATAATTACGCTTCGCCACCACCAAAGCCCATTGGAACTGGTGGAACAAAACTATTATCCGCAATTTTTATTTTTCCGTTTTGTTGTTCAAACTTAGTTACATTTTCTTGCAAAGCGAATAATAAACGCTTTGCATGCTCTGGAGTAAGAATGATACGTGATTTCACATTAGCCTTCGGTGTACCAGGCATAATGCGTACAAAATCAACTACAAACTCTGAAGTTGAGTGAGAAATAATTGCCAAATTCGAATAAATTCCTTCTGCAATTTCAGCCGAAAGTTCAATATTTAATTGACCGTCTTGATTTTCCATGATAGTATATTGAAAAAAGTTTATAATCTGTTTAGCAAAAATTAAAAAATCCCGACAATCAGCAGATTATCGGGATTCTTCGTGCGGCTGAAGGGACTCGAACCCCCACGCCTCTCGGCACCAGATCCTAAGTCTGGCGCGGCTACCAATTACGCCACAGCCGCATGCTGTTTGATTGCGAGTGCAAAGATACTACGTTTTTTTATATTCACAAGCATTACGCTTGAATTTTTAAACGCAATCTGCACAAATAAACGCAAACAATTCATATTCAATCTATCAAACACAGGTTTATTGCCGCAAAGTTTTGGACAATCTGTGCGTAGTACTCAAAAACGCATCGTCGAGCAACTCGGTATGTGAAGCACGGATTGGATTAATATCAATTCCGCCACGACGTGTATACATAGCCGCCACCATTAATTTCGTTGGCTCAAATGCATCCATAAAACGTTTGTAAATCATTTCCACTACCTCTTCGTGAAAATGATTTTCTTTACGGAACGAGACTAAGTACGAAATTATACCCGATAAATCAATTTCGTAATGAGTGGAAATCCTAACAAACAAATCGCCCCAATCGGGTTGGTTAGTTACACGGCAATTTGACCGCAACAAATCTGATCTAAAAGCATATTCACGCACTTCATCGGTTCGTTTTCCGCTGAGCAATTCCGGTGTTTCCAGATAATCTGAAAACTCAATTGACTCCAACTTAGCAGTAGGTATCAAATCGACCAACTGTTGATTACTCAAATCGGAAAAAGGAATAAGCTCCGGACTTTTATTGGAGAACAAAATCACTTTTACATCCATCTCCAACAAATTACTCAAATCCTGCTTCACTAATTCACAAAAAGACGCTTCAGACGCTTCAATTGTTTGAGCGAAACGTTCCATATTAAACGAATTCAAATAGAGTTTCAACGATTTTGACTCCACTAAATACTCGCTTTGACAGGAATATCTCAGCTTCATCATGCGCGAAACGGGCAAACCATTCGCCGTTAGAAACGAAACTTCGTAACAGTTCCATACATCAACACCTACGAACGGCAGGTCAGCATTATCCAAACCGTAGTGAATTCGGTTCTCGAACCGAGGTATGCGGAATAAAAGCGAAGCATCGTACTTTTCGGGAGTCGATGCTTCTTTTCCCAACAGGGAATCTTTCAGATTAAAATCCATTTTGTATTATTTCCTCAATTTTGCACATTTGCGACTCAACCATTCACGCTCATCTTCATCCAGCTTAGGCGCTATGGCTTCGTATACTTTTTTGTGGTACTCGTTCAACCACAGAATTTCTTCGTCGGTCATTATATCAACATCAATAAGCAGCTGATCAATTGGGCAAAGCGTAATAGTTTCAAACTTTAAAAATTGTCCAAATTCAGTTTTCTTGGCAGGAATAATGTGTATCAGGTTCTCAGTACGAATACCATATTTACCCGTGCGATAAAGTCCCGGCTCATTCGACATAAACATACCAGCTTGCAACACTACCGGGTTTTCTTCGGCACGAATACTCTGTGGCCCTTCGTGTACATTCAGGAAATGCCCAACGCCATGACCGGTTCCGTGTCCATAGTTAAGCCCCAAATCCCACATGGCTTTGCGAGCCAGAATATCGAGCTGAGAGCCACGCGTACCAGCAGGAAAAATTGCAGAACTCAAGGCAATATGACCTTTAAGCACCAACGTAAAATCAATTTTTTGTTGAACAGTCGGTATGCCAAGCGCAATGGTGCGTGTAATATCAGTTGTTCCATCCAGATACTGACCTCCCGAATCAAGTAAAAATATATTATCAGGCATTAACGTAGAAGCCGATTCATCAGTGGCACTATAGTGCACAATGGCACCATGAGGTCCATATCCAGCAATGGTTCCAAAGCTTTCGCCAATGAAATTCTCCTGCTGACTACGAAATTCGTAGAGTTTTTTATCGATAGAAGTCTCGGTAAGTTTTCCGGATTTCAGATTTTCTTCCAACCATCTAAAAAAACGCATCAACGCCACGCCATCCTTGACCATAGCACGACGGTATCCGGCCATTTCAACTTCATTTTTAATGCCTTTCAGTTTAAAAACAGGCGACATAGCATTCCGTATAATGCAAGCCGTAGGAATAACTTCAAACAAAGATTGATTCAACTTTGCACCATCCACCAACACAGCTTTCGAAACCGGAATTGCTTTTAGCGCTGTGTAAATATCAAGATAGGCCGCTACAGATACACCTTCGCCATGCAAATATTGATTAGTTTCTGTGGTTACTTTTTCCGGAGCAATAAACAAAGTGGCTTTTTCTTCTTCTACCAATGCATAAGCAATAGTTACCGGGTTGTAATCCACATCTTTCCCACGAATATTAAACAACCATGCTATATCGTCCAAAGCCGACAGAACAAAAACATCGGCACGGGCTTTTTTCATTTCGGCACGTAGATCGAGCAACTTCTCTGTAGTCGATTTTCCGGCGTATTTCACATCGAAAACAAAAAATGGTTGCAAAGGCAAAGCAGGTCGATCGGTCCAGACCTGTGCCAACAAATCAATTGACACAAGTTCGATACCACTCAGCTTCAGCTCAGCTTTCATCGCTGAGAATCCATTAACAGAAAACATTTGAGCATTTACAGCTACTTTGTCTCCGGCTTTAAGCTCTGAAGCTAACCAGGGAATAATATCCAGCGTTTCGGGCAGGCCCTGTTTCATCAGTTCAAAACCTGTATCCACTAATTGGTCGGCAGCCTGAAGAAAATAACGGGAATCGGTCCACAATCCTGCCTTTTCAAGCGACACTACAGCTGTTCCTGCCGAGCCATTGAACCCCGAAATCCATACACGTTCTTTCCAATACTCAGCTATATATTCGCTAGCGTGAGGGTCGGTGCCCGGAATAATGCACGCCGAAACACCTGCATTGCGCATGGTCTCCCGCAAAGAAGCTACTCTGTTTGTTATTAATCCCATATCTGACAATTGCAATAAATATTCATTTTTATGATACAAAGATAAGCAATAACAAAATAAAATCAACCCGAAAAAAAAATTTTATTTGCCGGATATCCTCTCTCTGTTGCTTTGATTTTAAACCTGGAATTTAAATTATCAATTGATTGTATAAGGCAGCCCAAATTTAAAAGTAGCACCATTGTCTATTTCACTTTCCACCCAAATAGTTCCATCCAGTTTATCAACAAACTCTTTACACAAGATTAAGCCCAAGCCGGACCCAGTCTCGCCATTTGTTCCTTTTTTTGATTGCATACCACTATTAATCAGAAACAAATTATCTATCAGCTCCTTTTTAATCCCAACACCCGTATCAGCAACTGAGATTTCGATGTAATTACCATTGATAAAAGTATCGGTTGTAACCCTGCCTGAAGCAGGCGTAAACTTTACGGCATTTGACAATAGATTTCGTAAAATTGTTTCAAGAATATACTGATCCGATTCAATAAGAATATCATCGGCAATATTGCAAACTAACTGTATATTTTTATTTTCGGCCTGTGTCTTAATTAGGCTGAAGCAATTATGAACAGCATCAGACAACCTAAACACATCAGAGTCAGTGCTAATACTTCCTGTTTGCGATCGAGCCCATCTAAGCAAGTTTTCTAATAACTCATGACCTTGTTCAGCAGCAGAATGGATAGTTAGCAATTGTTTCTCTATTTCATTGACATCGTATTTTCCTTGCTTCAGGAGTATTTTCGTAAAATTTTCAATTCCTACAAATGGATTACGTAAATCATGAGCGATGATTGAGAAGAACTTATCCTTCGTGGCTATTAGTCTTTCTAATTCAGCCGCATACACATTGATTTGTTCATTTTTAAACCTAATCTGCAAATGGGTATTTACGCGGGCTTGCAACTCAATAAGATCAAAAGGCTTGGTCAAAAAATCACTTGCTCCCGACTGAAGCGCTTTTCGTTTTGTCTCGATAGTTACATCGGCTGTCAGCACTAATACAGGAAGATACATAGAAGGATCCACTACTGATTTAAGCTGCTCCATCACCTCAAATCCATTCATATAAGGCATTGACATATCAAGCAAAATAATATCCGGGTCAAATTCATGCAATAGTTGAATAACATTGCGGGGATCGGTGGTAGTTTTGATATTTTCATAGCCTTGCATCTCTAAAAAGTCATGCAAAACATCAATATTAGCTTGTTGGTCATCAACCACTAGAATTTTTGCTGTTTTCAAGGCGGATTCTATCATATTTTTACTTTTTAATTATTTAGAAGTAGTTACAAGCCTGTTTTTCTGATTGTTGCTAATAAAATAAAACACATCATTTGTAATTAGAAATACTTAAGTAGTTACAAGGCTATCAATCTGATTATTAGCTTTTAAAAAACACATCGTCAAATATTCAAAATTACTTATTATAATAAATTCCTGTCAAAAATCAAATGAATTCGTCAACAATTTCAAGAAAACCAGTCACTTCAAGAGGTTTTGTAAGATAGGTTTTTGCTCCCAAGCTCAACAAATTACCTACCTGTTTGTTCATGGCATCAGCACTAATTATAACTACAGGAATATCTCGAGTCAGATCATTAGCTTTAAGCAATTTAAGCACTTCATCTCCATTAATGTCAGGTAGATTTAAATCCAGTAAAATCAAATCAGGCTTATGCTCTATAGCCAAACCTACTGCCTGAGTTCCATTCATATTACTTACGATACGCACGAGAGGGCGTTGATACGCAAGTATCTGCTCTATTAATTCAATATTCGAAGCATTATCCTCAATATACAAAATCAATCCTGTTTTTCCTGACGAAAGTTGGCTGGCTTGTAGAAATGAGTCCGAATGCAGTATCTCCAACTGATTTTCGGCTTTTGGCAATTGAACCCAGAAAGTACTACCTTCATCCAATGTACTTTCCACACCAAAACTTCCATCCATAGCTTCTATGAGTTTTTTAACCACTGCCAAACCGAGTCCAGTTCCCTCAACTCCGGTTTTACTGGCTCCAATGCGTTCAAAAGGAGTAAACAGCTTGGGGATATTTTCTGCCGAAATTCCAATACCGGTATCAGTTACAGAAATCCTTACAAAATTAGGTTTGGTGCTATCAGTAGTTATCAGTTCGGTTTTAATTATTACCGAGCCGGCCTGCTTATTATATTTAATAGCATTATTCAATAGATTAAGCATTATCTGTCTTAAACTCTGACGATCGGATTTTACAAATAAGTTGTTATCAGAATCATCTGTCAGTTCCAGTTGAATTTGATTTTCTACAGCAAGTGGCTGTACAACATCTAACATATCTTCCAGCAAAACATTTAATTTAATTGGCTCCATAGATATGGATAACTGACCTGCCTCAATACGCGAAATATCCAGCACTTCATTAATCAAGCCAAGCAAGTGCTTCCCGCTACGCAGGATGTGATTGACACCTTTTCGTTGCCCGGAGTTGAGTTCGCCCATTTCCAAAATCTGAGCAAAACCCAAAATTGAATTCATGGGTGTACGTAATTCATGACTCATGCGCGATAGGAATTCACTCTTAGCCACATTTGCTTTTTCAGCCTCAAATCGGGCTTTATGCATCTCATTCTCGGCATTCTTTCTATCTGTAATATCTACTGCAACGGTAAGCAGACTCCGTTTCTCGCCCACAAAAATTGTGTCGGCCGATAACAGAATAACTCTTTCAACACCTTTTTTGGAACAAATAACTACTTCCAGTTTATTTACCTGTTTGCCAGAATCGAGATTTTCGAGAATTTTAAGTCTCAAATTTGAATCTTTAAAAAGCTTGAGTTCTTTATTTGTTTTTCCAATAAGCTCCTCGCGGGAATAACCTATTGCCTCCACAAAAGTGTTATTTACATCCAGATACTCGCCATTGTAAAAATCGGAAATAGCCATCAATGCCGAACTCGATTGGAATGCTGTTGAGAATTTTTGCTCTGTCTTTTTCCTTTCCGCAATCTCGTTTAATAAGTCAATATTAGTATTGGCAAGTTCAGAGGTTCTCTCCTGTATTTTCTTTTCGAGATTTAGATTCAAATCTCTGATTTCTTGTTCACTTTGCTTTCTCTTGGTAACATCTTGTTTTAAAGCCATAAAATTCACAACATCCCCCGATTCATTAAAGATGGGAGTTATGGAAATAGACTCCCAGTAAAATTCCCCATTTAGTCTCTTATTTTCCCATTCGGCCTGCCAAATATTTCCATTATTGATGGTTGTCCATAAATTTTCATAAATATTCTTATAGTTTCTTCCAGACTTCAGCACTCGGATATTTTTGCCCTTTATCATTTCAAAACTATATCCAGTCAGCTCTTCAAAAGCTGGATTAACAAATTCTACATTCCCCTTTAAATCTGTAATTACTATTGAAACTGGACTATGGGTAGCTACTAATGACAACTTATTTATCTGATCATCTTTTTGTTTTCTCTCTGTTATGTCGATATTAACACCCCTTAGTGCAATCAATTCATTGTCTTCAAACACTGGTACAATATTATTTTGAAACCATCTGATTTGTCCTTCAGGTAACATAACACGTATATTAATGCTAACAGGTAATTTACTTTCAAAAATATATTGAATACTCTCTTTCATATAAAAAATATCGTCCGGATGAAGCAGTTGATAAAATGTCTCAATCGTAATTTCTTTTTCGAAGGGAATCATGCCAACTAACAGATAATTATTTTCTGACCAAGTGTATTCATTAGTTATCAAATTAAACTCCCAACTACCCATATTAGCAATTTGCTGTGAATAATTCAGACTTACTTCACTTCGTTTAAGTTGATCTTGTACCTTTTTTTTCCCCGTAATATCGAAAATTACACCATTAATACCTATAATCTGCTCACCTTTAAATGTTGGAATAACAATATCATGAATCCACTTTAAGGAACCATCTGGCATTACAAAGCGAACATCCCGAAAAGATGATTTACGAGTTTTTATTACTTCTTGCAACATTTGGTCAAGTAATATACGATCATCTAAATATAAATTTTCGTAAAAATAGTCGTTTGATACACCTTCTTTCTGAGGCTCAAGCCCCAATAACCGATAATAATTATCCGACCAATTAAACTCATTGGTAATAAAATTAAGCTCCCAGCTACCCATATCAGAAAGTTCCTGAGCATAATTCAGACTTGCTTCGCTTTGAATCAATGCCTGCTCCGATAATTTTTTGTCTGTTATATCAATATGGGTTCCTATCAGTTGAATAATTTCATCGCCATTCATAATGGGCGACACATCACCCTGAATCCACTTCACGCTACCATCCGGCATAATAAACCGGAACTCATTAGAGGTATCATTATTTATTGTCAATATATTTTGAAAGACTTCCTGTAGCAGATACTTGTCGTCGGGATGAATATGAGATGTAAAATAGTCTCGAACACTAACATCCGCAGTTAAATCCAACCCAAACAAGTTATATTCATTTTCCGACCATTGAACTTCATGGGTTTTAGTGTTAAATTCCCAGCTACCCATCTTGGCAATTTTTTGTGCAAACCGGAGGTTAGCTTCACTATCTTTAAGAGCCTGCTCTACTAATTTCTTTACAGTAATATCTTCCTTAATTGCAACATAATTCGAGATCTTACCTGATTCATCAAAAACTGGTGATATGGATGACGATTCCCAATACTTCTCTCCCGACTTTCTTTTATTGTGAAATGTTCCATGCCAATCTTTACCCGCGCTAATGGTTTTCCATAGTTCAACATATTCTTCTTTTGTTGTATCCCCAGATTTAAGCACGCGAGGATTTTGTCCGATAAGCTCTTCAAGAGAGTATCCTGTAGTTTCAATAGCCTTTGGGTTTGCATATTCAATACTCCCGTTGGTATCAGTAATTACAATACTTACAGGACTTTGCTCAATGGCACGTGAAAGCTTGCGCAAATTAGCTTCAGTGTTATTACGTTCAGAGATATCGCGGATAGTGACCAAAACACCCTCATAACTTGATGTTTGAAATCTAGATCCGTTTAGTTCCCCGCGAAAAAGTGCACCATCTTTACGCTTCATTAAGAAAACAGAGTCTTTGATTACACCATCACTCTCTAATATTTTTCGAAATTGTTTTTCTGCATTGGCTATTTCTGCATCTGCTGCAAAACTCAGAAAATTGAGTCCCACCATTTCTTCCGGAGACAACTGAAACATTGAAACAGAAGTTGGCGAAGCATAGGTGATAAATCCATTAATGTCGGCAATTGCAATTAGATCGGCAGTTTGTTCAACCACCTGACGGAATCGCTCTTCACTCATTCTCATTGCCTCTTCAGCCTGTTTGCGTTCCGAGATGTCTCGCATACTTCCTGTTATTTTTAATGGATTACCCACTAAATCAAAAACGAGGGCTGATGTAACAGCAATAGGCAGAACAGAACCATCTTTATTTCTAAGAGCTAATTCATAATCATTTACACTATTATTTATAACTAATTCACTATAAAAAGCTTCGCGTTCCTCCGGTTGGGCATAGAACTGAACCAATGACTTTCCAATTAACTCATCACGCATGAATTGTCCTTTTGAAATACGTTCTATTGCCGGACTTATATCCAGAATTATTCCATCGATAGTTGATTCGTAATATGCATCTTGAACCGTTTCAAAGATATTTCGGTATTTTTTTTCGCTTTGCTGAAGTTTATTTTCCAACAATTTACGGTTAGATATATCCCTAACAATAAGAACCAAATTTACAGGTTTCCCTTCAACATTTTTTACCACATCCCAATTCACTTCAATATCAAAGACGGAACCATCTGATTTAACAGCCTTAAATTCATTGTCATCCGTTTTAGCTCCAACAGAAAAGCGATTATTAATAGCAGACAAGGTTCTTTCATGATCTGACTCATGAATAAATTCTAAAATGGAATGTCCTTTAAAATCATAGTTAGATTTATAGCCAAACATAGTGGCAGCACTTATTGACCACAAAATAATATCTCCCTTTAAATCGGTCAAGGTAATATTATCTGGCGATGAGCTTAGAATAGAGCGATAAAGCGATTCGCTTTGCTGAAGTTCTAGCTCCACCAGTTTTTTATCGGTAATATCGGTCAGTATCCCGGCACCTCCCATAAAAACAACTCCATCATAAACTGCTTTTGTTGAAAGATTAATCCAACGAACATCACCTGATTTAGAAAAAGTTTTGTATTCGGCATTTACCACTTTATACTTCTGAAGATCGCTTATTTTTTTTGCGACAAACGCGTCATCACCACCCACAAATTTGATAAAATTCTGTCCAATCACTTCGCCCACGGTAAATCCAAACGATTTTTCAACAACCGGACTAATATATTTCAGAATACCGTTGCTGTCATACTCATAAACAATGTCATTAATACTTTCAATCAACACTTTAAAATTGTCTTCGGTTTTTTCCAACTGAACTGTTTTTATTGCACGGTCAATAAAATTGGCAATTCGCACTGCAATAGAGAAGAACAGATTAACTTCTTCAGGCAAGAAAACAGTTTCGTTTAATGCCTGTTTATCCCTGTAACAAACCACAATTTCACCCATTTTCCGACCACTAACGTTTACATCCTGTACTACAGAATAGGAAGTTGACTGAAACGATTTTGTTTGGAAAGTCTTTCCATTAACAGTAATAACTGCTTCGGCAAGTTCCGGAAATTGGCAGCTTGGGGGTATTAATTCTACAATTTGTTGAATGATTTCGTCGACGGTGAGATCTAGCCTGCTTATAAGTACTGAAACTTCATTGTGACAATTTAGCTCTTTAACACGCTGATTCAGATCAGTTTCTATCTTCTTAAGTGCTTTATTCTCTTCATTCACTTTGCGTAAAGCGTCAATAAGCTCTTGTTGAGTTTGGTTGAGATATTCCATTACAAGATGTTGAGGTTATATACGATAGCTGACATCTAAGGCAACAATTTTTAGCTAGTTATAACTTATTTGGATAAGTCATTTTCAAGTTTAATAAATTAATCTGTGTAAATTTAAAAGCTACATTTTTTTTAACACTATTTAAAATTTACATCTAATACAAAAATATGTAATAATTGTTCAACACAACACTTTATAACAATAATTTAAGAATTTATAGATGGAAACCTATATTTTGCTACATAAAATACAACAGAATAATCTATTGATAAAGAAAAAAGACTCTCTTTTACCTCAAATGGCAGTAAAAAACAAAACCGGAAACGCTCAAAAGTGATTTCCGTTTTTTATATTTCATCCGAACCAGGGCTGACGCATTAAAATTTTATGAGTTGGAGCAAATAGCTATTCTCCCAACCAGCCGCTTTTCTTTTTCCTTTGATACTTGCTTTGAGAGAATCATTTTTTAAAAGATTCAGGCATATCTTAT
>Ga0302215_10000390_pt1 | contig 32435 bp, 25 predicted proteins | sample II_Fen_N3_1_FD_194580 | JGI IMG/M metagenome (GOLD analysis project Ga0302215, IMG submission 194580) | Peat permafrost microbial communities from Stordalen Mire near Abisko, Sweden - II_Fen_N3_1 | ecosystem: Environmental > Terrestrial > Soil > Wetlands > Permafrost | place: Sweden: Abisko... | reverse complement strand
TGCGCGACCAGTTGCAGGACATTATTGAAAGCTATATTCTGCACCGCGAGCAACTGACTTGTTTGTTTCTTTTGATTGACTGCAGGCACGAGCCCCAGAAAATCGATCTGGAATTTATGGAATGGCTCGGCGAGAACGGTGTTCCGTTTTCTATCGTATTCACCAAGCTGGATAAACTGCCGCATGCCAAAGGAAAATCGAACGTGCAGACCTATAAAGATAAACTGTCCGAACAATGGGAAGAGCTGCCTCCAATTTTCCTCACTTCATCCGAAAAACGCGTAGGACGCGATGAAATTTTGAACTATATTGACGGGATTAGTAAGAGCTTGTAAGGTTATTTGCCTTCGGCGTTATTTGTTTCACGTTACTAATCGTTATTAGTCTTCGATGTTATTAACGGTGTGCTATTCGTTTTTCATTTGTTGGCACCCGATGTTGGATGTTGTTCTTGCAATCAGCAATGTAAATAATCGCCGGATAATGCAAAACACATATCGTCGAAGGCTAATAACTATACATATCGCGAAGCAAATAACACGCAGTTAATAACGTCAAATATATTTTTAGAAAACGTTTGCGGTATCTTTTTTTTATTCAGCTTTTAAGTTAGTATTGCTTTTCCGCCGAAAATGAATATCATTGCATTTTATTTTCGAAAAACAAACCGGATATAAACTTTCGGTTTGTCGACTCTAACATCTAACACACTATGCTGAACATTCAAAAGAAAATGAGCAATGCTTTCTTGGCATTGCTTGGACTGCCTGCCACGGCGGTTGGTTTTGCGTTATCCACTCAAATAGCCGCGCTGAGCTGGATACTTTCCAATAAATATCATCTGGACATTCACGATGTGGCCTTCGTTTGGTTGGCCGGACCCATTGCGGGCATCTTTGGTCAGGTCATCGTGGGCCTGTTGAGCGATAATGTCTGGTTTATGGGTGGTCGTCGCAGGCCGTTTATCATTATTGGTGGACTGGTCAGCAGCATTGCTTTCCTTACGCTGCCTCACATCCGGGGCATTTCGCATATCACGGGCATTTCGGATATTATCCTCATTGCATCGGTCATCGCTTTGTTCCTCGACTTGTCGGTCAACGTAACTTTTAACCCGGCTCGCTCCATTATTGCCGATCTGACCCCCGAAGGCAAAGTGCGCACCGCCGGTTATGTGTGGATGCAGATCATTTCGGGCTTTTTCGGGGTATTTGCTTACTTTTTATCCATGCTTTTTGGAAATGAAATGCTGTTGTACATCGCGGCAGGCATTGTTTTTCTCACCGCTGTTTTTCCCATTCTGTTTATTCAGGAGAAAAAAGAACAGGAAGTTGCTCTGCCCGAAAATCAGGAGAAATTTGGTGTTTGGCAGATATTTCAGGAAATATTTCCGCTGTATGGATTCTTGGTGTTTGGCATTTTTAGTCTGTTTTTCCACTTTTTCCCCGAAGCGTTGGGTGCGTGGCACAATCCGGTTTTGATTGCCGCACTACTTTATTCGGTTATCATTGGCATTATCATCATTGTTCAGGGAATTAAACACACGTCGAACCGCAATGAGTTTCAAAAAATCATGCTTGCTCACTCATTCACCTGGGTGGCTTTTCAGAGCATGTTTATTCTTTCCGGCTTTTTCATCGAGAATCAGATTCTTCCCAACATCGGCCTAAAAGGCATTACCGCCAACTGGTTTGCCGAAAAACTCACGGGCGCAACGCAAACCCAGGCTTCGTCGGTAGGCAATATTGTTTCGCTCGGCTTCTTTATCCTCAACCTGATAGGGGCTATTTTCCCCTTGATATTACAATCCATTGCCAAGCGCATTGGTAGGGTAAGGACTTACATCGGGGCACTTATCTTTTCGGTAATCGGCTATTTCTATATTGCCTATTTCAGTCGAGTAGAACTCGATTTTTATATCGGTATGTTCCTTGTGGGCATTGGTTGGTCGGCTGTTATTTCCATTGTGTTTGCCATTATGAGCGAGCGCGTGAATCCGGCCAAGATGGGTTTGTATATGGGTGTGTTTAATTTAGCTGTTGTATTGCCTCAGATGATGAGCAACGGCGTGGCCAACGTTATTAAAGCCACCGGTAACCATCAGTTGCTGTATATCTTTTGCGGATTGCTGGTTAGCGCTTCGGTTGTTTTCTGGATGTTTGTAAATGAACCCGAATCGTCGGCCGGTGCTTCGGCTACTACCAAAAACGGGCATTAAAATAATTAGGCGTTTACAATTTCCGGTTCATAATTTCCTATTATCTTTGCGGCAAGAAATAAAACCGCATAGTTTTCATAATTCAATAACCGCGGACCATTCGGCTCTGCGGTTTTTGCGTTTAAATATACAACCGATGAAAAAGATTTCTCTTATACCACTACTTTGCCTTTGCTTTTTGTTCTCATGTACTACCAAGAGTGCCAAAACAACCGATGCGCAAACCACCGACTCATTAAAACTTAGTTATGCGCAGGGATTTGCCATTAAGTATTTCCCGAATTATAAAGAAGTGATTGTGTACAGCCCTTGGGTGAAAGGTACGGTGTATGCCCGCTACTATCTGGTGAAAGATGCTTCCGTAAAAACGCCTTCCGATGGCACAAAGGTGCAGGTTCCGCTTCGTACCTTGGTTGCCACGTCGGTCACTCATTTTGAGTTTCTGAGTTTGCTGGGGCAGGTGGAAACCATTGTGGGCGTTTGTTCGCCACGCATTATCTATAACAAAGAAATCAACAAACGCTTTGCCGAAGGACGGATTGCCGATTTGGGCGATGCTTTTACCATCAATGTAGAGAAAACCCTGCAGCTGAAACCCGGAGCGGTGATGATGAGTGGTTATAACCAAAATGATCCCTACGCGCAACGTGTTTCGCAAGCTGGAATTCCCGTGTTGTTTAATAACGAATGGATGGAGACTTCGCTGTTGGCACGGGCGGAATGGATCAAATTTGTGGCAGCATTTTATAATAAAGAGAAACAGGCCGATAGCATTTTTGCCGATGTGGATAAACGATACAACGATATAAAAGCAAAAGCGGCGGGAGTGAAGGTAAAACCGAACATTATGGCCGGATCGAATTTCCGCGGAACGTGGTATATGCCGTCGGGGCGTAATTTTATGGGCAAACTGTTTGCCGATGCGGGTACCCGCTACTTTTATGCCAATGATACTACGGCCGGAAGTCTGCCGTTGAACGTGGAAACGGTGTTGAAAAATTTCGCTACAACCGACGTGTGGTTGAATTGTAATTTTAATTCGCTGGACGAGTTGGTGAAAGCCGATTCGAAACATGCACTCTTTCGCCCGGTGCAACTGAAGCAGGTTTATAATTTCAATAAACGCCTGTTGCCTTCCACGGCCAATGATTTTTGGGAAAGTGCTGTGGCACGCCCCGATTTGGTGCTTTCGGATGTGATTGCCATTCTGCATCCCGAATTATTGCCTGGATATAAACTGGTGTATGCCGAGAAATTGAAGTGATCAACTGAATATGTACTAAGGACAGGTTGTGACCTGTCCTTTTTTTGTGCAATAGAGTTAATAAATTACGATTATTTCGTATCTTTGGGCTCGAAAAATGCGTCCCAAGGTGGGGAATGTCCATCTGACCCCTCGGATGTTAATTCTCAACCTTAGGAAAGGCTGTCTGACCCCTCAGATGGAGATTCCCGGGGTTGGGACGGTACTTTAAGAGCAAAAAAGGGTAGTCAGAAGGTTCTGAAAGTTCATCTGACCCCTCAGAAGTTAAATCAGAAGGCTCTGAAAGCTTGTCCGACCCCTCGGATGAAGATTCAGACAGTTCTGAATGCTTATCTGAGCTCAGGGATGAAGATTCAGAAGGGTGGGGAAGGTGATCAAAAGGTGATCAGACATAAAAATTCTATTTATAATGAGTCATTTCCCGTAGGGAATACACATCAATAGAAAATGAAACCCTGATATACCCATTCCCCGTAGGGGATAAACAAAGAACAATGTAAATGTCCTACGGACTATTTTTATTTTATTAAACAATAAGGCTCTGAGGAGTAACATGAGATTATTTCGTAAGCTTTTTATTGTAAAAACCGGATCAAATTTATAGTTGTATTTAATGCGTAGCCGTTCCCTCATATTATTCCTCACTCTTTCATTCCTTACGGTGGGTCTTTTTCTGGCCGATTTGGCCTGGGGAAGTATTCATATATCGTTGAGCGAGATTATCGATGTCTTTTTCCGGAAGAGCGGGAGTGGAATTAATTCCGAGATACTGCTCAACTTCCGTTTGCCCAAAGCCATTACGGCTATACTTGCAGGTGCTTCGTTGTCGGTAGCCGGTTTGATGATGCAGACTCTGTTTCGCAATTCGTTGGCCGATCCGTATATTCTGGGGGTAAGCTCGGGTGCCAGTCTGGGTGTGGCATTGGTCATGATGGCTGCCACGGTACTTCCCGTAGCCTTTGTCAGTAGTGGTTGGGCCTTGATTGTGTCGGCCATTGTCGGCGCATCGGTAGTGCTGGTGTTGGTGGTGGGTGTGTCGTTTAAGGTACACAATGCCGTTTCGCTGCTTATCGTAGGGTTGATGTTTGGCACCATTGCCGGTTCGCTGGTCAGTGTATTGCAAAACTTCAGCAATCCCGACGCCATCAAGCTATTTGTTATGTGGACTTTTGGTAGCCTGAGTGCTGTAACCTGGAGTTATATGCATGTTTTGCTGCCTGTGGTATTAATCGGGTTGGGTATGGCTTTTTCGTTACAAAAACGGCTCGACGGCTTGTTGCTCGGCGAGAATTATGCCCGCGGATTGGGTATCTCCATTCAGCAAACGCGGTTTCTGATCGTTATTGCCACGGGATTACTGGCCGGAGGCATCACGGCCTTTACGGGCCCGATAGCCTTTGTGGGGGTAGCCATTCCGCATATTGCACGCGGACTGTTTCGGGTGTCGAGTCATCGGATATTGTTGCCTGCCACCATTTTGTGCGGAGCCTCGCTGTTGCTTATCTGCGATATTATTACGCAGATACCAACCTATACGCTACCAATTAATACTGTAAGTGCACTGTTTGGTGCTCCGATTATTATTTGGATAATACTAAAAAGGCGGTAAGGCCCCCTAAATCCCCCAAGGGGGACTTAAATATTAGTTCTGTAATGATTGAAGAAAAAGAAATAAAAAAAACTAACTCAAAAGTCCCCCATGGGGGATTTAGGGGGCCGAACTTATGAGCATTCTAACCACCCAAAACCTATCCATTGGTTATTCCAAAAAAGGAAAAACCGATATTATTCAGTCGCAACTCAATTTGCAGTTGCAGGCAGGGGAGTTGGTGTGTCTTATCGGCCCAAATGGTAGCGGAAAATCAACTTTGCTGCGTACGCTTGCCGGTTTGCAGAAACCGATGTTGGGCAAAACCTGCATTGACGACCGTGAGATTATCACGCTAAAGCAACAGGAAAAGGCTTTGCTGATAGCCCTGGTGCTGACTGAGCGGATTGATATTGAAAATGCCACGGTATATAACCTCGTTTCGCTGGGGCGCCATCCGCACAGCAACTGGTGGGGAAATATTACCGACGAAGAAGATGCCATTATCCGCGAAGCTGTAGAAATGGTGCACCTGGAACATAAATTGTTTCAGAACATCAACGAACTGTCCGATGGCGAACGGCAGCGGGCCATGATAGCCAAAGCACTGGCACAGGATACGCCCATCATTATGCTCGATGAGCCTACGGCGCATCTTGATTTGCCCAACAGGGTAGATATAATGTTGTTGCTTCACCGATTGGCACATAAAACAGGCAAAGCCATTTTGCTTTCCACCCATGAGCTGGATTTGGCGCTGCAGGCTGCCGACCGCATATGGCTTATGAGTGCCGATACCGGTGTAGAGTGCGGTGTCCCGGAAGATTTGGTGTTTAATGGTAGTTTCAACAGGGCTTTTGAGAGCAAGTCTTACTTTTTTAATGCTTCGAACGGAAACTTTTCGATGAACTATCCCATGACCAAAAAGGTGTGGGTGTCAGGCGATAAAACCCGTATGTACTGGACCTTTCGTGCTTTGGCACGGGCCGGCTATGCCGTGGTGCAGGATGCAGGAGTTCAGATTCTGGTAACCGAAAGCGGCTGGCTATTGAATGATAAAAGCATTGCAACGGTAGAAGAACTATTGCAAGAACTGGGCGCTCTGTTTACAGATCAATAAACTTATTCCCGAAATTTTTCGGACAATACGCATTGCATGAATAACAAGTTTCTCCATCTGTTCTGTCTTTTACTTTTGTCGGTAAACCTGTTGGCTCAAACCAACGTGCGTGTTTACGGATACGTAATTGATACGAATAACCGGGGTGTTGAGCTGGCAAATGTGCATGTGGATAATAGTGCTACGGTTGTCAGTACCAATCCAAATGGATACTATGAGTTGTCGGTGCGTGTAAAAGATTCTGTCACGCTGGTTTATTCGATGGTGGGTTATCAAACTATCCGGCACACCATTCATCCTCATCAGTCTGTGATGCAACTGTCGGTGCAGTTACCACCTTTAGTCAAACAAATTGGCGAGGTTAATGTGATTGGTCAACGGCGGCAGACCTCCACACTTGATGCACTTGATCCGTCGAAGTTTCGTGTTATCCCCAATACTTCGGGAGGAATAGAATCGTACCTTATCACTTTTGCCGGAGTAAGTTCCAGCAATGAGCTCAGCTCGCAATACAATGTTCGTGGTGGAAATTTTGATGAAAATGCAGTGTATGTCAATGGTATTGAGGTGTACCGCCCCTTGCTTATCCGTGCCGGGCAGCAGGAGGGGCTGAGCTTTATCAATCCCGACATGGTGCAGAATGTATCTTTCTCGGCCGGCGGTTTCGATGCCAAATACGGCGATAAAATGTCGTCGGTGTTGGATATTCAGTATAAGAAGCCTACAGCGTTCGAGGCCTCGGCTTCGATAAGTCTGCTTGGAGCTTCGGCTTATGTAGGGACGGCTAACAAGCGGTTTACGCAGATGCACGGCATTCGCTACAAAACATCTACCTATCTACTGGGGACGCTCGATACCAAGGGGGAATATAACCCAGAGTTTTTTGACTATCAAACTTACCTGACTTATCAACTCAGCCCCAAGTCGGAGCTGACTTTTTTGGGAAACTTTTCGCAAAACTCCTATCAGTTTGTTCCGCAAACGCGCGAAACAACATTCGGGACCTATCAGACACCGCGTAGTCTGACCATTTATTTTGACGGACAGGAAAAAGACTTGTTTCGTACGGCTTTTGGAGCGTTAACCTATAATTATAAACCTATTAAGGGGGTGAAAATGAGCCTGCTGGGATCGTTGTTTTCTACCAATGAGAATGAAACTTACGATATTACAGGCCAGTATATTATTAACGAAGCTCAATTGGATGCCGGTTTGAATGAACAAACCGGGGAGTCGCTTGGAATTGGAACCTATCACCAGCATGCCCGAAACCGGTTGAAAGCTACAGTTGCTAATCTGGCGCATCTGGGAGAATACGATGTGGAAAATCATAAAATGATGTGGGGAGTCAATATTCAGAATGAAATAATCTCGGACAAAATAAGTGAGTGGGAGATGCGCGACTCCGTGGGATACTCGCTGCCATACAGCGATGAAAATGTAAATGTGTTTTATAATCTGAAGGCAACCAATAAATTGTCGACATGGCGTTCAACAGCTTTTTATCAGGATACGTATAAATGGAACTCGGATGCAGGATCTTTCTCGTTAACCGGAGGATTGCGGGCAAATTACTGGACTTTCAATAATGAATTGCTTGTGAGTCCCCGTATAGCATTCTCGTATCTGCCTCGTTGGAAAAGCGATTTCAGTTTTCGTTTTGCTACGGGAGTTTATTACCAAACGCCTTTTTACAAAGAAATCAGAGATACACTTACCGATGCGTTGGGGAATGTAAATATACGATTGAATAACCGCATCAAAGCGCAGCGTTCGCTCCATTTTGTGTTGGGGGGTGATCATTATTTTCGTGCCTGGGGGCGACCTTTTAAGATCACAGCCGAGGCTTATCTGAAACTCATTGATCGGTTGATATCTTATTCAGTGGATAATGTTCTGATTGTTTATTCCGGAAAAAATGATGCCAAAGCGTATAGCGCCGGCATGGATTTCAAACTTTATGGCGAGTTAGTACCGGGTGCCGACTCGTGGATTAACCTGTCGTTGATGAATGCGAAACAGGATATTATTGACGATTCGTATGTGAGCCATAGTTACGACGCGGACGGAAAAGTTCTGACAACGAAAACTGTTTATCCGGGATGGGTGGCAAGTCCGGGTGAGCAACGGTATACTTTCTCCATGCTTTTTCAGGATTACCTGCCCAATAATCCGAAATATAAAATGCAATTGAAATTTGTTTGGTCGGATGGTTTACCATTCGGCCCCGTAAAGAGTGTTCAGTTTCGTTCGGCATTTCGCACTCCTGCTTATCGACGGGTGGACATCGGAGCTTCCCGGGTGTTGATTAACGGAGTAGATAAAACAATGAATAAATCGTGGTTGAAACATGTGAAAAACATTTGGTTGAACGTGGAAGTATTCAATCTGTTGGACATCAAGAATGTGAATTCGTATTATTGGATTACCGATGTTCATAATCAACAACTGGCAGTGCCTAATTATCTTACAGGACGTCAGCTCAATTTGAAGGTAATGGTGGACTTGAAATAAGCAGTAAGCAGTAAGCAGTAAGAGGCAAGCTGTAAGAGGTAAGCAGCAAGCAGCAAGCAGTAAGTAGTAAGAGGTAAGAAGTAAGAGGTAAGCGGCAAGTAGTAAGCAGTAAGTAGTAAGAAGTAAGACTGAGAATATTGACTCTGAACTTATAACTGTTCATATTGATTTATATAACTGATGCAAATTCTCTACTTACCTCTTACTACTTACTGCTTACTGCTGGAGTGCCGACTAACTATCAAGTTGTAATCAAATCTCTTTTTTTCTCGGGTAAATTTCGCTAATTTTGCAGCCATTATTAATAATATGTATTTCGGTCGATAGTGCAAAGCATTTTTTATAGTTAATGCTGATAACTGTTGATTGATAATTGAAAACTGAAATTATGCCACACACCTCACAACGGGGGCAGGCAATGCCCGAATCGCCTATTCGTAAACTGGTTCCGCTGGCCGACAAAGCCAAAGCACGCGGAATCAAAGTGTACCATCTGAATATCGGTCAGCCCGATTTGAAAACGCCGCAAGTCGCGTTGGATGCGATTCGTAACATTGATCGTACCGTGCTTGAATATAGCCCGAGCGACGGTATCCGAAGCCTGAAAACCAAACTGGCAGCCTATTATCATACTTTCAATATCGATGTAACGGAAGATGATATCATTGTTACCACGGGAGGTTCGGAAGCCGTAAATTTTGCTTTCATGAGCTGTCTCGATCCGGGTGACGAAATTATTGTGCCGGAACCTGCATACGCCAATTATACAGCTTTTGCCATTGCAGCGGGAGCCGTCGTAAAACCTGTTGTTTCTTCTATCGAAGAGGGCTTTGCGTTGCCGTCGGTAGAAAAATTCGAGGAACTTATCACGCCAAAAACCAAGGGAATTCTGATTTGTAATCCGAATAACCCGACCGGTTATCTGTATACCCGCTCGGAAATGAATAAGATACGCGACTTGGTGAAGAAATACGACCTGTATCTTTTCTCCGACGAAGTGTATCGCGAGTTTTGTTATACCGGTGCACCTTACATCTCGGCCTTTCACTTAGATGGCATAGAAGAAAATGTGGTGTTGATTGATTCGGTGTCTAAACGTTACAGCATGACCGGTGTCAGAATCGGGGCATTGGTGACCAAGAACAAGGACGTGCGTAAAAACGTTATCAAGTTCTGTCAGGCACGTCTTAGTCCGCCTTTGTTGGGGCAAATAGCTTCCGAAGCTGCCATGAATACTTCTTCGGAATACATGCTCGAAATGTACAACGAATATGTTGAACGCCGCAAGTTTCTGATTGACGGTTTAAACCGCATTCCCGGTGTATATTCTCCCATTCCTATGGGTGCGTTCTACACCGTTGCCCGTTTACCGATTGACGATGCCGATAAATTCTGTGCATGGCTGTTGTCCGATTTTGAGTATGAAGGTTACACCGTAATGATGGCTCCTGCTTCCGGCTTTTACACGGTAGAGGGCTTGGGAAAAGATGAAGTCCGTATTGCTTATGTATTGGATAAAGAAGATCTTAAACATGCATTGATTGTACTGGGTAAAGCGTTGCTGGCTTATCCGGGACGGACGATTTGATGTGATGATGTGATGATGAGATGATGTGATGATGTGGTGATTTGGTGATTTGTTAGTCGGGGCTAGTAGAATTTATTAGCCTGTTATAAGCCATTCTCTAATGAACCTTTACCTAATCAACCAATAACTCAATTAACTAATCATCCAATCAACCAATAGCCCAATGACCCAATAATCCAATCAACTAATTACCGAATCAACTAATCAACCACCGTGTCTCTAGAATATTTCATAGCTAAACGCATTCATTTTCAGCAGGGCAAGAAAAATGTTTCTCGTCCTGCCGTTCGTATAGCCACCATTGGTATTGCCTTGGGGTTGGCTGTCATGCTTATTTCCGTGGCGGTAGTTATTGGTTTTAAGAATGAAATCCGCAATAAAACCATTGGTTTTGGAGGGCATATTCAGATCTCAAATTTCGATAATAACAATACATTTGAGACCAATCCTATCAAAGTAGATAAGGCATTAATGAACCAAATCACAGCTATTGACGGGGTGATGCACGTTCAGCGTTTTGCTACTAAACCGGGTATCATCAAAACCGATACGGAGTTTCAGGGCGTTGTTATAAAAGGGATTGACAAAGGTTTTAACTGGGACTTTTTCAAGTCCAATTTGGTTGAAGGCAATGTGCTGGACGTGTCGGGAGCAACACCTGGAAATCAGGTTGTTTTGTCGAAATATTTGGCTAATTTATTGGGATTAAAGTTGGGCGACAGTTTCTATACATACTTTATACAGGAAAAAGTCCGGGCTCGTAAGTTCAAAATAGTAGGCATATATTCTACCAACTTTATCGAATACGATAAACTGTTTATCCTTGCCGATATGCGTCAGGTGCAAGCGCTTAACGACTGGTCGCCGGATTCTTTCAGCGGACTGGAGATTCTTGTCAACGACTTCAACCGCATTGACGAATTGGGTGATAAGGTTTACGACGTTACGGCCAACAAATTCAACAAAGACGGCAATGCGTATACTACTCAAACCATCAAACAACTTAATCCGCAGATTTTTAGTTGGCTCAGTTTGTTGGATATGAATGTGTGGGTTATCCTTATCCTTATGCTTGCTGTAGCCGGATTCAATATGATTTCGGGCTTACTTATTCTGATTCTTGAGCGTACCAACATGATTGGAATTCTCAAGTCGATGGGTGCTACCAACTGGTCTGTAAGGAAGATATTCCTTTATCACTCGGCATTTCTCATTGGCAAGGGTATGTTATGGGGCAATGTGATAGGCCTTTCGCTCTGTGCTATTCAATACTTTACAGGCGTAATTCCGCTCGATCCGCTGTCTTATTACGTAGCCACTGTTCCTGTTAGCTTCAACTGGTTGTATATTCTGCTACTTAATATCGGAACGCTTGTTGCTTCGCTTCTGATGATGGTTGGGCCGTCGTATCTTATTACCAAAATTAATCCTGCCAAGATTATCCGGTACGAATAGGTTGGAAATGACAAAGCATTTTCCAAAAATCGGTTTTAGATTGCCACTTTGCATTTATTGCTAAAGAAAAAAGCTCCCGGATTATATGATTTAGGTTTGAAATGTTCGTTCCGGGTACTCGGATTGATACTTTCTTGTTTGAAATGCTCGTTCCGAGTGCTCAGACTGATACTTTTTTATTTGAAATGCTCGTTTCGAGTACTCGAACTGATACTTTTTTGTTTAAAACATTCGTTCCGAGTACTCGGACATTTTTCTCGATGTTCAGAAGCTATTTATATTTCACAAATAAAGCACTTCCGCGATTAATATTTTACTGCAGAGCTACCCACATTGTAGGTTGCCTATGTTTAAATCAACAAAGTTTTGTTTATTTCCAACCCTGCTCCCCATTTACTTGTTTACTTGTCTGTAAATTCTTATTTTTGCATATCAAGATAGTATCAGTTTTATTTATAAAATAACCCTGTGTCTTGTGACTTGTAACCAGTAACTTGTAACTGAACCATGATTAAAGACCAAATAGAATCGCTTCGTCGCGAACTCGAACAACATAACTATAACTACTATGTGAAATCGGCTCCCACAATTTCCGATTTTGATTTCGATACCAAACTCCGGCAGTTGCAGGAACTGGAGGCGGCTCACCCTGAGTTCTTCGATCCGAATTCACCTACGCAACGTGTTGGTAGCGATATAGCCAGCGGTTTTGAACAAGTAGCGCATGTGTATCCCATGCTTTCGCTTGGAAACACCTATTCCGAAGGGGAAGTGCAGGATTTCTACGAGCGGGTACGCAAGGGATTGAACGAAGACTTTGAATTGGTTTGTGAACTGAAATATGATGGAACATCCATTTCGCTCACTTACGAGGATGGAGCGTTGGTGCGTGCCGTGACCCGTGGCGATGGCGAAAAGGGTGATGATGTAACGGCTAACGTGAAAACAATACGCAGTATTCCGTTGCGTCTGCAGGGGAATTATCCCAAATCGTTCGAAATACGAGGTGAAATACTTATGCCGTGGTCGGTGTTCGATGACCTGAACCGCGAACGCGAAGAACAGGAAGAACAACTCTTTGCCAATCCACGCAACGCAGCTTCGGGAACATTGAAGTTGCAGAACTCCTCGGTGGTTGCCAGTCGCAAGCTGGATGCATACCTGTATTATTTGCTGGGCGAAAATCTTCCGTCCGACCTGCATTCCGAAAATCTGGAAGCAGCACACTCGTGGGGTTTCAAAATATCCGATGCCACTAAAGTTTGCCGAACGCTGGACGAAGTCTCGGCTTTTATCAACTATTGGGATGTGGAGCGCAAGAATCTTCCGGTGGCTACCGATGGCATTGTGTTGAAAGTAAATTCGCTCTCCCAACAACGTGCTTTGGGCTTTACCGCCAAATCACCGCGCTGGGCCATTGCCTATAAGTTTAAGGCCGAAAAAGCAGTAACCCGGCTCAATTCCGTTTCGTATCAGGTGGGTAGGACAGGGGCAGTAACTCCGGTGGCCAACCTGGATCCGGTGCAACTTTCGGGTACGACCGTAAAACGTGCATCGCTGCACAATGCCGACATTATCGAAGCGCTCGATTTGCACATTGGCGATATGGTTTTTGTGGAAAAGGGTGGCGAAATTATTCCAAAGATTACGGCTGTGGATAAAGATACACGTTTATTAATTGGTGATAAAGTGCAGTTTATCAAGAGTTGCCCCGAATGTGGTGCCACCTTGGTGCGTTTCGAAGGCGAAGCTGCTCATTATTGTCCCAATGAAAATGCTTGTCCGCCTCAGATTAAAGGGAAGATGGAGCATTTTGTCAGCCGCAAAGCAATGAACATTGATGGATTGGGGAGCGAGACGATAAATTTACTTTATCAAAACGGTTTGTTGCATAATATTGCCGATATTTACACGTTGAAAGTGCCTGACCTTATTCGGTTGGAGCGACTGGGAACGAAATCGGCTTATAACATACAAGAAGGGGCTGAGAAATCGAAAGAAATACCGTTTGAACGGGTTGTTTTTGCTTTGGGAATACGCTTTGTGGGCGAAACTATTGCCAAAAAACTGGCGTATGCTTTCAAAAATATCGAAGCGTTAGAACAAGCTACTTACGATGAACTGATAGTGGTAGATGAAATTGGCGGACGGATTGCTCAAAGCGTAGTAGCTTATTTCTCCGATTCGTTGAACATAGAAATGCTAAACCGCCTGAAAGAGTACGGATTGCAAATGAGCTTATCGGAAGAAAAATTGCAAGCACACGGAACTGCGCTGGCAGGTCTGTCAATCGTTATCAGCGGTACGTTTTCAAAACATTCGCGCGATGAGTATAAAACCATGATTGAACGCAATGGCGGTAAAAATGTAGGAAGCGTTTCTGCCAAAACCTCGTTTATTCTGACAGGAGAAAATATGGGACCGGAGAAACTTAAGAAGGCCGAAAAGCTGGGAGTGAAATTAGTAAATGAAGATGACTTTTTGTCGATGATAGGTGCAGACACAAAGGCTCAGACACAGGAAGGGTTATTATTCTAAAGAAAGAAAAACATGAAGAAATTAAATAGTTATTTGTTTCATAAACGGGCTCAAAAATACCTGAGTGAAACACCCCGCATTCATCGATTTGTGAGTTACGATAAAGCGAAAAACATACTTTTGCTTTTCGAAAGTGATTTACAGGAAAAGAACGTAAACATCCGCAAGATTATCGCTCAGCTACAGGCCGATGGTAAAAAAGTGTCGGCTTGGGGATTTATCAATAAAAAAGAGGTTGAAAGTGCAATACTACCTGATTTTAGAATCCTTCATCATAAACAAACCGACTTTTTCAAGAAACCGATTCAGTCGTTTATCAATGAGTTGGACGGTCAGGAGTTTGATCTGATGATTGATTTATCTTTGCAGCCCATTGTTCCATTGGAATACATTGCCATGTATGCCAAAGCAACCATGAAAACCGGGGTTCATAAAACCGATTTGCCAATATTTGATTTTGTTCTTGATACCGAGGGAATAAAAGCAACATTTCAGGATGCTGCATCCACTGAAAATTCGATAGATGAAACATACCTTTTCGATCAGATAATTTTTTACCTCAAAAGCATACAAACTAAAGATTAAAGCAGTACTTTTGCAAACAAATTGTATTCCTTATACCGATGATTAATAATAAACTGACAGGAATGGGTGTCGCGCTGATAACGCCCTTTAAAAGTGATGAATCAATCGATTACGATGGGCTTGCCAGACTGGTAGAACATCTTATCAAAAATGGGACTGATTACCTGGTGGTATGCGGCACTACTGCTGAAACCCCGACACTGACAGAACAGGAAAAAGAAGATGTAACCCGTTTTGTGGTTCAGTGCAATGCCGGCCGGTTGCCTATCGTGTTGGGATTGGGTGGAAACAATACCAAAGCCGTTGTTGAAAAACTAAACACTTCTGATTTCACAGGTATTGATGCCATTTTATCGGTTACTCCATATTATAATAAACCATCGCAAGAGGGACTTTATCAGCATTATTCGGCTATCGCAAAAGCTTCACCACTGCCTGTTGTACTATACAACGTACCGGGAAGAACCGGAGTGAATATGCTGGCTGAAACCACATTGCGACTTGCCAAGGAATTCAAAAATATCTGCGCAATCAAAGAAGCTTCCGGAAACTTTACCCAAATCGACGATATAATCAAGAATAAACCGAAAGATTTTATGGTTATTTCGGGCGATGATGGTATAACATTCCCATTGATAACGCTGGGAGCCGTTGGAGTAATATCGGTTATCGGAAATGCTTTCCCACGCGAATTCAGCCGCATGGTGCGCCTGGCTCAGCAAGGCGATTACGACAGCGCCCGACAAATACATTATCATTTTACCGAATTAATCCAACTTCTTTTTGTCGAAGGAAATCCTGCCGGAGTAAAAAGTATGCTTGCCGTTATGGGCTTTATCGAAAATAAACTGCGGCTGCCTTTGGTTCCCAATACGATTAAAACTTACGAGAAAATACGATTAGTTCTCAATGAGTTGAATATAAAATGTTAGGGTAAAACAAAACGCTTTATGAAAACTTCTCAGAAATTTACTTTCAGGAAAATTACGTTATATCTGCTTTTGACACTGATTGTCGGGGCAGGTATTTTTCTAATATTGCCGGGTAATTATTATGTTCGCAAGTCTCTAATTCACTGGATGCCGAAGATTGATCAATATACAATTTTTGCAAACAGGTTGGTGAAAGCGGACGACCCGCAGCCATGGGATTTTGCTCCCGATGTAGATAGTAAACAAATTTCTCCGGAGTTTGAGGCTGATTTTACAAAATACAAAACCATCGGATTTGTTGTTGTTCAGCATAATAAGATAATCTTAGAACAGTATTGGAAAAACTATAGTCCGCTTAGTCTGACTAATTCGTTTTCGATGGCCAAGAGCGTTATTTCGTTGTTGATTGGTTGTGCCATTACCGATGGAAAAATAAAAAGTGTAGAGCAGCCTGTTAGCGATTTTTTACCTGAGTGGACTTCTTTTGATGGCAAAGTACTTACCATAAAAGACCTGTTGACCATGAGTGCCGGAGTTGACTGGGACGAATCGTACAGTTCGCTTTTCTCTAAAACCACGCAGGCCTATTATGGAAATGACCTGTGGAAGCTGACTCAGACTGAAAAGCTGATTGAAAAGCCGGGTGTGCGATTTAACTATCAGAGCGGTGTAACTCAAATTCTGGCATTCGTATTGCAAAAAGCTACAGGCCGAAATATCGCTGATTACGCTTCCGAAAAATTATGGACTCCCATACATGCCGAAGAGGATGCGCAATGGTCGCTCGATCATAAAAACGGAACGGAAAAGGCATATTGTTGTCTCAACTCCAATGCCCGTGATTTTGCACGCTTAGGTCAATTAATCTTGAATAAGGGCTCATGGGATGGTGTTCAGGTTGTTGACTCCAATTATATCAAAGAAGCTACTAAACCTGCTTTATGGCTTAAATATACCCGGAAACTTCTTCCAGGCGAAACCAACTTCAGAGAGCCGATTCCTTGTTCGTTCTATGGTTATCAGTTCTGGCTGTTGAAATACAGAGGCCTAGATATTATAAATTTCCGCGGTATGTTAGGGCAGTATATTCTCATTATTCCAAAGTTGGATGCAGTTATTGTTCGTCTCGGCAAAGAGCGTGAAGCAGAATATAATGTCGAGCAAAATTATCCTAAAGACATAGAAATCTGGTTGAATGCTGGTATAGATGCCATAAACAAGCAGTAAGAAGTCTTTTTACTGCTACTTTGTGTGCGCATTTACTTCTTTAGCCAGAGAATCCAGTATTTGGAACATTCTCTCGTTATTGACAGCTATGTTTTGGCTAAGTTTAAGTATTTGATCGGCTGATTGCACTGTATCACTTTCCTGCAATTCATTCATTCCGTTATCTATCATCCCTTTTAAAGTTTGTTCTGTAACTTCGAAGTGAAATTGTAAGCCCAGTACTTTGTAGTTGTACAAGAAAGCCTGATTTTTTGTTATGTCGGAGCTGATAAGATGCGTGCTCCCTGCTGGTAAATCGAATGTGTCCCCATGCCAGTGGAATACAGGGAATGAGTTTTCAAAACCATCAAACAAAGCATTTGCCTTTGCTTGCTCAGAAAGATTAATCGGAAACCAACCAATTTCTTTCTGCCTGTTGGGATATACTTTTGCTCCCAGTACTTCGGCTATCAGTTGAGATCCCAGGCAAATGCCAATAACCGTTTTCCCGCTCTCAATAGCCTGACGGATAAATGATTTTTCTTCTGCCATCCAAGGATATATCGACTCATCGTATACTCCCATCGGACCACCCATGACGATTAACCAGTCGATACTGTCCATATCGGGCAATTTATAACTCTCATAAAAACGGGTGTACGAAGCAAAATGATTATTGTCTTTTATCCATTGCTCTATGCAGCCAAGTCCCTCAAACGGAACATGCATAAATGTGTGTATATTGATAGGTTCTTTCATTGTTTTTTTATTCTGTTGTAAATATATGCCAGTGTAAATGTGGGAATTATATCGGTAAAAGGAATTGCTTCTTCCATAAAATTGATAATACTCCCAATTTTACCGGTTTTACCACCGAAGGCTCGGTAGAAGATAAAAGCAGAAACCGGTGCCCAAATCACATCAAACCATTCGCCAACCCCGGGGAGTAAATACGATGCCGAGCCGAGTAAATCCATAATCAGACAAAAGAGCAATGATGGTTTTGGTTTCATTTTCAGTGGATTGTCTATTTGTTTATGCGGCTGTAAACATAATAAAAAGCTCTGAATAGACAATGAGTTATTCTGATGATTTTAAAAGAACTAAGCCCCTGTACAGCTCAGTTTGAGTGCAGGGGCTTAGGTTCGGTTTTCGATTACAGGTGTTTTACACTAGTTGATGCTAATATGTACAGAAGCAGAATCATTTGTAGTGCTATCTGTCTGAATCGTGGTAGTGCTATTTTGGATGTCAGCGTGTTTTTTGTAATCCCTTTTTAATCTTAATGTGCCTGTTATCATCGATACAACGATGAGAGCAAAAAGGCCTAACAGTAATTTATTGCTTGTTTTCATAAATTCGAAATTAGATGTTGAATACTGGTGTTGATGATTGATTTGGTGTAAATAAACAGCTTGTTTTCTCCTCGTCTTGCTGAGTCAGCGTTTATTTGCATTTCTTCAAATTCTGAGCTCATTCCTCGAAATGAGGTTGTAAATAAACTCTTATCTCTCATGTTGTAAAGCAAGCTAAGACCTACAACAGCTATAACAACGATGGCTTTTGGTACTCTTTCAGATGTTTTCATATTGAAAAAGATTTTATTGATTATTTTTGATGTATTCGTTGTACTGAACTTTTAAATCATCAAAGTTCATATTCAGTAAAGTTATATTCTTAAAAAATACCGGGAGTTCATGATCCATGAACTGGTTTCTGCGATATTTAATAATCTTCTCGTTGGCCTGTTCTGCTACAAAATATCCAACTCCACGTTTGTTGAATATGATGTCGTTGTTTTGCAGAAAGTCAAATGTGCGCATCACTGTATTGGGATTAACCTGCAAGTCTACCCCCAATTCCCTGACAGAAGGAATGCGGTCGCCTTCTTTCCAGCGACCCAGCAAAATCTGTTCGCATATATAATCGCCTATTTGCAGGTAAATGGCTTGTGTTTCTTTGAATTCCATAATCTTATACTTGTTTTTCGATTAAGCGAAAATAGGCCACTATCCAGAAGAATGGTATTAGCGAGTATTTTACTATGCTACCTACCATTTTACTTCTAAATAGTATGTCATCTTCCGAGATTGATAGGTTAATCATTTGTCCATTCAAATGGTAAGTCCCGAATGTTGCTTTTAATAGAAGTGATTCAATAATCACCAGAATAATAAAAAACGCTGATAGTGCCAGAAATGTCTGACCGGCAGCATTGCGCTTAAAATAAAGTGACCCAACCATAAATACAGATTGTATAAGCGCAAACGCAATAAATTTGCTGAATAAATTTGCCCCTGCATGTCCTGCTATATTCATACTCGGTTCGAAATGGAAAAATGCAAACTGAATGGGGTTGCTTGTTTCAAAGAAAATATTACCGGCTACGGTTCCCAATACGGTACCAATAGTGTAGGTAATCATCATCATTACAAAGTAATAGAAAGTATTGAGAATAATCCCTGATACCAGCTTTTCGAAATGAGTAGTCGGAATCAGCAGGAAGTGCATTCCACCTGGGGTATAACCGAAAATTTTGAATGTTCTTGCGGCAAAAATTGCTCCGGAGATATACAAGAAAGCTTCTACAAGCCCAGATTTATCATTTGAACCGGTCAAATGTATAAGCACAAAGATTACCGTGGCTATTCCCCAAAAAGTCAACTCGCGCTTTTTGTTCTCTACGAAATATCGTTTGAGTAGTAAGCCCAGTCTATTGATGTCTAGTGTCGTATTCATAATGTTGTTGTTAGTTGTTTTGGCAATGTTTTTAATATTTTATGAAGTATACTTTTGTTATAAGCTTTTGCTTCATCGATAGTTTTAAAATCAGCTGTCTTTTGGAGTGCTTGAATTTCTTTTTCTACGGTAGTATTTTGGTTTGTGTTTAGATTAGAAATTGCATATGCTAATTTGCTAATTTCCTCAGAACCATCTAATTTCATTACGGCTAAATCTCCAAGTGTTTTGAAGTACTCACTCTCTGTCTTTGCATGGTAAACGGATTTCGCTATATCTGTCAACGATGCTGTGTTGTAACAGAATTCACTGGCTAACTCTGCAATTTTGACATAACTGTCAAAATTCATGGTGTCCTTTTCTGCTATTGACAAGATGGATTGTATTGCACCTTTATTATATGCTGAATTTTTATATAGCTCCGTTATTTCCTTAATTGCTTCAGCTTTCTTCGGGTCAGTCTTTTGGGTAATAGATTTGTTTTGTAACGAACTACTACAAGAGATTATTGATGATGAAAATATAACCAGAATGCCAATAAGAATGTGAATATGATTATAACTTTTTTTCATATTGTGTTTTATTCTTTAGTTTATTACTGTCCAAAGATGGTTCTAATCTTATTTTTCTCACTCAAAATGGCGTTGAACAAAAGTTCAATATCCAGTTTACTTTCTTCGCCGGTTTTGTTTTCGCAAACCTGATACAAGCCGCGGAGGGTGTCTTCACCGTAGATTACACTCTCATCTTTATCGTCACGATCAGCAACTTTGAAAAACAGTTTTTTTGTAATCTCTTCGATTGGTTGATTGAAAACAATTTCGTGTTTTTCCATCACCGTGATACTGTCAATCAGGCTGTCCAAATCGTGGACCTGATGGGTGGAGATAATCAGACAGCGGTTTTCGTCGATAGCCGAAGCCACCATGCGTCGAAACTGTCCTTTGGAAGGAATATCCAGTCCATTGGTAGGTTCATCCATTAATAGTAATTTGGTGTTGGTGGCTAACCCAAAGGCAATGAAAATTTTCTTTTTCTGTCCGTGTGAAAGTTTGTTGATCATTGATTTCTTGTTGTCAATATCAAACTCTTTCAGGTAGGCATTAAATTGTTCTGTACTGAAATTTGGATAGAAAGGTGCGTATACTTTCTCATAGTTTTCAATACTCAAAGTAAGTTGAGGTAATTCTTCCGGTAAGAAGAATATCTCCTGAAGCATTATCGGATTTCGTTTAACAGGGTTGAATCCAAGTGTGTCAATCGATCCGGATTTTGGAAAATCCAGTCCTGAGATAAGTTTCAACAGCGTACTTTTGCCTTCGCCATTCTTGCCCAGCAAGCCGTGTATACGTCCTGCTTCGAGTTTTAAGCTCAGGTTACTGAGCAGCTCTGTTCGTCTGGTGTAACTGAACGTTACGTTTTGTACATTTACCATAATTGTGAATTATTTTAGGTTGTTTGATTTAGTGTGTTAGTGAAATAGTACACCGCAAAAGTATTGCAAGTTTTTATTCTACCAATACTTTTATGGTTAATTGTTGTTAATCAGAGAAAAGTATTTTTTATAGTCTGATTATCAGTGCTGTTTGAAATCAATTTTAAAAGATACTATTTAGAGATAAATGAATTCAAACCTAAAAATGCTTACCTTTGCACATAAATTCAAATTTTGGCAACCTGGTAATTACTAAAATAACGAATATCTTACCGGATATGACTGGCTTGTAACTCGTAACTAAAGACTCGTAACCATATAATATGCATACTACACCCGAAAAACTTCAGGAATTCGAACGACTTCTTGAGATAATGACCGAACTACGTGCCAAATGCCCGTGGGACAAAGAACAAACATTTGATAGCCTTCGCATTCAGACGATAGAAGAAACCTACGAATTGGTGGATGCTATCATAAAAAAAGAAATGCCTTCCATACGAAAAGAGTTGGGTGATTTGTTGCTACATGTAGTGTTCTATGCACAAATGGGGAGCGAAACCAACGATTTCGATATTTACGATGTTTGTAAATCGCTAAACGAAAAGCTGATTTACCGTCATCCGCACGTGTTTGGCGAAGTGGAGGCCAGCAATGCTAAAACGGTAGAGCAAAACTGGGAGCAATTGAAACTGAAAGAGAAAGGTGGAAATAAAACCGTTCTTTCAGGTGTTCCGGATTCGCTTCCGGCGCTTATCAAAGCGCACCGCATCCAGGACAAAGCCCGCAGTGTAGGTTTCGACTGGGAAGAGCGTGAGCAAGTTTGGGACAAAGTGCAGGAAGAGATTGATGAGTTCAAAGCGGAAGTTGCGGCAATGGACAAAGACAAAATGGAAGCCGAGTTTGGCGATATGCTGTTTAGCCTGATAAATGCTGCCCGCCTGTACGATATAAACCCCGAAAATGCGCTGGAACGTACCAACCGCAAGTTTATCAGTCGGTTCAACTATCTGGAGTCTAAAACCATTACGCAGGGTCGCGACCTTAAAAGCATGACGCTGGCAGAAATGGACGAGATTTGGGACGAAGCGAAGAAGGAAGAGAGAAAGAACCCCTAAAGGGCAACTTTAAAGATTGGGTTCTATTTAGAAATTATATGTACCTAAGTAAGCGGAAGGATATAATGTCGTATTTTCAAAAAAGAATGGAACGCTGATTTTACGGATTGAGCGGATAAAAGCGGATGATAATTAAACGGATCTAAAACTGATTTTAGTCATGCAAGCATGACAGATAAGAGTTTAAACTCTTGAAAATCATCTCGACTTGTCGAGATTAAAATCCGTATTAAAATCCGCTATATCAGCGTTTATCCGCGTTCTAATCTTTTTCCATTTTTAGATTTACTTACACGACTTATATTTATCTGAGCACTTAATTCTATTCTGTTTAATAAAAAAAAGAACAACAATGGAAGAGCATACTCTTGAAGAAGACGAAAAAAACGAATCGAAAGAAAGATTACGGGAACAATTGGGTGTTGATCCGGATGAATTATTGGAAACAGTAGCAGAATTTTCTGAATTATATCGCAAGTTTGTTTTGTTGCAATTTCCATTGACGGTTGACCTGAAGGGAAAACTGAAAGAATTGTTCGAAAACCAATATCCCGGAATAAAGCCTTATATTCAAATGTGGCATGTAAACTGGGTATTCGAAGCCATGGAAGGAGTTGCCAATACTTTGTCCATACGGCTAGTGGATTTCTTCGAAAAAGTGGAGAAAGGAGAAAATTTTAAGGATGGATTTAATGATTATGATCGATGTGTGGAGTCATTTGCCAAACCTTACGAGGCACGTAAAAGGGTGATTAAATACGACAAGTTGAAACTCGATGCCGAAAAGTTGAGGATCTATGAACAGGTTGTTGAAGATGCATATCAGGAGGATTTGATAGGATTCAAACAACTGAACCTGGAGAGAAATGAATTTCTGAATGTTGTACATATGCAGGTGCTTCAATATTTTGGTGAACAAACCGAGACACTTACCCCTGACCAATGGTTGCATTACGATATCTTAGTGGGGATGAGTTGGAAGGATTATTTTGATGATTGTAAAGAATTAAACCACTATCTGATTAAAGAAAATATGCAGGAATATCCGGGTTTGGATTATAATCATTTTTTATTAAAGGAATACGAAAAGTATAGCGCAGAATCAGCGCACAAAAATCAATTAAAGGCGAATGAGTCTTAATTGAGCCCTAAACTTTTGGAATGTCAAAGAATGACGAATTTTCAAGACCAAAACTTTTGGAATGTTAGCAAACGACGAAAAAATAGGTCTAAAACTTTTGGAATGTCAAAGAATGACGAATTTTTAAGCCTAAAACTTTTGAAATGTTAGCAAATGACGAAAAAACAAGAGCAAAAAATTCATGATGCTTTCAAAAAACGAAAAAATAAGAGTCTCACGTTTGTGATGCTCTTAAAATACGAATTTTCAGTACTGTCACGATTGTGATGCTTCTAAAAAACAAATAAAACCTTAGTTCTAACCTGTATATTCTGGGATTATGAATAAATTAGTGATTATTGGAAATGGATTTGACTTGGCGCATGGGCTGAAAACGAGTTATAAAGATTTTATTTTGGATTATTTGAATAAAGTCATTACAGGGAAGAATAAATCCACACTAATTTTAACGGATACAATTTTTGCAGATGAACGAAAAATACCGACTTTTAAATCTTATCGAGAGTTTAATAGATTTATAGTGGATTTTAATATAAAAGTAACTTATTCAAATAGATTTATAGAAAAAATCGTTAGTCTAGTAGATGTAAATTGGGTTGATATTGAGACAATGTATTTTGATGAGTTGAAGGATATATTTGTTTGTTATAAAGAAAATTCTCAACAAACAATTATTGAAGTGAGAAATTTGAATGAATGTATGGATTTGATCAAGAATGAGCTAAAAGAATATCTTATTGGATTAAATATATCAAATGATGTTTTTTCTCAAGAAATAAGGGATGTCCTTAAATATGATTTAGATTGTTTTAATATTAATACTGTTCTGTTTTTGAATTTCAACTATACGGATACATTGTGGAATTATTGTAGATATGCTGATGAATATTTAAATGTAAACTTCATTCATGGTAAACTTAAACAAGATTATCCGATTATTTTTGGTTATGGAGATGAAATTGACTCTTATTATAAGGAGATGGAAGACTCAAATATTAAAGAGTTTACTGAACATTTTAAACCATTCAATTATACATTGACAGATAGCTATCAAAATCTTTTTAAATTTCTTGATAATGATCTTTTTGATGTATTCATAATGGGTCATTCTTGCGGAATTTCAGATCGAGTTTTGTTTTCGACTATTTTCAAGCATAAGAACTTTAATCAAGTAAAAATATATTTTTACCAATATGGAGCGAAAAATTCTGATAATGATTTCTTTCTGAAAACGCAGGAACTTTCCCGCCATTTTGATATAAACTCAAAACATATAATGAGAACCAAAGTAGTTCCATTCAACGAATCAAAACCGTTAACTACATACAAACCCTAACTGTCAACTCTCAATTTTCAACTGTCAACTAAAAAAATGCTTTATCCAGACCATTTCGAACAAAAAATAGCTTTTACTACCATTCGCCAATTGTTGAAAGACAAATGTGTGAGTACTTTGGGTGCCGAAAAAGTAGATGAAATACAATTTTCGTCGGACTATGCCGATGTGATGCGCTTGCTTAGTCAGACCGACGAGATGCTGCGCGTGCTCACTACCGATGCCGACGAACTGCCTATCGGCGACTTTTACGATGTGCGTCCGGCTTTGTCGCGCGTGCGGGTGGAAGGGCTGTTTCTCGACGAGTTGGAGGTCTTTGATCTTCGGCGGGCGTTGGAGGCTGTCCGGTTGTTGGTTACTTTTCTGACCAAACACGAAGCGGAAGTGTATCCGCATTTGCATGAGTTGGTGAGTGATGTTGAAACCTTTCCTTTGATTGTCAATCGAATTGATGCTATTCTGAATAAATTCGGAAAGATAAAGGACAATGCTTCGCCCGAGCTTGCCCGTATACGAAAAGATATTTTTCAGGTACAAAGTGGTATTTCGCGCACGCTTAACTCCATTCTCCGTCAGGCGCAGGCCGATGGTTATGTGGAAAAAGATGTGGCACCTACCATGCGCGAGGGGCGGTTGGTTATTCCCGTTTCGCCGGCTTTTAAGCGCAAGGTAAACGGTATTGTACACGATGAATCGGCCACCGGTAAAACGGTTTTTATAGAACCTCAGCAGGTGGTGGAAGCCAACAACCGCGTCAGGGAACTGGAAGGGGAGGAGCGTCGGGAGGTAATGCGTATTCTGGTGGACTTTACCAATTTTGTACGTCCGTACACCGAATCAATTTTTTCTTCGCAATATTTCCTGGGTCAGATTGATTTTCTGCGTGCCAAGGCTCTTTTTGGCATAGATATCAAAGCTATTAAGCCACGGGTCGACGATTGCTGTCAGCTGGAGTGGGCTAAAGCCATTCATCCTTTACTATTCCTTTCGCTCAAAAAACAAGGAAAAGAAATTGTGCCGCTGGATATTACGCTAAACGAGAAACAACGTATTCTGCTTATCTCGGGCCCGAACGCCGGTGGTAAATCGGTGTGCCTGAAAACGGTGGTGCTGCTGCAATACATGCTTCAATGCGGATTGCTGGTACCGTTGCACGATAGTAGTCGTGCCGGTATTTATGAACGACTGTTTATTGATATTGGCGACGAACAATCCATCGAAAATGATCTTTCTACCTACAGCTCGCATTTGCTGAATATGAAGTTTTTTATCAAAAACAGCAATCGTAAAACACTGTTGTTGATTGATGAATTTGGAACGGGAACAGAGCCTATGATTGGTGGAGCTATTGCTGAAGCCACGCTGGAACGATTCAACCAAAATCTGGCTTTTGGGGTGATAACCACGCACTATACCAACCTGAAACATTATGCCGAAGATGCCGAAGGTATTGTAAACGGAGCCATGCTCTACGACCGTCAGCACCTGCAACCGCTTTTTCAACTGAGCATTGGTAATCCCGGGAGTTCATTTGCCATTGAAATAGCTCGCAAGATTGGCTTGCCCGAAGACCTGATTGCCGAAGCTGCCGAGAAAGTAGGAGCGGAGCACCTGGATTACGATAAGCACTTGCAGGACATTGTGCGCGACAAACGCTATTGGGAAAACAAACGCCAGCAAATTCGTCAGAAAGAGAAGCGGTTGGAAGAAACACTGGCTAAGTACGAAGAGGAGATGGCCGGTATGGATAAGCAACGTAAGGAAATTACGAATAAGGCGAAAGATGAAGCCAAAAACTTGTTGAACGAAGCCAATGCTAAGATTGAAAATACCATACGCCAGATAAAAGAGGCCGATGCCGAAAAGGTTCGTACACAAGCGGTGCGAAAGGAGTTGGATGATTTCAAAAAGAAAATTGGAAATGAGTTGACCCCTAAATCCCCTAAAGGGGACTTGGAAAATGTACCGACTCTGAAACTTAAATCTAAAGCGGCTCAAAAAGCAATCACTACTTCAGAGCGAGAAGCTGAGAAATCAGAATTGAAAATCGGTTCCAACGTTCGTATGAAAGGACAAACGGCTACCGGAACCATTATTGAAATGCAGGACAAGCAGGCGTTGGTGGCTTTCGGTAATCTGAAGTCGACAGTGAAGCTGAACCGACTGGAACCTATCAGCAATAATCAGTTAAAGAAGGAAGCACGTAAATACGAATCGTTGGGCAATACGGCTACCGACGAAGTCCGTCAGCGCAAGCTTACGTTTCAATCGGAAATAGATGTGCGGGGCATGCGTGGCGACGAAGCGTTGCAGGCTGTAATGTATTTTATCGACGATGCCGTGATGGTAGGTGTGGCATCGGTTCGCATTCTGCACGGCACGGGTACCGGAGCGTTGCGCCAGATGATTCGTCAGTATCTTGGAACGACTCATGGCATTCGCACCTATCGCGATGAACATATCCAGTTTGGCGGTGCAGGTGTTACTGTGGTGGAGTTTGAATGAGAACCCCTAGCCCCTAAAGGGGGATAAGATTTTTTTACTTAGAATTTCCGCTTTCGTTGAGCATTTATTACACCCTTTCGGGTATAATCTGGCTTAAATTGCATTCAATTATACCTTATCGGGTATAATTTGTAGAGTACAGTTTATTTTTTATCCAACTGTCCGAAAACCTTTTTCAATAAGTCATTTACACGAGCTGTGGGATCGGTGCGGATAGACTTTTCTTCGGCAGCCACTTTCAGGAACAAAGCATCTAGTGCTTTTTCTGTAACGTAGTTTTCTAAATCAACATTCACAGTTTTCATCCCTGCGATAGATCCTGCCACACTTTTGGCTACTGAATTATAACCCGACGTGAGCGAGTTCCATGTTTTGGTTGTTGACACATTTGCTACTAGAGGCTTGTCGAGTGATGCTTTTATTTTGGGGGCGAATGCAGCTTTAAGTTGAGAGTAAGTGGTCTTTTTTAAATATTCTGTCGCAGCATTGTTATTTCCGAATAGAATACCCATAGCATCTGTAATCGTCATGCTTGTGATAGCTGTTTTGAAAATAGGTGTTGCTTCTTTTACTGCATCTTCGGCCGAACGGTTGAGAGATAGTACAGCTTTGTCAACCAATGCCTGCCCTCCGGGAATGAGCTTAGCATTGTCTATAATCGATTGTGCTTCTGTAGGCAGCAAAAGTTTTATGGCGGCATTTTTGTAAAAGCCATCTTCTACTCCAAGATTAGATACGGCTTGTTCTATCCCTACGTTCAGCGAACTTTTCAGTCCCGATATGTTTTCTGCATTTGTTACTGTTTTGCCGGATGTCGTCGGTAGCGATGTCGAAAGCTGATTAGCTACTTGTTGTAATTGGGCGCATGACGTAAGCGTGAAGGATATGATAACCGGAAGGATAAATCGTTTCATATTATATTTTTTAATTTGATACAAAAATACAACTTTTTTTGGAACGGAGGCTTATGTCGTTTTAAGGACTTTTACCCGAACTTTTTTCTTTCGGATGCGTTAATAATGACATAAAGACTAATCATTATAAAACTAATTTTATAATTAAAAACAACATGAGTAAAATTGAAAAGATTGTTGCCCGCGAAATACTTGACTCGCGTGGAAATCCTACTGTAGAAGTCGACGTATTGCTTGAATCAGGCATTGTTGGTCGTGCAGCAGTTCCATCGGGAGCTTCTACCGGCGAAAATGAAGCTATTGAGCTTCGCGATGGTGACAAAAAACGTTATTTGGGCAAAGGCGTTCTGAAAGCTGTCGCCAATGTAAATAATATTCTTGGTCCTGCATTGGTTGGTATCAGTGCATTGAAGCAACGTGACATAGACAAACTGTTGATTAAGTTGGATGGCACAAAAACAAAATCGAATCTGGGAGCTAATGCTATTCTTGGTGTTTCGTTGGCAGTGGCTAAAGCTGCAGCGTCGTATCTGGATTTACCTTTGTATCGTTACATTGGTGGTGTAAATACTTTCGTATTACCCGTTCCAATGATGAACATTATCAACGGTGGTTCGCACTCCGATGCACCTATTGCTTTTCAGGAATTTATGATTCGTCCCGTTGGTGCAGTTTCTTTTAAAGAAGGTTTGCGTATGGGTGCTGAAGTTTTTCATTCATTGAAAAAAGTGCTTCACGACCGTCATCTCAGCACCGCTGTAGGCGACGAAGGTGGTTTTGCTCCAACATTGAAGGGTACTGAAGATGCACTGGAATCAATCATTGATGCTATTGAAAAAGCCGGATATAAAGCGGGAAAAGATGTGATGATTGGTTTGGATTGTGCTGCTTCTGAATTTTACAGCGGCGGTATCTATGATTATTCTAAGTTTGAAGGAGCTACCGGTGTTAAGCGTACTTCTGCTCAACAGGTTGATTATTTAGCTGAGCTGGTAAGCAAATATCCGATTGATTCTATCGAAGATGGTATGAGCGAAGGCGACTGGGATGGTTGGAAATTGTTGACTGATAAATTGGGTAGTAAAATCCAGTTGGTAGGTGATGATTTGTTTGTAACCAATGTTGATTACCTGAAAAAAGGAATTGATTTGGGTTGTGCCAATTCAATTTTGATTAAAGTGAATCAAATCGGAACCTTATCCGAAACTCTTGATGCTATTGAAATGGCTCACCGTGCCGGTTATACTTCGGTAACTTCGCACCGCTCTGGCGAAACCGAAGATGCTACTATTGCCGATATTGCTGTAGCCACCAACTCAGGTCAGATTAAGACCGGTTCATTGAGTCGCTCTGACCGTATGGCAAAATATAACCAGTTGCTGCGTATCGAAGAAGAACTGGGTGATTTGGCCATTTACGGGTTTAAGAAATAAGAAAAAATGACAGATAATTAAAGTCTGTTATCTGAAAATTAAGTTGATTAATGAAAGCCACCTGACAAAAAGGGTGGCTTTTTTTATTCAGTATTTTCAGGTTTTTTTACGAACAAATTCTTCTTCGTTAATACGCGTTAAGCTCGAAAAAATGAAAGTTAATTATATTCAAATATCTGTTTGAGTTTAATTACGAGGTACAACTTTTGTATATTTTCGCAGTAGAAATAGCAGATTAATTAGGGGTTTGAGTTATAAAAGCCTCAGGTAAAATATATTTAATAATTGATTAAAAAAAGATGAATATGAATGCAACAAAAAGAATGAAAACGCTCGGCTTTTTCGGTTTAGTCGTTGCGGTGAGTGTGGCAACCAATCTGACCACAAATTTAGTTACACAAAAAGGAGATAGCCTGCCTGTTCAGGAAAATAAACTGCCGGTAACTTATGCAAAGTTTGCGCATGCAGCCAATGCAATGGAAACCGACTTTACTGTTGCTGCTGAATTAAGCATACATGCGGTGGTTCACGTAAAGACAAAAAGTCCGATAAGGATGCAGCGATTCGGAGGATATCCCGATGATTCGTTTTTTGATTATTTCTTCGGACAACCACAACAAAGCCCACGCTCCAGGAGAGGAGCTACCGATGAACCTCCTATGAGAGAGGGCGTGGGTTCAGGCGTGATTATATCGAATGATGGATACATCGTCACCAACAATCACGTTGTAGAGGGTTCTACCGACATAGAAGTTACTTTGAATGATAAACGTACCTTTAAAGCAAAAGTGATTGGATCCGACCCAAATACTGATATAGCCCTGATCAAAGTAGATGCTAAGGATTTACCGATAATTGCATTCGGTAATTCAGATGAGTTGAAGGTAGGTGAATGGGTATTGGCTGTTGGCAATCCGTTCAATCTGACTTCTACAGTTACTGCGGGTATTGTGAGTGCTAAAGCTCGTAACATTCAGATTATAGATTCCAAAATGGCAATCGAATCGTTTATTCAAACCGATGCAGCTGTAAATCCGGGTAATAGCGGAGGAGCTTTAGTGAATACGCGTGGTGAATTGGTGGGTATCAATGCAGCTATTGCTTCACAGACAGGTTCGTATGCCGGTTATGCTTTTGCAATTCCGGTAAGTATAGTTCAAAAGGTGGTGTCGGATATTCGCCAATATGGAGTGGTGCAACGTGCGCTGTTGGGAGTTAAGATTGGCGATATTGACAGTAAACTGGCAAAAGAAAAGAAGCTGAAAACTCTTGAGGGTGCCTATGTTGATGAGGTAACTGATCAGAGTGCAGCTAAAGCGGCCGGAATAAAAGTAGGTGATGTAATTAATAATGTGAACGGTACAGCCGTCAAATCTTCAGCTGAGTTGCGCGAACAGGTTGCTCGTTACCGCCCCGGCGATAAAATAACAGTAACTGTTGTGAGAGGTGATTCAGAAGAAAAATTGAAAGTGGAACTTAAAAATAAGCAGGGCAATTTTAATGTGGTAAAATCAGAAAACAGTAAAGATGTGTTGGGTGCCACATTTAAAGAATTGGATACAAAGACCAAGGACCGTCTGGGGCTGGATTATGGTATTGAAATTAAATCGCTTTCTAAGGGTAAGTTGGCAGATCAGGGTCTAAAGGCGGGATTCATTATCCTCAAGATAAATAATAAAACCATACGCTCAGCCGAAGACGTTCAGGAGGCTTATGAAGATGTGATGAATAACGGAGAAAAAGAAAAACCACTGTATATTGCAGGAGCTTATCCTAACGGCAGGGTGGTATATTTGGCAATAGATTTGGCTGATTAAACCCGCACGGGATATTGATTTGATAAACACACAAATCCGTTAAAAAAGGGTTTGTGTGTTTTATTTTTCAACAATCAGAAACAATTTCAACGCTGTTGCGTTAATCATAAATAGCAAATGTTTTGGGGTGTTTTCAAACCAACTTAATGTGCCCTGATGTTTAAATTTGCTAATATGAATACAAATTCGGTAAACCGTTTCCGTTTTATAAACTTACTTGAATATAAATTGTTAGCATAGAAATAAAGGTCATAATTCTTTTGGATTTTTCGGTTTTGTAGAACCAAAAAAAAATGCTACTTTTGCAAGCTAATTTTCATCAATAAAATGAGACAATTAAAAATTACCAAATCAATCACGAATCGTGAAAGTGCATCTCTTGACAAATACCTCCAAGAGATAGGACGCGAAGATCTTATTACTGTTGAAGAAGAAGTTGAGTTGGCTCAACGAATCCGCGCCGGTGATAGAATAGCGTTAGAAAAACTGACACGTGCTAACTTACGTTTTGTTGTATCAGTAGCAAAACAGTACCAAAATCAAGGCCTCAGTCTACCCGACTTAATCAATGAAGGCAATCTGGGACTGATTAAAGCTGCTGAAAAATTCGATGAAACACGTGGATTCAAGTTTATTTCGTATGCGGTTTGGTGGATTCGTCAGTCTATCTTACAAGCTTTGGCCGAACAATCACGTATTGTTCGCTTACCGCTTAATCAGGTAGGATCATTAAACAAAATCAACAAAGCATTTTCTAAATTTGAGCAGGAAAACGAGCGCAAACCTTCACCCGAAGAGTTGGCAGATGTACTGGATATTCCGGTAGACAAAATTGCCGACACGATGAAAGTTTCAGGACGTCATATTTCTGTTGATGCTCCTTTTGTTGAAGGCGAGGATAACAGCTTGTTGGATGTAATGATTAACGATGACTCTCCGAATGCAGATCGTGTGTTGATTAACGAATCGCTTTCTAAAGAAATAGAGCG
>Ga0302215_10000386_pt1 | contig 32526 bp, 16 predicted proteins | sample II_Fen_N3_1_FD_194580 | JGI IMG/M metagenome (GOLD analysis project Ga0302215, IMG submission 194580) | Peat permafrost microbial communities from Stordalen Mire near Abisko, Sweden - II_Fen_N3_1 | ecosystem: Environmental > Terrestrial > Soil > Wetlands > Permafrost | place: Sweden: Abisko... | reverse complement strand
ATCGATATGCTGCATGGCACGATCAGCTTCTTCAACCTTACCGATTGTTTTACATAATTCCACATAATCGCGGCCATACACAACGAAGAGACCTGCAATCATTAAACTTTGCGCCTGGCTACCTTCCGATTTATTTTCAGTTGTCTGGAAGCTTTCATTCGGGTCGTTAGAGAAACAATTCAGGTTCAGGCAATCATTCCAGTCGGCACGGCCACTCAAAGGCAACCCAAGAGGTCCCAGATTATTTACAACATGATCGAACGAAACAGTAAGGTGATGGAAAAGCGATACTTCCGAACCGGCTTCATTATCGAATGGCACAGGTTCATCAAGGATGGTAAAATCACCCGATTCCTTGATATAGCTCGTAGTACCTAATATCAGCCACATAGGGTCATCGTTAAACCCTTGCCCTATTTCATTGTTTCCTTTCTTAGTCAGCGGCTGGTATTGGTGGTAACAGCCCCCGTCAGGGAACTGTGTCGATGCAATATCGATAATACGTTCACGGGCCCGTTCAGGAATTTGATGTACAAAGCCTACTAAGTCCTGGTTTGAATCACGGAAACCCATGCCACGTCCAATGCCACTTTCGAAGAACGAGGCAGAACGGGAGAAACAGAAGGTAATCATGCACTGGTACTGGTTCCAGATATTCACCATGCGATCCAGCTTTTCTTCACCAGAATGTAGGGTGAAAACATTCAACAGTTTATCCCAATATACTTTCAATTCAGCAAGTGCAACATCTACTTTCTCAGCTGTATCAAAACGGGCAATAGTTGCTTTAGCCTTGGTCTTATTGATAATGTTTTTACTTTCCCACTTATCCTCCTGAGCATTTTCCACATATCCCAGCACGTACACCAGGTCCTTCGATTCACCCGGTTGCAATACTACTTCCACAAAATGGGAAGCAACAGGTGACCAGCCATGAGCTACCGAGTTACGAGGTGCTCCTTCAAGAACTGTTTGCGGTTCATCAAAACCGTTGTACAGGCCAAAGAATGTTTCACGGTCGGTATCGAAACCCTTCATTGGTTCATTGACCGAATAATAGGCATAATGATCACGGCGTTCTTTGTATTCCGTTTTGTGATAAATGACTGAATCTTCTATTTCTACTTCACCGGTAGAGAAGTTACGCTGGAAGTTTTCCATATCGGAAGCAGCATTCCATAAACACCACTCAACAAACGAAAATATCTTGAGGGTCTTAACTTCGTTGGTTATGTTTCGCAAGGTAAGTTTCTGTACTTCAGCCCAAGTCTTCAAAGGTACAAAATACAACGCTTCAGCTTCTACGCCATTTTTTACCCCTTTGATTATCGTATAATTCATACCATGACGGCATTCGTAACTATCCAGTTCTGTCTTACACGGTTTCCATCCCGGGCTCCATACTGATCTACCATCATTGATATAAAAATACTTTCCGCCACTGTCCATCGGTACATTGTTATACCGATAACGGGTAATGCGGCGGAATTTAGCATCTTTATAAAAAGAATATCCGCCACCGGTATTTGATATTAAACTAAAAAAATCCTCATTGCCCAGGTAATTAATCCATGGCCATGGTGTTCGTGGATTAGTAATGACGTATTCACGCCTGTTGTCATCAAAATGTCCGTATTTCATAGTTTGTTTTAAATGACCCCTAACCCATAAAGAGGGAAAGGAGAAGTTAGTATTGTTTTTATGACCCCTGCCCCTAAAGGGGATAAAGACAATCCCCCTTTAGGGGTTAGGGGTTCTTATGAGTTCTTATTGGTTCACCTTAAAACTTACTGTTTTCACATCCTCAGAGTTACTACCAACCAGCACATCAAAGTCACCGGGTTCAATCACCTTTTGCAGATCAGGGTTGTAATACGATAGCTTAACGGGTGTGATGGTAAAAGTGACTTTTTTTGTTTCATTGGGTTGCAAGGCTACCCGGGTAAAGTCTTTAAGTTCCTTTATGGGCCTGACACCTGCACTTATACGATCGTGTATATATAACTCAACAACTTCTTCACCGGCAACCTTTCCGGTATTGGTTACCTGTACAGATACATTTACCGACTGGGTTTTGGTAATTTCCGTTTTATCAATCGTGGGTTCGGAGTACTTAAAACTGGTATACGACAGACCATATCCGAAAGGAAACAACGGTTCACTGCCCTTAAAATAAATATAACTGCGCATTCTCGAAGGTTTGCGGCTGTAATAGCATGGCAACTGTCCAACAGATTTAGGGATGGTGACCGACAATTTACCGGAAGGATTTACGTTGCCAAACAAGACATTGGCAATGGCAGTCCCTCCTTCCTGACCGGGATAGAATACCTGAATAATCGCCGGTACATTCTCAGCCACATAATTAAAACTTAACGGACGTCCACCAAACATTAATACAACAATAGGTTTTCCTGTTTTAAGCAACATTTCAACCAATTGGTTTTGCTTGCCCAATAAATCAAGGTTATCCCGGTCGCCTAAATGATTTTCACCCCATGCTTCCCTGCTAAATGCAACTGTTTCACCCAAAGCGAGAACAACAACATCACTTTGTGCAGCAGTCTTTACAGCTTCCTCCATAAGTTTCTCATTAACGGCATCATCAATGGGTGTCTGTACTTCGTTTTTCCAGAAAGAGCTTTCCTCTTTTGCCAGCCTGCATCCTTCAGCATAAACAACATTGAATTTAGTGCCTGCAAATTCTTGAATACCTTGCAACACATCAATACCACTGCGTGGTTCGGCTGTATATCCACCAAAGTGTACACCTTTTGCCAAGGGACCTATCACAGCAACAGTTTTAAGTTTTGAAGCATCAAGGGGCAATGTATTTGAGTTGTTTTTCAGCAACACCAATGATTTTTGGGATATTTCCAATGCAAGGGCTTTGTGTGCAGGGGAATTTGTAACTTCGAGCATATGGGAAGTAACAATATCCTTTGCCTCAAATAAACCAAGTCTGTATTTCAATACCAGGAATCGGGTTGCTGATTCATCAATCAGCTTTTCATCTAATTTACCGGCTTTCACAAGGTTCTCAAGTTCATCATAGGCCCCAATGCTGAAACGAAGATCCAGATCCACTCCGTTTTCAATAGCCAGTTTAGCTGCTTCTGCAAATGATGATACAACGCCATGGGTCCGATACATTTCATTGATAGCATCCTGATCGGACGTAATCAGGCCTTTAAAAGCCAGCTTATCACGCAGGATGTCACGCAACAGCCATTTACTTCCATGGTTTGGGGTTCCATTCATTTCATTGTACGATGGCATAACACTCAGTGCACCGGCATTGATACATTTTTCAAACGGTAGTATTGGATTATTCATCAAATCGTATGCTGAGAGATTAATGGGAGCAACATTCCGTCCACCTTCCGGTTGGCCATGTCCGACAAAATGTTTTAGCGTAGCAGCTACCTGGCTGGCATCAGGCAAACCATCATGTCCCTGGAAGCCCCAGACAGCAGATTGACCGCAGATTGCTGCCAGATAAGCATCTTCACTATACATTTCTTCAGTACGGCCGAAACGGGGTTCACGGGCTAAATCAAGTACCGGTGAAAACAGTTGTTTCACTCCCCTGGCAGAAGCTTCGAGTGCAGTAACAGAAAAGACCTTCTCAAGCAAAGCAGGATCCCAGCTACACCCAAGGGCAATGGCCTGAGGAAAAACAGTAGCGTCCTTAGCCATAAACCCATGCAATCCTTCGCCAATGAACATGGGAGGTATAGGGTGAGGTAAGCTGTTGTTGTAATGGCGGATAGAATTTACTACATTCACATATACTGCAGGATCAAGGTTCATGTCCAGTCCTATTCCACCTACACCTGTTGGAAAATGTTTTTTCAGACTGTCAACGTTCACCTCTCCGTTTGAATTTACATAGTTCTTTATATTTTCATACGAACTGATTTTCAACTGAGATATCTTTTCAGGAAGAGTTAACTGTGAAACGAGCTTTGCGGCTCTTGCTTCGGGCGTAGGAATTGCATTCGGCTTATTTTCGGCAACAACAGAGAATAAAAACAAACTAATTATAGAAATTAGACAAAGCTTTTTTTTCATTACTTTAAAGTTTGTACTTATTATTCCACGACAATCAATCTATTTTCGAATATGCATTGCCGAAATAAGTTATTAGATTTATTGAATCTTTTTTTTACAGTAAATTATCTATGGGACTAATATCGAGAGTAAAATAGCCGTTGGATTTTCATTCAAATTGAAAAACCCCAGTAATTGGCTAAACAATTTCAGCGATAAAGAGTATCACTGAAATTGTATAGAAATAATTACCTCCTCGAATGTAAATAAATAAAAAATAAAATTTAAGAAATTACTTTCTGAGTTTATTTAAATCATCGCCAATTTCTTTCATCTTTGTTTCATTAAGAGGATAAATGAACATAAAAAGTACGCCGAGTAGTGTTCCGATAGCAGGGAAGAAACTCAACATCATACGAATCCCGTTTTGTGCAGTTTCTGTTTGTACCACATTAGCCTGGAAACCATAATATCCCAATAACCAACCTGCCAAAGCACCCCCGATAGTCCATCCGAATTTCTGGGACATGGAAGAAGCTGAGAATATAAGACCTGTTGCACGACGTTTTGTTTTCCATTCGGAATAATCGGCTGCATCAGCATACATAGACCAAATAAGAGGAAGGGTAATGCCGGCACATAAACTGATCAAAAATTGCATAACAAAGATTTGAGTGGTATTGCTTCTGTCGATAAAATAAAAGAATATACTTAAAACAGTAGCAATAAGCATGGCAGTCATAAAAGTTCCTTTTTTACCAATGCGGCTTGAAACCGGTATAGCAAGGACTACACCCAGGATATTAGCAGCCTGTCCAAGCACAAAATACATACTGCTAAGGGTAATTGTAAGTTTTAAAGAATTAATCTGGAAAGCATCCTGCGTAGTGACGTAGTATTTGAAGTAATAAATAGCTGCCCCATCGCGAATGGAATTAAAGAAAATAACTGCAACCCCTGCTCCTAACAGGATAAACCATGGACGGTTAGCCCAGAGGTCTTTCAAATCATGTTTCAACGAAGTTTTTTCAACTACCGGTTTTACTTTTTCTTTTGTCCACGAGAAACAAATAAAGAAGAAAACTATAGCTACAAGAGCAAAAACAACTGCCGCATATTGCCAGCCCATTTTGAGGTCGATTGCACCGCCGTTCATTTTACTGAAAATATCGACCAATGGTTCTGCAGCTGCCAATACCAACAAGCTGCCGCTAAAAGCAAAAATCATTCGATATGAAGCCAACGTTGTGCGTTGCTTGCCATCAGAAGTCATTACGCCCATCAATGAGGCATACGGCACGTTGATAAGCGAATAAACCATCATCATCAATGAATAGGTAATGTAGGCATATACTATTTTACCTGTTGGACCAAGGTTTGGGGTGGAAAACATAAAAACACCCAGGATACCAAATGGAATCATCATCCAAAGCAGGTAAGGCCTGAATTTACCCCAACGTGACTTAGTACGGTCAGCGAGTATTCCGACAAAAGGATCAAACGATGCATCCCAGATACGGGTCACTAAAAACATTGTTCCAACAACTGTTGCTGATATTCCGAAAATATCGGTATAAAAAAACATGAGATACATGGAGAAAAGTTTCCAGAACATCGAAGCAGCAGCATCTCCGAATCCATAACCGACTTTCTCTTTCAAACTTAGTTTTTGAAAAGTCATAATGATTTTTTTGTATTAGTACAGTTTAAATTTAAGGATAAAGTATTTTCGGTAATTAAAGATGTAAAAGTATAAATTCTAAACCGATTTTAAGGTATTATATGTTTCTAAAGTAATACTCTTTTTGAAATTTTTATTTCTTATTTGAACAATCTTAAACACAGCACATCATGTGCCGGAATGATTGCTTTCAGGGGTTTACGGGTATCACCGGTATTTTTTTTGATCCACAGATCGCGTAGTTTGTAGATTTCCTTTCCTGTAGTATCAAGTGATCTGTTCGATAACGAGTCAGTAACCGTGAATGTCTTCCAATCAAGAATAATACTCTTGGGTGATTTGCTTCGATTCAACATAAATACTGCCCATTCTCCATTTTTGAGAGGCTTCAACCAGGTTTCTACACTGTCCTTAACTGAATGTCTGAAACCCTGAACACCCAGCGAATCCTGATCAATGGCAATCACTTCCTTGTTTGCCAGTACACTTTGTGTTTCAGGTGACATGGTGCGCAAATCGTTCCCGGCTACCAGAGGGGCTGTAAGCATACACCACATTGAGAAATGTGCCCTGGACTCATTTAAAGGCATGCCATTCCCAACTTCCAGCATGTCCGGATCATTCCAATGCCCCGGCCCTGCATATTGTCGCAAACTATCCTGCTTATCGATAATCTGCATAACGCCCCAGGATTTCCAGGTACCATGATCATTGATACAATCGAAGCAATTATAGATATCACCGGTTGTTCTCCAAAGATGCCCTACTTCTTTCGCCCACAACCAGGGTTTGTTATTTCCCCATTCGCAGAGGCTAAATACAATCGGTCTTCCTGCTTCATGAATGGCATCACGCATGGTGATATAAGAACCTTCGGCATTTAGTTTATCGGTATTACACCAGTCGTATTTTAAATAATCTACACCCCATTTGGCATACATCACAGCATCCTGGTATTCATGTCCACGTCCGGCAGGTCTGCCACCACAGGTTTTATCACCGGCACACGAATAGATCCCAAACTTCAATCCTTTGGAATGTACATAATCGGCCAGTGCTTTTATCCCTGATGGGAATCGTTTTGGATCGGGAACGATAAAACCAAGACTGTCACGGCTTACCTGCCAACAATCATCAATGACAATATATTCATATCCGGCATCTTTCATACCTGATGATACCATAGCATCAGCAGTTTCACGAATCAATACTTCACTTACATCGCATGCAAATTTATTCCAGCTATTCCATCCCATTGGGGGAGTCTGTGCCAAATTATTGAATTTTTGAGCCTGAAGTGGGAGTAACATGGAAAGTATCAATGCTGCGAGAAGAAATAATTTTGAGTTTTTCATTATGAGTTAATTAGTTATTTACAGGAAACAAGGTAATACATGTCGATTATCAAACTTAATTGATTAAATAGATTTCAAAGATAAATGATTTGTATCTAAAACCGATTTATTTTTATTCACCATTTTCTTAATTGTTTCGACGGATGCTGCTGAGCGATAGCCATCTGCAGGTGAATTCAAACAATAATCCAGTAATTTATCGATAGTTGATGTAGCAACATGCATACGGGTATCCGAGGATGCATAATAAATAAAAACTTTCCCATCATCATCGGCTATCCAGCCATTACTGAACAGAACATTTGAGACATCTCCAATGCGTTCATCATCAACCGGAGCCATAAAATAGCCGGCAGGTTCTGCAATTAGTTTAGTGGGATCAGCTAAATCTGTGAGATAAAGGTACAGTACGTATCGTAATCCGGCAGCACAGTTTCGTACGCCATGTGCCAAATGCAACCACCCTTTGTCCGTTTTAATTGGATGCGGACCTTCACCGTTCTTTAATTCTTTAATGGTGTGATAATACCGTTGGTTTATGATAGTCTCTTCTTTGACTTCAGCATTTGAAATATCATCTACTAATGCCCATCCAATACCGCCACCACTACCTGTATCGATAAATCCATCCTGAGGGCGGGTATACAATGCATATTTCCCTTTGACAAATTCCGGGTGAAGTACAACATTCCGTTGTTGACTCTTCGTTTTCAGATCCGGTAATCTCTCCCATGTAATCAGGTCCTTTGTCCTTGCAATTCCAGCTGTTGCAACAGCAGAAGACAGATCACCGACAGGAGCATCAGGATCCTTGCGTTCACTGCAAAACACACCGTATATCCAACCATCTTCATGGGCTGTCAGTCGCATATCGTAGACATTTGTATCAGGATTATCAGTTTCAGGGAGTGTCACTGGTTCATCCCAAAAACGGAAGTTGTCTATTCCATTGGAGCTTTCGGCAATTGCAAAAAATGATTTTCTATCATTCCCTTCTACACGAACAACCAGAACATATTTCCCTTTCCATTTCATTGCACCTGCATTTAATGTTGCGTTTATGCCTATACGTTCCATAAGGTATGGATTTGAACCAGAATTTAAATCATAACGCCATGTTAACGGAACATGTTCAGCAGTAAGAATCGGATTGACATAACGGGTAAAAACATTATTCCCGTTTAATGATTTCTCATTTTCCCTTCTTAATAGCTTTTCGTGGTTCGCTTCAAGAATTTCCAAAGCATTCATAAATTTATCCATAATCTTTATATCTTTAATCAATAATATTCTATGTTCCTATTTAAATCAATTTAAACAATATCAATTTTACATTCATTTAATCATAGTTATAGCTGATATAATAATTTCCGTTCCTTATTTACATCGCTTTTAGACCTGTTTTATAGTAAAACGTATATAAAACGTTAGCGATACCTATATAAAACGTATATAAAACGGAATTTAAAAGGAACGTATTATATACGTATCGCTAACGTACTGCCTTCCTTTTACTATAAAACAGGTCTAAAACATATGAAAAACAGACCTATATGATGTACTATTTATTCATTACCAACTACTATTTATGGAAAATACCGGCATTTAATATCAGATAAACAATATCCAAAACTTAATAAGCAGTAAATGTGATATTCAATTATTCACATTACTTACACCTGTTGATTTTAATTTCAGCACTGCAGTAATCATTCCTTCCGAAGTAGCTGTTAAAGTTATATCACCCGCTTGTTTTGTTGTCTTAATTATTATCTGGGCCAATCCGTTAAACGTTTTGCGTTTCCAGGGCAAAGCAGGATTCTGTACTTTTATAATCCCCGGGTTTGTATTAAGTTCTTCCCACTCGGTCTTTTTCACAAAGGGCTTTCCAACGAATACCAGCGTATTTATTCCTTTGTGAAGTGTATTATTATCGAGTACGTAAACCTGATTTTGATCCTTTTCAGTCAAATCCATACTTAAAAGCTTTCCATTTAGGTAAACCGATTGATCACCAACTATACTTTTTGAAAAAAAAGTAATGGTTGTTTTATCCGTGAAATAGTCCAGGTTAAATGATCCCCGGAACAAAATATATCTGCCGGTTTCATACTCACCATATCCTTTTTGAAAAGCTTCAGACCAACCTAAATTATTATCATTTTCTCCTATCTGGGAACTATCCTGGCTATTGTTTGATAACTTATAGTGCAAACTGTCTAAATTCAGCCTTTCAACACTTTCTACAAATTGTTCCGGTTCATGTGAAGCCGGATCACCATTGCCAACCCCGAGTATTTTACCAGGCCCGCTAAGTGTAAATGTAATTTCATTATTTGCGGTTGGTACAAGTCTGTTTTTTATATCATTTAACTGAACTGTAATAATGGCAACATCTTGACCATCTGCTTTAAATAGTGTGCGATCAGAAGAAAGTGCTACTTGTGCAGGGATACCAGTTGTTTCAAGTTGTTCTGATATAATCATTTTTCCTTTCATAAACCCTTTAGCCAAAAGTTTTCCCGAATTATAGATTACATCCCAGTCGATATGGCCATTCATGGGCATAAGTTTCTTTCCGAGTGATTTCTTATTAAGGACTAATTCAACCTCTTCGGCGTTGCTGTAAATAGTTACTTTTATAGTTTTCCCTTCACTTCCTCTCCAGTTCCAGTGAGGCATGATATGCATAACAGGTTTAGTTCCCCACCACGATTTCAGGTAATAAAAAATATCTTTAGGGAAACCACACAAGTCAACAATACCAAATTGTGAATTTACAGCCGGCCAGTATAGAGGATTTGCTTCACCCCGATAGTCGAAGCCAGTCCAGAAAAACAATCCGGATAAAAATGGACGTTCGGCATAAAACTTCCAACCGGATTCAGTACCTACATTTTCAGGCATCCTGTTTGTTGCAGCCATTCTGCCATTTGCTTTATCATCAGCATACACTCCACGGGTACCTATAGTATTACTCTCTTCCGTTCCTATCCCGCATTGCCATGGAAATTTCTTGTGGTGCTCATCAATATTGCCCTGAACAATATAATTATAACCCATAACCTGGGCGGTCTGTCCACTGCCATTATCCCAGCCTCCCGAGACCGCAACGGTAAATGCACGTGAAGAATCTATTTTTTGTGCAAATTCCTGCATGGTTTTGGTAATTCGTGCACCCTTTACATTGCTTTCTATAGCCCATTCTTCATTACCCAACGACCATAGAATGACACTTGGATGATTCCTGTCGCGAACCATAAACCGCTCCAGCAAATCAAAATGATCCTGATTGACTCCCATTAACCTGTTTTCGTCCAGGACAAGCATTCCGAGTCTGTCACAAATATCAAGCAATTCGGGGGTCGGAGGGTTATGGGAAGTACGAATAGCATTGCTCCCCATCTCTTTAAGCTTTTTTACACGGAATTCCTGTAAGGCATCTGGAATAGCAGTTCCAACTCCTGCATGATCCTGATGATCATTCGTTCCTTTAATCTTTACACTTTTACCATTCAGGAAAAATCCCTTATCAGGATCAAAACGTACAGTCCGGATTCCTAAAGTTGTAGTGTTTGAATCCATTATTTTTCCATCTGATATAATTGATGTTTTAAGTTTATACAAATATGGATTTTCAAGGGACCATAGCGTAGGCTTATCAACATAGATTTTTTGATACCATGTATTTTGCAGATTTCCTTTCAAAATAACATTCTCCAGCTTTGTAGAAACAACCTGTTGATTGTCGGCATTTATCAATGATTGTTCAATCGTAAAAGTAGAATATTTTGCATATTGGTTTTCTACTTTTGTACGTACTGTTAATTCAGCTTTGTCTCCAATCATCTCGGTGGTAACAAATATTCCGTTTGGAGCCACATGTAATCGGTTGGTCTTATTAAGCCAAACATGACGGTAAATACCAGCCCCTTCGTAGTACCATCCTTCTTCAGTAGTGGCATCCACCCGGACAGCTATTGTATTTTCTCCTCCATAATTCAGGTAATCGGTAACATCATAGACAGAAGAGGCATATCCACTTTTTTCATTTCCCACGTAGAATCCATTGACCCACACTGTTGAATTTCGATGTATCCCATCAAACTGAATGCCTATTTTGCGACCTAAATCAGAGGTAGATACGGAGAATTTCTTACGATACCATCCTACTGAATTTTCAGGAAATTTCCAGCCAATGGTTCGATACCCATGACTATGGCTAGCATCAGAGGAAAAGGGTAATTCAACCGCCCATTCATGAGGCAAATCTACTTCACGCCAGGTGCGGTCCTCAAACTGCGGGGCGGAAGCTCCATCACCATACCCTGCCTTTGCAAAATAGGTAAAGTAAGCGGTTCCTGTATTAAAATCTTTTGAACTATCAACAACATTACCCAGGGCAAAACGCCAACCATCATCAAGGTTCATATGTTCACGTATAGGAGATATTGCTTCAGCTTCCGGTCTTTGGGAGAACACGGGAAATGAAACAACTATGTATATGAAGAACAAGAATTCTATTTTTACTTTCATTGTCAATTACGGATTTGATTTTCAACTATCGTATGACACTAAATTTCTTTGAACCTAAGAAAACCGAGTTTTCTATTTTCACAAGATAAAGACCGGTTTGAAGCATATTTGTATCGATTTTCATTGGTGTGCTTCCATTATAATCATACTTATAAAACGCAGCTAAATTTCCATTCTGGGAATAAACCGAGATATCTGTAACAGCTATCTTTTGTGAACTAATTGCAATATTCAAGCTTTCATTCGCCGGATTTGGGAAGAGTTTTATCTCTGACGACTGTGACTTCGGAATTTCAATAGCAGAAGTATTTGCTTTCAGAATAATGGCAGTGGTTGAAACTGTCGGTAAAACAATGCTAAATGAATTGCCGGAAACAGTGACTGTACTTTTCTTCAAGGCATTGCTGGCATGTGACACAAATGTTTCGGTTGTTGGCAATGACGCAATTTGCAATGTATTGTAAGTTCCATTTGCAACTGAAAAGCCTGACAGGTTTACCGTTACCAAATGTGTCGAATTCAGGTCTCTATTGACCAGAATCACCGTCATAGAATCGACACTGTTGGTGACAGTTGAGTATCCCGATACAGTATTTTCCAACGTTGATGTGCTGGTCACACTATTATTTTTGGCATAACGGCTAAACAAATGAAGTGTTTCCCACATACCCACATTCCATGACCATGGAGTATACAATTCAACACCATTATTAGCGAATGTTCCGAGCAGGGAAGCATAAAGAACTGAGTTTACATTTGCATTTGCAGAATTGATTCCCGACTCGCTCATACCAATGGTAATACCATGATTTGCACCGAAATACTGAGTTAGCCAGTCACTAATGCGTTGGAAAATATATTCTTTATTCTGAGTTGCATCCCACCCTCCATTAATTGATTTAATTCCATTTGCTCCCGGATAAACATAGCTTTTATCGTAAAAAATACGGTGCAATTGCAAAACGTCAGCATCTGCCGATTCTCCGGGATACCAATGGATATCTACTACATCAAGCAGTTTTATTCCGGTTGCTTTCTGTTCATCGGCTACACGTTTCAGAAAATACTCAAGCCAGGAATAATATTTCCCATTGATATTAAGCGTTTCAGAGCCATATTTATACCATTGCCACTCGTTGGCAGTTACAGGACCACACAGTTTAATTCCAGGGAATAAGGCACGGGCTTTTTTAGCTACTGCAAAGTATTTTTCCATAAATGCTGATGCTGCCAACTGGCTTGGCATTACGTCATCATGTGTACCACTCCATATTTCAGGCTCATTGTCCATGTCCCAGTACTGGAAATTAGTTGAGTTCAATCCAATTCCTTTAGAGCCAAACCAATGGTTCAATACTTCGGCAGTTGAATCGGCAGGCCAGTCCTGGGTATAAAGTAAAGGATTCCCATTTACTGTTGCTGAGCTTCCACCACTGGCATTTACAATACCACCACCTGCCAGGTTTTGCGTACAGCCGCTCCACCATTGTGATTGATTGTAACTCCAGTCGTTGAAGTTGTTATTTTTATTGGATGCCACTTTCCCAATCAGTTGGAATGCCCATATTACCTGCATATCCGGCACAGTGGCAACAATATTCTTTGATATATTATCCCAGTCATGATCGTACACATTGTTGTACCAATCCGGATGACTGGATATTTTCTTACGCCAGTTATATTTGGTTGCATTATTTCCGCCATTTTCGCGGGCCATGCGCAATCCGGCCTCTTTAAATAAAGTAATATCTGAAGCTGACGAAGCTGTTCCAAACGAGTTGGAGAAACTGCCGTTACGACCATAGATATATGGTGATACGGCTTTTTTACCATCTACTGCGTTCACTGTTACAACCACATCCTGAGAGAATGATGATGCGCAGCTTATCAATAGCAGTAACAGTGTAATGAAAAATCTATGATTGAAATGTATCATCTTAATTTGTTGTATTCATTATTTAAAATTCCAATGCCTATTTCTCAGAAACATACATGGATGAAATCTTTTTATTTAAAAGAATTACAGGCATATCGGTGAATTTTTTAAAATCAGCAGCAGATGCATGTCCCGGAAAAGGGGCATAATAATGGGTCTTAATGGTATAGGCATTTCTCCAAAGCAATACATAGCTTATTTTATAGGGTTCTATAGTGGGTAGTAACACCTTTGTAAAGAAATCAGGATTCGCAATTCCTTCCATGCCTGTTTCAGCCAATACCGGTATTTTGTTTGCTTTCTTTGCATAAGCTGTAACTATATCCAGTTGTTCCGAAACTTCCTTTTTAAACTTCGTATTAGTCTCATCCGTATTTTTGTTACCACAATAAGCATCCACTCCAACTATATCGACATAATCATCACCCGGGTAACGAAGCAAAAAATCTTTTTCTGTACTTACATTACATGGTGAAAATGCATATAAAATATTATGAACTCCTTTTACATCCCTAAGATAATTTACAGTCATTCGATACAATTGATTGTATTCATCCGGGGTACATTGTTTAGCGCCCCACCAGAACCAACTTCCGGTATGTTCATGAAATATTCGAAAAATAACAGGGAATGTTTCGCCTTTTTCATCTTTCAAATCATGAAAGAATACAGATAAACGATCCAACCAGGTTAAGAATTTTACATGATTACTTCCTCCTGGTAATATGCTTCGGACTACAGAGTCCTGCCCGCAATCCCAGGCCGTTTTGCCTGTAACTATATTATCACCATGCCAGCTAATGGTATTAATGCCTCCCCGATCGTACACTTCACGCATCAAACGCTTCATATCGGTAAAATAAACAGAATCCAGGTTATAAGGTGCTCCTATCTCCAAATGGCCTAATTCCCAACCAACCATAGCAGGATAATCACCTGAAACAGTCTTTACATCAGAACCTCCTACTTTACCATACCAGGTATGTCCATAGGCTGCATCATCCTGATGGGCCAACATAATCCCTTTACCTAAATTATTGTACATGTTTTGAAACAATGCCTGAGTTTTCTGAGTAGCATTCATATCAACTGGTGTTGGCACATTATGCATCTTCTGAACATATCGCTTTATAATCTTTACAGTAGCATCTGTATTGAAAACCGAGTTCAGACCTTGTTCTTCCTGAGCAGGATCACCCATATAATCATCTCCCTTTACCCAGTAAATATGTTTCGGATTAGGTCTGGCCATACCACCCCATGCCCAAAAATTACATCCGGCCAGTACATCATTTGTTTTTGATGATTGCAGGATTGTTTCAAAAACAGAGGTATAATAAGCATCACGTAAAGAAGTTGAATCCTTCAGGGTATAAAGATGATGATCACGAGGAAAGCCGAACTCTTCCAGTATAATCGGCTTTTCCAACCTGCGGGCTACTTGCATATGATTTCCCATATATACAGTTGTACTGTCAATGGATTTTTGCAATGTCCCTGGCATATTCTTTACATCCAACCAACTCCAGTTCTTTGGCCAGATATGCATAGTCAGATAATCTATATTTTTATCCGCATGAATTTGTTCAAAAAGATTCATGTCTTCTTCGCAACCATGGTATCCTTCCGAGCCAATTGAAACCATATGGTTTTTATCCAACGATTTGATATATGATGAAATATCTTTCAACCAGGCCACAAAAAGGGATTTATTCGTATCTGAGAATGCGCGTGGTTCATTTCCAATTTGCCATGAGAAGATAGCCTGATCTTCCGTATATTTTTTCTTTGTATACCTGTTTGTGCGTAAAATGACATGCTTTATATGGTTCTTCAACAATTGACGACAATCGTCACATCCGGCATATTGCTTTACATATTCCATATAGGCCGGCCATCCATTTACCGATGGTACAGGATTCTTACCTTTTCCTGCCCAGTTCAGATACTGGCTGTAACCGCCTGACCATTCCCAGGAATTCGTAAAGAACAACACAGCTTTCATATTTCGTTTACCCAGCTCGGACAATAAGAAATCCAATCCGTCAAAAATAGTATCATTGTATATACCTGGTTTTAATTGTAAAGTTGGTTCTACTTTCGAAGGAACACCGTTTTCACCGTCTGAACCAATTAGTACCCTCAAATTAACAAGACCGTTTTCTTTCATAAAATCGAGTTCTTTGATTAAAAGTGCCCGATTACCTCCTTGCCCTTTTGAGCCGAGGATTGCTCCATACCAAAAATTTGTGCCTACAAAATAGTACGGTTGTTCATTTACTACAAAATGCTTATTTTCAACCTTAGCAAAACGTTGCGTGAGTTTAGCGGAAGTACTGACAGCAATCAAAGTCATTACAAACAGAATTAATTTTTTATTCAATAAATTCATACTTATTATTTTGTTTCGTAGAATTAAATCCTTGTTGTATCTCTTAATTATATTCCTCTTATTATTTGTAAATTCCTTTCAGATCATTTTCAAACAAGGTATAATCTTCGTTGTAAAACTTCATGAAATCAGGCACCGAATTATGTCCGGGAAATGGCGCATAAAAATGATGTTTCATTCGATTATCATTTCTCCACAGCATAACGTAGGCAAGTTTTGATCCTTTATAGCGCAGTACAGGCAATAATGTTTTTGTGAAAAATGTACTGTCGGTTATCGATTCCAATCCTGTTTCAGTCATTGCAGCAACTTTATCTTTTTCCTGTGCCAAACCGGATACTATTTTAACTTTTTCAGCTGCCAGCAACGGGTTATTTGCACCATCCGGTTTGAAGTCCCAGTATTCATCCATTCCCAATACATCTACATACTTATCGCCGGGGTAATCAATCAGGTAATCTTCGCGGGTTTTGAATTTACAATCGGTTGAGAATGCATATAAAAAATTATGAACCTGAAGACTATCCTTTAAATAATCAACTGTAAACCTCCATAACATCTTAAACTCCTGAGAACTTCTGTAAGGACGCCCCCACCAGAACCATCCACCCTCCATCTCATGGAATGGGCGAAAAATAATCGGGATCAATTCTCCATCTGCACCCCTGGAATTATGTGCCATTTGTGCAATCAGCTTCAGTTTCTCTTTATAAGTTTCATGAGCTTTCCCTCCAGGAAGCAATTCTTTAACTGTATTTACAACAGCCTTAGTTGTATCTACCCATGCCGTCTCACCGTTTAACGGATTGTCTGTATGCCAGCACATGGTTATTACAGCTCCGCGATTATATGTTTCAATCATGCGGCGAAGCAATAATTCAGATCTGTGGGCAGTCATCTCGGATGGCTTATTCGTTATAAAGGCAAAATCAAACCCTATAAATGCTGGATGTGAACCACAAACATCCTTAATATCCGAACGATTATCATCCCCTGCCCACGTATGTCCATATAAGGTAGCATCATGATGTCCCACCAAAATATGATTTTCCTGAATCTTTTTTAAGTTAGTATAAAGAGCTTTTGTTTCTGTTGTAGCATTCCTGTCAACAGGAACATTATCATTTTCATTCAAACTCTTACCATATGAAGCACCCGATACTATTAAACAAAGTAACAGCAGGTATAATGAATTAATTCGTAATACTTTCATGTATTTATTCTTTATTTCAATTTAAAAAGCAGTAGCATCGGCAGAATGTATCTTTGTAAATTCAGGAATCCAATTAGTTTTAATTACTATTCATCTATTTTTTACCACTTATCCGTTCTAAAAGGAACCAAAGGCAAGCCGTTCACATCAAATAGATTAGGCATTCCGTCATTTGTAAAACAATAACGTACAGCAACCGGGGTTTTTACTAATTGACTTGTCAAAGTAATGGAACCATTTTTCTCGATAACAGCAGTCGAAGGATAGAAAACCTTATCCTCTCCGGCAAGCTGAAAACTAATTATAGACTTGCCTTTACAACTCAATTTACCAATAGAGTTAATTGTGATATTCGCTTTGCTCTTATTTACCGTAAAACCTTCTAAATTAGGAAAATAGGGTTGCAAATCTTTTATTCCGTATTGTTCTTTCAATGCCATATTCACCAATCGGTTTCCAACTTCTTTTTTTATCTTCGGATGGATATTCGTTATATCATCTACCAGATCACCCACCACCACCATGCCTGTTTTAGGCAATTTTAAGGCACCTTCCTGCTGTTCGCGCAACAATGCTGCATTAACACCCCAGTAACCGTTCCATGGGGCAATTTGGACAAAATAAAAGGGAAAATCATTATTAAATGCTTTTCTCCAACCAGTAATAAGGCTTTCGAATAGCTTGCCGTAATTTTGTGGTTCACCGGTATTGGCTTCTCCCTGATACCAGATAGCTCCGGCTATTTTGTAGTTCACAAACGGATACAGCATCGAATTGTAGATAACTGAAGGCTCTACAGGTGCCCAGTTTACAGGTTTGGTATCTTCGGCCAGTTTTTTTAGTTCCGGGTCTTGCTTATACACTTCGTTTGGAGTCCATGCCTGTACACAAGTACCTCCCCAATATGAAGCAATCAATCCAACAGGAACTTTTATTGTTTCATTTATCTTTTTCCCAAAGAAATAACCAAGAATGCTCATTGAAGGGGTGGTTTCTGGCGAACTTACTTTCCATTCTCCGTCCGAATCGGTTTGTGGGAATGAATTGTATTTGTGCGATAGCTGGAAAAAACGTAATTGGTTGTTTGCCGAATTAGCCACCGCGTCCCCCGCATCAAGTACACCTTGCTGCCAGTTAAAAGCATATTCCATATTCGACTGACCGGAGCAAAGCCATACTTCGCCAATTAAAATATCATTTACTATGATTTTTTGTGTTCCACTTATAAATGTAATAGTATATGGACCACCTGCCTTAGGGGTTTTTACAATCACATTCCACGACCAGTCTTTTGCCGGATAAGCGATTATAGTATCCAAATGATTCCAGCTGCAACTTATCTTAACTGTGTTTCCACTTTGTGCCCAACCCCACAATTTCACATCGGTTGCTTGTTGTAAAACAGCATGATTGCTTATAATAGCCGGCAAACGCATTCCCCATTGGGCTGAAGCAACCATCGAAATGAAGCATAAAATGATCGGAATAAATACCTTTTTCATTGTTAATAATTTTTTAATATCTGTTTCTATTCTTTATATCAACCAATTAACCTAATTAACTAATCAACTTTACCTTAAACCCGGCATTTTATCCCTTGTTATAACAAAGTCATATGTAAAATACTTATTCCACCAGGCAGCTCCATTATTTTTATCCAACCGTGTATAATCACCACACCAGGGCATAAACCACGACCACATATCTCCGTTTTCTTTCATAAGGGCAGGATCGGGCGCTGAGCCACACTCACTCAATGTAATCAGCTTCCTGCCTCCAAATAAATCTTTCACTTTATTGAATGAGAAATACTGAGAACCATGCTGATTGTCACCAGGGTAAATATCCATTCCTATAATGTCGACATAGTTATCTCCAGGATACCAGTTAAGGGCTTCACCTGAAACATCCGTTGTCCAAACCCATATCAGATTATTTAAGCCATGTACATTTACCATTCGGTCATACATTAATTTCCACAACGCTTTGCATGGTTCGGCACCTTTCGCTCCCCACCAAAACCAACCTCCCGAAGATTCATGAAGTGGTCGCCAGATAACAGGTATATTTGCATCTTTAAATTGTTGCAGATACGTGGATATTAAATCAATATCAGCTATCATTGCTTTATATTCAGGCGAAGTAGGATCGGTCACTTTACTGACATCAAAATTTGTATCTGCTGTATAAAACGCTCCCGATTTGTTAACCGATAGCGGATCGCGCCAGTGCCACATCAGGTTTATGATGCCATTGTTAATCCAATAATCCTTACCATTTCTGAGCGGGGCAGCATAGTCAACCCAATTCTGATTTATCCATGGATGATTTATAAAATCAAAACACACCAGCGCAGGCCATTTACCAGTTTGTTGAAATACCCAGGTAGCTTCGTCATTGCTGTTGTTATTATTGGATGTGGTTCCGGAAAGCACTTTTGTCCCGAAACTTGCTTTGAGAAAATTGTATAAGTTTACTGCTTCCTTAGTTGGATTAGGAATGACCAAACCTGGATCGATACTAAATGGAGAAAGGCTAGTACCATAATAAGCCACAGAGATATTATCAAGTTGCATCCAACCCCAGTTTTTCACAATGGATAAAGTATGAGTTCCGGCAGAGAGTTTTAATCTTCCTGCAGCAAGTGTCGTCCACGAACTGACTGCACTAAAATCCAATGTAATAATTTTATTGCCATCAACATACAAGTCATTCGACTTTTTTGAATTGGAAGTTGAATAGCGAAGTGTTACGTCATAATATCCTGTTTGAGCTGCCTGTATGGTAAATGTAACATTTCCTCCATTGGTATTAACAAATCCGGTTCCAGTGAACCCGGTTAATGAAGTACCTACCGAAGCATCAGTTGTCAGTATTGCATTTTCAGCTTCATAAACAGTTAATTCTGCTGGCGCTGATTGAATCGTTGTAAATTTAAGTGTGATTTCTTTTGCAAAATTTCCGGCAACATTTTTAATGGCTGTTGCTGGAATAAGCAATGTATAATTTGTAGATGGTTTAAGAACTGAATTAATTGTAAGTGTATTCGAATTAACCGAAACAGAGACAATCTCACCGTTCAATTTGACATTTGCATTTGTTGCCAGAACAATTTTTTCTGAAAATTGGATTGTAACGGTGGTATTCATATCGACTGTTGCCGCTCCCTCAATGGGATTACTTGAAACTAAAGCAGGGAAAACCTGATCAATTATAGCCTCCGGTTTACAAGCGTTTATGGATAGTATAACGAAAGGAAGTATGAATATAAAAAAGCTAATTCTTTTGAACATAATCAAGAATGTTAACAATCAACCTGTTCTTGACAGGCTTTGATTTACTAAAACAGCATCAAATCTAATGAAAATATCTTTTTATTTAATAAAAAGGGGGAGTTGTTCCTGAGAACTTCTCCCCCCTTTTCAACAACCTTTTATTAATACAATCCGAAAACACCTGCCGGAGCAGTAATTTTTTCAAAACGAACATTATCAACAGCCATAGTTAATTTTGCTGTCGATCCACTATCAAGCCATCCAGCCGTCAAATCAGTCTCAACATGAGCACCATTTACTACACTTGTTGCCAGGTCTGCATCTGTTAATCCGCTATCAAACTGTGAAAGAGGGAATGTAACAGTTATCCATCCTCCAGTAGTCCTGGAAGGATAATTTGCTCCAATATTCCATACATACCAACCGTTATTAATTCTAAACTTCAAGTGTAAAGTTGGGTCAACATCCAATATATTAATATCCATCTTTACAACTCCGTTGGCTTTTGTAATCCCTGCAACATTATACTGTCCCCAGTTTGAGCTGAAAAGAGTAAACCAGCTTGTAGGTAAGGCCTTATCAACATAATAATATTTACCACTGAAACCTAATGGACCTGTAATTGCGGTTCCATAATCATTCCAAATAATTCCAAAATTATCAAAATCATATAAGATATAACTTGGATCTTGCACCGGATCTACCCCGCTAATTGTAAATATTGGAGATACAACCTCTGTACCATCAAACGCTTTCAATGTGAGAGTAACATTACCTGTGGCTGCTGTTTCAGGCACGTATACTTCAATGGAAGTTTCAGTTCTTACTCCATAAAGCACGGCTTTCAGGTTTCCCGGGAAAAAGACTGATTCAACTAAGTTTAATTTTGTTCCGGTAATAGTCAACATTTTACCGGGTCTGACTACAGGGGTAATTGCTGTTATAACAGGTTTATTTGGTGATATCACAGTTAAGGTACCTGCTGACGTAATTTGAGTCCCATTGACGGTCACCAGGGTTATTTTTCCACCTTTTGCAGCCATGGGAACAGGTACAGTAAATGAAGTTGCAGATGCGTTAGTCACATCAACTATCAAACCAGCACCAAAATCAACTTTCTTTACCAAATCTAAATCTGTTCCCGAAATAGTTACATTATCTCCTGCAACCAATGATAGAGGTGCAAAAGAAGTGAATGTAGGTTTAACCAGTGTTATGGCAGCACTCTCGGCAGTCTTGCCTGAATTTGTGCTCAGTACAACAGTTCCATCCAAAGCTGTCATTGGGACTGTAACATCAATCTTTGTTGCCGACTGGGAAACAATTACACCATCAACAGCTCCTCCAAAAGTAACCTTTGTGGCCAGATCCAGGTTTGTACCTGTGATCGTTAATGTTGTACCATTCTTAACCAATGTAGGTGCCACCAGAGTAATCACCGGTGAAATCAAATTAAGTGGTAAAGCTGATTCAACATCAACAGATGATAAAGTAGTAAGTTTAATGGTTCCTTCTTTTACATTCTTTGGTACAGTAACTGTAATTGCTGTTTTGTCAGTATTTACCGTAAAACTGGTAACCGTTATTGATCCGGCAAAACTAATTGATTTCACCAGCTGGAAATTTGTTCCGCTAATTGTCAATGCTGTTTCAGGTTTAACCGGATTAGGTGCCAGGCTTGTAATAGTTGGCAATGTAACGGTCAAGTCAGTCAATGTTTGTACCTGGATTGGTGTTTTGGCTCCATTCGACAGTATAAATTTTCCTGTTTGTGCTTCTACAGGTATCCTTACTTCAATTTTCTTACGGGTCTTGCTGACAAATTTTGAGCTATCAACAACTACTCCTGTTTTGAAAGTTACTGAAGCAATCAGATTCAGATAATCACCGTTTATTGTCAGTATATCCCCTGCTGTGACAGTGGCAGGTACAAACGTTGTAATTAATATGGGTTCACTGAATGTCAACGGTGTCTTAGTGGTAATATCTCCCTGCGGGGTTTTCAATACCACTAAACCCGGTTTTGCCGTTTGAGGAATCAAAACGGATATTTCAGTTGGACTTGTCTTCGTAATCTCTTTAATCTCGAAGCCATCCGACAGAACTACCGATGTAACCTGGTCCAGCGAAGTCCCGAGGAATTTCACTTCACCTCCACGCAATGCAGGTGAAGGACCAAAAGCAGTGAGTGTAATACTACTGACAGCGTCTTCTTTCTTACACGAATTGAAGACAAAACTGCCCAGTATTAAGCAAGCCATTAAACTTGCAGTTAGAATTTTATTAAATTTATATCTCATATTGGTATTTTTTTTAGTATGCCTACTCCCAGTTACAAGAGTAGACAAGTTTAATTATAACTAATCGTTACAAAAAAATATATTTCCGTCTTATTGGGCAACCTTAGGTACAACCCTGAAATTATCAAATGACATATCACAATCAAGTCCTGTTGGTCCCTGGAATACAACCCTTGTCCAGTAACCATCATGATTTACGATAGGTTTAACTGTATAGGCTTTTACAACTTCATCATACGAAATAACAACTGTTTGCCATTGTCCCTTGGTATCATAAGGAGGTGCCCAGGTATAGTTTCCATGGTCCCCGTCCTGTGTTCCCACTGTAAATAATACGCCACTTCCGTTATAAGGCTTGGTGGTACATACTTCAAATTTAAAGTTATACTTCGATGGATTCAGGATAGCATCATCCGGTATAATCTGACTTTCCGGCAACATGCTACTTGCAGGTCCTCCTGCTATTTCCTGCCAACCCCATGCACCAAGGTTTTTAATGATCCGGATATAATTGCCGTTTATGGCAGGTACATCAGCAGTACCCGGGCTGTTAACTACCATAGAAGCATTCCACCAACCCATATAAGGGTCACTGCTTATAAATATATTCCGGTTATCTTTAAACCAAAAGTCTGTTTTGGTAGTTCCAAAATTGGAAGTAACCGTAATCTGGCCAGGTGTTGTTCCGGAAGGAACTGTTACTGTAAGAATCTTGTTTGTTTCATCAACCGTAACATTCGTACCTTTTACATCTCCAGGGAAAGTAACTGTCATAGGCAGGTAAAAATAATTACCACGGAAAGTAGCTACTTTACCATCCAGAACGTATTCACAATCCATGCTTGTGATTTCAGGTTTATTGATCTTTACACTGAAATCATATAAAAGTGAATCTCCATTCGCAAACATAATCTTCAGTTTATTGTTTATCAGAACAGGTACGATAGTAGGCACGCTTACCAGAATGGAATTTTTTGAAATATAAGTTGGCGTTAATGAAGCCTGACGGTCATTAAACCATACTTCCCTAGCATCCTGTAAATTATCACCAATAATGGCAATAAGTTGTCCCTGACCGGCACTTACAATTAAAGAATCGGCGGCAGAAGCTCTCGTAATCCTTACATACGTAATCTGTGGCGTTCCCTTGTTAACATCTCCGTTTTTATCACAAGATGTAAACACTCCCAACATAGCCATGACTATCAGAAGTATGGGCATTGATTTATATATTTTTTTCATTGTAATTTGTTTTTATTGAAACATTAGTGTCTACTTGTTGTAATAATCTACAGCAGGTTTCTGTAAACTTGGAGCCGCTGATAATTCAGTAGTTGGTATAGGAAGCAAGAAATTGCCATTAGTGGCAGTAATGATCCTGTCAACGGGTTTAACCCACGCAGTTTTTACAAAAGTCCATTGCGTTGGATTCGGGAATACATCAGGGTAAATTGCAAATAATCCTCTGTCCTGTGAATTCAATATCGACAACGCTTTTGCAGGATTATAATAATACAGGTTGCTGATATCATACCAACACATACCTTCCATAGAAAACTCAATAATTCTTTCATTGAATATATCGTCGAAAGTAAGTGGTGTAATTACTGCACCTAATCCTGCCCTTGTATGCACTTTGTTAAAATAATCCATTGCTGTTGCATCAGCCGTAGAAGTTTGATTTCCTAAAGTAGCTTCTGCATAAATTAAATATATTTCGGCCAACCGTAACATATACGTGTCATTTGGATAATGCTGGCTGGATGCCTGTCCACCCATATCGGCCGCCTTGCCACATACGTATTTTTTAATCCCTGCCATACTGTTATCAGCCGTATTATTCGGGTATATCAGTTTTTGAGTTCCTGGTTTTCCGTCCGGCAAGGTGATTGATTGTGTAATTTCAGGATAATTGGCACCCGGGAGCATAAAGGTTGCTTTCAGGCGTTGATCCATTGTACGCCCCTTAAGCGAATCTCCGGTTGTACCAATCTGAGATAATCCCTGGTATTTCTGAAGCATCCACCATGTTGCACTTTTACTGCCTCCCCAACCATCTCCGTTTGCAATATCACCACTATAGGCAAGGTAAGCAGGAGTCGAGTTACTAACCCCCCAGATAGTCGAAAACACCCATTGCAATTCAAACAACGACTCTGAATTGTTATTATACGGATATTTGAACAAGCTTGCATAATCAGGCAATAATGATTTTCCGCTCATTTTAATTACCCGGTCGGAATAATACCTGGCACTATCTAAAAACTGTTGGTTTCTTACGCCATTCACTGACTCTACGCCTGCACGGGTTAAGTAAAACCGGGCTAACATTCCTTCTGCCGACCACTTGTTAACCCGTCCTGTTTGGAATCCAACATCAGGCAGGTCATTCACACAAGCCCGCATTTCATTTGTCAGAAATTTCCAGATACTTTTTACGGTATTTCTGGTAACAGTGGTATCAGTCAGGATTGCCTGGTTATTTTCAATAATAGGCACTTCACCCCAGCACATAACCAGATTCCGGTATGCGCAAGCACGCATAAACCTTGCTTCAGCAATTGTTCCTGCTTTTACCTGTTCAGTGACCTCAGCACCTGCAAATTTCTTAATATTCTGGATAGCAAGGTTCGATTGTCCGATAACAGTGAAAAAGGCACTCCATCCTGCATTCATATCTGCATCGTCACCTGTCAGGTTAAACTTCACATAACCTGTAGATCCATAAGGATCATATGCTGCTCCACCTCTAAAATCGCCGATCTCATAAGATGCCTTGTCATTATAATCAAACCACACCCTGTTATATAATAAGGCTGTTGCTGCCATCACCTGATCATTGGTTTTGTAAAAATTGACATCTGTTATGGCATCAACCGGTGGTCTGTTCAAAAAGTCCTGTGAACATCCCGGAAGTATAAGGATTGTAATCAGTATTGCAATCCAACTATATTTTAAGTTCTTCATATTATTTAGAATTATCAAAAGTTAACCGTAATATTAAACGTATAAACCGGAGTCAACGGATAACGTCCATTATCTACTCCAATAGCCTGGTTATCTGCTCCTGAGTTGTTGCCAACATAAGCGCCTACTTCAGGATCATACCCTGTATAATGGGTAAGCGTGAATAAGTTCTGGGCACTTAGCATAAGTCTGACATCTTTAATGAAACTTTGCTTTGCGATCAGTCTTGAAGGGATATTATAGGCTAAAGAGATATTCTTAAGCTTGATATATGATCCATCTTCAACCCATCGATCAGAAAACCTTGTCCAGTTGCCATTGTTGCTGTATGAAATTCTTGGAAGATTTGTTGAAGGGTTCGTGATATAAGTATTCCCATTTGCATCGGTTGCCAGTCTGGCATAATTTTCAGCACTGGTCAACAAGTTACGACCTAAATTAATTTGCTGTGGATTTGAGTCTATCATTTTCACATAATTATATATGCTGTTTCCGTATGAATAAGTCAACAGGACACTTAATTCAAATCCTTTATAACTGAATGTGTTCGTAAATCCGCCAAAGAACAATGGCCATGGATTACCTATCGTTGTTAAATCTTTTACATCAATAATATGATCACCGTTCATATCCTTATACTTCACATCACCCACCCAAACATTAGCAGGATCTGTACTCAGACGTACTCCTTTTGCATCTACCGGGACTGCACTGTTATTGATTTCATCCACCGATTGGAAAATCCCTTCGGTCTTGTACCCTAAGAACAACCAGGGTGCCTGACCAACGCTTGAACGTTGCGTCCAGTTGCCCATCCACCAGGAGGTACGGTCAAGTGAAGCAGCATCATTGTTGAACTTCAGGATTTTTGTCTTGAATCCGGAGATATTAAAACTCGATTCCCATTTGAAGTTCTTCGTATTGATATTGGTCGTAATTAAATTAAAAGCCCATCCATTATTCTGCAGAGAACCTAGGTTAACGGTTGGTGCTCCGGGGCCTCCATTACCACGCGTACCCATGAAAGCAGGTAATGCTGCCTGCATGATCAGGTTATCGGTCACTTTCTGGTAATAATCAGCTTCCAGTTGGATCCTGTTATTGAAGAAACTGGCATTCAGCCCAACATTGTTTGTTGAGGTTTGCTCCCATTTCAATCCCGGGTTAGCATATTTATTTGGAAGAAATCCTACGCCCCAGGCTGAAGGTGCAGTACCCATCACTGAATAAATTCCGCTTCCTCCCTGATTTCCAGTAGTACCTGTTTCAAGTCTTAATTTGAATTCATTCATAAAGTCAACATGATACCATGATTCTTTTGATACTCTCCAGGCACCGGATATCGCAGGGAAAGTACCCCATTTATTGTCTGAACCAAAATTAGCAGAACCATCACTTCGAACTGAAGCTGAAAGAATGTACCTGTCGTTATAATTGTAATTAAAACGTGCCAGATACGATTCCATGCCCCATGTATTATGACTGCTTCCATTAAGGTCTGCAGTACTTTGATCACCGGCACTGACATCAATAATATCATTGGTTAGGAATGTATTGATATTGGCATTGTTTGCTTTCCAGGTAGACTCCTGTGCTTCGTGGCTGACCATCAAGTCAAAATTATGTTTTCCAAATGTTTTAACGTATTGAAGCAGTTCATTTAACCCCCAATAGGTACCCACACCATTAAAATCCGACATATTCGCTAACGCCTTATCATACCATCCGATTTTTTGTTTCGGTGAAAAATAAATTGAATTCTGGGTATTTAGATTTGCATTCAACGAGGTTCTGAATGTAAGACCCGGTAAAATATCAACATCAATGTTTGCTCCACCATTAAACTGCCTGCGGGTATTGTTGTTGGTTACAGAATTAGCAATGGCAACCGGGTTTACAGGAGCATATTTATCTTCCGGCTTGGTTAGATCACCTCCACCATACGTTCCGTCTAAATTTTTTACAGGAGTTTGAGGTGAAAGCTGCAATGCATTATTTATAACATCTTCCGAACTGGAAGTCAGTTTCTCGAAGGTTTGGTTAAAACTGGCATTTGCGCCCATTTTGAGCCATGTCCTTGGTTTTGAGTCAACGTTTAAACGCATGCCCAGACGATCAAATCCTGATCCTGCTGCAACACCATCTTGTTTTAAATACTCACCCGACAAGTAATACGTTGTTTTGTCACTTCCACCGCTGACACTTATCTGGTGTTTTTGCATTGCAGAATTCCGGAACAATTCACTCTGCCAGTCAGTACCTTTTCCTAAAATAGATGGATCTAAAAACTCGGTTGGAGATGTACCGCTTACTATGGCATGAAATTCATTGACCATCTTGGCATATTGTGGCAAATCCATAACATCCATACGTTGTGGAGGAGTCTGTTGCGAATAACTATAGTTGTACGTGATTTTTGCATCACCGGCTTTACCACGTTTGGTATTAATCAATACAACACCATTTGTTGCTCTGGAACCATATAATGCAGTTGCGGAAGGACCTTGCAGGATCTGAACATCTGCAATGTCTGAAGGGTTAAGTCCAGAAAGGGGATTTGAAGAACTGGTTGAACCATAGCTTACCGATTGCCCGGGTATTTGTATACCATCAATCACATACAGCGGCTCGGTTGTTCCGTTTAGGGAACTTACGCCACGTACGGCAACTGAGATACCTCCACCTGGTTGGCCTGAGTTTTGGGTAATATAAACACCGGCGGCTCTTCCCTGCAGCGCTTGTTCCAGCGTGGTGTTTACCGTTTTATCCATTTGCTTTGCCGATACCGAAGTCTGGGCAGTAGTCAAATCGGCACGTTTTGCTGTACCATAACCAATAGCTACCACTTCGTTCAACATTTTAGAGTCTGATTGAAGACTTACGTTGATGACTCTGCCCTTAACTGTGAGTTCTTGTTTTTCCATCCCGATGTAGGAGAAAACAATTTTAGAACCCTGGGCTGCGTTCAGGGTATATCTCCCGCTCACGTCTGTAATTGTCCCTTTTGTTGTTCCTTTTACCTGTACAGAAACTCCGATAAGCGGGCTTCCATCACTGGCATCGGTCACAACTCCCGAAACAGAAAGATTCTGCTGTGCAGAAACAAAGTATACTCCAAACAAGAGTAATACCGTTAGAAAAGTGATTTTTCTTTTCATGGAATTAAATTTAATATTAGAAGGTTAATTGTTGTACGAAATGATACATTCCGACAATGCAAAAATAAAGCATTCAAACGCATCAAAACTATATTTATTTAGCTATATATGATACTTTTCCTACTTTTGGGGCATAACCCAGGTATTTTTGTCAATTGTAAAGAACATCTAAAGAGTGTATATTCATGCACGTTATTGCACACAGAACATATTCAGGAAATAAAGCCATTACTTCAGGAAGCTTGATTTGTACTATACACATCACTGCATATGTGCATATTAGATAGTGATGCCATAAAAGAAAGGATTTTTTTGATAGTCAAAACAGATCCATATATGCGAAGAAACAGGTAAGTTTTACGGTTACAAGATACTCATTTTTTCAATCTGTGATTTCATACACTAATTAAAATCTCTCAACTGGTATTCTAATTTGAGCATTCAATTGCTATTATCACCTGTTTGTAGAGCTTTACACTTGTAATGGTTCATTAACCTTGTAAAAATGGAACAGGTTATTTGAACCTGCTTAAGGTTAGGATAGCAAGTTTCTCAGAATGTTCGGTTCATGCAAACAAAAAAAGTGAGTACTTCATCGAAATGAAGTACTCACTTTTTTAATTTATCTATCTTACTCTGTCCTGCAGAATATTCAAACTGAATAATAATTATCTAAAGTGATGACCATTAGACTCAATTCTCTGTAAAATCAGTTTTTCATTCAATAAAGGGTATATCCCGTCTGACAGGTGTATGTCTGCACATTTACTTTACCTGTGCCAATAAATTATCTACAGGTCTGCTGAGTTGTTTCAATATAAACTGTGGAGCAACCCGGCTCATGATCCGTAACATATTCGACTGTCCGGGGCGAATCTCAAGTGTATCATTCCCGATACCCTTGATGGCAACCTGCACCATTTTATCCACTTCCATGGATACCACACCCTTCATGTCTTCCGGGCTGAATGCATTTTGCAGGTCGGTATTTGTCAGGGGAGGCATTAACTCAAATACAACGACATTTGTATTCTTCAACTGGATACGCAGTGTCTGGGTATAAAAATGAACTCCTGCTTTCGTGGCACTGTATACAGGCGAAATGGCGAATGGCACATAAGCCAGTCCTGATGAAACATTCATGATGGCAGCCTGCTTCTTAGACTTTAAATGATTCAGAAACTGATTGACCATCCATACTGGCCCTGATAGATTAATGGCAATCTCCTCGTTGATATTCTCCAGATCCATGGACGTTTCATGGAGGTTCAACTTGCGCATAATTCCGGCATTATTGATCAACATGTTCAGTTCCGGAAATTGTTTCGTAACATTGTCATACAGACTTTTGATGTCACTGGCTTTACCTGCATCGCTTTGGAATATGTGCAGGGCAGGGTATTTTTTCTTTACTTCATCAAGCCGTGATTGGGTTCTTCCGGTAATAATCACTGTATTACCCAGGCTCAGCAATTGTTTGGCTAATTCCAGCCCTATTCCATTCGATCCGCCGGTTATCAGGATCGTGTTGTCTGTTAGTTTCATTTTTTTAGTGTTAGGTTATTAACAATTTGTTTATTCTTAATACAAGAATGCAAAATAGGAACAAACTAAATCATACAAAGTTCAGAAACACGGATAATCGAACTTTTATAGTTATTCATAGAACAGGACAAGAACCTGAATGTGACATAATTTTATTTCACTTACTTTATTCCGTTTCTGTCGATTAAATATACCAGGCTGGCAATGGCGGCAGTTCCCAGTTGCATTTCCCGACGACTAACCTGATCAACCGTATCATTGGCTGAGTGATGGTATTCAAAATAGCGCTGGCTATTCGTTGTAAGTCCGATCAATGGAATACCGAATTGTTTCAAAGGGGCTATATCCGTACCACCATGCCCTATGGTTGTTTTATAAATCCCGTAGTCGAATAATGGTTCAGTCAGTTTTTTAATTGCATTGAAGACGAAATTATCGGCTTCGATTCCAAACCCCAAAGGTAATAGCCCTCCTGCATCCGATTCGATCGAAACAATATGCTCCTTCTTTTCCTTGCCAACCGATTCAGCATAAACTTTAGAACCGGATTGATACATTTCTTCATCCATAAACAGCACCAACCGGATGGTATTTTCAGGTTTAATATTCAACTCCCTAAATAGACGGAAAACATCAATCATCTGTTCACAGCCCGCACCATCATCGTGTGCTCCGGGGGTATTAAACCAGGAATCAATATGAGCTCCGATTAATATAATTTTTTCAGGATGTTTGCTCCCTTTTATCTCTGCAATTATATTGGCTGTTCGTGCCGAATCAATCGTCTCGGTATCACTTTTTATCCAGACTTTTACACCCGGATGTTGCTTATTTATCAGGCTTAACTTATCGGCATCATTCGTACTGATCGAGATATTCGGTATTTTGGTAATACCTTCCTTATACCTACTGACGCCAGTGTGTGGAAAATCATAATGTTCGGTTGACAGTGAACGGACTATTGCACCCGCAGCACCATATTGCGCTGCTTTCGATGCACCACCTGCCCGTTGGTCAATGGCCCCTCCATACTGTTCAAACGTTGTGATCTTTGAATTATCCATAGCCCTGTTGAAGAATACGATTTTGTCTTTCACAACTTTGCTTCCCAGGCTATCCGGTGCGCTGAGTGTACGGACTTCAAGTATTTCCCCGGTAATTCCACCTTCAGGTGTACTAACCGACAAACCCAGGTTTACAACATTTAATGCTTCAGTTTTTGTACCAACCTGCACGGTTGCCTGACAGGGTGATTTGACCCGCCACGATGGAGTGACGTAATGCTGTAACCAACAGGTATCTGGATTGATTTTTTCTATCTGGGCTTTTAGTATCTGTATGGCAAGCTCAGATGCTTTCGACCCTACCAATCGTCCCGGTGCTTTCGTGCACAACTCATTGAGGTTATTGTAGGATTCGTAGCTTGTAAGGGCATTCTGATAGATAGCCGATATCGTGTTTTTCTCTGTATCCTGAGCACTGACCGTTAAAGCTCCGATAAGAAGAGTAATAAGGAAAAATGTTTTAATTTGTTTGTTTATCATTCGTTCAGTATTTATTCTTTACTATGGTGAAAATAATTTTATTCTTCAAATTTCATAGAGGGCTACAAATATAAAGAATGGGCTAAGCCCAATCCTATTGATTTCATTTGTCTCTTAGTACCAATCTAATTTTACAGGACTTCTTCAACATCTTTACTATCAACTTGCCTTGGTAATTTTTCTTCATCCTCAACAAGTTTAAGACCGGCTATTTCTTCCTGAATTGCTTTCAATAGTGCTTCCAGACTCTCTCTTTGAGTATAAACGTCGGAATCTGCTTCGTTTCTTAATGCTATTTTTCCCCTGAGTATGCTTATTTCAGAAATACTTTTCTGGCTTTTGTCAATCAGCAATTGCTTTACACGAATTAAATCGCCTTCTTCTTTCCTTAGAATTTCAAGTAAATCCTGTAAATCAGGCTCATTGCTTGATTTTTCAATCAACTCAGTTATTTTGTTTTGCAACGCTTTATCCATGTATGGCAATCCGCCGGGCTCTTTCTCGATTTTTTCAAATGCAAGTATGTACGAATCAACTATTGTTTTAAGTTTCAACGTTTTTTTTACTTTAT
>Ga0302215_10000385_pt1 | contig 32599 bp, 26 predicted proteins | sample II_Fen_N3_1_FD_194580 | JGI IMG/M metagenome (GOLD analysis project Ga0302215, IMG submission 194580) | Peat permafrost microbial communities from Stordalen Mire near Abisko, Sweden - II_Fen_N3_1 | ecosystem: Environmental > Terrestrial > Soil > Wetlands > Permafrost | place: Sweden: Abisko... | reverse complement strand
CCTTTCATTTTCTTTCTCCCAAAGTTTATATGTTTCTTTCTCAAGTTCAAGAACTCTTTTCTTTGCGAAAGTGTCAGTTACACCTTTAGATTTTAAAAGATATTTCGCATAATCAACCGCTTCAGCTTGCCAGTCTTCCGATTCATGGTAGACAATTATGATTAATTCGTCAATAGAATAGTCGTCAAGTTTTGGAAATGTCTTCATAATTGCAAGTCTCTTTTTTCTTTTTTACAAGTGCCCCTAACGACCGAGGCTATGGGCATTTGTCCGCCAGCTGGCGGAGGGAGCATTCGCTGTCGTGAAACGACAAAGTGAATTGAAAATCAGCGAAGCTAATGCGGGAGCAAAACTGCCGAAATGTATTGCCTGTCCCGATAACAATCGGGATCAGCCAGCCAATGAACATAGGCGTGTGTTAGGGGCATACTTTTTTGTTCTGTTTTTTCGTCCACCAATCACCATTCTTGTTTTTATAAGCTGTCAATCCGTCCTTGTCAGTCCAAATTAATGTCTCTATGTTTATTGATTTAGTAATTCTCTCAGGATAACCATGTTCAATTATATAATAATTAGTGATTTTATTTTTATTCAGTGTCAAAGTATCTGTGTTTAGCTTACCTAAAACATAATTACAGCCAGTATAAAAGTCTTTGAACTCAAAGTCAAAAAATGTCTTGTTTTTGATAGGATCTTTATAAATATTAATCAGCTTTTTATATTCAAAAGAAGTTGTATCTTCTTGATTGTTTCCAAATAATTTGCGCGTGTACCATCTGTCTATCGGCAGATATTTAATTGCCACCCAACAACTTTTACCTGTAGGTCGAGGAGCACTAATTCCATGACATTCTTCACCTTTTGCGCTGTCAATTTTGATAACTGTAATCGTGTCAATGTCTGATTTCGAGTTCTCGAAGTAGATAGTGTCGTCAGTTTTGTAACAACTTAAGTGTTTAGGTTCGTTGTTGTCAAAGTTGAATTCTTTCTTGTCTGTCCTACAGCCACAACTTGAAAGTATAAAAACCAAAATAAATAGTTCTAATGTTCTCATTTTCTTTTTTCTAAAGTTGCCCCTAACACATGTATATGCGCTGTTCAAATTGTATATGCGCTGTTGTATAGCGCATATTTCCATTTTATGAGTATAATTTGAAATTCACAAAATGCTGTAATATAGCGTATTGTGTAAATCTCATTTTTTTTGACAACAGCGCATATCCAACTTGTCAATTAGTTGGCCGTTGTTTATTTTTTTGATTTAAAACCCAAAGATAAATACTATTTTTTGAATTAACAGCTATTCTCTTAATTAAATTCAAAGATTTTTAGTAGCTCTGTTTAATCAATATTTCAACTTATGATTAAACTACTTCTTAACTGATAGTGTAGTAAATATTTCATCTAATCACTGAATATAATTCAATTATATTACAAAATTTCCAGCGAATTTAAAATGAAAAAGAAATTCTGATAACCCGTTTTTTCCTGAAAACTAATGAGGAGAGCAAATTTACAAATTGTGCTGGAATATTTAGAATAAATATACATTAAAGAAATATTTATTTAATACCTATTATCGGGCTGTTAACATGTTTGAAACGTAATCGTAATACAAACCAACTACTTTCGCTGAAAATTCAATCAAAAAGATAGTGTGACTTGAAATCTGCTATCATTTGTCTTTATCCTCTATTGTGTTATGGCTAATCTTTATTCTCGATTTGTATTCATTTTTGCTACTATCTTTTTATTCCAATTGTCAATAAATAGTGCAACTGCTGCAACTATTAAAGGGCATGTAATTGACAGTGATACGCATGAATTTATTCCGGGTGTAATTGTAAATATTGATAGAACAAATTATAAAGAAATTTCTAATACCAAAGGAGAGTATGTTTTTGATAATCTGCCTTTGGGGACTTACACATTTGATGTAAAGATTCTTGGGTATAAATACACAGTCAAGGAAAAGATAAATCTGAATAAGGAGGAAGTTGTATTTAACTACGATATTTATCTAAGACCTGATTCCAGACAATTAAACAGTGTAGAAGTAACAGCAGGGGCAATAAACAAAGCATCTGAAATAGGTGCAAGATTTACAGAACGGGAAAGTCCGAATCTAATGAATGTTGTCAGTGCTAAAGCCATTGAATCGTCACCGGATATAGATGTTGCAAGTGTTGTTATGCGTATGTCGGGAGTTACGCTTGATAAGAGTTCCTCAGGAAATGGACAATATGCTTTACTCCGTGGAATGGATAAGCGTTACAGCTATACACTGGTGAATGGTATAAAAATTCCGAGTACCAACGATAATCACCGGTATACTTCATTGGATATATTTCCTTCCTATCTTCAGGATAGAATAGAAGTGTCAAAGGTCTTAACTCCTGATATGGAGGGTGACGCCATTTCAGGGGCAGTAAATCTGATTATGAAAAATGCACCCGACCATTTTGTTTTTAGCGCAGATATAGCAACCGGATACAACGCTATATGGAGCAATACGAGTTTTCAGACATTTGATAATTCTGTCATCAACCAGCAATCGCCTTATGAAATAAATGGAGCAAAATACAATGCACAGCCTTCTGATTTTACGAAGAATAATTTAGACCTTAAAACAGTAAACTTACCAATCAATACGGTTGGGAATTTTAGTATTGGAAGCAGATTCTTCCATAAACGGTTAGGTTGGTTGTTTGCAGCCAGCTTTAACAATAGTTTCACGGGTAATCATTCCAGAGTATTTGGAGCAACACCCTCGTCAGATACAACCAATGTAGAGACACTTACTTCTATGCAAAATAGGATAGATTATACGCATCAGCTAAAGTATGGATTTCATAATAAACTGGATGTTGCAATTTTGCCCGGACACACTCTACAGTTATATGTAGCTTATATCAATTCCCAAACAATACAAGTGAGAGATGCTGAAAGTACCGAATTGGGAAATAACAGTTATGACCCTGAACATGGAGGGAAAAATATGACTCATTCCGATAGAAATTTTTGGAATACACAATCACTGCTCAATGCGACCCTTCAAGGGAATCATGCTTTCTTTTTAAACCATTTCACAGTACAATGGAGTGGCGTTTATTCAAAAGCAAACAGCCAAACTCCGGATTTATCAACAATTTCGTATGGAAGCACGTATGTGAACTATATTCTGCAACCTCAATATATTGACTATGGTGGTAGTGGTCGGGAATGGATGCACAATTCAGATATTGATAAGTCTGGCTACTTAAATCTGAAATATAAAACCGATATTCTAAAAAGCCATTTGGAACTTTCGGCAGGAGTCATGTCCAGGGATAAAACCCGTTCCAATTTTGATAATAAATACACATTAATTTCCAGGGGGCCTGTTGATGCACATTCGGCCAAGGGGGTCGATTGGCAGGTTTACTCTGATATAAATTGGACAGTAAATAATCCAACCGGAGCTGTAAATGCATCGGGGACTTATAATGCTTACGAAAAAGTAAAAGCAGGATATGCAATGCTATTGTACAAAATATGGAAGATAAGAATTATTGGAGGTGCCCGCTATGAAGAATGCCAACAAGGATATGACCAGATATTTCACAATGCTTTCTTAGATAAATTTAAACCGGGTAACCCACAGAAACGAGATTTTTTGAATAAAAACTTGCTTCCAAGTGCAAACATAGAATATGATATTAGTAATAATAGTAACCTGAAAGCCTCGTATTATAAAGCAATAAATAAACCCGGATTTAAAGAGGTTGTGCCTTATGCAATTGCCACCGAAGATTATCAAATTGTGGGTAATCCCGACCTGAAATATGGAGTAGCGGATAACATGGATTTGAGATACGAATATTTCCCTAATCAACAGGATCAAGTTCTTGCAGGTTTTTTTTATAAAAAAATTGACAATGCCATAGAAGAAGGATTTGTGAACGATGGTCATGGAAACAATAATCTCACTTTTCTGAATTCAAATGCTAAGAATTATGGCTTCGAAGCAGATTTTATCAAATTCTTTGGTGAATTAGGCGTAAAAGCTAATTATACGTGGACACACTCAAATACAAGTTCGGCGAAAAAAATGATTGTGAACGGGGTGCTTAAAAAAAACAGAGACTCCACTGCCATAGTTATTCAATATAGGCCTTTATACGGTCAAGCCGAGCATGTTGCAAACTTATCGTTGCTTTACAAGGGTGATAAAAATGGATTAAACGGACAATTGTCATTCTCCTACACTGGTGATAGAATTTACCGTGTTGGTGCAGATATTAATGGTGACCAGTGGCAGAAACCAATACTTCAAATGGATATTTCAGCAGAGAAAAAATTCAAATCAGGTTTGGGCGTTTTTATCAAAGCTCGAAATCTGTTGAACACGCATACCTCTGTATATCTCAAACAGGTGAATCCATTGAACAGTCAATTTCCTGAACATAGTGCTTCAGACAAGATAACTTCTCTGCGTGATGATTATACTGACAGATCATACTTAATAGGCATACGATATAAATTTAATTGAATACTCACACAAATTTTCAATATAAAAACAATTTAAAATTTTACCACAATGAAAACTTTTACAAAATCAATGATTTTATTTTTTGCTTGTAGTTTTATGCTTTCAGTATTTTCTGCATCTGCTGCAGATGTCATAATTGGAACTCCCGGTGGAGCAGGAGGAGTTGAAGTAAGCGGCACATGGGCTGCCGGTTCAACTGTTACAGTTTACGATCACATGATTATTCCTGTTGGTAAATCACTTACTATTCAGGAAGGTGTAAATGTTCAGATTGCCGATACAACATTAAAAGTTGAATTGATTGTTTTAGGAAACCTGTATTGTAAAGGAACGACAGCGAGTCCAATTAATATTGGAGTAAAACCGAGTTTGGTTCCTGCAACGGTTTCAACAACTAAACCATTTCCAGCTTTATGGGGAAGTATCATATGTGATACCACTTGTACAGAGTTTTTAATGCTTCACACCAATATAAAATATTATGGTGCGGCAACGACGAATAACTCTCCATCAGTATTGTTGCAACTTTATAAAAATGCAGCAGGTCAAACAGAACCCTATATCAATTTCAGAAATCATAATAATGGTAAATTAGTGATTGAATACTGCACATTCAGTAATGGTAAAGATGATGGAATATACATCGAAGGCGGCAATGTAATTTATGCATATAATACACTCTACCAAAATGGCGAAAGTGGAGGTGATGCTACCAATTTGAAAGCCGGAACAATTGCCGACTTATGTTATAACTTCTATTATAGCCCCAATACAAATGCATTTAAATTGTCGAACAGCGGAAGTCGCTCACCACAATGTAATGCAGTGGTTTATAATAATACAATAGTAAATGCCGGTTGGAGAAGACCAACTGTAAAAGGAGGAAGTATTTGGTATGAAGCAGGTGTTGTAGCAAAGAGTTATAATAACCTGATGGTAAATGATCGTTTCGGTATTAAGACAGATGCAGCACACGATCCTGCTTCTACCGCTGATTATAATTTTTACTATGGATATGGAAAGAATACAGTAACGAATTTCACAACTGCAAAAGGATTATTTGCACACGGATCACATGATGTTTACAGTACAACTGTAGGTGCTAACGATCCATTGTTGGTAAACTATCCACTGTCAACGGATACACTAAATTCTAAACTGGACCCAACCTGGGATTTCCGCTTAAAAGCAGGTTCACCTGCAGTTGGTGCAGGTACAACCAATATTACCCGTAATTTTGGTACAGCTGGTTCGGGAATTACAATCCAGGGTGTTGAATACCTGTCACCAGCTCCTTCAACTACTATTGGAGCATTTGCAGCTATTTCAACAGGACTTTCATCGTTGGCTGAAGACAAATTTGAAATTTATCCAAATCCTGCAATTGATAATTTGAATATTAAATTAAATGCGTCATCAAAAGCAACTTCCGTCGAAGTGTACTCATTACTCGGAGCTAAATTACTTACTGAGACTATTGGTGTTGGTTCAGAATTCATAAATATTCCTGTTGCAAATTTTACAAGCGGTATTTATTACGTATCAGTGAAGAACGGAAATACTTATAGTGTCCAGAAATTCATTAAGAGATAATTAGTACTTATAATGAAAAAAGCAACAGTATTTGCTATCGCCATTTTATCAGTATGTTTTGTTTCTATAAAAGCAGCTTCTGCGGGAAGTTACAAGATTGTAAACAAAATAGCTGTGGAAGGTGATGAAAAGTGGGATTATCTTTTCTCTGATGATCAGGCAAGCCGTTTGTATGTATCGCACGGAAGCCAGGTTCAGGTAATCGATGAACTTAAAAGGGAAGTTGTAGGTAAAATTACGGGACTTAAAGGAGTACATGGCATTGCCATTGCTCCGGCTTTCAATAAAGGTTTTATAAGTTGTGGTAAGGATTCTTCGGTAACGATATTTGATACAAATACTTTTGAAGTAATCAAAAAGGTGGTGGTTACCGGAGTAGGTCCTGATGCCATTCTTTTTGATGCATTCAGTGAAAAAGTTTTTGTATTCAATGGTCATTCAAATAATGCAACCGTATTTGATGCTGCGTCGAATGAAATAGTTGCAACTATTGCTTTCAGTGGAAATCCTGAATTTGCACAAACTGATGGTAACGGAAAGATATTTGTAAATCTGGAAAGTGCCAGCAGTATTGCCGTTATTAATGCAACTACTTATGCTGTTGAAAATGTATGGCCGATTGCTCCCGGAACCGAACCGACAGGTTTGGCTCTTGATAAAGAGAACAAACGATTATTCAGCGTTTGTGCCAATAAATTAATGATAGTACTAGATGCTGAATCTGGAAAAGTGATTACTAATCTTCCAACGGGAGCAAAAACGGATGGTGTAGCTTTTGACCCATCGCTCAAATATGTTTACAGTTCTAACGGAGAAGGTACAATGACAGTGGTTAAAGAAGAGGGAAATGATAAATACAGTGTTGTGGAAAACGTAACCACACAGAAAGGTGCAAAAACCATTGCCGTGAACAAACTTACTCATCATCTCTACTTGCCAACAGCAAGTTTTGAACAAGCTGAGGTGGGTCAAAAAGCTAAGATTGTACAGGGATCTTTTGTAATTCTGGAAATGGACAATCAGGAATAGTAACAGGGATTTTAGATAAATACCGACAATAACGCCTCTAGTCGACAATGGAAAACGTTGACCACAGGTGTTATTTATATTACTTATAAAAAAACTCAACTAAAATGAAAATGACAAAATCAGTAATCGTATTATTCGTTGCAGTTTTCGCATTGATGTCTTTTACTACATCAAAGGAAACTAAGACAGAAAACCCAACATCAACCAGTACTCTCAACAAATATAAAAAAGCATTGAATTTCTTCGTGATAAGCGACTGGGGGTGGAGTGGCTGTAAAGACCAACAAATAGTTGCAGATGGAATGACTAAGCAGGCTGAAATCATTGATCCGCAATTTATTGTTTCCTGCGGTGATAATTTCCAGGTTGCGGGAGTTGCATCAACACAAGATCCACTTTGGAAAAATAATTTTGAAGATGTGTATAAAAATATTGCCTTGCAAATTGACTGGTATCCTGTATTAGGAAACCACGATTATAAAGGTAACACACAAGCCGAAATAGATTATTCCAACATAAGCCGTCGCTGGAGGTTGACTGATCATTATTATAGCTTTATACGGAAAATAAATGATTCAATCTCTGCCCGTTTGATTTTTTTGGATACCACTCCATTAATTGATGAGTACCATTCAAAGCCAGGCTATCCCGATGCAGCCAAGCAAGATACTGCATTGCAAATCCAATGGTTGAAAAAGGAATTATCGGGTTCAAAGGAACAATGGAAAATTGTTTTTGGACATCATCCTGTTTATTCGGCCAGCGACAAGCATGGAAATACTCCTGAGATGATTCGGAAAGTAAAGCCATTACTCGAAAAATACAATGCTCAGTTTTATTTCTGTGGACATGACCACGATTTTCAACATTTGCGTGAAAAGGGAAAGAAAGTTGATTATATTGTTACAGGTACCGGTGGCGAACCACGTCCAAGCGCAATGAACGATATGTCACTTTACAGTTATTCTACTCCCGGATTTTCTGAAGTCACTTTTCATGCCGATAGTATCCGTGTAGTATTTATGGGTGCCAACGGGGTTGCACAACATGTGATTGAACGATCTTATAAATAATTATTTCAGAAAATTATTTTCTGCCAGATATATTTATTAATCCTTTTTATTAAAGAAAGCTGTTCGTTTGTGACAGCTTTCTTTTGTATATAAGTGATTTCGATTTGAGCACTTCTTAAACCTAAATAGAATTCAATATTGGGAATCCTAATCCCTTTTATGAATTAGGATGAGCGTGAATTTAAAAGTTCAGGTGATTAAATAAAAGTGTAGAATTCAGCACATTATTTATAGATTTATTTGTATGTTTGCATACTGATATGGTTTATTAAGTACTTGTTTATAAATGTAATGCGAATGTAACACAAATGAAATACAAACGTAACATCATTAACTTTATTTTATCGAAAATGAAAAAGAAGAACAAAAAAAACAGCATTGAAGTAGCAATTGAAGTAGTTAATACTTTAAAAGAAACTGTAGATAATTCACAGGAGAAAGGAGAAGGAATATCAGTTATCAAGACTCTTGAAACATCTCTTCGTAAAATTGAAAAGTTGAAAAAAGAGGTAGTTGCTCTTAAAGAAAAATTAAGAAACAAGAAGATTGATCTTAATCAAGAACAAGAAACCATGTGGGAACTAGTTCGTACTGAAAAGAAACTGCTGAAGAATAAACCACTGAAAGCTGAAAAAACTGAGAAGCCTGAAAAAAAAGAAAAAACAGGAAAGAAAGAAAAAAAACAAAAACCTGAAGAAAAAACCGAAGATACAAAATGATAGTATTTGGTATTTACAATATCAAAGGTGGCGTAGGAAAAACTGCGGCATCAGTCAATCTATCTTATTTATCAAGCCTTGACGGTAATAGAACCCTTTTGTGGGATCTTGATCCACAGGGTTCATCTACTTTCTACTATGATAAAGTTCAGGGAAATGATGCCAGTCTGAAAAAAATTATCACAGGTAAAGTTGAACTACGGGATATTATTCTGGATACTGATTACCCTAAACTTCATATTATTCCTTCCGATTTCTCGTACCGCCACATGGATACGATCCTTGATCAGGTGAAGAAATCAAAAAAGAGAATACGGGAAGCATTGAAAGAACTGAAGAATGACTATGATTTTGTTTTTCTGGATTGCCCCCCGGGAATTTCAATTTTAGCAGAGAATATTTTTCATGCATGCGACTATATTCTTGTTCCTACCGTTCCAACACCGCTTTGTCAACGCACATACGAGCAAATTATATCTTTTTTTGAAGAAGATGATCTGGATATATCTTCGGTAATACCTTTTTTCTCGATGGTTGAGGTTAGGAAATCAATTCACCAGAATATGATGAAAGAACTTTCGCGGGAAATGCCTAACCTTTGCCATTCATTTATCCCTTTTCTGGCCGATATTGAAAGGATGGGTCTATATAGAAAACCTTTGGCTGATTTCAGCCCAAATTCAAAAGCTTCTGCATCATTCAAAGCACTTTGGAAAGAAATAGAAAAAAAATCCGCCAAGTATAAATAAACTTACTTTGCAAACTATCTAATTGTCAATATAAGGTCTGGTTTTTCATATTTATCTATGGAAAACCATACCTTTTTTGTTTTGATATCGGCAATACTAAACAAGGCTTAAATTTACGATTAAACAAGATGTCAGTTAGATTTCTCCCCTCTCATTCTGTTCTAATTCTTCGTCCATTTCAGTTTCATTTAAATGCTTAATAAATTCTTTTTCATCTTTTTGATTGCGAATAATCAAATAAATAACAAGAGCAACTGCACAAATTGCAAGTACAGCAATAATAATCCATTTAGTTTCCATTGTATTTGATTTTTAGAATTATTTATATATATCAGGCTTTCCCGGCATTTAAATGCTTTGTTACTAATTATATAACATTTTGCTCATATAGATAGTTCAGGTTTAGATTATGGAAACAAAATGACATTTAGAAAACATAAAAAGCTGTAAATTTTGCAGCTTTTTATGTTTTAACTTTTTGAATGAGTATATTTATTCTGAGTCAATTTTATGTAGGCATATGTATGTCTTTACAATATGTATTCAGCAAACGATATAAATGTAAATTCGCAATAGTAACGGTTGATTAATTAAAATGCAACTATCCATTACTACAGATAGTTGCATTTAGTTTTGGTTTTAAACTATTTAGAGAATCAGTGTACTTATCATAGTACTCCATGGGCTTGCCAACTCAGGGTGTTTGGTGTTGTACCAGCGGAAGTAAATATAGAGGTACTTAGCCGAAGTGCCTGCTCCCAAAGAAAGTGTAAAAGCTGCCTTTGTTGATAGTTCTTTTGATAATCCCGGAGCTTCGGCTGAAGTCGGCGGAGTATCGCCTACCCAAAATACATATTGAATACTATCGGCACCATCCAAAATAGAAGCCCTGCTTGTGCTGCTGTGGCATTTAATGGCCATTGAACCTCCACCCAGCGGTTGTACAGCCACTATAGGTGTTTCGCTAATGGGTGTAGAAGAGAATGAGCGGTTACTCTTCTGCAATACCCCTTTTTTGATGCGAAATGTTTCCATATCCACAATTGTAACATTGGGCGATGCCGCAATTCGATCGAGGATATGACAGCTTTGGTCGAGTGCAATACATTGGTCGATAGTGTCGTGCAACTGATCGGTTACTGCCGTTGTGCGTCCATTTTTCTTGTCGCTGTACTTTGTATACAACGGACTCCAAATAGCGAGTAACTCTGTCCATTGATTACTTTCGGCTACCAATATTCCCAACCGCTCGGCATTGGTGGGAGTACCTGCTATTAAAAAGGCACTTGTGTTGATAATGTAGGGATTGAACTCATCAATACCCCTTGGAATTCTTGATCCGTCTGACATACATGTTGAATTTAAAATTAATATTCTGTTTTGAAAGTCGGGTCAAAGATAATGGTTGGTTTTAAGTGAAAAGAATGACTGGGATAAGATACGAATATATGTGATAAGTGACGAAATGCGCTTGCAATGCTGTGACGAAATACGAAAAGTATGGGATAAAATGCGGGAAAATGGGGAGAAACAAAAATATAAGTAAACAGAATTCAGTATTGATATCTTTCTCAATTTCTATTTCTTAAGACTCCAAACCCCCAAAGGGGGCTTAAGAGTGCTTTTTAGAAACGACTTGAGGCTATATATTAGACACTATGTCTTAATGCCTCCGCCAGCTGGCGGATTGGGGGTCCTGGCCAAATCATACATTTCATATTCTTAATTACCTATGCCTTTTCAGAAAGTATCTTTTTTACCCGGGGTACAAAATTGCGTGAAACAGGAACTTTTTCGGTACATTCTTCAAGTTGCAATACTATTTTATCGGAATTACCTTTCCAGCCCGATACTTTTTGTATGTTTACCAAAAAAGACTTATGGCAACGCACAAAGTGTGGTGACGAATTAAGCAGAGATTCTACGTGTTTGATTGTAGTTCGGCACAGTTGTTTCTGCTTGCTGCCATCGTATACCGAATGAATTTCCACATAGTTTTGATTGGCTTCTATATACAGTATATCAGAAATGGCAAAAAACTTTCCGTTTATTTGTACATGGGTTGCTTTGTCAATGTCGCATTCGTTGTTGGTAAATTTGTTGTTGGTTTCTGCAACGTGCGATTTACTGTTGTGTGCATGTTGCAACATGACAAACAATCCTAGCGTTACAGCAGGTGGAGTGCCAAATATGATTGTATAATACTGCATGCAAAAAAATGAATACCACGAAGCATTGAAAATTGAAATAGCAGCAACTGCATGTATCCAGTTTAATGCCGCTGTGAATATAAGCAACATAAGAATCGTACTTATTTCTTTTCCAAGTGTCCAGTTGTAAGGGCTGAAATGATTCGGGAAAATGCGTGGAGAGGTGACAAAGAATATGACTTTTGTGAGTGCATAGGTACACCCAAATCCACAAAGTATCAATCCCTTGTAAGGATGTATCCACCCATGCAATCCGAAGGGCTGTTCCAGATTAATTAGCAAGGCAATGATGATTGAAATAATGCATACGTACAACCACCTGTCTTTTTGTGCCAGGAGCAAGGGGTAGGGGCGGGATAGAAAAGAGTTGATTTTTTCACTTACATAGTTCCGGTTCATGGTCGGGCATAACAAACAGATAAATACGTTCAATAGGGATATAAATTATATCAATAATTAGATAATCAATGTCTTACGGTTCGTTCAGTTTGGCTGTAGATTCATACAGGTTGAAAATTAGTGCGTACTATTTCAACTCCGGTGCATACTATTTCTTCTCCGGTACGTAGTATTTGTCTTACAGTGCGTACTATTTTGTCTCCGGTGTGTACCGAAAGTGTTTCAGTGCGTACTATTTCTCTTCCGGTGTACACTATTTTGTTTCCGGTACGTACTATTTTACTCCCGGTATGCACTGCAACCGAAATAGTACGCACTAAAATGTGTCGGGTATTGACTGTTGGCGAATTAGTATGCAAAATGATTTTTCCGGTATAACCCGAAAGTCACAAAGTACAAACTGTATAGCTAACTTTATAAACAAGTATTGTTTTAAGTTAACGGCTCAAATATAGTATTTATTTTGTGAGTACTGAAAATAACACCCCGGATATTTAACGTAATTTAAATGTTTGATAGGGTAGTATTACCCGGCGGGTAAGGTTAGACAGAGCTTTCTGCTTGTAGTGGTTAGTTGGCTTTTGTTCGATTATAAATATATAGGCAGCATTTGTCGCCAGTATTTTGCTTTATGGGCTTCACCTTCCCATTCGTAGAAATAATGGTTGATAGCTTTATTGCAGAGGGTTTGACTAAAGTCGCGGTTGTTTTGCAAGAAAACATCTTCTTTGCCGCAAACAATGGTTATTTGCAGTTTGCGGATATAATTCAGATGCTCCCCTTCAGGCATGTTTGGCATAAAATGGCTTGGCGAATGGTGATACACATAATCGGAATAGTATCCATCCATTAAATCATAGAACATACCTAAGTTCAGTGTCAAATCGTATCGGCCACTGAGTGCCACAACCTTACCAAATAAATGAGGATGACGAAGAGCGATATTCATAGCATGAAATGCACCCATACTACACCCAACTGACATGAGGAATGGATTTGGATTGTTCGTGTGGGCAAAAGGTATTACTTCGTCCAGAATATATTGTTCGTATTCCATGTGACGGTGAATCCGACCTTGTGGGTGTGCCCAAAAGCAATAGAAACTTTCCTGGTCAATACTGTCGAGTGCGTATACCTGAAGCCAGCCCTGATCAATATGATGTTGAAGTGATTCAATGACTTTCCAGTTTTCGTAGTCATAAAATCGGGCTGTACGGGTTGGAAATAGCAGCACTTTTGCTCCGGCATGTCCGTAGACCAACAATTCCATGTTTCGTCTCAGGTTATGACTAAACCACTTGTGATACTCACGTTTCATCTACGCCAACCTCTTTATTTTGCTGGTGGTTTATCTTTTTGTGTTGCAATTGTCGAGAAACTGCAATTTCAATTCTTTTTTCCAAACCTTGTATCCTTTGGCACTCAGATGCAATCCGTCGTATTCGAACAGTGTCTTATCAATAGAGCCTTTGGATTTCATCGCTTCAATAATATCAACATAGGTACACATGGGATATTTCTCTTCAATTTCTTCGCTGATAATCTTGTTTGTATAGCGGATAGATTCATGCAAGTTCAATCTGGCTGGTGATTGTTTTACCGATATGAAGGCAACCGGAATATGTCCACAATATTCTTCAATGAGCGACATTATATAGTTGAAGTTTATAAATACTTCTTCGGGATGACGGCCATCTCCTAAATCGTTGTCGCCTCCATACAACACCAATATGTCGGGTTTCCAAAGTGGAATTACACGTTTGAAAAACCAACAACATGCTGCCAGTGTCGACCCGCCGAATGCCTGATTTACAACTTCAAAATCCGAAAAATCAGTTTCGAGTGTGTTCCACAGCCGAACGGATGAACTGCCGTAAAATACAACACGCATTTTATCTCCTTTAGGAAAGATAATTTTACTCTCTAATTGTGTTATCTCGTCTTCGTACCAATACATGCTAAAAAATTTTCTGCAAAGATGCAAATAATCCGTGCTTATGGAATTAAAATGCTATTAAATTTCAACGAATATCGAATTCCAAAGATTTGAATTAGGCTGGTAATTAAGAAAAGTGGCAACTGATATTAAAATTACATGAAAAAAAGAAAACTTAAAAACTATTCATTGATAATGAGTAAATTTGTCAAATTAAATGAACGTGAATGAAAAAAGAGCAACAGTTCCCCATACAAGTACAAAACAATGTTGAGCATAAGGAGCTAAGGCAAGATGGATACTCTATACACTATTTTACTGCTGGAAATCAAACGAAAGAGCTGGTTATTTTTCTACATCCGGCATTTGCCGACCACGGATGTTTCGATAAACAAATTGACTCCTTCGCAAAAGGATATAGGGTTGCTGTATTAGATATGCTCGGGCATGGATTGTCGAAAATGGGAAAATCAAAAGATAAAATAGATTTCACAATCAATCATATCAAAGCCATTATTCAACTGGAAGGATATAAAAGAGCTCATGTGGTAGGAGTTTCAGTTGGTTCGTTAATTGCTCAATATTTTGCGCTGAAATACCCCGATAAAATATCGTCGCTAACTGTGTTGGGAGGCTATGATATTAATGCTAATAATAAAGAAATAGCAAAGGTACAACGTTCCGAACAAATTAAATGGATTTTTCTGGTCTTGATCTCGATGAAGCTATTTCGCAAACATGTAGCAAAAGTATCAGTTTCTCAACCTGATGAACAAATCAGGTTTTATGAAATGGCAAAGGCATTTAACCGAAACTCATTCTTTGTTATGCAGGGTTTGAAAAATGTATTGAAAGTGCGGGAAAATGTAAAACGGAAGTATCCATTGCTGATACTTTGTGGTGATGAAGATTTGGAACTGGCGCAAAAAACAAGTTTAGAGTGGCACCAATCAGAGCCATCAAGTAATTACGTACTGATTTCTCAGGCGGGACATTGTGCTAATATGGATTGCCCTGTCTTGTTTAACAAAATAGTTTTGGATTTTATTAAACGAGATAGGCTTTGATTTAGATTAAATTGAGATTGGTTTAATCATTACGTAACTTTGTTTTAACCTTGTTGATATATATAAGTTCTATTTTTGCGCCGTCAAAACGAAACATAATTTATATATACAGAAAATGGAAAAACCAATATACAATATCAAAAACTTTTTACTTCCCGATAGTCACAGAAGTATGTCGGCCTATCATGCCAAGGTAATGGAAGATGGCATCATGAAACTGACAATTCACGATTGTAAAAGGTCTATTCAGTTTAAGAATGACCTGAATAACCCGGAAGAAATAAGGGAAGCAATTGAGAAACTTGATAATCTGGCTCAGGGTATTCTTCGACTGAAAGATTTTATTCGGGAAGCCTATGACCAAAAATGCAATGACATGTTTCTGTAACTACCATAACTTAATGATATGCATATAATTAAATCTGAACTAAACCTGTTTGATACACGTTATATTAAAAACAAATACTATGAATAGATTACAACTTGTAAGAGCTGAAATAGATGAACTACTTTTGACTCAACCCAATGTGCAGGCACGCAGAGATGGCTATGTGCATTTATATGGTGTAGCACAGAATTGTGCTCTTTTGGCCATTAAAAGAGGTCTTGATATAGAGCTTTGTACGATCATGGGTTTGTTGCACGACATATACACCTATAAATTTGAATATGTCAAAAATCACGGAGTTTTAGGGGCCGCCGAAGCCGAAAACTTGCTAAAGAAGTTGGACTTGTTTAGCGAAGCTGAAATAGAGCTTGTAAAAAGAGCCGTGCGCAACCATAGCAACAAAAAAACAAAACACGATAAATACAGCGAATTACTGAAGGATGCCGACATTCTTCAAAATACGATTTACCGATCGGAAATTGAAGTAAAACACAAAGACCGACTGAAAAAAGTATTTAGAAATTTTGGTATAAGAATGAAGCTGAAAAAAGTAAAAATTACAAAGATCTTGTAATAACGACTTTTGTTGTATCAACTATTTACATAAAACTAATCTACCACCGCGCTATGAATGCAATTATTGAAAACTACAATTCACTAGTCATGAAATTTCAGAAGATTGAAAAAGAATCAGCCGAAAAAGAAATTCACGACAAAAGGGTTATTCTACGGAAAATTTTCCCGATACTGGATGCTTATAAAATAAATCCGGGTAAAATAAAAAATGGTAAAAAGGCATTTAAATTGTTTGGAAAGCTCCGCGATGTTCAGGTTCAGATTCTCAAACTGGAGAGTATGGAGCAAATTCCTGAAATAACCGAATACTATGTATTTCTGAAAGAAGAAGAGCTAAACATCAAAGATGACCTTCGTAAATTTGCTAAAAAGAAAAGACTTGTTTTTCCTGTAATTAAAAAGAAATCAGGTATTGATAAAGCTAAAATAGTTCGTAAAGCTGAGAAGTTGCTGAATAAGATTATACGGAAAATAGAAGCCTGGAGTATTGACGATGCTGAATACATTCACCAGATACGAATAGAGTTTAAAAAATTTCGATATCAGGTTGAGATTCTTTCAAATATTAGCTTAATAGATGAAGAAAAACTTGAAAAGATACGGATATATCAGGATAAGCTGGGGGAAATTCAGGACTTCGAAGTGCTGATTGAAGGTATTACGAAGTTTTATAAAAAACGAAAACTAAAGGAAGATGTAAGCACCGACTTGTTTGAAGAAAAACAAAACCTGTTGATTGATGAATTTGAACAGCATCACGAAGCCTTTTTAGCAATTTGCAAGGATATACTTAGAAGTAATAATGAAGTTGGTTTGAAAGACCAGGTGATTAGTGACGTGAGCGAAGAACCTGAGGCTGAAATGAAACAAGAGCTTACGTTGAATGAACCAGATGCTTCCATCAAAGATAAAGATAATATCGATTTAATTGTTTCGACCCACAAAGAAGTTAGTATCAACAATGAACACGATAATACCAGCGAAAATGAGGACGCTGTACCAATCATTGTAAAAGTACCTTCAAAGAAAAGAAAAGCCCGCTCAACAGGAGCTGTTGTCATTGTTGATAAGGATTCCGACAATTCTTCCGACAATCAACCTGTTTGAACCCAAGAGAGATTAATTACTACTAAAACTCATCTTAATGCATCCCGAACTCGAACAAGTTTTTCAAATATTAGCTGCCTTACTAGCAGGTGCACTTTTAGGCTTAGAGAGAGAATATCATAGCAAACCGGCCGGATTCAGAACCATGATACTTATCTGTGTAAGCTCCTGCTTATTTAGCATACTCTCGCTTTCGCTACCAAGTGGTGACCGTATAGCTTCTAATATTGTTACAGGTATTGGTTTTATTGGGGCAGGAGTTGTATTTAAAGAAGGAGCTTCGGTGCGGGGTATTACTTCAGCGGCTATTATATGGATGTCGGCTGCTATTGGCATGAGTATTGGTTTACGGCATTATGTGCTGGCGGCCATAGTTGTGGCAATTGTACTGCTTATAATGCTTGCTTTGACGAAGTTTGAAAAGCTATTTGATCAGCTTCATCAAATGAAAATTTACGAAATTCATTTCCTTTCGACAAGTTACTCAATAGAAGAATTAGAGAGGGAAATGAAAGAAATCAATATTGATTTTGTGAGGACCAGAACTACTAAACAAAACAATACAGTGAACGTTGAATATAATATTGAGGTTTCCCGTAAGAAAAACAGGGAATTAATTGATAAATTCTTTATCAGCAACACCCAGATTACGGGGTTTAATGTTTAACCGGTTTTTATAATACGGAAATTATGAAAGAAAATAGTAATATCAACCTGGATGATTTTAGAATCACAAATGGAACCCATTTCTCTTTGACCGATTACCCAACAACGTACAAGAAAAAGGATATTGATAAAGTAGAAGGTGAACTGTTGATTCAAAAAGATATTGAAGAATTATCGGCTTTACAGGATGTTTTGTTTGCCGATAATCGTCATGCAGTATTAATTGTAATACAGGCTATGGATGCTGCCGGTAAAGATGGAACCATCAAACATATTATGTCGGGAGTCAATCCGGCAGGTGTAAATGTGAGTAGTTTTAAGTCGCCTTCATCTACTGAGTTAGACCACGATTATTTTTGGCGGCATTATGCCGCTTTGCCGGGTAAAGGTGAAATCGTTATTTTCAATCGTTCGCACTACGAAAATGTATTGATAACTAAAGTTCATCCGGAGTATATCCTGAACGAGAGGCATAGCAATATCCGGTCAGTAAAAAACATTGACAAATCATTCTGGGAGGACCGATATAAACAAATTTGCAGGTTTGAGAAAAACCTTATTGAGAATGATACTACCATTCTGAAATTCTTTTTGCATGTATCCAAAGATGTTCAAAAGAAACGATTTATGGATAGAATAGACGATCCCAAAAAAAACTGGAAGTTTTCGTCAGCTGATTTGAAGGAAAGAGGATTTTGGGATAAATACCAATCAGCCTACGAAGATGCCATCGCGAACACAAGTACTAAGTCGGCACCCTGGTTTGTTATTCCGGCCGACGAGAAGTGGTATACGCGTTATTTGGTTAGTAATATTATTTGTAATGAATTAAAGAAACTGGACTTATCTTATCCCGAAATTACGGATACAGATAGAGCGGCATTGCAAACGGCCAAAGCTGCGTTGATGAATGAATAAAGAAACCGGGCAAACACAATCTCCTTTCCCTAACCACAAGATAGGAAGCTGTGTTCGTTTTTACAGTTGATTATCGTATTTGATTGAATTTTCTTTTGACTTCTTTGATGTGCCTCCGAACGAATAGGTAAATCCTAGATAGATTGTTTGAGAAGTTCGTTTACGGATTTCGATACGATATAGATCAGGTGTGTCTATAATATATTTATTCTGCATACTATTGAAAATGTCGGAGACAGTCAATATTACAGCTCCTTTCTTCTTAAATACTTCCTGTTTCAGACCGGTATTCATTACAAACGAAGGTAACCTTGTACCCTGTGGTGTTAGCGTCTGGGCACTATAATTGGATGTAACCTGCCACACAAGGCTTTTTGTCAGATTGCAACTTACGTTTCCATTAGCCGACCACGAAACATTCGATTTATTGCTACTATACCCAAGGGTCGAAGCATCTATCGTATTGTAAAATGCATTTGTAGCCAAATTGAAATTTATTATTTTCCCAATGGATGAAGAAAGTATAAGTTCTAATCCGGCAGATTGGCTCTGAGATAGATTCTGAAGTGTCGATAAAAATGTATTATTCCCAAGGTCTGTGATAATGCTTGTTATCAAATTATAGCTGTTGCGATAATAAAGTGTAGATAAAAAGGTAGTTGCCTCTTTTTTGAACTGATAACCCAACTCAAATGAATGAATGTCTTCGGGTTTCAGGTTAGGATTGCCTGAACGGATATTTCTCAAATCCTGATACTCGGGAAAAGGATTTAATTCTTCGTCCTGAGGACGGCGAATACGGTGGCTATAGTTTAACTGTAACTCATGTATTTCCGATAGTTTATAAGATAAATGCAAAGTTGGATATAGTCGGGTATACTGATTTGCAATGGTTGAGTCGAGTGTTATCAAATGAGCATTCGTATAGGTTTGTTCACCACGTATACCTGCCAAAAAACCAAATTTACCTATTTCCTGCTCATAGGTTGCATATACAACATGTGTGTTTTCCGAACGAACAAATCGGTTTGACCGCTGAAGATCATTATTCCACAAATTTGTAGAAACAACAAGGGTGTCCCGTTTCAGATCTAAATCATTGTTGGCATGTTGGTATAAATAACCGGCTTCAAATTTACTTTTGTCTGTGATTGGTAACGAGTATTCTATTGCCAGTTCGGATTCATTGTTCAAATGATGAAAGAACATGTTGTCCTGACTGATAGGCTGAATGGGAATTCTGTAGGTGTTTCGGTAGTAGTTGTCTTCAGTTTCGCGCGAAAAGGAACTCACATAATTTATATTCAATTCGTGCCCTTCTTTATTAAACTTATGGCTATAATTAGCATTTACTTCCAAATCCGATTCCATTTCGGGCAATCTTCTGTCTCGGTTATAATCCAATGTGATGCTATGAAGATTATTCTGTAATGAATACTTCGAACTGTCAAGCTGTGTTTGCAAGCGATAATTCAAATTCACTGCTGCTCCAAACTGATTCTTATCGTTCAGTTTATAGTCAAAACCAGCACTTGCAATATAGGATACCGGACTGGAATGAGCCAATGAATATGTTTTGGAATAGCTTGCCAAATGAAGGCTGTCATACGATGTAGTAGTGAGGTCATTAATTCTGGTGCGGCTGTCCTGCCGTATACCGAAACTACCAAACAGATTCAGTTTGCCCGGGTTATAGTTGACCAATACATTGAAGTTCTTTCTACCTTGATTTCCGATGTTAGCAGTAACTACACCGTTTAAACCAAGACTTTTATTTTTCTTTAAAACAATGTTGATAATGCCTGAAGTGCCATCCGGTTTAAACTTAGCCGACGGGTTGGTGATGATTTCAATCTTTTCGATGGAGCTTGCCGACATTTGTTGCAATACAGCTGCCCGGTTTATATTCAACATGGCTGAAGACTTACCATTAATCAATATAGTTACATTTTCCGATCCACGTAAACTTACATTTCCATCCATATCTACCTGGACAGACGGTATATTCTGCATTAAATCACTAACTGAGCCGGATTTGCTCATCAAGTCCTGTCCAACATTAAATGTTTTCCGGTCGATAGAATTGACATAGGTAGAGCGTTGTCCAACAACCTCTACCTGGCCTAAAGACTTGCTGGTTTCATAAAAATATAATTTACCAAGATCAACTTTAGTTTGAGTAGAACTGATAACAACTTTTATTGAATCAGTTCTATCATATCCGATAAAACTATAACTGAGTTTGTATTCTCCGGCAGGTACACCTTTAAATGCAAACAGACCATTCTTATCGGTTACACTTTGAGCATAAATACTATCTTTTTTATTTCGTACCGTTATGTTGGCAAACTCTATTGGACTTCCTGTTGATTTATCAAGTATACACCCTTTGATATTGGCTGGTTCAAGTGTCTCAGCAAACATTCCGAAAATACTAATACACAAAAATATACCGACTGACAAAATTCTTTTCATTGTGAAATAGTTATGCTGATTTCAAGAGAATTATTAGTTGTTTTTAAACGAAGTGCAAAAGTATTAAAATAAAATCCAATACCGATTAGAACCAACTAATCAAATACGAATAATCGCAACTTTAATAGGATTGTAATCTGTTTATTTTCAAGTTAAACAACTTTTTCATAGGTTCGTAACATTGTCTAAATACGATTGGTACAACTGTGGTTTACTTTTGCTCACTTTAAAATATTAGTTTAGATATTATAACTACTCAACGAATCAAATCAACTGAATATTAGATGAAAAATAATTATATCAAAACGTTTTTTTTAATTGCATTTCCGTTTTTATTGCTTTCGTGCAATCAGACAGAGATTTCTGCTCCAATCAAAGTGTCTGTTCAAGTTCAGGCTTCCGATACATCCCAAATTACTCAATTTGTTTTTGCTGCAGATTTACACTACGGCCTAACCCGTGTTTTCAGAGGTAATGTTGTTGATGCCAATATTGTGAATGAAGCTATGGTAAAACAGATCAATACACTGCCGAAAATGATATTTCCGGCAGATGGAGGAGTTAATGCAGGTTATGAAATTGATTTTATTGATTATGTGGCTATTGGTGGTGATATTACCAACCGTGAACAGTCTGGCGTTCAATCAGCAACTGCTTCCTGGGCACAATTTAATGCTGACTTTCTTACCGGCGTTACTTTGAAGAATAAGAAAAATAAAAGTACCGAGTTCTTGCTTACTCCCGGAAATCACGATGTGTCAAATACAATTGGTTATTATAAAACACTGAGTCCATCTACCGATAATACAGCTGTAGTCAATATCTACAACCTCATGCTGAAACCAACCAACCCAAAGACAGCAACTACTTATAATTACGCTACCGATAAACCCAACTATTCAAAAGATGTAGCTGGTGCGCATCTAATGTTTGTAACTATGTGGCCCGATTCGGCTAATAGAGTTTGGATGGAAAAAGATCTGGCAAATGTAAGTTCGGCTACCCCGGTTCTTATTTTTACGCATGATCCCGCTGCCGGAGAACCAACCCATTTTACAAATCCTTTGGGTAATTATAGTTTGACTTCAGATTATGAGAACGAGATACAAGAACACTTCAAAGGAAGTTTAGACTTGCAACGCGAATTTGCAACTTTTCTGAAAGTACACAGTAATATAAAAGCTTATTTCCACGGACATACTAATTATAATGAGTATTATACTTTTGTTGGACCGGATGGAGACCTCAATTTACATGTTTATCGGGTCGACTCACCCATGAAAGGTGCTGTTTCAGGTTCGGATGAATCAAAGCTTTCATTTCAGGTTGTTTCTATCGATGGGAAATCAAAAAAGATGACAGTTCGCGAATGTTTTTATAATACTGTGGGTGCCACTTCCTCACTGACATGGGGAGCAAGTTCTACAATAACCTTATAATATAGCAATCCTATCAAAATGTACATTGTAGTATTTATATTACGACATTTTATAGAAATCCTTTCAAAGCATGATTCTGTCATGCTTTGTTTATTTTAGGTCTTTTCTATTCACACCGTTGTAACGAAAATTATATCTTTTTGTAAGCGATATCGACTTGCTTTGTAACTCAACCTACACGTGGTCGAAATATCTTGACTCTATTTTTGCACCAAAATTAGATTGATTACAAATTATATTATTCTTTGAAAACCGAACAGATGATTTTAAGTAAAGCTTTATATGATAAAATTAGGTTATTTTGCCTTCTTATACTTTTCACTTCGCAACTTAATGCAACCGTACTAAAAGGACGTATTCTCGATTCCAAAACTCAGGAACCACTTATAGGTGCTACCATTCACAACAAACTTAATGTGAAGATTGATGATGAAGCGAAGCTTGATGGATCGTATGTTTTTAGAAAGTTACTTCCCGGAAAATATGTATTCAGCATTCAGTACGCAGGCTATGTAAAGCAAGAGAAAGAAATTATTGTTCCTGCCGACAAGGATGTAGTGAATGTTGACATTTTGTTGGATTCAAAGGAAGTTTCATTAAATCAAGTGGAGGTTGTAGGTAAATCGGATAAAGAGTCCGTACAGTCTGCCAGAAATACAGAAAGAAATGCTGATAACCTCTTGAATATCATTCCGGCTAAATCCATTCAACTGTCGCCCGATATAACTGTTGCCAATGTTCTTCAACGGATTTCAGGAGTTACTATTCAGAAAACTGCAAATAGTGGTGAAGCCCAATATGCCATTATTCGGGGTATGGATAAGCGATACAATTATACCTTGGTAAATGGAATCAAAATACCAAGCCCGAACGACAAGAACCGTTATGTTCCAATGGACATTTTTCCGGCAGAACTTCTATCGCACGTGGAAGTAGTAAAAGCATTGACTCCCGATATGGAGGGTGACGCCATTGGTGGTGTTATGAATTTGGTGCTTAAAGATGCACCGGATAAGCTAATTATAAATGTGAATGGCTCATTTGGGTATAATCAGTTGTTTCTCGACCGCCCTTTTTATCAATTCAATACAAAAGTGGTTAATTTACAATCGCCCGCCGAAATGTATGGTGCTGCTTATCGTGCAACACCAATTGATTTTCCAAAGGATAATTTGAACTTCAAAGCCATAAAACCTTTCCCAAATGTAAATGGTGGATTTAGCATTGGCGACCGATTTTTTGGAAATAAATTAGGGGTGATTTTGTCAGTGAGTAATCAGAATAGCAATAGTGGTTCAAACGCATTCGTTGCAGTACCCAGGGCACAACCCAATCCTGGAACTTTACCCGGATTTGAATCCATGGAGTTACGTACCTACTCTACTCAGCAAAACCGACTAGGGTTACACAATAAAATAGATTATAAGATAAACAAATACAATAAAATAAGTTTATACAATGCTTATTTTGAGTTGAATAAATATATTTCAAGGCATTTGATTGAAACGTCTTTAAGTACGGGCGTTGGAAATGTGGTAATGAAAGATCGCTCTCAAACACAGCTGGAACGGATTTACAACTCTACACTTCAGGGAAACCATACCCTCACTCAGGACTTATCGTTCGATTGGTCGGCGGTGTTTTCTAAAGCCTGGGCTAATTATCCGGATGAAGTTGAATTACAGGCAAACAGCACCAATGTCGATAGTCCAATTCTTCAGGGGATTACACATAAATGGCGACACAATACTGATCAGGATTTAGCAGGCTATTTAAACGTTGTGTGGGTTCCTGAGTTTTTGCCTAAAAACACAGAGATTAAAGTCGGTGGATTGTACCGACATAAATCCAGGGATAACTATTACAATGAGTATTCGCTCGACCCTATTCCCGATGCTAACTCATCCACACAAACATTTACAACCATAGACAATGCTAAGTTTAAGTTTAGTGGTTATAACGCTGACTTAGGAAGTCCGGTAAACCAGAATGATTATCAGGTAACAGAAGATGTAATGGCTTATTATGGTCAGGCAAAGTTTAAACTTTTTACTAAATTAAATATACTGGCAGGAGCTCGTGTTGAGCAAACTAACCTATCTTATATTACACCTATGCCGGTATCATTTGTTGGACGGAACGGGCAGCAAATTTACATGGATATTTTGCCAAGTGTTCATTTAAAATACGAATTAGCAAGTAATCAAAATCTTCGATTAAGCTATTTCTCTTCTATTTCCCGACCAGGATATTTCGAAGTGATTCCATACAGCATTAAAGGAGAAACATTTGATGAAAAAGGAAATCCGTACCTGAAACGCTCAAAAGCTCAGAATATTGATTTTCGTTATGAATTGTTTCCACGAGCTTCGGAACAAATATTGGCGGGGTTCTTTTATAAAAATATAAATAATCCTATTGAGTATAGTTTGGTTCGCGAGAATGGTCCTTCGGCCTTGCAACTGAAACCACAAAACTTTGGCACAGCAACAAATTTAGGTTTAGAATTGGTTGCAATTAAGTATTTCGGCAATTTTGGTATTTCGGCAAATTACACCTATACAAAATCAAGTATCACAACATACAAGAAAACATATCATCGACTTGACCCAACTAACGCAGCTTCCGATTTGATTACCGACAGTGTAAAAGTAACAAGACCGATGCAGGGACAGGCTGATCATATAGCTAACCTGTCACTATTATATAAAAATCAAAAAGCAGGTTTTGATGCGCAGCTTTCAATGGTTTATACCGGGAAATATATTTCTCAGGTGTCTGGTTGGGAGGGATTGGATTACTGGAGCATGCCAAATACAACACTTGATTTATCATTTGAGAAAAGGATTAGTAAAAAAATAAACCTGAGCATTTTCGGTAAGGCACGTAATCTCCTGAATTCAGCAGCTATTACACGCATTTTAAAAGCAAATGATTTTTACCTGCCCGGAAAGCTTCAACTTCCGGAACAAGATAGTCCGAACAGCATAGTTGTTCAAAAAGAAAAATACGGACAAAGTTATCTGCTTGGATTCAGATATTCATTCAAATAAAAACAAATTATTATAACTACAAAAAAAGCAAAAATGAAAACAAAAATCTTTTCTTTTGGTGCATTGGCACTAATTGCTGTGAGTCTGTTTACAGCATGTACAACCGATCAAACAATAATATCAACTCCTCCGGTAGTTGTTGGTGCAGTTATTAGCGATACCTTAACCGGTGGAACAGTAAAAGGTACTATGTTGAGTGGTAAAACCTATACTATTAAAAGAGACTTAACAGTAAATGCCGGCGATACATTACTTCTTCAACCGGGTGTAACCCTTAAAATTGGAAGAGGAAAAACAATTTTAGTGAAAGGTGTATTCATTTCATTGGGAACAAAAGCGTTACCAAACTATATTGGACCTGATAAAACATTTGCTAAAACGGATGCTGTAGGATACGCTGCTGCTTCTGACTCTGCTTATGTGGGTTACTGGACAGGTATTAACTGCGAACCTTCATGTACTTTACTGGATTTGAAATGGACACACGTTGAATATATGGGCGCTAAATTTGGAGCAACACTTTTCCCAACAGGAAATAAAGCGGGTGATGGTTCATTTGGTATCAAGTTTCAAAATCCTACAGGTGACTTTATTATGGAAGATAGCTGGGTTTATGGAAGTATTGACGATGCAGTACGTATCTCAACAGGTCGCATCCATTTGATGCGTAACACATTTGAAAAATGTGGAGCTACCGGTGGTGACTGTTTGAATGCAAAAAGTGGTACTGTAGGTGATATGGCTTATAACCTTTTTGTTGGTACAGCAACGAATGGAACAAAAGCATCTAACAAAGGTGGTGTAGGTCCACAAACAAACGTAAACATGTATAACAACACCTATATTTCTGGTGGATATCGTCAAAAAGATCCAACAGGTCGCGGTGGTTCTATTAACTACGAAGAAGGTGCAAAAGGAAAAGCATTCAATAACCTGATGATTAACTGTCGTACAGGTGTGAGAATTCACAACAACCCTGCTGCTGATGTTGTAAATATGTCTTATGGCTATAATTATACCTATGGTGATTCACTTCGTGTAATGAATATGGTTTACCCAACTGGCGCAACTACTGCCGTGACTATTCCTCAGTCAACTGATATACCTGCTTATACAACTCTGTTGACAAACAAATCATATTCTAAAGATACTTTATATACAATTGTTGGTGGAATTTGTCCAAACATTTTGAAAGCCTATGATGCTACAGCTTATGTGAAAGTTGGTAATCCTTTGTTCACAGGTTTTGCACTGCCTTTTACCGGAAAACTAGCTAATGTTTCTGCTGTTGGATCGTTTAATTTCAGATTGCAGTCAAGTTCACCTGCACTTGGAAAAGGTACTGCCGACGCAACCAAAATTGCTCCTTTGAATGCAATACAGGTTACAAATGCTAACTTTAAACCAACTGAAGTAACTTTACCCGGAGCTGATATGGGTTGTTATCAAAGCAACGGTACAGGAAATCAACATTAATATTATTAAAACTCCCACAAAATAATTGTGGGAGTTTTATATTTTAGATCAAATTATTATAATAATTACAATAATGAAAATTATCTATCCGATCAAATTTAAAGTTTCTGTACTGACTTTATTATTAGTTGTTCTCTTTTCTTTATCTGGTTCTGCTCAGTCAAAAAAAACAGTACAATTTGTTTATACTTCTGATTTGCATTATGGCATTACCCGTACTTTTCGTGGAAGTGATAAAGTTCCTGCTAATATGGTTAATCAAGCCATGGTAAAACAAATTAATACATTGTCATCATTGAAATTTCCAAAGGATGGGGGCGTTAATGCATCAAAAAAAGTAGGAAGTTTTGACTATATGATTATTACTGGGGATATTACCAATCGTCAGCAAGTTGGTATTCAATCTGCATCCGATTCATGGACGCAATTCAGTGCTGATTATCTGACTGAAGGCATTACACTAACAACCAGAAAAAAAGAAAAAGTTCCTTTTCTTCTTACGTGTGGCAATCACGATGTGTCTAATGCGATTGGTTATCCGAAAAAGATGATTCCACTTACTGATGCTACTTCGATGGTGAATATTTATAATTACATGATGTCTCCTGAAACACCAAGAACAAACGAAACATACAACTATGCTACTGATAAAATTAATTTCTCTAAAGATATAGTGGGAGTACACATCATGTTTGTAACTATGTGGCCTGATTCTGCTAACCGTGTTTGGATGGAAAGGGACCTGGAGAACGTAAGTGTAACAACACCGGTAATTATTTTTACACACGATCAACCAGAATGCGAAGCCAAACATTTCACGAATCCCAATGGTGATCATAGTATTAACCTGACTGATAACTTTGAAAACCTGGTTGAAGAACGACTAAAAGATGGGACAACTACCAAATCGCCAACAGTTATTGAAGAACAGGGATTTGTACGATTTCTGCAAGCACACAAAAATATAAAAGCTTATTTTCATGGTAATGATAATAAGAATGAGTTTTATACTTTCGAAGGTCCGGACAAAAACATTAAATTGAAGATATTCAGAGTGGATTCACCTATGAAAGGGGAAATATCCGGTATTGACTCTAAAGATGGAAGGGGTGACGAATCGAAACTATCATTTCAGGTAATTGCTTTGAATGGAAAAACTCAAACTCTTACTGTACGTGAATGCTTGTGGAATACAACGGGTGCAAATTCTCCTCTTGTTTGGGGTGAAACATCAACTATATCATTGAAATAATTTTGGAAAGCAGGTGTTTTGAATTGTCATAATAGCTTATTGGAAATGAGGCTGAAGTGATATGAGTTTGAAATATGAATATGCTTATTTTGTTTTTTATTAGAATAAACATTTATTAGTTATTTAATTTAATATTAAAAGGTTATGAAAAAGATTTTACTTTCACTATCATTGATTATGATTTTTTCAACAATACAGGTTTCTGCCTTATCGTTGATACACTATTGGAATTTTAATGGAACTAATGTACCGTATCTTACTGAGGGTACAAGCAAAGATGTTGTATTAAATCCTCTTACGCCAATTTCAACAGATTTATCTGTTACTTCATCTCCGGCAACATTGATTTATCAGGCAATTCCAGGTACAACAACAGCTATGTCATATTGGGATATAACAACAGGTTCTACTGGAAATGCACGTAACGGTGAAGTCGCAGGTAATTGTCTACGCCCCAGAGATGCATGGGCAAGTATGCAACTTGTATTGAACATCCCTTCAACCGGCTTCTCGAATGTTAAGATTATGTATGATTCACAACGTTCTGGTTCCGGACCATCTATTAATACCTATTCTTACAGTATTGATGGTGGGTTAAACTGGATTGCAACTGGACTCTCAACAACAACCAACCCGGTTGCTATACCTTCTACTGGATTTGTAATTCAAACGGTAACAATTACAGATATCAATGCTAACAATAATCCAAACTTACAGTTTAAAATTTTGTTTTCTGACCCAACAAATAAGGCTGGGAATAATCGGATTGATAATATCACAGTTGAAGGAGATATTTTAGCACGAGTTAATTCAACTTTTACTGATAACGTTACAATGTATCCAAATCCATGCAATTCAGGAATAGTGACTTTTGATAAAACGGTGAGTGTTGAGGTTTATAATATGGTTGGACGATTAATGAAGTCATCTTCAAACACGAGTTCATTAATTACTAATGATTTAGCTAAAGGAGTTTATATCATTCGACTTGACGGACAAGCTAGTCAGAAACTGGTTGTTGAATAATATAATAAATTTGATTATAACAAAAAAAAGGATAGTTTGCGCTATCCTTTTTTAATAGATACATTTAAAATAGCTATATGAAAAAGTATTTTTTACTTATTTTCTTTATTATTTCCGTCCTAACGATATTTGCTCAGAATGCTGTTATTGAATCTTCGAATTCACCTACACCTGGTCAGTTGGATGTGACAGTCACAACAAGTACTGCCAATGGAAGTTATGCTCCTAAAAATATAGTCGCAATATGGATTCAGGATAGTTCCGGTAAATTTGTAAAATCTATGTTGGTGCTGGCAAGTTCACGGAAAGCTGATCTTACCAACTGGGTAACTGCCACACCTGTGGGTAATTCTATTGATGCTACTACAGGTGCCACACAATCTTCCCACGGAACAAGGGTAGGTAAATGGAAAGGTACTAATGTAGCAGGTGCAGTTATGCCAGATGGAACTTACATGGTTAAAATGGAAATGACAGAAGGGAATAGTGGAAGCCGCGTAGGTACTTTTACTTTTGAAAAAGGCCCAAACACTATAACATTAACTCCTGCAAATATACCCTCTTTTTCAAATATCAATATTGCATGGACTCCAACTTCTACTGCAATTAATGCAGTTCATATGGATAACTTATATACTATTTATCCGAACCCAACTGTTTCATCTGTTTTTGTCTCCGGCCCTGAAATTAGTGAAGTTCGGTTTTATACTCTTTCAGGTAAATATGTCTATAATACCAAACAGCAGAAAATTGATATTTCAAAATTGATGAGTGGTATTTACACAGTAGAAATTATAACTTATAAAGGTATTATCATTAAGAAAATTATTAAAGAATAGTCTATTGTGAAGTATATTATCATTCTTCAAATTTTGTATGAATAGTAATATGCTTACTCCTTTGTGTTCTTGATTTGAATATTTGTAGGGATAGAATGCCTACCGCATTGTAGTACACTGTTGCTTTAAATAGTAGAAATGCACACGTCAGCGATGATTTGGTGCTCCAATCCGCTATTTAAAGTATTTCATACTACCCGCCCAGTGCTTATACGATTCATTGATTTTTATCACTTGTAACACATATGAAATCTTGCTGTAATGCCATTTTATCGGCATTGTAATTCCTTGTTCATGCATTCTAAAAATACTAGCAATATCTTTGTTTCGAAAATATTCAATAAAAAAAGCGGTGATAAAAAGATTCATATTTTGTGTTGTGATTGCATTTTCAGTATTAAATTCTTTTGGGCAGGGAGTGTTGCAAGGAGTTGTAAAGGATGCACAAACAAACGAAACGATTATAGCATGTAATATTATTTTTCAAGGTACAAGTATAATGAGTGTAACGGATTTTAATGGTTCATATAGTGTTAAAAATATTCCAGCAGGAACCTATAATGTTATTTTTTCGTTTATTTCATACGAAAAACTTATTCAAAAAGTAACTATCTCAAACGGCAATACTACGGAATTAAATATTGATTTAAAATCGGTTTCAAACCAGATAAAGGACGTAGTTGTAACAGCTACCCGTCGTTCGGATACAGAACTATCGATGTTGACGAATAATAAAACAAGTCTTTTGACTGTAAGTGGAATTTCGTCACAACAAATTGCCAAATCACAGGATAAAGATGCGTCGGAGGTTATTCGACGAATTCCCGGAGTCAGTATTCGCGACGGTAAGTTTGTGATTGTACGTGGATTGACTGAACGTTATAATTCGGTATGGCTCAATGGGTCATCTACTCCAAGTAGTGAGAGTGATGTTCGTGCATTCTCGTTCGACGTAATTCCAAGTGGTCAAATCGATAATATCCTGATTTATAAATCGCCTGCTCCTGAGTTGCCTGCCGATTTTGCCGGAGCTATGATTAATATCAAAACCAAAAGTCTGATTGATAAGAACAGTATCAGTTTTTCATATTCTTATGGTTTCCATTCAGGTACAACCGGCAACACATTTTATACGTATAAGGGTGGAAAAACCGATTGGTTAGGATTTGATGATGGTACCAGGGCAATTCCTGCAGCCGTAGGAACAACAGCAGAATTTCAAAAAAATACAAATATCCCGAGTAGTGCTACAAGTACCGAGGTTAGCCAGATTCATAATAAGATGACTGAACTAAGTCAATCGTTTAGTAAAATAATGACTCCTATACAAACAAAAGCTGCTCCGGATGCTGACTTTCAATTGGGTATAAACCGACGTTTTACGTTGGGAGATTTCTCTATTGGTTCTATCACTTCGTTGGGTTATAATTCTACCAATACAACACAAAATAGTTCACGCCCCGGATACGAGGCTTTTGGATTTCAGGCATATAGTAATGATCAAAGTAGCTATTCATCTAAGATACGTGTAAGTGCCTTGTCGAATTGGGTGTTCCTTTTTGGAAATAATCAGAAAATAGAGTTTCGTAATTTATTTAATAATTACGGAATGAGTAAAACGATTTTTAACAACTTGGATTATAATAGTGTTACCCGGGTTCGCTCATACGAATTGTCATACGAAACCCGCACAACTTATTCGGGTCAGCTGGCCGGAAATCATAGTTTCAATAACGAAAAAAGTAAGCTTGATTGGACATTGGCATATTCTTACGCCAATAAAAACCAACCGGACATACGTCGGGTTTCGAGTTCACTGCGCCTCGAAGATAGTGAACCAACCAGTAAATATGAGTTGGATGTACCGTCATTAAGCAGATTGTACCTTTACAACGAAGAGCACCAAAAAAATGGAAGTGTAAACTATAGTCAAAAGCTTCAACTAGGAACTATTACACCAGAATTAAAAGCAGGTTTATATTACGAAAATAAAACCCGAGATTTCTCCTCACGCAAATTTGAATACAAGAAAAAAACAGGCTACAATGTTTTTCTGGATAAATCGATATTAAGCTATC
>Ga0302215_10000384_pt1 | contig 32600 bp, 24 predicted proteins | sample II_Fen_N3_1_FD_194580 | JGI IMG/M metagenome (GOLD analysis project Ga0302215, IMG submission 194580) | Peat permafrost microbial communities from Stordalen Mire near Abisko, Sweden - II_Fen_N3_1 | ecosystem: Environmental > Terrestrial > Soil > Wetlands > Permafrost | place: Sweden: Abisko... | reverse complement strand
CATTTTCCATAAAAGTATCGAAACCCGCGAGGGCAAACCGTCGTTCGTGTTTTATGAAGGGCCGCCTTCGGCTAACGGACTGCCGGGCATTCATCACGTCATGGGGCGAACCATCAAGGACGTTTTCTGCCGCTACAAAACCATGCAGGGCTTTCAGGTAAAGCGCAAGGCCGGTTGGGATACACACGGACTTCCGGTGGAACTGGCCGTGGAAAAAGCGCTCGGGATTACCAAAGAAGATATCGGTAAAAAGATTTCCGTCGACGATTACAACGCTGCCTGCCGTCATGATGTATTGAAATACACCAAGGAGTGGGAAGACCTGACTACCAAAATGGGCTATTGGGTGGATATGAACGACCCGTACATCACGTACGATAACCGTTATATCGAAACACTTTGGTGGCTGCTCAAACAACTTTACAACAAAAACTTATTATACAAAGGCTACACAATTCAGCCTTATTCACCTGCTGCCGGCACCGGACTTTCCACCCACGAACTCAACCAACCGGGTTGCTACCGCGATGTGAAAGATACCACCTGTGTAGCTCAATTCAAGCTGAAAAACGAAGAGAAGACATACTTCCTGGCCTGGACAACCACGCCCTGGACGTTGCCTTCGAATACCGCTTTGTGCGTCGGACCGAACATCGATTATGTGAAAGTAAAATCGCAGAATCCATATACCAAAGAAGATTGCAACCTGATTTTGGCTGAAAGTCTGCTCAGCGCAGTCATGGGCAAAAACGGGTACGAAATTCTTGAACGTAAAAAAGGTTTTGAATTATCCGGAATGGAATACGAACAACTTATCCCCTGGGTAAATCCTGGCGAAGGTGCGTTCAAAGTTATCACCGGCGATTTTGTAACTACCGAAGATGGTACCGGAATCGTGCACATCGCACCGACTTTTGGTGCCGACGATGACCGTGTGGCTAAACAAAACGGTGTTCCGCCGATGCTGCTCATCGACAAAGATGGCAACCGTCAACCGATGGTGGACCGCACCGGAAAATTCTATAAACTGGATGATTTAAGTGCTGAATATGTTGCGTCGAATGTCAATGCCGCCTTGTATGGTGAATTTGCCGGACGTTACGTGAAAAATGCGTACGACGATACCCTGACCGATGATGATGCCACACTGGATATTGACCTGTGCGTAATGTTGAAACAACAGGGACTGGCTTTCAAAATAGAAAAACACATTCACACCTATCCGCATTGCTGGCGCACGGACAAACCCGTTTTGTACTATCCGCTTGACAGCTGGTTTATCAAAACCACTGCTTGCCGCGAGGAAATGATGGCGTTGAACGATACCATCAACTGGAAACCGGTGTCAACGGGAACAGGCCGTTTTGGCAAATGGCTGGAAAACCTGCAGGACTGGAACCTGAGCCGCAGCCGCTACTGGGGAACGCCGCTTCCAATCTGGCGCAGCGAAGATGGAACCGAAGAAATTTGTATCGGTTCGGTGGAAGAACTGATGGCTGAAATTGAGAAATCAATCACTGCCGGATTTATGACAGAAAATCCATACGCAACCTTCAAAGTGGGAGAATATACCGCTGATAATTACGCGGTAAAAAATATAGATTTGCACCGTCCGTATGTGGATGGCATAGTCCTTATTTCTGCAAGTGGAAAACCGATGAAACGCGAATTAGACCTGATTGACGTTTGGTTCGATTCAGGTGCAATGCCGTTTGCGCAATTGCATTATCCATTCGAAAACGCATCGCTGGTTGAATCTGGCTCCTTTTATCCTGCCGATTTTATTTCGGAAGGTGTCGACCAAACCCGCGGTTGGTTCTTCACGTTGCATGCTATCAGCACCATGGTAAAAGGTTCGGTGGCATTTAAAAGCGTTATTTCCAACGGATTGGTACTGGATAAAAGTGGAAATAAAATGTCGAAACGCCTCGGCAACGGTGTCGATCCGTTTATCACCATCGAGAAATACGGTTCCGACCCTCTTCGCTGGTACATGATGACCAACGCTTCGCCGTGGGACAACCTGAAATTCGATATCGAAGGTGTCGAAGAAGTGCGCCGTAAGTTTTTCGGAACGCTTTACAATACCTATTCATTCTTCTCGCTGTATGCCAACGTGGATAAATTCACCTATGCCGAAGCGGAAGTTCCGATGGAAAACCGTCCGGAAATTGACCGCTGGATAATCTCATTACTGAACACATTGGTAAAAGACGTAACCGAATATTACGAAACCTACGAACCAACCCGTGCCGGCCGTGCCATATCTGATTTTGTGGGTGAAAACCTCAGCAACTGGTACGTACGCCTCAACCGCAAGCGTTATTGGGGTGGCGAGTACGACGAAGATAAAATCTCGGCTTACCAAACGCTTTACACTTGTTTAGAAACTGTGACTCGTTTAATGGCGCCGATTGCACCATTCTTTGCCGATAAATTATTTCTCGATTTAAATGCCGTAACCGGAAAGAACACCAATGAATCTGTTCACTTGGCCGACTTCCCGACATACAACGAAGCATTGATCGACACCAATCTGGAAGCCTGTATGCAGCTGGCACAACAAACTTCATCGCTGATACTGGCCTTGCGCCGTAAAGCCGACAAGAAAGTACGCCAACCACTAACAAAAGCTGTTGTTCCAACACATGACGAAGCTACATTCAATCAACTGACTTACATAAAAGGTCTGATTGAAGCGGAAGTGAATATCAAAGAGCTTGAAATTATTCCGGCTGACGGCGATATGGAAAATCTGATCAAGAAAATCAAACCGAATTTCAAAACCCTGGGTAAGAAATACGGCAAACAGATGAAAGAGATTGCGCAGGCAATGAATTCATTTGGCAAAAATGAAATTGCTGAAATTGAAGCCAACGGACAATATGTACTTGCTTTGCCAACCGGCGAAGTGGAACTAACTCTCGAAGATGTTGAAATTTCAACCGAAGATATGCCCGGCTGGCTCGTTGCCAACGAAGGCAAACTCACCGTGGCGCTCGATATTACCGTTACCGACGAACTGTTGCGTGAAGGAATTGCCCGTGAACTGGTAAACCGCATTCAGAATATCCGTAAAGCAAACGGATATGAAATTGTGGATAAAATCGTTGTGGAGATTGAAAGCCGCCCTGAAATTGACGAAGCTGTAAAAGAATATTCAAATTACATTGCTTCGCAAACATTAGCCAATTCAGTATTGTTATCTACCGGTCTGTCCGAATCCACAGAATTGGAATTCGATGATTACACGGTGAACGTGTCAGTGAAAAAAGTACTATAACACTTAAACGAAATTAAATACTAAAATAATTGTCAAACTGAAAGTAAATCGCTATTTTCGCAGGCAATTAAAAAATTAGAATAATTGCTACTTAAAGGCATATTTCCAAAACCAATTTTTTATAAAATTACAACTATGGCTGAAAAAACAAGATACACGGATGTTGAGTTGGACGAATTTCGCGTGTTGATTACTGAAAAACTTGAAAAAGCGCAACGTGAATACGAAGAATTACGTATGGGAATCGCCAATTTGGATGGGAATGATGTAATGGATACATCACCTACTTTCAAAGTACTGGAAGAAGGAGCTGCAACGCTTTCGAAAGAAGAAGCCGGACGGTTGGCACAACGACAAATGAAGTTTATTCAACATTTGCAATCCGCTTTGATTCGCATCGAAAATAAAACGTATGGCATTTGCCGCGAGACAGGTAAACTGATTCCGAAAGAACGTTTGCGCGCTGTTCCGCATGCCACGCTGAGCATCGAAGCAAAAAACGATCAAAAATAATCGAATGCAATAACACAAATTCGGCAGCGGGACCATTGTCTGTTGCCGAATTTGTTTTTAAATGAGGCCCCCTAAATCCCACAAGTGGGACTTAATTATGAATTATTAATTGTGAATTAATCCTTTATGTCTGTTACAAAAAAATCCATCCTGCTCATTTTTCTGATTTTATTTATAGATCAGGCAGTTAAAATTTATATCAAATTACATTTTGCGTTAGGCGAACAGGTTGATGTTTTCGGTTGGTTCAAAATTTATTTCATTGAGAATAACGGAATGGCTTTCGGCATGGAAATCATCGGGAAATTATTCCTGACACTTTTCAGAATTGTGGCTGTCGGAGCATTGGCTTATTATATTCACATACTAATAAAACGACAGGTAAAAACCGGCTATATCCTGACTATTTCGCTGGTTTTAGCCGGAGCTGCCGGTAATATTCTCGATTCTGTTTTCTACGGTGTAATTTTCAGCGCCAGCGAGTATATGGGCCCTATAGCAACACTCTTTCCCGATGGTGGCGGATATGCTTCCTTATTTTATGGCAAAGTGGTTGATATGCTTTATTTTCCTTTGATTAAAAATGGTGCCGGAGAAACCATCTTTTTCAGCCCTATTTTTAATATTGCCGATTCTGCCATCAGCGTTGCAGTTGGAATTATCTTACTTTTTTATCGTAAAGAATTAAATGATAGTCTTGAAACGAAAAAAAATCATGAGAGTGAAGATCTCAAATAAACTGATTGTCGCGTTCATTTTCGCAACTGTTTTGATTTTGTCATCGTGCGATGGCCGCCCCAAAAACGTACTTTCGGCAAGCAAAATGGCAGATGTTTTAACCGACATGCACAAGCTCGAAGGATCACTTGAGGCAAAGGGAATTTCGTACAACCAATTCGACTTAAAAAGCAAATATTACAATTCCATTCTTGAAAAATACGACATTACTGCCGCTCAGTTCGATTCATCGGTAGTGTGGTATACAAAAAATCCAAAGAAATTTGAGAAAATTTACGAAGATGTAAACGGTCAGCTAACCCAACTGCAAACAGACGTACAAAAAGGCAAATATCATTATGTTGATTCCATAGAACTACGCAAAATCAAAATCAACATTTGGAATAAACCGATAAAATATATTTATACCAAAGATTCTACCCGTACCAAGCTTGCTTTTGAAATTAAAGAAGACAATTTGAAATTCGGGGATGTGTATGAGTTGAAGTTTAAACAAACCATCGCCAAAGCCGACTCATGCAAGAACCGGCATATTCTCCTGTGTATTAATTATTCTAATGGTAAAATTGACAGCGTTTACAAAAAAACGTATAATGACAACATTGAGCGAAGATATACAATCCATTTTCCGGCAAAACGGAAATTAAAAATCAAATCTATTTCCGGCGAACTGCTCGGAAGTTCCGCCTATAAAGGCACTTTTAATGCCAAAACAGACAGCATATCCCTAATTCGCATTTATGATCCGAAATTACAGGATAGTTTGCGGATAGTAGTACAAAAAGCTGATCCAAAGAATTATAGTCCCGGGAAACAAAAGCTGGATTCCGTGCTTCGGAACAAATCAAATCCTATAAATAAAGTCAACAAACTTATAAAAACCAGATACTAATGAATCGGGTTTCAAGTCAGTTGGTTTTTTGCTCACCCCATCAAATTCTTCGCCGGGCTGTAGTTGAGCAAAATGACAATCTTGTCATTACGCAGCTAATCCAGCTTGATCAACAGGTGTCAGAAACCTCAAATACGCTGTTTTTTGATGGAATTTTGTCATCATCTATCATTTCTCTGAAGCAAAATTTACCGAAGGATGATTTATTAAAACTTACTCAGGATTATCAATACATTGATGTCAGTAATTTCAAAACTCCCTTTAAATTAGTCCCTTCGGAAAAACCTTTAATCCTTGATTTTTGTACCAACAAAGTAACTGAAATCAATTTTTCGAAAATTGCCGAATCACTTTCGGATTTTAGTATTTTCGAAATTATCGCAGCTTGTGTTTATTATCCGGCTGTACTTCACCAAAAACCGGTGGCATTGGCTGAAAATTCTATGACAGAAATAATTCTCTGGCAAAATGTTGATCTCGTTAACAAACAAGTTACAAGTTTGACTAAATTAATAAATTTGAGTACTTTTGTTAACTTTTAGGAAATTAATAATTCTCCGGTCCAAACAAAAAGGCAAAAAGCGTGTTTTAGCTTTTAGTAACTTTAAAAATACGGATAACAGTTAAAAACCAGCATAAAAACCAACGATAACGATGTGGCAGATATTTTTAGGCAGTATAGTTTTGGGTTTAATACATCCTTTGTTTCCAAATCACTGGATTCCACTTATAGCCATAGCTAAAACCGAAAAATGGTCGAATAGAGAAACAATTTCAGCAACTTTGGTTACCGGTTTTTCACACACACTAAGCACCATTATTATTGGAATAATTGTTGGTTTTGTTGGAATCAAACTATCTGAAAATTACAGCTATCTGACAAAAATTGCTGCTCCGGTGATATTAATTATCATTGGAATTATCTATTTATTTCTCGATTTCAGGTCGCATCATCATGAGCATTTCAATCTCTCAACTGAAACCCTGAAAAACAGAAAGTCAAAATCTGCCATTATCGCCACGTTGTGTATCGGTATGTTTTTGTCGCCCTGTATCGAAATAGAAGCTTATTATTTTCAGGCAGCAACAAAAGGGTGGTTGGGAATTTTCATTGTTTCGGTTGTTTATTTGACTATGACATTGATTATAATGACTTCTCTGGTTTATTTCGGACTCAAAGGAGTGAATAAATTCAATTCTCATTATCTCGAACATCACGAAAAAAGAATTACAGGAATAGTTCTGATTGTTTTAGGTTTCTTTGCGTATTTCGTTGAATTCTAATTTATTTACCAAATCTCAAAAACATGGCTACAACAAATTGGACATTACAAAACATACCAGATTTAACCGGAAAAACGGTAATTGTTACCGGAGGAAACAGTGGATTGGGTTTTGAAGCCGTAAAAGCATTTGCTCTTAATGGAGCTCGTGTTATTTTGGCTTGTCGCTCAATTATCAAAGGTGAAGAAGCAAAAAAACAGATATCGGAACTACTTCCAGCTGCTATTATCTCTGTAATGGAAATTGATTTGGCTGATTTAAAATCAGTCCGAAATTTTGTAGCTAAATTCAAGCAAAATAATTCACGATTAGACATCCTGTTGAATAATGCCGGTATTATGATGTTACCCTATGGGCTAACTAAAGATAGCTTTGAGAGACAATTGGGCACTAACCATTTAGGCCATTTTGCGTTGACAGGTTTATTGCTCGATGTTCTGAAAAAAACACCAAAATCAAGGGTTGTAAACGTCAGTAGCATGGCTCACAAAAGCGGTGTGATGGATTTTGACAACCTGCTTTTCGAAAATGGAGAAGGATATACACCGATGAAAGCCTATGGCCGCTCTAAACTTTCAAATCTGCTTTTCACCTACGAATTGCAACGGTTTTTCGAAACGAACAAAGTAGATTGCATTGCTTTAGCTGCTCATCCGGGAGTTTCTGATACCAATCTTTTTACCTATGTAGCGCCCAAATGGCTTCTTAATTTTTTCAGACCTTTGATGTTGCTCTTTATTCAACCGGCATCAATGGGAGTTTTGCCTGAATTACGAGCTTCGGTTGACTTAAATGCCAAAGGCACTGAATATTATGGACCAAATGGCTTACGTGAAGTGAAAGGATATCCGGTCATTGTTCAATCCAATAAAGCTTCACAAAACAGCGATGACGCAAGGAAATTATGGGAAATTTCAGAAAAACTGACTTCCGTTATTTACAGATAACCAATGTATAAAAATCTGCAAAGTATCTTTCATCCCAATCAATTTCAGGGTTGGGGAAAAACAAAACGCTATTTTGAAGGTTGGTATTTTAAAGTTGTAAATGCTGACGAAACAAAAGCTTTTGCTTTTATTCCCGGCATTGCCATGGACGAAAACGGTCGACAACAATCGTTTATACAAGTACTTGATGGAAAAAAGCAAACTGCCGAATACCATAAGTTCGAAGCAAAAGAATTTCGTCCGAAATTTGGGAAATTTGAAGTCGAAATAGCTGATAATTTCTTTTCATTTGATTCTTTTCAACTCAATTTACCCACTGCTCAGGGAAAACTCCGGTTTTTAAATAGTACACCCTGGCCGAATCCTTGGTATTCTCCCGGCATCATGGGACCTTATTCATTTGTACCTTTTATGGAATGTTATCATGGCATTCTGAGCATGGATCATCAAATTGAGGGACAACTTGTTATTCACGGCGAAACTATTGACTTTACAAACGGTCGTGGTTACATGGAAAAAGACTGGGGAAGATCATTTCCAAGTGCCTATTTTTGGTTACAATCCAATCACTTCGGCGAAACGTGCATTGCAGTCAAAGTTTCTGTAGCAAACATTCCGTGGCTCGGAAGTTCATTTGTTGGTTGTATAGCAGGCGTTTGGTTGCATGACCGTTTAATTCAGTTTACAACTTACAACGGTACGAAACTTCGCAAATTTTTTGCCGACAATGAGAAAGTGGAACTTATAATGGAAAATAAAAACCACCGGTTGGAAATTCTGGCACATCGCGAGCAATCCACTCAACTTGCTTCTCCGATATTGGGTTTTATGGATGGGCGAATTGAAGAAAGTATGACTTCAACAATCGACGTTAAACTTGTTGACAAAAAAACCGGAACCGTGCTTTTATCCGATACCGGACGAAATGCCGGGCTTGAAGTTGCCGGAAAGATTGAAGAAATACTGGTTATGCCTTCTAATTTGAAATAAATTCGTACTTTTGCACTTCAAATCAGAATTATAAAAACAAGTTTTCAGTTGACATTGAAATTGTCAATTGTCAACTATCAACTATCAACTGTCAACTGTAGATGAGTGTTGTAGAAAAGATTAAAGCGGCCAAATCGACTGCATTTTCGTTCGAATTATTACCACCTTTAAAAGGGAATGGTATTGAAACGGTGTATAGAACCATTGATACTTTGCGTGAATTCGATCCTAAATATATTAATATTACTACTCATCGGAGCGAATTAGTATTCAAAGAAAACAATCAGGGGCTTTTTGAGCAGGTTGCCGAACGGCATCGTCCGGGAACAGTTGCCATTGCAGCTGCCATTCAGAATAAATATCACATTGCTGTAGTTCCTCACATTATTTGCAGCGGCTTCACACCGGCCGAAACTGAATATGCGTTAATCGATTTGCAATTTCTGGGAATAACGGATTTGCTTCTTCTGCGAGGCGATAAAGCCAAACACGAACGTGAATTTGCTCCAACCGGTCATAAAAATGCCACCGAACTGCAGGTTCAGGTGAACAATTTCAATCAGGGTCTGTTTTTAGATGGATCGAAAATGAAATTTCCGGTAACACCTTTTTCGTATGGAATGGCATGTTATCCGGAGAAACATGAAGAAGCTCCGAACATAGATTCGGACTTGTTTTATGCTAAACAAAAAGTTGATGCAGGTGCTGAATATCTGGTGACTCAAATGTTTTTCGACAATCAGAAATATTATGATTTTGTGGAAAAATGCAAGGCAAACGGTATTCATGTGCCGATTATTCCGGGTATCAAACCTATTACGTTGAAAAATCAATTGACAGCTTTACCCAAAATTTTTCACACGGACATTCCGGAAGCATTTGCATCGGAATTAAGAAAATGTAAAACCGATGAAGAAGCGGCTGAAGTTGGAGTTGAATGGTGTACATTTCAGGCCAATGACCTGATAAAAAGCGGTGTGGCAAGTTTGCATTTTTACAGTATGATGGCTACTCAAAGCGTAAAACGGGTAGCAAAAGCAGTGTTTTAATTTTGATATCAGATTATTATTGAATTATTTCAATCGTAAATTGTATATCAAAAATCAAAAATTAATAGTATGTTAGGCTTTCTTTTATTTATAATCATCTTTGTACTGGTTGTAGGATTAATCATAATCTCAACCGTTTTTAGTTTCGTTCGTTCCATCTTCGGTTTTGGAAAACGAAAAGACAACCCGCAGAATCAACAAAATCAGGATTTTGAGCAACCGGCTGCAAAATCAAAAATCTTCGACAAAAAAGAAGGTGAATATGTGGATTTTGAAGAAATAAAGTAATCAAACGAACTGAACTTCTTTAAAGTAGTAACCTCTTCTTTCTCCACTTTCCGTTTCGAGTTCTAGTTGTCCATCGGGATGAGTTGAAATAAGTTGAGCTCTGAAAGTTTCATTTTCAGTAGAAAATGTATGGAATCCTGTTTTTCGATATAAAGCTGCTGAATATTCTGCTCTGATCTTTTCAACGTTCATGTCGGTATACAATTCCATAACATTCCGGATAATCTGATTCAGAATACTCTTTCTGTTCGAACTTTTACCTGAAATCTGAAGAAGAGAAACCGGATTTGGAGCATCACTCACAAATTTTGCCTGATTTATATTTAACCCAATTCCAATCACGGTCGATTTTATCTTTCCGCCCTGCAATGAATTCTCTATCAAAATTCCTCCCAGTTTTTTATCGTTCCAATAAATATCATTAGGCCATTTTATGGTAACATTTCCGGCATATTTATCAAGTGCTTTTTTAATAGCCACACTAACAATCTGGGATATCAAAAATTGTTCATCAACAGGGATTTGTTTCGGATAAAGCACCATACTGAAAAGCAGGTTTTTCCCTTTTTCCGCCTCCCACGAATTACCAATCTGACCTTTTCCTTCAGTCTGAAAATCCGTCCAAACAACAAAACCATCCGGAATTGATTGTTTTCGAATCATTTCCCAAAGCAAAACGTTTGTAGAATGCGTTTCTTTGACGAACAAATTATTATTCATTGGATACTTTTAAAAGAAAATCTTCAATCTTTTTGGTTACTTCTTTCGAGCTTCCGTTAGCATGATTCACCAGAATGGCAAAAACGTACGTCTTTTTATTCAGTTCGATATATCCGGCATAGGATTTAACCCCTGAAATTGTTCCGCTTTTTGCATGAACCTTTCCTTTCAGCGGAGTATTCAACAAGAAGTTTTTCAAGGTTCCATCGACTCCCGAAACAGGCAAAGTATTATAAAACTCTTCTTTATTGGCACTCTTTGTTCCCATATACGACAGCAATTGCACCAAAAAATTGGCTGAAACTGCATCCACCGGAGAAAGTCCACAACCATCATACATAAAAAGTTGATTGATGGGCAGATTCTTTGATTTCCAGAATGATCTTACTTCGGCGATAGCACCTTTCGATGTGGCAACTGGATTGTTGTTTAAGGCCAGATACCTGAATATTTCTTCAGCAAAACCATTAATGCTGTGAATATTCGTTTGGGCAATAATATCCTTAAGTTGCGGCGAATCATACACAAAAATCAATTTTCGTTCCGTTTCTCTCTTCAAAATATCTGCTGGCAATTGACTTATTTTAATTCCTGCTTCCGACAGTTTGTACTGAAGATGTTCTGCCAGCAATAATCCGGGATTCGGGATATCGCCTTTCACAACAAATTCAACACGGTTTGCAGGAATTTCACCACGAATACTCCTAAAATTGGAATGTGGGGCACCATAAAAATAAGCACTGTCGAAAGCTATTGTTGAGCTAATTAAATGGTTATCAAAAGACAATGAAGCTATTTTAGGTTCGGTGCGTATTATTTCGGGCACAGTTCCGATGAATCCCGATTTCAATACCAGTTTATACGTATTGTCCAGATAAGAAATTGCATAGGAACCTGCGGCATAATAATTCCCGATATCTTCCCAGGTCCATTTTGGATTTACACCTTCTTCGTCGTACAAAGAACCATCGGCAATAATCCGTCCGTTTATCTTTTTTATACCGGCTTTCTTTACAGCTTCAACCCAAATTGGTAAAAAGTTTTGATCCCCAATATATTCCGACCCAAGGGTCGGATCACCGCCGCCCAGAATATATAGATTTCCATTTAATGTGCCTTCTGCATTTAAAGTTCCGTCAATTTCCAGTTTGGTTTGGAAACAAAACGTAGGTCCAAGCATCTCCAGAGCAGTTGCTGTCGTAACTAATTTCATGGTTGATGCAGGAATAGTTACATTATTTGATCTGAATTGGTATAAAATCTTGTTCGATTCCAGTTCCTTCACCATCAAACTAATATTAGCATTCTCCATTACCGGATTGTTCGTAAAATTATCCAATGGATTTGCCGCAAAACCCGATATAGTTATCAAAAGAAAAGAACAGATTAAATATTTAATTTTCATAATTTAGCCAGAAATAGAAAGTTAAAATAAAACTTACCAATTGTACTTTACAAAAGTAGAAAGAAAAAATGTATTGTGTGTTATTTTAATTTATTTACTAAAAAATATTTACATAAAAATTACAGATTGAAAAATACATTTTCTATATTTGCACATTGTATTGTTCTAAAAATGAGTACCTATCAAAATTATGATATTATGAAACATCATGTTATGCCGGTTTTGATTATTGATAATTTAGGTACGAATGCTATTCGACTTGAAAACAAACAGAAAAGAGCGGATGCGTGGTCGCAGTTTATTGAACAATTAAAAGTTGAAGGAAGATATATAAAATAAAAAAGGTTGAGAAGTTCTCAACCTTTTTGTTTTTTTACAAATCAATTCGTTTCTTCCCGACTCCTTCGTCAATGTTCACCTTTTCGGGTGGAAGTAATAAAACAGATGGATCGTTCAGAATTTTATTAAGAACCCGCATGGAAGACGCGTAATAAAAACCGTCGCAAATACGCTCGTCCAATACAAACTTCAACTGAATGCTTTTGTGAGTCTTCAAATCACCATTTTTGTCAATGGTATGCCGGCGGGATTTTTTACCCATTGCGCAAAACATACTACAGGTACCGAATTCATATAAATGGTGGTAGATGGATTCTACACCAATTGAACCGATATTAGTCAGGAAGATACTGGAATGCCACGGACTAGCCTTGTTTATAAATTTAGGCATCATGCCTACTTTATCCAAATGAAGCAAGGTAAAAACGACAAACCGCAACAAAAATTCGGGCAATAATCCAAGAATTTTGGAAATGGTATCCGATGAATTTTGTTGCCCTACTTTCTGGTTATTTTCCTGTTCCTGCCGGGTTTTTCGTACAATATCCTGTAAAGTGTCAGTTGGCAAAAAATACGGTTTAATAAGCGTTTCTTCGCCTTCGTCGGACAGACTGCGTTTCACGGCAATGGAGAAATTCACATGATTGCGGGCAAAAATCTTATTCCAGATTACATACCGGTTCAAATGCGGTCGTTGAGAGATTAATCGAACCAACGAAGCCATTACAACATGCATCAACGATAAATCAGGAATGTCCTCCTTGTGATCTTTTATAAATGCTTCAATATGGTCAATGTCCACTTTTTCCTCAAAAAAATTCTGGGCATCAATGCGTGTGCGCAGGAAATAAGGAATCACCGAAAAAACCGGATCAACATTCTTCACCCGCCAACCATCATATCGGTCGCCAAGGGTCCAACGGAAATACTTCAACTGATTTAACTGATTCATTTTATTAGATTTTTAAGTTTATGGCTTCAAAGATACGTAAAAGCAAATTTAACTTTTCCAAAGTTCTAACTTTGGAAAAGTTGTATAGCAACTATTAGATATCAATTCTCTTTTTCCCGACTCCATCGTCTACCACCACATGTTCCGGAGGAAGTAATAAAATAGCGGGATCATTAAGAATTTTATCAATCATTCGAATGGTAGTAGCATAGTAAAAACCGTCACAAATACGCTCATCGAGTACAAATTTCAGGAGAATGGTTTTTTCCTGTTTGGTTGTACCGTCTTTTTGCATCACATTTTTCCTGGATTTTTTCCCCATGGCAGCAAACATACTGCATGTTCCAAATTCATATAAGTGGTGGTAAATGGATTCGATACCGATGGAACCGATATTGGTTATGAAAAGACTGGAATGAAAGGGACTTGCTTCAAAGAAAAACTTCGGCATCATTCCTACTTTATCTAAATTCTTTATGATTTTAACAACGAATCTTAACAAGAAATCAGGCAAAAATCCCAGTATTTTGGAAATTGCATCCGACGAATTTTCCGAATCTACTTGTTTGTTACTTTCAAGTTCTTCCTGTGTTTTACGAACCACATCCTGCAATGTATCGGTAGGTAAAAAGTACGGTTTAATAATCGTTTCTTCACCATCTACCGACATAGAACGTTTTATGACCAATGAAAAACTGACGTGATTGCGGGCAAATATTTTATTCCAGACTACAAAGCGGTTTACGTAAGGTCGTTGAGAAAATAGTCGCACCAGTGATGCCATGACCACATGCATAATCGATAAATTGGGAATGTCTTCTTTATGTTCTTTGATAAAATCCTCCACCTTATCAATAGGTAACTTTATCTCAAAAAAAACCTCTGAATCGACCCGGGTATTCAAAACAAATGGAGCAACCGAAAACATAGGATCTGCTTTCCGTACACGCCAACCATCATAACGATCGCCTAAACTCCAACCGTAATACTTCAATTTATTTTCTTCTTTCATTCTTATACTTGTGGTTTTAATTTTAAAAAAGACAAAGATACACTTTTTATGCAAGCGGGAAAGTTAAATTAGACAGTTCTATAACTTTCAACAATTTTCAACTTCATTGCTTCACTTTCCTCAATCTGTCCGTTATCCATCATAAACCGGATGACCTGCAATACTTTTGGCTCTTTAAATGGATTTTTTTTTACCAAAGCATTTAAAGTTATTGACTCTTTTGATAAAACACCGAGAATGGCTGTTTTAATCGCTTCGAAATCGTCAGTTGAAAGCTGAGTTTCTTTCTTTTTCAGGCAAATATCACATTTGCCGCAAGCATGTGTATTCTTTTCGCCAAAATAAGAAAGCAAAATCTGACTACGGCAAGCATTCTCATCCTGCGCGTAATCCAACACACTTTTTATCCGGGAAATGTATCGTGCCCGGCGATCATCATATGCTTCCTTGCCCAGAGCAATCCTGTCCGTGGCTTCCCGTTCGCGGGTAAAAGTCAGGTAAGGCGTTTTTTTGCGGGGAATATATTGAATGTATCTTTCTTTCGACAGACCAACCAGTTGTTGATAAACCTGATCGTGCGTCCATTTCAAACGTCGTGCGATTACTTCTTCATCAACAGATGCCAAATCGGTAAACAATCCTGTATACGAACGAAGCAGGATGTGAATGAGTTGTTCTTGTTCGGGCGATTGTTTCATTTTGTACAAATCGTCTTTGCCAACCGTGAAAAGCACACGCGATGAACTGTCCTGTTCGTCAGTCAATTCTATATATCCGGCCTGTTGCAGTATTTTCAGACAATTGTAGGTAATCAAAACCGGCAATTTGAACTTCATGCAAAAATCACCAATGTCGAACGCAAAAACTTTATCCAACCCGGAACCGAAACCAACCTGAAAATAGTTTCCAAGGGCTTCGTACACTTTCAACACCATTTCTTTCCCCGGAAAAGTATCCGCAACACGTTTCCGCATTTTCACGGCATCGCTGTTGTTGTAAAGCAAAACTGCATACGCTTTCTGTTCATCGCGACCGGCACGACCGGCTTCCTGAAAATATGCTTCGAGCGAATCGGGCAAATCCAAATGTACAACGGTGCGAACTTCGGCTTTGTCAATTCCCATCCCAAAGGCATTGGTGGAAACAATTACACGCGTTTCGCCCGACATCCAACGGCTTTGTTTGGCATCTTTGGTATCGTTTTTCAACCCGGCATGAAAATTTTCGGCAGGAATTCCGTTCAGGTTCAGGAAATCAGCCACTTCTTTGGTTTTTTTCCGGTTGCGGACATACACCACCGAAGTGCCGGGAACATTATTGATTATTTTGAGTAGATTTTCATCCTTGTTTTCCACAGTCCGTACCACGTAGGCCAGATTGGAACGATGAAAGCTTTTTTGAAAAAGATTTTTTTCTTTAAACCGCAATTTAGTCTGAATATCATCCACCACCTCGGGCGTGGCTGTGGCGGTAAGCGCCAACACAGGAACATCGGGCAACAAATCCCTGACATCAGCAATACGAAGATAGGATGGGCGGAAATCGTAGCCCCACTGCGAAATACAATGCGACTCGTCCACGGCAATCATACACACATTGGCATGAACGATTTTTTCCATAAATATAGTTGTACCCAACCGTTCCGGTGAAACATACAGGAATTTATACGCTTCGAAAACCGCATTCTCCAGAGTCATCAAAATATCGTTGTGCGTCATGCCGGAATAAATGGCTGCAGCAGCAATTCCCCTTTTCTTCAGGTTCTCCACCTGATCTTTCATCAATGCGATAAGCGGAGTCACCACAATGCAGATTCCGTCCATGGCCAAGGTAGGAACCTGAAAAGTCAATGATTTTCCACCTCCGGTTGGCATAAGTCCCAGCGTATCTTTACCCGAAGCAATACTTTTGATAATATCGCCCTGTAACGGACGAAAATCATCGTAGCCCCAGTATTGCTTGAGTATGGTGAGATATTTTTGCATGTTTTTGCTTCTATTGGTAGTACGACTCAAAGCCGTGCTACCAATTAGTGATAGTGGAACAAAAATACGAATAAGATTTTGAATTCACTTGATGATTCACCTTATTCAAAGAAAGAAAATAAGTAGTTCATAGAAAGTTTAGCGATATTTAAATCCCATTGGAATGTAGTACCTCACTGAAACGTTTTTCCCGTTTTGTTTACCAGGTATCCATTGAGGCATCAAATTGATAACACGTAAAGCCTCTTTGTTTAGTTCTTCATCCTGACCTTTCAGTATTTCCGCACCTTCAATCTTTCCCTTTGAATTCACAACAAACCGGACTATTACATAACTATCCAACTTCAGTTTTTTCAGTCTTTCCGGAAAAACGAGATTCGAAGAAATAAATTTCGATAACTCATCTTTTCCACCGGGAAATTGAGGCATTTGCTCCACTACATCAAAAATAATATTACCATCCATGTCTGATTTCTCAGAAAAATCATTGCTATAAGCCATAAAAACTCCTCTGGATGAATTAGGCCCAAACTTGAGTTTGAACTCTCTTTCTTCTTCTCCATTTTTAGGAGTCATAAGTTTATATGACTTGATTTGTAACATATTCAGCCAGTTCAAATCAAAACCATAAGGCATTAACTTACCATCGAGAACAACTAACTGCCTGTCTGCAGGAATTTCTGAATCTGAATTTATAGAATTTTCGGAAGGATAAATAAAACCAGCAATTGAAAATTTAAAAGGCATCGAAAATCTCACATTTACTTTCTTCCCGTGCTTTTCACCCGGTATCAAATCGGGAATCATATTAATTACTCTTATTGCTTCTGCGGCTAATAAAGGATGAACCTTGTTTTTCACAACAGCATCCCTTATCTTTCCACTTTTATCAACAATAAATTGTACGATAACAGTCCCCTGAATACCCTCTTGTTTGCACGCATCAGGATATTTTAAGTTCTTATAAATAAAACTCATCATTTCCCGTTTTCCTCCCGGAAAAATGGGTCGCTCATTTAAATCAATTTCCTCATAAACGGCATTTTCATCATCCGGGTTTATTCTTGGAATCGTATCGATGGTTTCTGCTTCTTCTTTCTGTTTTATCTTTTTATATCTTTTGGTATAGATTTCAATCAGTCCTGTTTCAGCATCAGTGCCATATTTATCAATTAATTGTTTTTTTATTTGAACGGTTGTTGGTCTTTTTAGATAACCGGTATCAATTTCGGTAGGGTTCAATAAATTCACGTCAAAATTCAAAGGCATCCTTATGTTGTCAATAAAAACCAATTTTGGGTTTTCAGGTCTTGACGGATTCTCTTCAACTCTAAAAGTCACGGGAATCAACTGATATGTGGAAACTTTTCTTCCATTTAATTCTCCGGGAATCCAGTCAGGAAAAGAGTTTACAATTCGTAAAGCTTCATTATCCAGCAACTGCGCTACACTTTTTACAATTTTGGCTTTGGAAACTTTACCTGTTTTAGTTACTACAAACTGAACGATAACTTTTCCCTGAAGTTTTTTATCCTGGGCTTCTTTTGGATAACTCAAATGTTCCTGAAGAAATTGCATTTTAGCCTCATTCCCTCCCGGAAACTGAGGTTTCACATCAACAACTGCAAAAACAGAATCTGAATCGGTTATATCGGGGGTTTCAAAACTGAAGCGACAGGCAGAACCGGCATATACATTTACAAACCAAAAACAAAGCAGCCATACAATTAATGCTATTCTATTCTGTTTAGAATTATAATTCATACATGTATCTACAGCAAAAAGGAGTTAATAAAATTTGTGGAAACAAAAATACGAATAAGTTTTCAAACAAAAGCGGGAGTGCAACTCAAAGTTGCATTCCCGCTCAATTCTTATTTTTTGAAGAAACAAATTTTCTTCCGGCTTATTCAAATCCGTTAATTACCCCTGGATTCGTCCAGAATAGTCTGAACTTCGCTCAGGCAAGCTCCACATGCTCTATCCAAATAAAATTCTTTATTTATTTGTTCAACGGTTTTAAAGCCCATTTCTTTGATTGCGTTTTCAATAGTGGATTTATGTACATCATTGCAACCGCAAATTATCGGATCATTTGTCATGGCTCTGTATTTTTATGTTTAACAATAACCAAACTCTCTTTTCGTTTGGATATTGCATAACAACCACCATGCAAAATGGTTTTGAATATTGTTGAACTTTAAAGAAAAAATAGTTGAATGTATGGTTATAATTCAAGTCTGAAAGCTACGGGTAATGAATAATTAACAGAAACATTGACACCCTTTTGCTTCCCCGGAATCCAGTCAGGAAGTAAGCGAATAACACGTAATGCTTCTTTATCCAACAAGGGATCACAACCCCTTATAACTTCGGCATTCTCAATCTGCCCTTTTGAGTTTACAATAAAACGGACAATCACTTTCCCCTCAATTTTATTCTCCTGAGCTATCACCGGATACTTAACATTACTGGAAAGAAACCTCATTAATTCCATATCACCACCGGGAAATTGAGGCATCTGCTCAACTACATCCCAAACTTTATCTCCAAGGGAATCAGTGTGCCTGTTCTCATATGATTTAGTAGTTTCAACTTCACTCAACTTTTTACTTGTAATCAGTATGACACCATTTTCAGCATCTTTGCCATATTTAGTGACAAGTTGTTTAATTTTCGTTTTGTTTTCTGGCTTTTGAACTAAATACGAGTTCAGGTTTTCCATTGAAAATAACTGCAAGTCAAATCCTGAAGGGAGTCTTTCGCCATCAAGCAGGATAATTGTTTTATTATTTCGCTCCCATTCTTTACCATTCGATTGATTATAGGATTTCGTTCCTACGTACACATTTACTCCTACGCCTTCAATACCAAAGTTAATCGGTAACGTATATTTCACATCAATCGGTTTGCCTTTACACGTACCCGGCAACCAATCAGGCAACATACTAACTAACCGCATAGATTCACCATCAGTAAAAGGATCAAGACTCTGGAGAATTCTAATATTTTTGACTTTCCCATTCGACCCAATAACGAATCCAACTATAACTTTTCCCTGAACTTCATTTTCCATAGAAATTACAGGATATCGTATTCTGTGAGCAAGAAAACTCATCAATTCGTCATCACCTCCGGGGAACTTTGGCATTTCGAATTGTGTCGAATCAGAACAGGCGCAAACGGAGTCTTTAGCAAGATTTTTTGTTTTTATCAGAATCACTCCATTTTTGGCAAAAGCTCCATATTGTTCCATCAATTTTGTTTTTGTTGCTTCCGGAAAAGGTTTTAGCACCTGAATGGATGCAATTCGTTTGGGGTTCAAAACATTTAAATTGAACTTTAATGGCATTTTCAGGGTGTCAATCAGGATAACCGTACTATCATTCACATCCCAGGCCGTGCTGTCGTTTTGAATGGGTACATATTTAAATGATACGGGTAAAACCTGATAAACCGAAACCTTCTGTCCATTCATTTCTCCCGGAATCCAGGCCGGAAACGAATTAATTAAGCGCAGGGCTTCGGCATTCAGACTCGGTGAAACACTCCGTACCACCTTCGCCTTTTTTATTTCGCCCAACGAGTTAACCACAAACTGAACGATTACGCGGCCTTCTTCGTGATTCTTCTGAGCTTCGTCGGGATATTGAAGATGCTGCTTAATAAATTCGACGCGGGCAGCATCCCCACCCGGAAACTGCGGCATTTTATCGGGTACAGCATAAACCGAATCTTCATTCTGCACGTTCTGAGATTGTGTTAGCGGGTTTTCAAACGGTTTTATTCCGGCAAATAAAGCAGGGCAAAGCAACACCAAACTAACTGAAAAAAATAAGCTCCTGAGATTTAAACCGAATAATTTCATGGGCAATACTATCTGAAGTAATTGAATTTTATTGACTAAAAATGCATTTATAATAAAAACTTCAAAAATACAGAAATATCATTAACAAACCAACTCATCTTAAATTTGTTTTTAAATAAAAATCCAACTTCCATAAAAAATCGTATTTTTGTACCAATAAAAACAGAAAACCATGAAAAACAGGTTCAATTTCAAGACCACAGTATGTTTATCAGTACTGTTTCTGTTCGGTTTATCGGCTTCGGTAAAGGCTCAGACAAATTATTATTTCTATGTTCAGTTTGCCAATAAGAATAATACACCTTATTCGCTGACCGATCCATCAAAATACCTGTCATCACGCGCTATTGCGCGTCGTGCGTCTTTTCATTTAACCCCCGACTCACTCGATTTGCCGGTAAACCCTGTTTACGTTTCTCAAATCGAAAATTTGGGAGTTCATGTGCATTGTGCCAGCAAGTGGATGAATGGCGTGACTGTGAAACTAACCGATTCCACCAAAATGAGTCAGGTTCGCACATTGCCGTTTGTAAAGTTCGTACAATATACCGGTCTTTTGGTAGGTGCTCCCCTAGCTCCTCCGGCCAAAGTGAAAGATACAACTCCGCTGAATTACGGCATTGCCGCTGGACAGATTAATCAGTTAAACGGAACTCATTTGCACGACGAAGGTTATCGTGGTAAAGGAATGGTTATCGGAGAAATTGATGCTGGATTTACAAATGTAGATACGAATCCGTGTTTTGACAGTTTGCGTCTGCAGGGAAGATTACTGGGAACGAAAGATATTATAAATCCGCATTCCAATATTTTCGCGGAGGATGCTCATGGTGCATATTGTTTATCCATCATGACAGGAAATTTGCCCGGACAATTTCTGGGAACAGCACCAGAAGCTTCTTTCTGGCTTATCCGTACTGAATACAGTCCAACGGAATATAAAGTAGAAACTGATTTCTGGTGTTCAGGAGCTGAATTTGCCGATAGTGTTGGTGTGGATATAATTACGTCTTCGCTTGGTTATTATGGTTTCGACGATCCAATCATGAGTTTTACGTATGCCGATATGAACGGTAAAGTTTCGCGGGCCAGCCGTGCAGCAACCATTGCAGCCAATAAAGGAATTGTGGTTTTGGTGGCAGCAGGCAATGAAGGAACATCGGCCTGGCATTATATCGGTTCACCGGCTGATGCCGATGGGATTATTGCTGTGGGCGGAGTGACTCCAAGCGGGACACCGAGTACATTCTCTTCGTTCGGACCCAGTGCGGATGGTCGTGTAAAACCGGAAATATGCGCCACAGCAACAGGAACTGCTATTGTAAGTACAGATGGAACGCCAACAACCGGCAACGGAACTTCGTTTGCAACTCCAACCATGGCAGGTATGATGGCTTGTTTTCTTCAACGATATAAAGCACAAGAACCAAATCCAGTTATCAGTGTTTTGCTCAATTCAGTTTTCAAAACCGGAAGTTTGTTCAGTAATCCTACGGCACAGTTGGGCTATGGAATCCCGGATTTCCTAAAGGCCGAACAAAACCTACCGATCTATAATTCGTTGTATCAACTTGAAAAAAACAGCTTTACTGTGGCTTATAATTCACTTTACAACACGTTAATCATCCGTTACAGCGATGGCCGAAACCCACAAAATGCATCCGTGCGGATTTATTCGGTTAACGGCGAAACAATGCTAAATCAACCTATAACGGATTCTTCAATAATTCTTCGTACCACCGGTTTTGCTCCCGGAATTTATGCAGTCAGCGTGATGGAAAATGGTAAAACGGATACAAGAAAAATCATAATTAATTAATGTCAGGTACAAGTCGTGACTTGTACCTACAATTCCAAATCAATGAATTCCATAACGCTGTCAGAACTTACCGATCAGATTCAGCAAACCATTCGGTTGCGTTTTGACACGCCCGTATGGATTCGTGCCGAAATAAGTGAGTTGCGCGAAAATCCGGGCGGTCACTGTTACCTGGAATTAATTGAAAAAGACAGCGATTCGGATTCTATTCTGGCAAAAACCAAAGCAACTGTTTGGGCGTCCACGTACCGAATGCTGAAACCGTATTTCGAAACCAGTACGGGACAAATTCTGCGTTCGGGGTTAAATATTCTGGTATCTGTTTCGGTGGAATTTCATGGAGTTTATGGTCTGAGTCTGAATATCCGCGACATTGATCCCACTTTTTCCATTGGCGAAATGGCAGCGCGGCGATTGCAAATCATTCGCCAGCTGGAAGAAGATGGTATTGCCTATATGAACAAATTGCTGGAATTTCCGGAACTGCCGCAACGATTGGCTATCATTTCGTCGGCAACGGCTGCCGGTTACGGTGATTTCTGCGACCAACTGAAAAACGATTCCTCTCACTTTGCCTTTTATACCAAATTGTTTTCTGCGGTTATGCAGGGCGAACAGGCCGAAGCATCCATCATTTCGGCACTGGAAAAAATTTATTCAACTATTAACCTGTTTGATGTTGTTCTGATTATCCGCGGTGGTGGTGCAACTACCGATCTGGCGTGTTTTGATTCGTACGAACTGGCTCTGAACTGTGCCCAGTTCCCGTTACCGATTATTGCCGGAATCGGTCACCAACGGGATATTTCGATTCTGGATATGGTGGCAAACACCAGTGTAAAAACGCCGACTGCTGCTGCCGAATTTCTGATTTCCTGTTTACAACAAGCCGAAAACAGCGTTTTGAATATAATTTCAGACATTCAGTTTTTAATCAAAAACAAAATTGAAACCGAAAATCGTTTTATCGATCAAACTCAAATGCGCATGAAACAAACCTTACGCAGTTGGGTGATTCAGAAGACACATGTTTTGGAAAGACAAAAAAGCCGGTTACAATCGAATATACGAATGCAGTTTCTGAAACAAAACAACAAATTGTCGTTACTCGAAAAAAACATAGAAGCACATTCACCGGGGTTTTTATTAAAACACGGCTACACCATTACCACGTTGAATGGAAAACGAATAACTTCGGCAAAACAGGTAAAAAAAGGAGATAAAATTCGTACTTTTGCGGCCGATGGAGATTTTGGAAGTATAATAAATTAATATGCCAATATGCTAATGTGCCAATTTGGTTCAGAATGAATTATATTAAACAATAAATCTCAGAAAAATAAAGTGTAGATTTGGATCGTTTTATTGGCACATTAGCATATTGGCATATTAGCACATTAAAAATATGAGTAAAATCATTCTCGAAAATATGGAGTTCCATGCCTTTCATGGCTTTCTGGAACATGAAAATCAACTGGGAAATACTTTTCTGGTTACTATCAGCATGGAAATTGATACTGAAAAAGCAGGAAAAACAGACGAATTGCATGATACGCTGAATTATCAGTTGGTTTATAATGTGGTAAAAAAAGAAATGAAAACGGCTTCAAAACTGATTGAACATATCGGTCAGCGGATACTGGATTCTGTTTTTCATGAATTTCCTCAAATTCAGGAACTGGAAGTAAAACTTTCGAAACTAAACCCACCACTTGGAGGAAAAGTAGAACGCGTCAGCATTGAACTTAACAAAAAAAGATAACTAAATTATGTCAGAACTCGAACCGAAACAAGGCCACCCGAAAGGATTGTACTTTGTTTTTGCAACCGCCATGTCAGAGCGCTTCAGCTATTACGGCATGCGCGCAATTTTCACACTTTACCTCATCAAAGCTTTGTTGATGGATAAAGAATTAGCTTTCGCCATTTACGGGAATTACACCGGGCTGGTTTATCTTACACCGCTCATCGGCGGTTATGTGGCTGACCGGTATCTGGGAATGCGACGCTCCATCTTGTGGGGTGCTGTCCTGATGATTATCGGGCAATTATTTATGTTCAGTAGTGCGCTTTATTATCAAAGCGGAGAAATTTCACGCTGGTTGATGTACAGCGGACTTGCCGCTTTAATTTTCGGTAACGGATTCTTCAAACCCAATATCACTACCATGGTTGGGAGTCTGTATAAAAAAGGGGATATCCGGCTCGATTCGGCTTACACCATTTTTTACATGGGCGTGAATGTTGGAGCTTTTATTGCCCCGCTTTTATGCGGTTTCTTTGGCGACACCAACAATCCTGCGGATTTTAAATACGGTTTCCTGATTGCTGCCGTCAGTATGCTATTTAGTTTGATCTTGTTTATCGGCTGGAAAAGTAAATATCTTATCGGTCCGGATGGAGAGCAACTGGGAATTGAAGCCGATGGGAAAAAAGAAATTCATAAATCGGAAAAAGAAGCTGCTCCTGCAAAAAGTACCAAACAAAATTTGGCTGAATTCTTAGGCTGGGCGCTGGGTGCAGTGGCTTTATTCAGCATTTTCCATTTTGCTTTGAGTTTTGATATTATCGGAGCGTTTATTTTTGCCATTTGTATTATTGTTCCGGCTTATGTAATTTCGGATAAATCGCTTACAAAGATTGAACGTCAGCGTATCTGGGTAATTTATATTATCGCCTTTTTCGTGATTTTCTTCTGGTCGGCCTTTGAACAGGCGGGTGCATCGCTTACCTATTTTGCCGACAAGCAAACCGACCGCGTTATTCTCGGCTGGACTATGCCGGCCAGTTTCTTCCAATCTTTCAATCCGGTATTTATTGTTTTGCTGGGTCTGGCTTTCTCCAATTTATGGATTTGGCTGGGCAAACGGAATATGGACCCGGCATCACCGGTAAAACAATCGATGGGTTTATTCTTCCTGGCATTGGGATATCTGGTTATTGCCTTCGGAGTGAAAGGCCTTGAACCGGGCATGAAAGTTAGCATTCTCTGGCTCACCGGTCTGTATTTTATTCATACCATGGGTGAATTGATGTTGTCGCCTATCGGACTCTCGATGGTGAATAAACTGGCACCGTTGCGTTTTGCGTCATTGCTGATGGGCGTTTGGTATATGTCCATGGCTACGGCTAATAAATTTGCCGGTATGTTGAGCGGATTGTATCCCGAAGCAGGAAAACCAAAATTCATTTTCGGCGTTCAGATTGCCACGTTGTACGATTTCTTTATGTTGTTTGTGATTATTGCCGGAGTGGCGGCTGTAATTTTATTCCTGCTGTCGAAATGGCTGCAGAAACTTATGAATGGTGTGAAATAAATAACCCCCTACCCCCTAAAGGGGGATTTAAGAAGAATGAAAAAACGAGTTGAGAAGTTAATCTCAACTCGTTTTATTCTTTATGACCCCCAAACCCCCAAATGGGGGCTTTAAGACCATCTATGTAAAATATTCTTTATTAATATTTTTTTCAGAAGCACTCTTAAGCCCCCATTTGGGGGTTTGGGGGTCGTTCTTTTATTTAATAGTCAATTCATCTACCAGTCGTTTTGCTCCGCCTACTTTGTCCATAATAAACAAAATATAACGAACGTCCACGTTGATGGTGCGTTGCAAATCGGGTTCAAAAATAATATCGCCGCTCATTGATTCCCAGTTTCCGTCGAAAGCAAGACCCAATAATTCTCCTTTGGCATTAAAGATCGGACTCCCGGAGTTTCCACCGGTAATGTCGTTATTGCTCAGGAAGGCCACATGCATTTCGCCGGTTTTGGTATCGATATACGAACCGTAATTATTTTCCTGAATTGCCTTTTTCAATGCAGGAGGAACATCAAATTCCGCATCGCCGTCGATTTCTTTTTCCAGAATTCCCTTTGTGGTTGTGTAATATTTGTATTCGGTAGCATCGGCAGGATGATAGCCTCCAACTTTTCCGTAAGTCAACCGCATGGTGGAGTTGGCATCGGGCGATAAAGCTTTTCCTGTTTCGGCAGCCATTTCCAGAATACCGGCTTCATATAACCGTTCGGCATCATTCAACGATTCATTTCCTTTTGTGTAATCGCCTTTACGCATATTTTCGAACACTCTCCGGATATCCGCCGCAAAAACAATGGCAGGATCTTTTGAGAAATCTTTATTTTTATGTTTCAATGCTTTGGTTGCTTTTTCGAGCGTGGAAAAATCCGATTTATCAAACACGTATTTGGCATAGCTGGCGAAATCGCCTTTAAATTTCTTCTGAATCACGTTGTAGATTTCAGGCAACGCATCCGCAGCAACTGATTTTTTGTACACATTGAGCATGGCTACCAACGTGGCCTGATCCACGGCAGGATAATAATCTTTATATAATTTGGTGGTTTTAATGAGTAACGTATCTTCCGGAAGATTGTTTTTCTTTATCATATCAGCCACCATACTGGCGATGCGCGGCATTTCAATTCCCATCATCAACGATTCGCGGAGGTAATTCAGCGCATGGCTAAACGGATAAATTTTGGCATATCCTTCCTGAATATTTCCCAATACATCCTTGTATTTTGCCTGCCGTTTCGGGTTTTGATTCACCCAATCGGTAAATTCTTTTTCCTGTTTTTGTTTCTCGGCAATAACGCCCAGTCTCGCAATGGCTCTATTCATTCCAATGCTGTTTTTCCAGTAGTTGGCACTGCGGGCAAACTTGCTGGCATACGCCAGATTGATGGCTTCGTCGGTACGCATAAACGACAACCACACATCCTGTTTGGCACCACGCACATCAATAAGCGCCTGATTGGATGCTTTCATGCGGTTGGCAACTCCCCACGAAGTGAGGTAACGGCTTGTGCTGCCCGGATTCCCGATAATCATGGTAAAATCGCCCGGCTGATAGCCTTTGTTCGATATAGCGGCAAATCGTTTCGGAGAATACGGCACATTGTCTTTGGAATAGTCGGCCGGCTTCCCATCTTTGGAACAGTACACGCGGAAAACGGAAAAATCGCCGGTATGTCGGGGCCACATCCAGTTATCGGTTTCGCCACCAAATTTGCCTATGGAAGCAGGTGGTGCAAAAGCAAAGCGAACGTCAGTAAATTTTTCGTACACGAATAAATAAAATTCATTTCCGGCAAAAAACGATTTCACGTTGGCCGCATATTTTGTTCCTTTTTCAGTTTCTTTTTCAATGGCTTTGATAATGGAATCCTGCTTATTGGAACGAACTTTTCCCAACAATGTATCGGGCAGTTGGGAGATAACGCGGTCGGTAACATCCTGTATTTTCACCAGAAACTTAACCGAAAGCCCCGGAGAAGGGATTTCATCTTCCTGTTTCAATGCGGCAAAACCATTTTTCAGGTAATTGTGTTCCACGGTGCTGCTTTGCTGAATGGCGTCGAATCCGCAGTGGTGATTGGTGAAAACCAGTCCCTGATCGGAAACCATAACACCGGTACAACCGTTACCAAAAACGATGACGGCATCTTTCAGACTCACATTTTTATCGCTGTAAATCTGGTCGGCGGTTAGTGTCAAACCCATGCCGTTCATTTTTTGGATGTTCAGTTTTTCAATCAGAGGCAGCATCCACATGCCTTCGTCGGCCTTCACTCCTGAAAACAGGCACAGCGAAAGCATCATGATGAGAAGTTTTTTCATGAAATAATGTTGAAATTGTTATTAGTGGGAAATATTTCGGGAAATCACAGCCCGATTCTGTACCTAAATTTGCATAATAATGCAGGGCAAAAGTAAGAAATTAATTTTGGATATTGGGAAAGTGAAAAAGATTTGGAAAAAATCATTGAAAAAAGTGGATTTAGCTCAAAAACGGATTCATTGAACATCAATGAATCCGTCTTTCTTTCAGAACGAAAACGCCGCTCCTACCAACACATTAAATCCCTGCACATCGTATCCGTAGAAATCCTGATACGAATTATTAATCAGGTTATTTACCTTGGCAAAAGCAGTAAACCAGTTGTTGTACGAATACGAAGCTCCCAGATTAATATCCACTTTGGGGTTCATCCTTACAGCCGTAGTCCCCAGCTTGGCATACCGGGCACCATCCACAAAAACATTGGCATCCACGCTGAAATTCCGGTTAATGCGCACGTTGGCGCTTAAATCGGCTTCCCATACGGGTTTATTCCAGGCATATTGTTCCGAAGTCACATCCCATTTGTTATAGGCGCCTTTAAACTGCACGTTCACCCGATCCTGAAGATTGTAATTGGCACGAACCCCGATTTTCAGATGCGATGCCCCGCTGTAAATCACATTAAACCGGTTACTGTACAACGTGGAATCGGCCCCCGGCACAACAAATGCCGACGTGGTTAATGCATATTCTTTGTTTACAAAAAAATACTGATTGTCGATGCGACTGTAATCGACATATCCATCAATAAGTAAATTATACAGCGGTTTTACTTTCACGCCGGCGTAAAATTCGTAAGGCGTGTAAGTATCCTGAACCCGAACATCCGGGAAAAGATAGCGGTTTTCGGTAAACATTTCGTTCATCGTGTTTACCTGATAGCCACCCGTGATACCTCCGTAGATGGAAAAATACTTGGGAACGGCGCGCCATTCGGCACTGATATCGGGCGACGGATTAAACGGTTTGCCGTGAACAAACGAAATGCTGGTTTTCAATCCCAACCGCACATTCCAATCGGTGCGTTCGATACTATAATACGGATTCAGGGCAAAAACCGTGTAGGCATCCCAAAAGTTCAGCAATGCCGGATTAGCGGAATGATACATCAGGTTATACATTTGCACATCAATTCCCAGGCGGTTCCGGTCGCGCACTGTATTAAAACCGGCCGTGGTCTGAATCAGATTTTCGGTCAGTCCGTTGCGCGAATTGAAAACCTTGTACTGAACTTCGGCCAGATAACGCAATCCTTCGGCCATGGGCAACGAACGAACACCTGCAAATGCATTGAAACGCCAGAATATTTCGGAGGTGGAATCAGTTGCCAGAGAATTTAAACTGAATATCTGTGGAGTGCGATTAATCCGCACCAGGTTTTGTTCCATGTAATAGGTAAACGGAAAACCGGTTGCCAGTGAACCAAACCCTACTGTGTCACAATTCCGGTTGAAATTGTTCCCGTAATATTTCAGATATTCGTGTCCGCCACCGATTCCGGCATAAAGATCAAGCGTTTCGAAATATTTATCGAACGACAAGGCTGCTTTGGTGGTTGAATGCGCTTTGGCATCGAATGTTCCGAGGTGATTCAGCGAAAAATCGAGTCGCGTATCCGCATTTTTAACGATTGGATAGGCAAAGTCTGCCAGCGTATTCACGTTGCTTCCGAATCCGAAACGGGCAAAACCACCTTTCGAATCGCGTTTTTCATTTTTCAACTCGGCGGCAGGCAGCGTGTGAATATTAAAGCCGGCATTCAGCGGCAGGTTGAACTCGGAATACGTGGGTGCGGCTTTCTCTACCGTTTGTTCCAGCACTTCGGGAACGGAATTAATTTTTCCGGCATCCTGAATCACCGGTTTATACTCGCGCTCCACGGTTACATTCCGGTCGATAATGGAATCCTGAGCGTGTAAACTCAACGTTGTACCAACAAATAAGAAAAGTGCGGACAGTATATATTTTGTAGTTTTCATTGTCTTGATTATTTGATGATTTTGTTGTTTTCGCGTTCGCTGATGGCATTTAACCGGTCGGTTATCATCGTTTGAATTTCGTCAGTCGCCGTATAATTCTTTTGTAAACTCAGCAAATATTGTTTAGCCTGAAAATCGTCGCCTTTCTTTATATAAATATCCGAAAGCAACACGAAACTGCGGGCAAGCCAGAACGGATATGGTGTATTCTTCTTCGCAAAATCCAGCACTTCATTCTCGGCATCGGTCATTTTTCCCTGTTCGAAATACGCGTTAGCCAACAGATACTTCGATTCGGCACCCTGAGCGGTTCTTGTTTCGGTGGCAATGATTTTTAAATCGGAAACAGCCTGAACATATTGATTGGTTGCAATAAAGGCTTTGGCACGGTTATAACGGGCTTCCGCTTTCAGTTCGGTTGATGATTTTGAATCCAGCAAAATTTCATTGGCAATAGTAATGGTGGTTTGATGATCATTCAGAAAATAGCTGCAGCGCAACACACCCAATCGACCGACATTTTTATTTTCGGTAGTCTGAGCCACGGTTTCGAGTTGTTTGAAAAATTGCAATGCCGAAGCATAATCTTTCTGGTCGTACGTAATTTCACCGCAGCGAATCGCGGCTTCTTCGGCATATTGATTCGCTCCGAGTTTCAACAAAGTTTTATATGCCGCCAGCGCATTGACTTTGTCGTTGGTACGGTAATAACTGTCGGCCAGATAATACTGGGCAATGGTGCAATAGCGACTTCCCGAGCAAAATTTATTCAGATAATTCTGCATGCCGGTAATGGCAGCCGGGTAATTTCCGTTGATGTATTGTTTCTCGGCGGCAATGTATGAAATGGAATCTTCACGTCCAATGGTTTTGGTATTGAACTTTTGTCCCAACGTTTTGGTGTAATTCAAATAAGTTGACACATCATTTGTTTCAATGTAAACCGCCTCGAGACTTTCCAGAGCTGTGTACGATTCTTCACTTCCCGGATACTTTGAAATCACATTTTTATAAGCCGAAATGGCCTGTTCGTATTCTTTTCCATTAAAATAAACCATACCAATTTCGAGCGCTGCTTTTCGGGCCTGATCGCTATTCGGATACTTATTGAGTATGCGTTGATACGTGGAAATGGCCTTGGTATCGTTGTCCATCATCAGGTACGAACGCCCGATTTCGTACATGGCATTGTCGGCATATTCCGATTTCGGATAGGTAGAAATCAGTTTTTCCAGCTTAGATATTTTCTCGGAATAATTTTTCTGTAACCCCGACACGTAAGCCGACTGGAACATTGCATAATCAGCCGTATTCGGACTTTGCCCCGCAGCTTTGTTGTAATAGGTTATTGCTTGTGCAAAATTCCTCGAATTGTAATAACAATCGCCAATCCGGTTTAAAGCATCCGAATAGGTGGTGGCATTGTGATTGGTTTCGGCATCAACATATTTCAGAAACCAGGTTTGTGAATTGCCGTATTCTTTTTGCGAAAAATAAGCATAAGCCATGGCATAAAGCGCTTTTACCCGATTGACACTTGTTTTTGAATTCGGATTTTCGAAAAATGTTTTCAAATCGGCCCTGCTCAACGCCGGTTGATTGGAGCGGAAGTAACTTTCGGAACGCCAGTACAAGCATTCATCGGAATACTTTCCGGTGGATGAGCTTTTGAGTGACAGGCTGAAATATTCAATTGCTTTTTCAAAATTACCCTGTGCAAACGCTTCCGTTCCTAACTGATACAACAAATATTGTTTGGTTTCGAGCAATTTTGCATTCGGTTGATTTATTTTCTGAATGGACTGATATGCCGCATCATAATTTTTGGTAGTCAGATATACAGAGGCCAGATAATCGTAGGCTTTATCTTTGTATTTTGTATCGGGAAATTCCGACAGAAATTGTTCAAAGGCCATTATCGATTCACCAAAAGCCGTGGTGCTTTCGTAACTGGTTAGTGCGTAATTGTACAAGGCTTCTTCCCGCACCGTTTTATTGAAATTGGTCCGCAACGATGCTTCGTAAGCAAGGCGGGCATTGTTTTTATCGTTCAGTTTAATGTATGAATTTCCCAAATGCAGATACGCATTTTCGGTCATCTCATCCTTTTCGGTAGTTACTTTCGATAAATACTTGACGGCATTGGTGTAATCTTTGGTTTGATAATATGACAATCCCAATAAATACATATCGTTGCGCAATACCTGCGGGAACATTTTTTCGTAATTCTTCAGATAAACGATGGCTTTGGCATAATCGTGATTGCGATACGCTATTTCACCCAGAATGCGATAAACTTCAGCATTGTTTTTATTATCCGGATTGTTTTTCAGTAATGTTTCTCCCCGTTCCGTGAGTTTATCATATTCTTTTTGGGCATAATAAATTTGCACAACATAGTACGGAACAATGTTTTTGTAAGCCGGGTCGTTCTCTATTTTCAGAAATTCGGGCAATGCATCCGCATAACTTCCAAGAGTGTATTGAGCATACGCATAATAATAGGTTGCCGAAAGCGTGTAGCGGTTATTCTGTTCTTTCAGTTCCTTGAAAATAGACAACGCCTGCGTATAATTTTTAGTTTCGAGACAGGCATATCCTTTGTTGAACATAAATTCGACCCGTTCACGCTCATTCAGATGTTTTTCCTTCACCAGATTGAAATAAATCAACGCTTTCGCATATTTTTTCTTGTCGTAGTCCAGCATGCCGAGCATCACGTTTGTCTTATCGAAAAATGGGGTGAACGGATATTTCAGCAGGTAGTTTTTCAATCGCATCGCGGCATCGTCCTGTCCTAGTTCGAACGCATCGGCAGCTAAATAATATTCCGATTCCTGAATTTGTCCGGCCTGTGTGGGTGTTGTGGTTTTCAGAAAATCCTCGAAACT
>Ga0302215_10000383_pt1 | contig 32682 bp, 29 predicted proteins | sample II_Fen_N3_1_FD_194580 | JGI IMG/M metagenome (GOLD analysis project Ga0302215, IMG submission 194580) | Peat permafrost microbial communities from Stordalen Mire near Abisko, Sweden - II_Fen_N3_1 | ecosystem: Environmental > Terrestrial > Soil > Wetlands > Permafrost | place: Sweden: Abisko... | reverse complement strand
GTTGGATAAACATCGTCAATCCGTTTCGAGCCACCATTGTGCTGGGCACACCCGGTAGTGGTAAATCTTATGCGGTAGTCAATAATTTTATCAAGCAACAAATAGAGAAAGGCTTTGCCATGTATATCTATGATTTTAAGTTCGACGATTTATCGACTATTGCGTACAATCATTTGCTGAAACATCGTGATAAATACAAAGTAGCTCCCAAGTTTTATGTCATCAATTTCGATAATCCTAGAAAAAGCCACCGCTGCAATCCTATTAACCCTACATTTATGACAGACATTAGCGATGCTTACGAAAGTGCATATACCATTATGCTGAACCTAAACCGCAGTTGGATACAGAAACAAGGCGACTTCTTTGTCGAATCGCCAATTATTCTGTTGGCTGCCATTATTTGGTATTTGAAAATCTATAAGGACGGAAAGTATTGCACCTTTCCCCATGCCATTGAATTTCTAAATAAAAAGTATTCCGATACTTTTACTATTCTGACTTCATATACCGACCTCGAAAATTACCTGTCACCGTTTATGGATGCTTGGGAGGGAGGAGCGCAAGATCAGCTTCAGGGACAAATTGCATCTGCCAAGATTCCACTGTCCCGTATGATTTCTCCACAACTCTATTGGGTAATGACCGGTGATGATTTCACTCTCGATATCAATAACCCCGAAGCACCCAAAATCCTTTGTGTGGGAAATAACCCCGACCGACAAAGTATTTATTCGGCGGCACTTGGATTGTATAATAGTCGTATTGTAAAGCTTATCAACAAGAAAGGACAACTCAAAAGTTCCGTTATTATTGATGAGTTACCGACTATTTATTTTCGTGGGTTGGATAACCTGATTGCTACAGCCCGTAGCAACAAAGTGGCTGTTTGCCTGGGATTTCAGGATTATAGCCAACTTAATCGGGATTACGGCGACAAGGAAGCCAAAGTCATTCAAAATACGGTTGGGAATATTTTTAGCGGACAAGTAGTGGGTGAAACAGCCAAGAACCTGTCAGACCGTTTTGGGAAAGTGCTACAACTTCGCCAATCCATGACTATCAACCGTCAGGATAAATCCACTTCATTAAGCACTCAAATGGACAGTCTTATTCCGGCTTCAAAGATTAGCAACCTGACTCAAGGAGTTTTTGTGGGTGCTGTCTCTGATAATTTCGAGGAACGCATTGAGCAAAAAATCTTCCATGCGGAAATAGTAGTTGATAATGCCAAAGTAGCCGCCGAAACAAAAGCTTACAAAATGATTCCTGAAATTGCATCCTTTGTTGACGGCAATGGCAACGATACGCTAAAACATGAAATTGACAAAAACTACAACAGAATCAAGCAAGAAGTTGCCCAGATAATCGTGGACGAGATGGAACGCATCAGGAATAATCCGGAATTGAGCCATTTGGTGAAGAAATAAGATAGTATAGATGTTTATGTCTCATATTGCTTTAGTCAGCTTATAAGTGATTTATGACATACTACCCATAGCCTCGGTCGTTACCAAACATGCAAAAAAAAAGAAAAACAGCTTGTGTAAATTATTAAAAAGTGAATCAAAGCAAAAGTTATTGAGAATAATGCTTCGCATAAACTATCTGAAATAATTAAGGAAACACACTATTGACTTGTAAGTTGGTAGTGTGTGTGTAGTGCAATCATCCAAAAAAGTTTTTTTCTCATTATTAAAAAAAAATGAAAATAATCTATAAATTTGCATTATCAAAATTATGTCAATACTATGAGTCAATTTGTACGTTGTTTATTTCTTGTCTTTCTTTGTTTAAGTATATCTGGTTGTACGCCAAATTCAGATAAACTGGATCAAGCAGAGCAAATGATGGCGCAGCATCCCGACTCTGCTCTAAAACTACTGCAAACCATTCATCCCGCACAATTTATTCATTCATCCGAAAAGGCTTTATATTCGCTCCTTCTTAGTCAAGCCTACGACCGGAATGAAATTTACATTACTTCCGATTCTATCATTACTATCGCTACCCAATTCTACGGCAAAGAAAATCCCGACCGTGCCGGAAGTGCTTGGCTTTATAGTTCACGTTGCGCAAAGAATCGCGGAAATATTGAAACGCAAGCTGCTGCATTGCTTAGGGCACAGGGGTTTGCTGAGCTAGCAACCAACCATAAACTTAGAGCACTTATTCATTGCGATAAAGCAGACATGTACAAAGTTCAAGAACAATTTGATAGCTGTATTCTGCAAAACAAGAAAGGACTGCAGGAATTTGCAAAAGCAAATGATAAATTCAATGTTTGCCTTGCGTCGATAACAATTGGTCTGCAGTATTCAACTGTAAATATCCCGGACAGTAGTAAACATTATCTGCTTTATGCCGAAAAAATAGCTAAATTAATTAATGCAAAGAAACTGTTTTCGCCTATATACAAAAGTCTAGGCAACTGCGAAATACATCTAAATAACTACCGCAAAGCATTGGAGTATTATATGAAAGCTCCTAAAACTGGGAATCATATCTTTGACGAAAACCAATGGTATCTAATTAGCAATATTTACATGCTCATGGGTAAAGTCGATTCGGCTGAATATTTTATCCGAAAAGTAAAAACACCGAAGAATATGAACGTTGGCTACTACACACTGCGAAAACAAATATGCGAAAAACAAAAAAACACACAACAAGCCTTGTTTTACGCCAATCAGTTACTGCTAGCTAAAGATTCATTCTACACCCACAGTTTAAAAACCAGCTTTGCTGGCATGGAACGCAGGTTTATGTATGACAAACTGAACGATCAGAACAATCGGTTGAAAATTGAGAGTGCCCGCAAAACGACCATTATCCTCATAATATCTCTGCTGGTAAGCATTGGGATTATTGGATTTATGTACTGGAGTTTGCGCATCCACAAGCGAAAATTGGAAATGGAGCGCGAACTCAATGAAAAAGAAATAGATTTGTTGCAGCAAGCCACTGCAAACAACGAGTTATTAGAACGACAACTCGAAATTGTACGGCAGCTCAACGATAAAGAAAAGGACTTATTACAGCAAGCCACCGAAAACAATAAGCTACTGCAGATGAAAAATGATATACAACAGCAACTATTATTGTTTATTGAACAATACAGACTGGGAGCAGGAAAAGGAAATATGGATATACAGGCACGTATTGATGACCAAAACATACGTAAGCAAATAATATTATATATCGACTGTAAATACAATAATATATCGGAACGATTATATAAAGAACATTTGGAACTTCAGCTTAATGAGCGCGACGTTTATATATGTTGCATGTTACTTGCAGGCTTTACCAGCGGAATGATTGCAGTAATATTGAATCTGCAATTAAACTCGGTAAATACACTTCGTGGCAGATTACGCAAGAAGCTTAAAATAGAAAACAACGAAAAACTCCCCGAAGCACTCAGCAAATTGTAATTGTTTTTTTAGGCTTTCTCTCCCATTTTTCCATCGATATAAGTACTACTTTTTTACGGCTAGCTAATGACCTGTTTTTTAGCGTGTTGATATTTAACATTAACACAGTTGTACATAAAATAAATATTGAATTTTCTGAAAATATCTGTTGTAAATACTTTTACTTTGCCTTCGTGATTATCACAAAATAGTTTAATTATCACAAACTCATTTAAAGTTTATAAGCATGAAAGCAAAAGAATTTATCAATGCCAACAATCAGATTCCTTCAGAAAGAGAATTTGATTTTTTCATCCCTTCGGTTAATGAACCCGATTCTAAATCGGGAACTTCCACAGGTGGAACTAGAGATCCTGACGTACCGCTTCCACCGAAAAACTAATTAGACATTTGGGGAACAAGCTATTCTCGCTCTTCCGAAACCATACGAAAATAATTCAAATTTATCTTTTGAAAGAATGACCAAATTATTGAAACAATTGATTTATCAGTCTGCTAAAGTTTAATTTTCGTTATTCCGTAACGTTTTTTCTCACTACCAATATTACCTGCTATGTGTTTGTTTTTGTTTGGGGTTGGTGATAGTGAATTGACTAGTCCACAATTGGCAAGTAAGTCCTCAAAACTTACTTGCCGATTACTCTCAAAACAATGTATCCAGAGCATATCCTAAAAGTTCTAACAGGAAAACTATAAAAATGCTACAATAATTCCATAAAGAAACAACAAGATTATTATGAAAAGAATCATTACTTGTTCAGACGGGACATGGAACAAACTCGACGAGAAAGTGGATGGTATGCCAACACCAACAAATGTATCTGTTTTTCATGATCTAATTGCCAATGTGGATCAACAGAATATTGTTCAAAAGTATTTTTATGATCCCGGAGTGGGAACCGGCGATTGGTTCGACAAAATTACAGGAGGATTAATCGGTGCCGGCATCAATAAGAATATAAAAGATGCCTATAAATTTATTGTTGAACAGTACGAGCCCGGCGATGAAATCTATCTGCTCGGATTTAGCCGTGGAGCTTATACTGCCCGTAGTGTAGCCGGATTTATCTACAATTGTGGCATTCTTAAGTCACCTGCAGACAAGTTAATCGATGAAGCATTTGATCTTTATCGCCGTCGCGACGACAAATCGCAGCCCTGGGCCCAAGAGTCGATCAATTTCAGAAAAAATAATTGCTACCCACCCGGGAAAATCAAATTTGTAGGTGTGTGGGATACCGTAGGTGCGCTTGGATTACCCGGTAAAATATTCAAAGAAATAAACAAAGAGGTGCTTCAATGTGAGTTTCACGATGTTCAATTGAGTGGCATGATTGAGAATGCATTTCATGCAGTAGCAATCGATGAGCATCGTGTTCCTTTCGAAGCAACCCTGTGGAGTCAAACCGATTCGGGCATTGCTGCCGGGCAAAAGATAGAGCAAAAATGGTTTCCGGGCGTACATTCCGATGTTGGTGGAAGTTACAAGGAACACGGTTTGTCGGATGCACCCTTAGTTTGGATGATAGAAAAGGCGAAAGCACTTGGTTTGGCATTTAAATACTATAGTGGTATCGTGCCGAATCCCTATGACAAATTGCATGATTCGATGACCGCCATATATCTGTTGGATGGGGTGCTAAACAGGAGAATAGGGAATGGACAGCGATTCAATGAATCGATTTCACTACCGGCAGTAGACCGTTGGAAGGCCAACACCGATAATTACAAACAAAAAGCAAATCCATACCTGAAACTTTATCTCAAAAAGTAATTTGGTCAAGTAATGGAAAATAGAACTATAAATGACAAGAGTTAGCAATATTGTTGGAGCAAATAAATTCAATAAACCAAAAGGTTACAATTCCTGGTTAGGGTACTGGGAAAATCATTCAAAGATAAAAAAAATAGTTTGCGGAACATCAGGTTGTTCTAACACCAATTTGGTTGGAGCACATGTCCGAAAGTCTGACCAACGTGATAATAGCAACTATATAACGCCTATTTGCAAGGAATGCAGCAAAAGAACCGATGAGTTTGACGTGCATTGGATGCTGATAGCTGTGGCAGAATAAGGCAATAATAAAAATATTCTACATTTTTTTATCAAATTGGGAAGATGGCTTTGTGAAATTTATAATAGCGATTAAATTATTTAAACAGATTTACTATGGAGAGAATTTTAGATAAAGATGAAAGAATGAATAAACATCAAATGGAATTATTCTGGAATGTTATCTTTCGCGAAATTGATAGATTGGTTGATAAACTTGATGTCATAGAGAAAGATGATGCTTTTAAAAAATTATTTTATGATGGTCATAGAGCAAAACAAATTGAGATACTAAAAGAAACTATAATAGTAAATAAAAATATAGGTATAAATTACTTAATTGAAGGAGTCGCAGGGGTTGGTAAAACTACTTTTATTGAAAGATTAATAGCCGAGAAAAAATATTTTAGCGCAAATGGGATACATATATCTTATGTTAGAAGTATTAAAAAGAATAAAGATGCATATTTAACTGTATTCATAGAGGAACTATTAAAATATTTTAATGCAATTGGAAATCCACTTAAAGAACAAATTGATACAACTTCACATGCTGGTATATGTAATTCAATATATACTTTAGCTCGCCATCTTGATGAAATGGAAAATCAAAATTTGATTCCATTAATTTTTATTGATGACTTAGACTACGTTGAAGATGAATGGAAGAATATAATTGATGAATTAAACCAATTTATTTTCTCTGATAAAATTAGTATTTGTATAACGATGCGTCCAAGACTTTGGGCTCAATTATCCAATTCAGATGACAGAACAACTAGAAATTTTGATAAATCAACTTCGTTAAAACTGTCACCAATACCTATACGTGAAATAATTCATAGTAAAATATTTTTAATTCTTAAAGAATATGAAGTATATAAAAGTTCTGCAGTAAAAGAAGCACTTAAAAAGTTAATGGGTTATTTCTCATTTTGGGATAGGGCTGACAACACCTTGCTTAAAGTGCTTAAAGCCCATGGAATTAACGATATCAATGAGTTTAATAAAATCGATTATCCATTTAATGAGGAGTTTGAACATTTTTTACAAAAAGTAACGGGATATAATTTAAGAAGAATGTTTTTGATTATAAAAAAAAGCATTTCATTTATTATTGACGGAGGTGAGTTAGAAGAAAATTCAAGTGGTGTGTGGAGACTTAAAAAGGATGTCATTCGTGATTTGTTTTTCAGTGTTGAGAATCCGGATGTAGAATATAACGTTTTAAATATCCACATTGAAAGATCGGCAAAAACTAATAAATCTATATGTTATTATATTCTGCTGATGTTTTCAAGAAATTCGTTAAAAAAACAATTTGAAATTGATAATGAAAAATTTATTAAATCAATTAATGATATGATTGGTGGTGGTGTAACAAATACAAATATCATTTCAACTATAAAAAAGCTTTCTGAGAAAAATTATGCTCTTTTAGATTTAGTCAAGAATACTGGTGATAAAGAAAAATATGAAATATCTGAAAAAGGTAGATACTATTTAAACGATCTATCAAAATGGGATGAATACATAGAAATCTTTGGTAGTCCTGACGAACCAACTAAAGTATCTAAAATATGAAAAATATATTACAAGTTAGTAGACTTCATTTAGAAATTTTGTATCAATTAAAAACAAATTCTTTCATTAATGAAATAAAATTAAATGGTTTTAAATTTCGATTAAATGGAGAATTGAGCAGCAAAAACCATAAATATAATTTGATACGATTGTTAAAAAAAAATTCCCCCCTTTTTTTTAATGAATTTTCGGATTCTCAAATAAAATCTTCAATAATTGATATTATAAAAGACACTTATAAAAACACTCATAAAAACACTAAAATATACAAACTGTCGATGAAAAAAATAGACAAATTCATCACAACAAACAAAATAAGAATATGAGACTATTTAGAAAAAGGGAAAAATGTTATGCATGGCAGCATAATCAATGTTTGCATAGTAAAGAATGTACATTTTTTTGTAAGGATTATAAGTCTTATATTAAGGGTATCTATGATCCTAAAGATTATATAACTATTACTCACAACAAACGTAGTAGATCACTTGCTAGACTTTCAATCATTATCTCTTTTCTTGCTTTAATAGTTGCGACTACTAATACCAGCGTTACAATAATGAATACATCTCATCCTAAAGTTATAAAAGTTTCAAATAATTTGATTGAATATGTGAAAAAAAATATAAATTAACTTATATAAATTCCCTTTGTTGGTGCGGTTTTGTAAACTCTGCTGGCACGGAAAAATATATTTATCAAACCAGAAAATATTATGCCAATCACAGGTCAAAAACCAGGGAAAGGAACCTATTATTGTACTCAATGTGCTCAGTCGGTGACTTTATATGATAATATGGATACACTACCTCTATGTCCAAAATGTAGCAATAAGTATTATAGGTCAATCGTTTCTATATATTTTGACTATTTACTCGAAAAAACAGAGAGCCAAACAAATTGTGATTTTATTTATAGAGGTCAAAGAAGTGCTATTTGGGAATTGAAATCAAGCGCCCAAAGAAGGTTAGATAATCAAAATAAGATAACTGGTAAAAAACATGATTTTAAAGATTTTATCATTTATCACAAACAAATCATTGAAAATGCAAGATACCTTGGTTATGACAATAATGGGAAGTTCTCAGATCTTGAGATGCTAGCAGAAGTCCAACACCACGGTGGTGCGACTTGTTTGACCGATTTTAGTACTAATTTTTTAGTTGCTCTTTGGTTTGCATCGGGCGAAGTGAAAGAGGAAGAGCTAACAAATGAAGTTGAAAAAACACTTATAGACGAATCGGATATTCATAAGAACCCTGTAACTAAATTGCATGGTAGAATTTTTATTGTCAATTTGTTTAATGAAAAAAACTTTACCAATATTTATCCAATACGAAAAATAAAAGCAGATGATAGAATCGACTCTTTACTAGAAAAAAGGGCTCAATTTAATGGTTTGAAAAAATCTTTTGAGCCTCGTTTTTGGCTTTGGAAACCGACACGTTTAAATAATCGGATTGTTCAACAGAATAGTGTTTTTATGTTTGGTCTTTCAAAATTCAAGGATAATATTAATGAAGTCTCAATCTACATTCATCCTGATGATAAAAGAAAAATTAGAAAAGAATTAGATACGTATTTTAATCTTTCATCAGAATCTGTATTCGATGATTTGCCTGGTTTCTCTTTTGAAGCTAACAGTCAAAATAAACCTATTGGTGTAAATATTTTTGAAGATAAGAATTGTATTGATATTGGGAAAAAATTGTATAAGCAGGGTGAATATGAAACTGCTATAAAATACTTTGAGATGAGCCTTGAGTGTAAGACAGAAAATAAGTGCTCTAACTCAGATAGCTGCAATCTTTCAAATAAGTCACAGTTGTTTTTTGAAAGAGGTAAATGTTACTACCAATTAGATAAAAGCAGAACAGATTTACAGGCTTTAAATGATTTTGAAAAAGTAATTGAAAGTTTCAAAGAAAGCGAAATTAACAGTGACACTTTCATCGCAGCTTGTAACTATAAATTAATCATACTCTGTAAACTTGAAAATTTTTTGGATGCATATGATTTTTGTGTTAGCATCATTGAAAATGAAAGAATATCACTAAATGATAAAAAAGAATTCTACTATTCAGCTTTTGAGATTGCTATTATACTTGAAAACCCTGAGAAGAGCGAATGGATAAAAAAATTAATAAAATCAACTGAACCTCTAAACGTTGGGTTTGGAGCATTACTCTTTTGCTTTTTCAATTCAATAGAAAAGGATTTGCAATATTCTTCATTTTTAGACCTAATTGAGAGTCTTTCAAAGAACGAATTCAAATTTGAAGCTCAATTGAATTGGAATTTTGATGAGATAAAAGGATGGATTCTAAACAAAAAAGATACAAACCGCTTGCTAATATGCCAAAAAATGATTGAACTTCAAAAAGATTTAATCAATGAGGATCTTTTGAATATGGACAAAAGGGATTCTTAAGATACTGTCAAGCTTGTCCGCTCTATGGCATTGTTCTGTGAGTTGCCTAGTTGAGCTTAGCGTATGTAATGATTGGCGAAGTGTCCCGCTTCATCAAAGCTAAAAGCAAGCCTTTGGCTTGTAAAACACAACGGAGTTGAAATGGAAAGTAGAGCTTTCCTTCTAGCTTTGAAATAGCGGGACGCTATGCTAAACAAAGATAGAACAGGCTACGAGAAACTGGGCAGTTTGAATACGTTAAAATGATGGAGAAAATTAAAAGAAAGTAGATTTTATTCTAACGGAAATGACATTGGTTAAGCTTTATGATAATGCTTTTTTGAGATGAAAGTAAGAAGAATTTGGTTGGTTCTATATAATGTAAAATTTAGTTATATATCCGAATCTATTCTCGACAAGAAGATTCTTTAATCCGTAAATTATATGAAAATAATTATTCCAAAAATTGTTGACTTCAAACAAATTATGCATAAACAGTTTTTCAAAATAGCGATAGTTTGTTTTTTATATTTAGCCTTGTCTTGTGAATCATATTCGCAAGTAACATATGATCCATACTGTTACACAAATGCTACTTCATTTAAAATAGATAAAATTACCATTTCTGATTATTACACGATAGTTAATATTTCAGCTTGCTCTACATCATCTAACACTTTCTGGGTAAATTCAGGAATGTATATTAGAAGAGCAGATGATTATTATTCAACAAAGTATTATATAAGGGAATTTATTGACTATTCGCTAGATACAAAATACACCCTAACTCCATATAACACATATCATTTTACATGGAAGTTTGACAAATTACCTGTTGGTTTAACTTCTATAGATATTTTGGAGCCACCAAGCTCTGACGGAACACCATGGTATTGGAAAGGCTTAAATATAAATAATCCGAACACTTCAAAAATATCTATTTTTTTTCAAAACGAAGGATTGAAATTATTAGCCTATATGGCTCATCCGTCAAATACATTTGATTATGGAACTTGTAGTGTTTATGAAGATCATGTTTATGCAAAAATATATTATAAAGGCTATACGGCAGAATTTAATATTAAAAGAGAGTATGGAATGTTCACTAATATTAGCGTGATTTCTGATGATGATTTCTTATCTCCATTTACTGTAATTGAAGTATTAAAAAATGTAACATGGGATTATATAAACAAATACTCGGACAATGAAAAAAGAAGTCGGTTTGAGAAAATTGTCAATAAGCAGATTTCAGAGATGAACGGTAGTAATATGACTTGTCTGATATTATCGTTGAGAGGCTTTGAATACTAGTAATTTAAGACCCGGCCAAAGAATAGTTCAATACACCCTAGTTTTGCTTAGCGTATAAAAGGTTTAGTGAAGTATCCCGCTTTGTCAAAGCTAAAAGCAAGACTTTGGCTTGTAAAATAAAATGGAGTTAAAATGGAAAGCTGATACTAGATATCCAACAAATACAAATTCATACAATAAAAATTTATACCATGAAAAGACTTTTATTTATTTTCATTCAATTATTGATTGTACTGTCGGGTTTTGCACAATTCGGTGAAAAGTATGCCTCTGTAAAACTAAATTTGAGAGAAGATTCAAATTCGTTGTCGCAAGTTATAACGGTTATACCTAAGGGTACAGCAGTTTCAATGGCTGAGGATTGTGATTGCGAATGGATACATGTTTCGTATCTGGGTCAGACTGGGTATGTATATTCAAAATACCTGACTAAATCAAAACCGGCTTATGTTAGTACTAGTACTCATGTAAAATATTATACAAACTCTGCTGGAAAAAGAATACAATCACCAACACATTATAATTCTACCCCGGCAGGCGCAACTGCTTTATGTTGGGATGGAACGTATAGCTTTAGCCAAAGTAGAAGGGGAACTTGCTCTCATCATGGAGGTGTAAAAGTCTGGTTGTAACTATCCCCCGCTGGCTCGGTTCTGTGAATACGAGTGTTCGGAAGATTATTAAGTATACAAACTTAGAGAATAAATGCTTAAAATCAAGGCGAAAAACACTGTTTTTTGAGCATGGATTTCAAAAATAAAAAAATGTCCTTATTTATCAACAACACGACAATTGTATTGTTGATAAATAACAGATATAATGTACTTTAAGAATAAGAATCATTTAATATTTTTGCATCATAATTTCAATAGATGCAAACAACCAAATCGCAAAAGAAGAACATAACAGTAAAAGAACTGTTGAGTGTTATACCAGATGATAAAATAAGTACTCTGGCCGCCAATACCCACGTGGATTATTGCACGAAGGTTTTGTATGGGCGATCAGTGTTTTATATGATACTTTATTCGTTATTAGAATCCGATCGAACAAGTTTGCGTACGATGGAGGATATCTTTAATAGCGTAAAGTTTAAATTTTTATTCAACTTAGATCAAAGTAAGACAGTCCGTTACAGTTCTATCTCTGAGCGATTATCTGTAATGGATGTATGCTTTTTTGAGAAGCTATTCGAACATTTTTATAATCATCTTAGTCAATTGTATTCTGAGCAGGAACTTGATAAATATAATCTTGTTCGGGTCGATTCAACAACGGTTGCCGAAACGTCGGCTAAAACTAGCACAGGGCATGAATTTCAAACACAAAAACAATAGTAAGAAACATGCTAAGTTTACGGTTGCTTTTGATGGGATACTTCCATGTAATGTGGAAACTTTTTGGGATCAAAGCCAATTCAATGAATGTCTTACTATTCCACAGGTTATCAAAGATCATGCACACAAATACGAACAACAGATTTATGTATTTGACCGTGGAGTCAATAAGCGAAGCATTTTTGATGAACTCTAAAATGATACTATTGATTTTGTTACTCGTCTGAATCCAGGTGCTTCGTATAAAAGTGTTGAAGTTCTTGAACAAGGCGACAGATTAATCGGCGATTTGAAATTGCTTAAAGATGAAATCGTTTATTTGTATAACTGGGTCAATAATAGAAAAACTAAAGAACTAACTAAAGAAACCTTCAGATTGATAACCACAGAAAACAAGGATGGAGAAATCCTCTTGTTTCTGACAAATCTGAATGAGGAAAAAGCAGAGAATATAACTGCTTTGTACCGGAAACGTTGGGATATTGAAGTTTTCTTTCGCTTTGTAAAACAAGAGTTGAACTTCAGTCACTTTATGTCAACCAATGAAAATGGAATAAAGATTATTCTCTATATGACTTTAATCCTATCCATGTTGCTGTTGATTTACAAACGATTGAATAATATCGGTTATAAAACAGCCAAGAGACGTTTTGGTATTGAGCTTGATGAACTTATCATCGCTATGATAGTTCGTTTTTGTGGAGGTGATCCATCACTGGTATTCCGTTAAGAAAACAGATTCAAATAAGTATCTATCAAAAAAAACTATATCAAAGAGCGCTTATGACAGCAATATATCAATCTTCCGAACACTCGTATTCTGTGAACCGTGCCAATACAGAAGAGATAATAAACTTTCTTTTCGGATGCCATAACAACTCTGTTTTCAGTAGCATATAATTTTGCTTTCTGCACTCTCATTGCAAATAAGGGTACAGAAAAGAAGCCAATAAGTAGCTTTGACAATTTAATTCAATCCATTATTTATACTCAAATTTAAGCGAAATGAAAAAACAATTATTTTTATTTATTGCATGTGTATTTTTTAATGTAGGTACTTTTGCAAGTGCTTTTGATACACAGGTTGGCACTTTTAATAACGTTGTTGCTTATTCTAATGGGGCAGTTGGAAATGCAAGTTCTGTTTATAATACTACTTCCAGTATTAATACCGGAATGAAATGGCAATGTGTTGAGTACGTTAATAGATATTACTATAAAACTTATGGATTAGATTTAAAATCCACCGGAATTTATGGAGATGCAAAGTATTACTTTAGTAATGCGGCTTCTGCAGGACTAACTGCTTACACAAACGGTGGCTCAACTGCTCCTCAAGTTGGAGATATTTTGTGTTCTAATGGAGGAGGCTACGGGCATGTTGCAATTATTAGGGAAGTTGGTTCCACTTATGTAAAAGTAATTCAGCAAAACTGGTCAAATGATGCGAGCGATGATAGTAAAACATTAACCAGAAGCGGAAATACTATTGATGGGTTTAGCGCAAGTTATCCGGTTCAGGGGTGGTTAAGAAAATCACAAGTAGAATCACCATCATGTACCTTCAATGTTTCGGTTGAAGGTGGTACTCAAAGTTCATTAACTCAAGGCTGGAAATTCTGGCAAATGAGTAATGCTAACTTTTATCATATTTACGGTACAATTTCAAACTTGGCGAATGGTTCAGCTTACGCTATTTGGATGTCAAATGAAGATGGTACAGCACGCATTCAGGTAATTGGTAATCAAACTGCATCAACATTTGATTTCGCTTTTCAGATTCCATACAACGATGGAGGAAAATATACTTTTACTTTCTGTCCACAAGGCATAAATACTACAATTTGGACAAAATCAGCTTGGTTTTACATGAGTGCTTTACCAACATTATCTATCTCAGTAACGCCAACTTCGCTAAATAAAGGTCAACAAGCTACTGTGAATTGGTCTGTAAATGGTGGCATTCCTTCTCTTGCCGATGGAGGTTGGACAAACAATATCCAGCTACAATGGTATCAGAATGGTACAGCTTTAATTAATCTTAGTCAATTGCCAGTAGCTAATCATACCTATTCTTTTACTGTTCCTACAAGTATTACGGGAGGAATAGTCCCAGGTTGTCAATTCAAAATATCAGGTTCAAATCCGGACAATACTTCCATAAAGGCGGGATATGTATTCAATTATACAAATGAATTCTGTATTCAAAGCGGAACAGGTATTGATGATGTACAGTCAAACACTAAGTTGTATATATATCCTTGTCCAGCAAATGACAAACTAGTTATTGAAACTGCCGAAATAGCCCCAAAATGTATCCTCACTATTTGCAATTTGAATGGGCAAGAGATAATCAAGCAGCTAGTAACCGATAAAAAAATGGTAATTGATATACATAGCATACCAAGTGGAACTTACTTAATAACGTTGAATAATGAAAAGAGTTTGCAATCAAGAATCTTTATTAAAAATTGAAGCAAATATGAAACATTTTTTGTATTTGCTGCTGGCTCTGTTTTGCGTAGGTTGTTCGGCCAAGCGTCTTTCGCTTGGTTGAGTTGGAAGGAAAGCTCCTGCTTTCCATATTGAAACATACATACACAAAAAATAAATTATTATGAGAAGGCAAATAATACTTATCGGAATTTTAATCTCTTTTATTTTATCCCCATTTACAAATCAGGTTTCGGCAAGGGGGTATAGGAGTTATTCGAGCCATAGTTCATATACAAGTCATCGAAGTACTTATCATACCGGATATTATGCTGGTGGTAGGGGCAGTTCACACAAAGGCGGGCATTATAAAAACTCGTTGACCAATGATCATTACCGGAGACGGAAGTAATGGTTTTATTTGGAATGTAGGTTAAACATGAACTAAGCACATTGGCACATTTGATAGACTGAGAACAAAAAGAGATTAAAAATAGACATGTAACATAATTTTATCAAACCATTTTAAAATCTAAAATCATGACAAACATTATCGTATTAGATGTAGTAATCGGGTTGGTTTTTATTTACCTCTTGTATAGTTTATTGGCAACTATTATTCAGGAGTTGTTATCCACCTTGTTTAGTTTCCGTTCAAAACTGTTGGAACGTGCCATATTCCGAATGCTCGAAGATGGACATTTATTTAACCGAAGATTCGGCAGCATTAAAGCTTTTTTTACTAAGTCGGACAGAACTAAAGGAAAAACTCCGATTGGATCTTTTTATAATCATCCGCTCATTAAGTATCTCGGAGAAGATAAGTACAACAGCAAACCATCCTATATCACCAAAGAAGCCTTTTCAAAAGTAATTATTGATTTGCTAAAGGGCGAGAAGCTTCAGCCCGGTGACGATATAAAACCGTTCATACAAAAATCAATCGATAAAGGAAAATTTGCCTGGGATGATACTCCTATTAGCAAGGAAACATTAAAATACATCCGTTCGATATGGGTTGATGCTCAGGGCGAAGTAGATGCTTTCCGGAAATCATTGGAACAATGGTTTGATGATACTATGGAACGATGCACCGGTTGGTACAAGAAACACACACAATACATATTATTTGGAATCGGGTTGGTCATTGCGGTGATCTTTAATGTGGACACTATTTCCATAGCGGGAAAACTCCAAAAAGACCCGGCTCTTCGGGCAACCATCGTGCAACAGGCCGATGCTTTCACCAAAGCCCACCCCAATCTGTATCAGGAGCGAATCAGCGATTTAAACAAAGCAGACAGTGTTTATGCTAAAACTACCAATAAAACTGTGAAAGTAAAAGCAGATTCTGAAGCCCGTGCCAAAAATGATTCTTTAATCAACCGGGGCATCCTGCTTACCCACAAAGCCGATTCACTTGTAAATGGAGATATTGCCAAAGTAAACGGACTGCTGGGATTGGGTTTAAGCGAAATAAAGCTGACTGATTCAAAATCGTGCAAAGCCTGGCAAAATGAAAATGCCAAATTTTTATGGAGTGGTATTAAGTGCTATTTGAGTGTTGCCGGAAAATGTCTGGTGCTGCTTTTAGGTTGGATAATCACTGCATTAGCTCTGTCATTAGGTGCACCTTTCTGGTTCGATCTGCTAAATAAACTCATGAAGTTGCGCAGTTCTATCAGTACAGCATCCGGCTCTCAAAACAAAGGAAAAGACGAAGAAAAAACGACTGCTGTAATTCGCAAAGGCTAATGAAACTAAAGGTAAATGCAAATCTGAATGTGCGGGTGGGCAAACCAAGCCTGAATGCCCCCTGTTATCAATACCTTGCTCCCGGAAGTATTCTGGAAGTGGATGGAAATCTCTATCCGGGTGATAAATACGATGGCATAAATACATGGTACAAAGACGAAGCCGGGAATTATTACTGGAGTGGCGGGGTGGAAGAGATAAATTCCAATATTGTAAAGGAATTTATAAAAGATCAATACTGGTGGTTGAAAGATTATGGAATTCAGGAATTGTGGAAATTTGGTTTAACAGGGAAAGGGATAAAAATTGCAATTTTAGATTCAGGGTTATCATTACCACATCCGGATTTGAATATCGAATTAAGTCAATGTATCGATGTTTCTGAAAATAATCTAAATAGCATAAATGATAAAACTGGTCATGGAACACATTGTACCGGGATAATCGCGGCATCTAATAATGGATTTGGTGTTAAAGGAATAGCTTATGATAGTGAAATCTACTTTTGTAAAATAACAAATGATGAGGTAGGGGATAATGTTTACTATCTAAATAAAGGACTTGAATGGGCTATAAACAATAAAGTTGATATTATTTCTATTAGCCAAGGGTATAAAATGCCTGATAAGAACCTTGAAATTCTTTTAAATAAGGCGAATGAATTAAATATTATAGTAGTCTGTTCAGGAGGAAATCAATCAAATCTTGAAACTTTTTCTGACATCTTGTATCCGGCAAAATACAATTCAACAATAGCAGTCGGAGCCATTGATCAAACCAAGAAAGTTGTTGAAAGAACAATCTATTCTGACAATTTGAATATCATGGCTCCTGGAAGTGAAATTTATTCCACATTTTTAAATAGCAGTTATAAATCAGAAAGTGGTTCAAGTCAAGCAGCAGCGTATGTATCTGGAGTAATTGCTTTATTTTTACAAAAATACAAACAAGACAATATAACTATTTCACTTGACATTAAAACGTTCCTTCAAAACAAAGGTGATTTAATTTCAGGAATGAATGTTTCAATTATCAATCCATTAAAAATAATTGGTTTATGAAAAGAATATTTATAATCATTTTTTGTGCTTTAATTGCCACTTCAGGAAAAGGACAATCAACTTATTATTATGCATTAGAACTTAATAAATTATCTAAAGTACAAGTGGGTAACAAATTTATATTTAAAGAAGCAGATAGTTTAAAATTAAGAGAGATATTTAGAGAATTTACTTCTCAATATCAACTCGATATGAATAGTTTGTATTCTGATTTAAAAGAATCTAATCCATACTTTGGAATACCAAAAAATGCAGCTCAATCGATAGCCACTAGGTCTAATAACGACAATGCTGGGTTGATTGGATTTGTTTCATCCTCACTTGTCTCTTCTACTGGCGGTCTTAACATCACAACCCTTGCCGATGGTTTTGCAAAATTTATAGTCAAGCGTACCAAGCAAGAGTTGAGCACCGCTTTTTTTGATCAATTTCAAGATGATATAGATAAATACCCCGATTTGAAAACAGTTTTTCCTCAGACTGCAAGAACTTTATCATCTATCGGCGAGGATATATATATGTATGAGATATATCTTCAGACATTACGTGAGTCATTCAACCAGGATTTATCTTCATTGCCAACCAACTTACCACGTATTATTGAAAATAACAGCACCTATTTTGAAAATAGAAAAGGGTTGAAAGCGGAATTACTTACAGCATTTTATATCGCGCAATCAATTCAGGAGAACAACCATCCGGGTGAGATGATAGAAAGATTTAATGTTAATACATTGAATGATATACCCAATGCAAAAGCTGCGTTTAAGACCCTTAAACTTTTCTCCACTTCTCTGAAAAGTAATAATGATAGCGCATACTGGATTTCAGCAAAAGAAGTAAATACACTTTTGACTGATAAAACTCTTTTCAATATATATTTGGGATTAGTTTTACAACAAGCTAAAAATGATTCTATCAATTTTGTGATAGGAGGAGACAAATTAGAGCTAGCTGAGGAGATTGTAAATTCGCATTATGTTAGACCGAAAATAGAAAAATATATCTCATTTATTTCAAATATATCTTCAAAAGCTCAAGCAATAGATAAACAAATTGTAGGATTGAAGAAGATTAAGAATGACTCGTTATTATTTGAAAACTATTACACTATTGTCACATCTTCGCTTGATTTAATGAAATATACTACTCGGTTAGATAAATTGCCGGGTATGGAGAAAGCAAAAACTGAAGAAACAACAAAATCCTATTTTGATTTTGCACAAACTACATCAGATATTGTAATTGATGTTCACCGACGAAATTATTCATCTGCAATTGTAAATGTTAGTTATTTAGCTCAATCTATTGATACTACGTTTAATTCGAAAGGACATCATGATATAGTTTTCTCAGAAGTATCTCAAAAACTTTTAAAATATGGAACGTTTATGGCAGTTGTTGCAAATGCAAAAAACTCTGATGAAGTTAGTAATGCCATCGAGGCTATAGCTCTTCCTGCCGGTTCATCAAGAATAAAAAGAGAATCTGCATTTAATGTATCATTAAACTCGTATTGCGGTTTATTTGTAGGACAGAATAGAACTAAGTTTTGGTCTGCGCCGGAATATTCCACGGGAATTACAGCACCGATAGGACTTGCAGTTTCATGGGGTCATTCATTTTTTCCATTTGATTGCAAAACAAAGAAAGGTTGTTCAACCACCATCTTTGCTTCAATTGTTGATATTGGCGCACTTGCTTCCTATCGATTTTCAAATAGTGTTGATTCAGTACCAAAATTTGACTTGAGGGATATAATTTCACCCGGATTATTCATTTCATGGGGAATATCTAAATGTCCTATTTCTATTAATTTAGGTTGTCAGATGGCACCGTTACTGACTGCGGTAAGTGTGAAAGGAAATACCTTTGGATCAAAAACTTTCAGGTTTACTCTAAGTGCCTGCGTAGATCTCCCAATGCTAAACCTTTACAATAAATCCAGATAACCATTTTACAAGAAAAAAATTAATACACATGAAACGTAAAATAATACTTATCGGAATTTTAATCTCCTTCGTTTTAGCCCCATTTACAATTCCGGTTTCAGCCAGGGGGCATAGCAGTTATTCGGGTCGTAGTTCGTATACAAGTCACCGAAGCTCGTACCATACCGGATATTATTCTGGTGGCAGGGGCAGTTCACACAAAGGCGGGCATTATAAAAACTCGTCGACCAATGACCATTATCGGAGAAGGAAGTAGAGTTGTATCATTAGCTTCATTCATATTTACTCTTGAGCCCAAATTCAGTTCACAAATTAGTTGTGATTTCATATTATTGACTTTATTATAAAAACAATTTATTCTTAATTAATTACATTATGGCAACAACAAAAACAGTTTTTCTTAATCTTGAGTCAGGACAATACATGTCGTGGTTGATCAGTACACAAGCTGCATACGCAAGCAATACAGTGCTAAAGGATGATAAACAGGTTTATTTCAATTACGACAATAAACCTTCAGATGCACAGGTTATATGTGGACAAGGTAAGATTACAGGTGCTAACTTACGGTTGGAAGTTACAATCCCAAAGGCAACAACTATTCTTATGGCCGAATCAACCGGCGAGCTCGTTACATCACCCGACGGCGAAGTGGTTGGATATACCCGTGCTTATGCCTTTGAAGATGGTGGCGATTCAGATTTCAGCGATGTGATGGTTTCAATTATTACACATAAGAAAAATTAAAACACTACAGCCATGAAGAATAGACATTTTTTCAGCACCATGTATTTGGTATTGAGCTTTACGCTTATCCCTTTTTTGTCATTTTCGCAAGCCGATTCTACCAAAGTGAGAGACTACCTGGAAAGTATCAAAACCAAAGAGTCTTTATTAAACCAGTTTTTTATGTATATGCCTAAGGGCGGAGATATCCATAATCATTTAACCGGGGCAGCCTACGCCGAAACATACTTCACACTGGCTGTGAAAGATTTGTTTTGGGTAAATATGGATAATGGCAAATTGTACAAATCCAGAAATGCAGCTATAAGCGATGGTGTAAAGAATCCGTTGCAACTCACGCCTAATATGCCGAATCTTCATGATACCCGGATTAAGCTGATTGACTTGTGGTCTATCCGGAATTTTGACCCGTCGAAATCGGCCTCTGCTCCCGACGAATACTTTTTTGGAACTTTCGGTCTGTTTTCAGCTATAACAGGGTCTCATATGGTAGACTTGCTCAAAGAATTAAAGAACAGGGCTTCGCTCGAAAAAGTACAATACCTTGAAATTATGGCAAGTTCCCCGAACGTGGACACCACAAAGATTACAAACTATACCAGAACAAAAGCTTGGTTGTCGAAAGCAATAATAAATAAAAGCCCTCTGCTGACGGATACCTTATCAGCTCTTTTCAAGCAATGGGAACACTCCACATATTTTAAAAACCAAATATCAGCATATACAAGCAAGATCGACAGCTTCGATACCCACAGCAATCTGGAAGGAAATCCATACGCACCCATTTGCTTATATCAGGCTTATGCCAGCCGAAATTCCGATCCGTTAACCGTTTATGCACAGCTTTATCTATCATTTAAAGCCTGCGCAGCTAAAAAAAAGGTGGTGGGAGTAAATATCGTTTCAGCTGAAAATAGTGAAAACTCGATGTTGTATTATTACGGTCACATGAAAATGTTCGATTTCCTGAAAAAAGCAATTGGGAATGATATTAAAACATCATTGCATGCAGGCGAGTTGACGTTAGGATTGGTAAAGCCTGAAGATTTGGGCTACCACATCAGGGAGGCTGTATATACAGCTAAAGCCAATAGAATTGGACACGGCGTTGATATCGCTTTTGAAAACGGAAGTGTTTCACTGATAAACGAGATGAAAGCACGAAATATTCCGGTTGAGATCAATTTGGTAAGCAATGAATTCATCTTAGGAGTTAAAGACGAAAATCATCCGTTCCCACTATACCTGAAAGCCGGAGTGCCATTGGTTATCTCTACAGACGATCCGGGTATTCTGAGAACAAATTTAGCCGATCAATACACACTTCTTGAACTTCGATATCATGTGGGCTACTACGAAATTAAAAAATTAGTCCGTAATAGCATCGCGTATAGTTTTGCTCCTGAGGAGACAAAGAAAAAACTATTGGATGAAGTGAATAAGAAGTTTGCTGATTTTGAAACAAATTGGGTTCAAAATATTGCAAACATGTCTACGTGGTCGAAAAATTGAAAGTGGAGTTGATCTGATTCCTAAATTGATGTATGATTTCACATTATTGACTTTTTGATAATTATACAATACTCTTTAATATTTACTCACAAAAAAAACAAATCTATATATGAAAACAAGATTAAATTTACTCAGCATTTTGCTAATTGCAACGATGCTTTTCTCTCAAGTCAGTTTTGGGCAGACCAATATCAATATGGCGTTGGGCAACCCAAGTAATGCAAAAGCGGATACAACAGAGTTAGAGAATTATTTGATGGTAAAACCACAATACAGCCTATCGTACAACAGTGCCAAACATATCCCAAACTGGGTAAGCTGGCATGTTTATTCATCCGATTTGGGAACAGTAAAACGTGTAGATTGCTTTCGCCCTGACCCGGCTCTCCCAAAAAGCTGGTATCATGTAAGTCCGAAAGATTATGCTTCTACCGGTTTTGATAAAGGGCACCAATGCCCATGCGGAGACAGAACAAGCACTACATTAAATGATTCAGCTACTTTTTATATGACCAATATGATTCCTCAGGCTCCAAACAACAACCGTATTGCGTGGGAAAAGCTCGAAGCTTACAGTAGAACGCTTGTTGCACAAGGAAATGAGCTTTATATTATCTGTGGTGTATATGGTCAGGTAGGAAGCGGATCGAAAGGTGCGGCATCTACAATTGGGTATGGTGTGGTAGTTCCTGCCAAGACATGGAAAATTGTGGTGGTTCTGCCAGTAGGCACCAAAGTAACAGCAACAACCCGCATAATTGCAGTAATGATGCCCAATACTCAGGATTGTTCAAAACAACCTTGGAGTAAATACCGGGTATCCGTAGATTCCATTGAACAACTTACAGGATATAATTTTCTTTCGAATGTACCCGAAGATATTCAAAAAGTAATTGAAGCGCAAGTAGATAACGGTCCAATTAAATAATCTCCACTGCGGAAACCGAAAAGCGTTATGAGTAGGTGAAAATAAAAAATCTATTTGTATCGGCGCTTAGAGCGCAGGACTTTTAGTACCTTTACCAAATGGAAAAAGGTTTGAATGGGTTTGAATTCAATTTGTTTTATATCTATTATGGCACACGATACAATCGTGCGGCAACGATGAAAGGATGAGAAATATATTATTGAAAATAATTTCCAAACATTAAAAAATCTCATATCTTATTTACATTTGATGTTGAAGTGTGAATATATTATCTTGAAATTATCCTTAAATGATTATATTTGCAACAAATATACCGGCTGTGTACCCACAGCCAATTATAAACTAAACACAATTCAAAAAATGGAAGAATTAGTAAGCAAAATCAAAACCGAATTTGAAGCTCTGGCAACAGATGCAAATTTGCAAATTGAGAAAGGCAATAAAGCTGCCGGTACTCGCGCCCGTAAAAGTTCTCTTGATTTAGAAAAACTATTGAAAGAGTTCAGAAAAGCTTCGCTGGAAGCTTCAAAGAAGTAATTGCTGTTTTCTTTTCTGAATATACAAAGCTTTCCTTTAATAGGAGAGCTTTTGTTTTTCATAGAGCTTATAGCTATAGGTATAAATGCTGTTTTTTAGCAATATATCATTAATAATATACGATATATCAAATAATATATATACTTTTGTACTGAAATATCAGTTGTTATGAAATCAAAAGGAACAAGTTATAATCAAAAGCAGAAGAATATCCTTACCACATTAGGTGAGAATATTAAGTTAGCACGTTTACGCCGGAAGCTATCCATTCGCTCTATGGCTGAGCGAGCTGGCATTGCCACATCTACGTTAGGCAATATAGAGGATGGTTCATCATCGGTTTCATTAGGCAGCTATTTACAAGTATTATCTGTTTTACGCCTTGAAGATGATTTATTATTGATAGCAGATAAAGATCCGTTAGGCAGACAGATTCAGGACGCAGGATTGATTGTAAAAAAAAGAGCTCCGAAAAAGAAAAAGACAGAATCAGTTATTGATCATGTTATTGATAAAGGGAATTCTGAAAAACCTAAATTTGACTAATTCGTTATGAAACAGAATAAAGAAAAAGAAATATTTGTGTATGCGGATTGGTATATGCTCGATTCACCTCAATTGATAGGGAAATTGTGTTTTACGTCTCTTAGGGGCAAAGCTGTATATTCTTTTGAGTATGACAATGAATGGATTAGAACAGGAATTTCTATTGACCCTGAATTGCCGCTTTTCTCCGGATTACATTATGCATCTTCAAATGATAATTTTGGTATTTTCAAAGATTCTTCACCTGACAGATGGGGGCAACTTTTGATGAAACGCAGGGAAATCCTTTTGTCCAAAATTGAGAAAAGAGACCCCCGTCCTTTATTTGGAATTAATTTCTTATTGGGTGTGCACGACAGTCATCGTATGGGAGGATTGCGCTTTAAAGAAACAGAGGATGGTGAATTTCTGAGTAACGACAAACGGCTAGCAGCTCCACCCTGGACTTCATTAAGAGACCTTGAATATGCCGTAGAACAATATGAGAAAAATGCAGATGAATTAGATGAGACTTCCCTGAAATGGATTAATCAACTTATTGCTCCCGGATCATCGTTGGGGGGTGCTCGTCCTAAAGCAGATGTTGTTGATACAAACGGAAAACAATGGATCGCAAAATTCCCAAGTAAAAATGATGATTCTGATGTTGGCTTGTGGGAAATAATTGTCCATGAGCTGGCAATTCAAGCTAAAATTACAGTTCCAAATGCCTTTATAAAAAAGCTTGCTTCTCCGTATCATACTTATTTATCTCAACGTTTTGACAGAACAGAAGACAAAAAGCGGATTCATTATGCTTCGGCTATGACACTACTACAACGAACGGATGGGGACGATGCTGATAGTGGAGTAAGTTATTTGGATTTAGTAGGGTTTATTAAGTCGGAATGTGCAGATGTAACAGCCAATTTAGAAGAACTTTTCCGAAGGATTTTATTTTCTGTCTGTGTTTCAAATACAGATGATCATCTCCGAAATCATGGATTTCTTTACACAGAAGCCGGTTGGGCATTATCACCTGCGTTTGACATAAATGCAAACGAAACCGGAACGGGATTAAAGCTGAATATTGATGAAGAAGACAATTCTTTGGAAATTGATTTGGTTATGAATACTGCACCTTATTATTTGCTATCCGACAATCGAGCTAAAGAAATAAAAGATGAGGTAATTAAAGCGGTTTCCAACTGGAAAAAAGTTGCAGCCAAGTACAAGATTTCTCCTTCTGAAATTGAACGAAAAGCAAGAGCTTTTAGAGTATAGAGCTAATTTTGTAATTTAAACGTTCTACAACTTTTCTTTTCGTAGCAAATGAGGGTTGGAATAAATCAAAATAAACTATTTAAAATGATAGGTGTTTAATTAGAGAAAATAAATTATAATTAAACTCCAAGCTATACAAAAAAACATAAGGACATTGGGCTAATTATTTGTATTTTGTATTACTTTTGTATCAATAACAATTAAATACTTTTCATTTTTAGTCAATATTCAATTAACTACAACAAAAATGAGTGAGAAAAAATTTTATACGTCAGATTTCTATAATCAAATTCTTTTTGAAACTGACAATTTCACTGTAAAACCGAGCCTTGGGTCTTTTGTTGAGGGTTGGTTGCTTATAGTCCCAAAAAAACATTATATTTCATTAGGTTCTATGGATGATCCTACTTTATTTAAGGAATTAAATAGTCTAATAAACAAAATAGGAGAAATTGTTCAAAAAGAATACGGTGATTATGTTATTTTTGAGAATGGATCTTTGTGTGCAGACAAATTGGTTGGTTGTGGTGTTGATTTTGCACATTTACATTTTGTCCCATTAAAATTGAATTTGATTGAAGAAATTCAGGAACGATTTAATATCAATTATAATTGGGAAAAAATAAATGACATAGAATCATCTGTTTCATATATTAAAAGTGGTAAGCCTTATTTATACTTAAGAAACCAACAGAATGAATCATTTATAACAAGTGATGATAATATTCCTAGCCAACTTTTTAGAAAAGCAATTGCTGAATCAATGTCAATTGGAGAACAATATGATTGGAAGCAATATAAGTTCGAAAATAACATTCAACGGACAATAGATAAATACAGTAAATACTCAGGACAATTCAACTAAATTAGAAAGTACCTATGGGAAATAATACTGATTCTGCTGAAAAAACTGATAAAAAAACACCAACTGACGGAAGAAAAGAAGGTCAATGGGAAACTAGATATCCAAAAGAAGCCCAAAAAGAGATTAACTGGGAAAAAAGATATATTATTATCTTAATGTTATCAATAGCCTTTCTTGGCATTGCGATGGGAATACAATGTAAATGCCATTCTGTTAATCATCCATTTCTCTCTTCACACAAATTTCACAGTTTCTTCTTCGCTTGGTTAGGCGGTACATTAGGTGGTCTTGTCTTTGCGGGAAAATGGTTATATCATTCTGTCGCAAATGGATTTTGGAATCAGGATAGGCGACTATGGAGAATACTAACTCCTCATTTATCCGGCACTTTAGCTTTAATTATTGTTGTTATTTTCAGTTCTGACATGTTTCAGGGTGGCCAAACATTTTCTATCTTCAAATCTTGTGGAATAGGCTTCCTAGTTGGATATTTTTCCGATAATGCTATTGGCAAATTATCTGAATTAGCAAATGTATTCTTTGCAAAGAATGGATAATTATTTTATATTAAGCTCACATTTTCAGAACAACAAGAATACTCCTAAGATTGACAAATCAATAATAGGAGGGAAAGCTTATGGATTATTCAAGTATATTGAGAATGACACCCTCCCATTCATTGTAATTAAATCCAACCTTTATAAAATATGGTCAGAAGACAAAGACAAAGCTCAAAAAATCTTAGAGAATATATCAATTGTAATTAAAGAGCATTTTGAGACCTTAAATATAAACAATTATATTGTTCGATCAAGTGCGAAATTTGAGACTTCAAAAGAAAGAGGGAATTATCTCAGTAGTGATGGAAATATAACAAATAATGAACTATTATCAACCATAGTTCAAATTTGGGAACAAAACCAATCAATTTGTGATGAATTTATTGAAAATTCATTTGCATTAATTATCCAAGAATATGTTAAACCTGTTTTAACTGGACATCTATCAAATGAAAGACGTGTCAGTAGAAATACTAACGATTGGATTATTGAATATTATGATCAAGAAGGATTAAACTATGAAAGTGAACGGATAAAATACAACCCCAAAAAGGACTATTTCGTTTCGAATTTCAAATGTAAAACAATTTTAGACCTAAAAAAGATATTAATAAGCTTACCATATTATTTTCAAAACATAAAAAAGATAATTGATCTGAGATGCCATATAGAATGGGTTTGGGATGGAACTAAATTGTGGCTAGTTCAATATGATATTGATGAAACAATTGAAAACGGCACAGAACCGGGTTCAGAATGGTCAATTACAAATATAGTTACTCCAAAGGAAAATCTTGAATGTTTAAGGAAATTATCATCAATAAAGGAGATAAAATGGAGTAAAACCAAATGCATACAAACATTCATTGACTTAGACTTACCATTTGGAGAGATTTACATTTTAGACAATCCTGATATACTTGAAGCTCTCTACAATAATAATATACCTCAAGAGCTTAAAACTGATTTAGAATGGCTACTCGAATACCCTATTGTTATTAGAACAGATGTAAACTCAACAGAGGAATATTCAAGAGTTTTACTACCAAGAACTGATGCAATTTTTAAAATTGAAGAATCACTAAAATACTTAGAAGACAAAGTAAATTATTTCGTTAATGAAGGAGTTAAATTTGATGGATTTTGTTTTTTAATACATAGATTTATTCTTTCAAAATCTTGTGCTCTCGCATTTGCAAAACCCAATATACCAAAAACAAGAATTGATTCTACATGGGGAATAGTAGATGGATTATATTATCATCCACACGATTCATTTGAAATATCAACAAAGGACGGCAAAGTAAAAAAACTAATTCGTTGTAAGAATGAATATTTAGATGTAAAATCAGATGGAACTTGGTTCTCTAAAAAAGCTGGGAACAAATATGATTGGAAAGAGTCGTTAACTAAAACTCAACTTCAAGAAATTGCTGATTATACTACTAAAATCGCAAATCGATTAAATATGCCTATTACAGTTATGTATTTTGTTGACATTGACAAATATACAGGCTATAAAAACATTTTACCTTGGTTTTACACAACGGAAGAAATAACTGAAAATAGAGAAAAATTTTCTGATTCAATATTCTCTAATGATTACATCCTTATTGAAAAGAAACTGGATTTGACTATTTTAAATGAGAATGATAGAAATTTTAGAAAAAAACAAACCATTAAACTAAGGCCGAATGCTGAAATAATACGAGAAAAGAAAATTGTTGAAGACATTGCAGACTTCGCATTAAAATACAATATTCCTGTAGAGTTAGATGGTAGCATTCTTGCTCATCCATATTATATTCTAAGAAAGAAAGGAGTTCGAGTAAAGTGTACAAACTACTTTGACCCGAAATATGGCTCTAAGAATTTCTATAAATTAGTGCGAGATAAAATATCCGTAAATATTGAATCAAAAGGTGAGAAAACAAATACTGTAAAAGTTGAACCTGAAAAGTTATTGATATATCTAAAAGAAAAAGCTATTGAAGAAGCTTTAGAGTTCTATTGGGAAAAAACTAATGATGATGCAGTTATTGAAGAATTAGCAGATTTATTTGAAATAATTAGGAGTAGTAGTAAAGTTCTTGGCAGTAACATTATTGAGATTGAAGATATTGCAAACAAAAAAGCAGAAAGCAAAGGTGCCTTTGAATCTGGCATCCTTTTGTTAGATACAACTGAATACTCGTTAATAAATACGATAGAAAGAGTAGATAATACTCTTTTCAATAATGAACCTATTAATGGAAATTTGCCAACAGAATATAAACGTTCAATAAAGAAATCACAAAGAATTAGCATTGACAATTCAGTTTTAAACATACCTTATATATGTAGTAACCCACAATCAATAAGATTACCGCTCAGTTTATCTGAACATAGAATAATTGAGGTTACCTATAATGCAAAAAATATTTCAATTAAGTTTTTACGTGATAAACGAAAAGAGGATCCAGATCAATTAACGATAGAATTTCCGCAATAAGAAAGAGAAATAAAGGAGCATTTATTTCGGTGCTCATTTTCTTGCTCTCCATTTATTCTATTTGTTTCACGTCTGTTGGAATAGATATACGCCTAAATGATTATTTCTTTAAGTTGCTACAAAATAATGAGACTTTCAAATATTTTATTTGAGATATACCTGTAAATTTGAGGTGGATGAAAGTTTGATTCCAATATCCGTATATCTTTCAAACATATTGGATTAACTAGTTTCATATTTTCTATTTCAATACCTATTGACCTTTCTTTATCTTTATAATATTCAACAAATCGTTCTTTATCTATTCCAACTTTTAATGAATAATTTTCCCACATTTTAGTTGGTGTAGTAACTATAACTTGCTTTATCAAACCAAAACCAATGATAGCCTTTACAGGCGATGAGGAATAAATTATTAAAAAATCACCAGCTTTTACATTAGGTTTAGTTTTTCTTAACTCGATAGTTTTTTCATTTTCAACGATCTTGTTTGCAAATTCCGGCTTGACGGCTATTAATAAATATTTTTTTTGATTCATTTTTTCCATGTACCTTGTTGATATATCTCATTAAATATGCAACTCTCCACTTTTACCGGAGATGCAAATGTATTAGGTTTCCTGCCATTTGAATTTAGGATTCTATTAATTTGAGTTAGTGGTATAGGATTTTTAAATAATTCAGTATCACTAAAGCGTAACGTCTTAATCATTTCGTTAATATTGTTATGGCACAATTTATAAATATCATCCCAAACATATGTCCCAAACCTTTTGTTTTGTTGAAACATTTTTTTTGGTAAATCAACCATAACTTCATCCAAATATGAGGTTGCCGTTATAGCTTTTCTTCTTATTGATTTATTATCGTCACTAACATACCACAATATTCTTGCTGGTGCTTTTTCTGATATAGGCCTAACACTTCTATAGTAAATATTTTCTCTATTCCATATTTTATTCGGCTCAGCACCAAAAAGCATTACATTTGAAATATTTTGCTCGAATAGTTGACCAGCCCAATATGGTTTTATAGGCACAATATAACATGGTATATCTAAATCTACAAACTTGAGAGGAAATAATTTTCGTTCAATACTTAGCAAGAGATCTTGTTTATTGCCATTTGTATTATCCAATAAACATATAGTTTGTAATGGCTCAAACAAATAACTTTCTTTTTTAAAATGAATATCTTGTAATAAGTCTAAGCTATCAATTAGCTTGTGGATTATATCTTTTCTCCACTCTTCAGAAATAAAACCAAATCCCAATTTTTCAAGAATTGATTTTTGACTATCACTTAAATATTTTTCCTTAATACAAATTTTTGTGAAACCTTCTTTTATCGCCTTATCTATAAAGTCAGAGACTAATTGCATAAATAATGTTTCTCTGAACTCTGTATCTGCCAGTCTGATAAATGGGACATGTAGTTTTTCATCTAAATAATTGTACCCAAAAAAAGCAATTGTTTCAGTTCCAGATTTTATTACTTTTATTTTTGAATTCTGTATATTTGAGGTTAATAATAAAACTATATTTCTAAAGTCTGACTTCTTTTCAGATTTTGGTTTCATTAGAAATTTATCAATACATGATTCTAGCTCAATGTGAGAAACTTGATGAGCCGAATGAAAAGTTACACCAGATAATTTTACTGGAGCATAGTCATTTTTGTTAAACAATCCATCAATCTCTATAATAAATTCTTGTGGCGAAAAAATTTGTATATCATACTCTTGTTCAATTTCATATCTTGCATCTAAGAACCCTTGATCAAATGTTATAAAATAAGATATTTCTGCTGCAATACATGATGCTAATTGTTTCCTATCTGATTTGTCATTGTCCGTTTTTCCTTTAATAAATTCATTTAAGTGGGTTGCAATACTTTTACAATATTCAATATTGAGTCTAGCTTCGAAAAAGTTAGTTAAAAATATTCTGGTTTTTTCTACTCTATGGTTATCAGAGTCTCGAGTAATTTCGTTTAGGATTTCTGGGGCATAATAATAATCAACATCCGTTACTAGCCAATCAGCCAATAGTGCTCTTGGATCTTGTGAAGGTTCTTGTTCTGCTTCATTATCTCGAAGTTTAATTATAATATTTGCATCAAGGAGAGCCTTTATTTTAGTTGAATTAGAATCTGATATACTAAACAAATCTGCTTTATTAAAATCATACCACCATTTATACAAGAATTTCTCATCAACACTTCGACTCCTAACTTTACCTTTACATATAAAGCCGTACTTTTGCCAAAGACTAGTTGCATTTGAATAGTCAGCCCTACAACTAAGTAATATTCCTGCAAAAAGATTTTCGTATTTCCTTCTTAATTCATCAAGTAATAAAATAGGAATATTCTTTTTTCGATATCCATCATTTATACACAGATGAACAATACTAATTCTGGAATTACTAGATACTACCCTAAACATCAAATAACCAATTAACTCAGATTCGTCAGAAGCAATAATAATACATTTCTTTTTTGCATGATCTTCAAATCCTCCCTCTGGCATAAATCCTAATGTTGAAGAATGCTTACGACCTAAAGCCTTAACATCTTCCAAAAAGATACTATTATCATCGATAAATTCTATTTGCATGTTTTAATATTTCTAATTTAGAACATATGAATTCTAAAAATATTTAGTTACAAAATTACTATTTTCTTTTTACATTTTCTAAACTAATATTACACTAGTGAATATGATCTCATTTTCACTGATTTAAAATAAATGAGGAAATAACTTCCCTCCTTTATTTCTTTAGATTATTTCAAATCTGGCAGCAATCCTACATTAAATAATCCATCGGGATTTCTGCTAAAGAATACCGTTTCCGGGCAGGTTTTGGTAGAATCAGTGCCTTCTTTGAGTATTCGTTTTCCTCTATTACGGTCGAACCAAAAATGATAAAGAGTTGTTAGGTCGGAGGATATCAAACTAAACTTATAGTAGTTTTTTAGAACTAATACATATTATCTATTTGCTCAATTAATCTCGAGAAAAGTTGGCTGGCTCCGCACTCACTTAATAGATATTTTTGTGATACATATATTTCCCCAGCCATTCAACGCCACCCCCTGCCAAACGATGACACTACCCTCATAACATGGTAATAGGTTGATTTACAAACATAACTTTGCCGGCGAATAAAAGTATTCACCATTAAAAAGTAAAGTTATGAACGAGAATGTAAACGACCAGGATGTGCTGTTGGTCACAGACAAAAAAGGTAAGGGATTGGAAGTTGTATCGGAAAATGGAAAAGATGGAAAAATAAAGTCTGTCAGCCCTAAAGCTAAAAATGAGCCCCAATTTCTGAAGCTCGACAAGCAAGGGAATGTCTTGGATAATTTCTTTTCCAACTTTCGTAATCAGTACAAAGATCCCACACACTTTCAATTTTTCAAAGTACCAGTCAAGTTGGTTGAAAGTATGTCTGCATTATTGAATGAAATGCTGAAACAACCGGAAAATCTTATGAATAAGGAAACGCTCGATAAACATCGGGTGTCGTCCGATGAAGTTTCAGCGAAACAAACTCACCAACCCATTGATGAGAGTCGTATAGACTGGAAGCAGTTGGAAAAGTTGGGCGTGACACGAGATACTCTGGATAAAACCGGTAGCCTTGATGCAATGCTTAATTGGGGTAAATCACCTGTATTAATTCCCATCACACCAAAGTTTGAAGAAATGACGCTTCGCACCGATGCACGTTTGTCTTTTCGGGAAGTAGAAGGTAAATTGACCGTAGCTATTCATGCGGTACGTAGATCACCCGAATTGGATAGACCGTTCTTTGGCATTCATTTTTCGGATGATGACAAAAAGAACCTGCTCAGTAATGGGAATGCCGGACGAATCCTTGCCATTGAATT
>Ga0302215_10000381_pt1 | contig 32740 bp, 27 predicted proteins | sample II_Fen_N3_1_FD_194580 | JGI IMG/M metagenome (GOLD analysis project Ga0302215, IMG submission 194580) | Peat permafrost microbial communities from Stordalen Mire near Abisko, Sweden - II_Fen_N3_1 | ecosystem: Environmental > Terrestrial > Soil > Wetlands > Permafrost | place: Sweden: Abisko... | reverse complement strand
TATTATTAATAAAAGAGTTGGACTTTATTGTTGATATAAACTCTTTCTTCCTGAAATAATTATTAAATTTGCAATCGGTTCAAAAAGGCACTTCCGCTATCTTTTATAGAGGGTAATTGTCAGTTGAATTTGAATTTATCTCAGCAATAATCAAAATTATCTATATGAAAAAACTTATTCCGGCAATTCTTGTTATGGTAGTAATTTTTAGCTCATGTAATAAACGTGAAGCTCAGGAGAAGGATGCCGATAAACGTTTGAAGCATATCGAGCAGTTAATAGCCGGAAATGCATTGAATGCTGCTAAAATAGAAATAGATAGCATTCATTCGCTTTATCCAAGACTGGTTAGTAAACGCAAAATAGCCGCTGCACTTGCTGATACAATTGTTCGTAGGGAAAGTGCCAGAACTTTAGCATATTGCGACAGTATATTGCCTCTTAAGCAACAAGAAGCTGATTCTGTTCAACGAAATTTCAGGTTGGAGAAAAATGAAAAATATCAGCAGTTTGGAAGCTATATTTATAAAACTCAACTGACTGAAAGTAATACTAATAGAATCTATTTGAAAGCTTATGTTGATGAAAATGCCGATCTATACCTGATTAGTAATTACTGTGGCACCAAAATTGAACATACTTCAATTGAAGTGTCGGCAAATGATGTTTATGCTCATACCGATACACTTAGCACCTCAAGTTCTGCATACCATAGTTTTAATGATGACGGTTCACACTGGGAATCATTGACATTTAAGAATCAGGAGGATAAAGGCGTAACTGCATTCATTGCGCAAAATCAGGGAGCGCGGCTGAGGGTTACTTTGTCAGGCAAGAAGCCTTATGTTTACTATTTGAACGATGGGGATAAAAAAGCAATTGCCGAAACCTATCATTTGTGGATAGTAAAAAAGGATGTGGCTCAACTTCAAAAAGAAATAAAAAAAGCTACACTAAAAATTGAAAAAATAAATAAACGAAAATAAAACGGTATTCAAAAACTAGAAAAATGAAAAAAACAATTCATCTCCTTTTACTTATTTTTATTGTTAGTTCGGCATCAATGGCTCAAAATTCCAAGAACGTAACAATTGCTGATCTCGATGCAGCAACGTTTAAACAAAAAGTATGGAATTTTGATAAAGATAAAGCGTTTAACCGTATCGGTAATTTGCCAATTATACTTGATTTTCATGCAACCTGGTGTCGTCCGTGTAAAATGCTTGCGCCACATCTGCAGGTTATTCAGAATAAATACAATGGAAAGCTAATTATTTATAGAATTGATGTTGATCAGGAGCCTCAACTTGCCAAACTTTTCAATGTTCAGGCCATGCCAACAATAATTTTTATGGGAAGCAAAAATAAATTTAAGACTGAGCTTGGATATAGAGAATATAACGACTTAGAATTATTAGTTCAAAATTATTTCTTTAGTAAATAATTTTAGCTGTTTTTAATTAAGTTTTTCCAAGAATAACTCCATTAAGCGAGAAACTGCAAACCTGTCTATTTGATTTATAGCAGTTTTAGTTGTTGTGTTGAGTGCTTCGTTTATATTTGAAATTTTAATTGTAAAAAATTGCGCATAGATAACCCGATGACTCAGTATATGTTTCATCGGGTTTGATATTTTTTGTACCTGCACTTCGCTAATTCCAGTGGTCAGTTGTTTGAAAATTTCGTTTTCAATTAATTCACTTGAGTCAAGTAGAGCGTTTGTTTCAATAAGTGGAAACTCGTAAAGGTTTTGCCATACATCCTTAGCAGTTCTTTTTTGTAAAAAAGTGCTTCCGTTTAGTTCAATAAATAGATAATTGAAAAAACGATTAGTTACTTTTGTTTTTTTGTTTTTTACAGGAATTATAGAAATAATGTCCAGTTCGAAAGCTTTACATTGGTTATTTAATGGGCAATTCGGGCAATTGGGCGAAGTGGGTGTGCATTGCAAAGCTCCAAATTCCATAATAGCCTGATTGTGTATTCCTGGCTTTTCGGTTGATAAAATGTTTTGAGCTAATTGGGCAAATTCTTTTTTTCCTGCTGTGCTGTCAATTGGCGTTTCAATACCAAAAATCCGTGATAGTACGCGGTAAACATTTCCATCGACAACCGCAAAATGGTCATTATACGCAAAAGAACAAATTGCAGCAGCAGTGTAATCGCCAATACCAGCCAATTTAATGATTTCTAAATGTTTATTTGGAAAAATACCTGCGTGAAGGGTGGTGATTTGTTTTGCGGCTTTGTGTAGGTTTCTGGCTCTGGAGTAATAGCCTAATCCTTGCCAGTATTTAAGTACTTCATCTTCATCTGCTAAAGCTAAATTTTTAATAGTTGGGAACCGTTCAATAAATCGGAGATAGTAGCCTAACCCTTGGTTTACACGTGTTTGTTGGAGAATAATTTCCGAAATCCATATTTTATACGGATCGGTAATGTTGCGCCAGGGTAATGCGCGTTTGTTTTGTTCGTACCAGTCAATTAGTGAGCTTGAGATGAGGGTGGGAGAGGGTTGAATATCCATTAATTGAAAAATGTATAAAAATACGTTTTGAGCTTGTATATAGTAAGAAAAGTTTGCATCTTTGTACAAAGATATGGTGTTAGACTCAACACCCAAAATTCAAATAACAAAAACAACAATTATTTATGAATAAAGTTTTATTTTACGTATTAACTGTACTTGCATTATGTTCTTGTGGGGCTAAAGAGTTTACAATCGAAGGCGTAGTTACCGAAAAAGGACTGAATGGCAGCAAAGTATATATAAAAGAGAGAATTAATCGCGAATGGATTGTGGTTGATAGCTCTGTAGTCGAAAATAGCAAATTCAGCTTTAAAGGAGTAGCTGACAGTGCTAAAATTGCTTATCTGGCGTATACTTATCCTGCTGATAATAAAGTTCGTCAGGCTTTTGTGCTGGAAAATGGGAAGTTAACTGTTATTGTTGACTCTACAGGTTTTATGACGATTGTCGGAACGGCTCAAAATGATTTGCTTCAAACATATCAGAATGAAAAAAACATATTCAACAAGAAAGCTGAAGCTTTCTATAAGTCTAAAGGTGATTCGGTAAAAACTCCCGAACAAGAACTGGCTTTGGCTAAAGAAGAGGAAAAGCTCACTAAAGAAGAAGTAGCTATTGATAAGAAATTTGCTACTGATCATGTAAATACAATAGTTGGTACACATGTTTTCGTAAATTCATTTTATCAAATGAATATTGATGAGAAAGAAGCAATTATTGCATTGATGAACGTTGAAACTAAAAAAGTGGAACGGATTCAGGAAATTATGTCTGATATTGCCACTGAGAAGAAAACGGCTGTGGGTAGTCAATTCTCAGATGTTAATTTACCAACATTGTCAGGAGAATCATTGGCTTTATCGAGTTTGGTTGGTAAAACTGATTTTGTTTTAGTCGATTTTTGGGCTTCGTGGTGCGGGCCATGTATGCATTTTCTTCCTGACCTAAAAGCATTCTATGCAAAATATAAAGGAACAAAGTTGGAAATTTATGGTGTGTCGCTCGATGAAAATAAAGATGCATGGCAGGGAATAGTCTCGACTAAACAAATGACATGGAAGCAAGTGTCCGATTTAAAGGGGTGGAAATGTGAAGGTTCAAGAATTTATGCAGTAAACTCTATCCCAAGTACCGTATTAATAGACAAAAGCGGAAAAATAGTCGGTCGGAATCTTACTATTCCTGAAATGGAGAAATTATTAGCAGGAAAATAGGATTAAAAATACAGAAAAAACGATTTTTAAGAGAAAAAAAAGACTGCAATTGTTTTTTAATCAGAATAAAAGCAATATATTTGCAGTCCGTTTGAAAAATAAAAAAGGAACAATCATTTATTAACTAACATATAAAAATTACTGAAATGACTAAGGCAGACATCGTAAACGAAATTGCTAAAAATACAGGAATTGATAAAGTAACTGTATTAACTACTGTTGAAGCTTTTATGGAAACTGTAAAAGATTCACTCTCTAAAAATGAAAACGTGTATTTAAGAGGTTTTGGTAGCTTCGTTATCAAAGAGCGCGCTGAAAAAACTGCTCGTAACATCTCTAAAAACACTACTATCATTATTCCTGCTCACAACATTCCTTCTTTCAAACCTGCTAAGACTTTCGTGAGCGTAGTAAAATAATAATTTTCACACCTAAATTAAATAAGATGCCAAGCGGTAAAAAAAGAAAAAGACATAAAATGTCGACTCACAAAAGAAAGAAAAGACTAAGAAAGAATAGACATAAAAAGAAATAAGTCTTAAGGTCTTTATTTATAAAGTCCAAGAAAACAAACTTATAAGCGAACATCTTGGCTTTAAGTTTGTTTTTTTGTATATAAAAAACAACCCAATCAAATAAAATAAAAAAAAGTGAATAGCGAACTAGTAGTTGATGTAAAAGCATCAGAAATATCTATTGCGCTGCTCGAAGACAAACGCCTTGTAGAACTTAACCAGGAGGGACGTGAAGAACAGTTCGCCGTGGGAAATATTTACTTAGGAAAGGTAAAAAAAATAATGCCGGGTCTAAATGCAGCTTTTGTGGATGTAGGTTACGATAAAGACGCTTTTCTACATTATCTTGATTTAGGTTCCAATTTCAACACCCTTACACAATTTACAACGCAGGCGTTGAGCGACCGTAAAAAAGCGCCTGCTATTCAAAAAATTAAACTGCAACCAGAAATTGAAAAAAACGGTTCGATCAATGACATTTTAAAACCGGGGCAGGAGATATTGGTACAAGTTACCAAAGAGCCTATCTCGACAAAAGGTCCTCGATTGACTGCCGAAATATCCATAGCAGGGCGATTTTTAGTGCTGATTCCGTTTGCCGATAAAGTGTCGGTTTCGCAGAAAATTAAAACGGAAGAAGAACGTCAACGACTCAAACAATTGATTCAGAGTATTAAGCCAAAAGGGTTTGGCGTAATTGTACGAACAGTTGCTGAGGAGAAAAAAGTAGCTGAACTCGATAATGAGTTGAAGATTTTGGTAAAACGCTGGGAAGAAGCTGTCGCCAAAACGCAACAAACCAAAGGAGTTTCGCTTATTTTAGAAGAATTAGGTCGCACGGTAGGAATAATTAGAGATTTATTCAGCCCAAGTTTTAAACATATTCATATCAACGATCCAGCGGTGTTTACAGAAGTGCGTGACTACGTAGAACTGATTGCGCCAGATCGAAAAGACATTGTAAAACTATATCAGGATGAAGCTCCGATTTATGATAGCTTTGGTATAACCAAACAAATAAAATCAGCCTTTGGTAAAACCGTATCGTTTAAAAACGGCGCATACCTGATAATTGAACATACAGAAGCTCTTCACGTTGTCGATGTAAATAGTGGCAACCGCTCGAAAGCCGGTAATGGACAAGAAGACAATGCGCTTGATGTGAATTTAGCTGCTGCAGATGAAATAGCCCGCCAATTACGCTTGCGTGATATGGGAGGTATTATTGTAGTAGATTTTATTGATATGCACGAAACTGAAAATCGTCAGAAACTTTTCGACAGAATGCGTGAAAATATGGCCAACGACAGAGCCAAACACAACATTCTTCCATTGAGCAAGTTTGGATTATTGCAGATGACGCGACAAAGAGTTCGCCCCGTGATACATATTGATATTGAGGAAACTTGTCCTACGTGTTATGGACATGGAAAAACCAAACCATCCATCTTATTTACCGACCAATTGGAAAGTAAAATAGATTATTTGGTGAATAAATTAAAAATTAAAGAGTTTACATTGCAGGTTCACCCCTACGTAGATGCCTATATCTCTAAAGGCTTAATCTCGATGAAGTGGCAGTGGAAACGAAAATTCGGAAAAGGATGTAGAGTGATAGCAGCTCAAAAACTGGGCTTTTTACAATACAAATTTTACGACAAAAAGGGAAATGAAATTGACCTACAAGAAGAAATAGAAAAAATATCGTAATAATAAATTCAAAAGCAGGCTAGCCGAAATGGTTAGCCTGTTTTTTTTTAGGGAAATTGTTTAATTTTCAAAAAAACACTTCAATAGAAATGGTGTCTTGAAAAAATGATATATCTTTGAAGTAAATTATAAATCCCATTATTAAAAACAAATTTTAAAATCATACATTATGAAAACTCAAGACGACGATTTATTGGTTTACGATGAAGATGATGCTGTAAAATTCATCCTCAATTTTATTCCAAGTGAAGCAAAAGCCCAGATAGATGACGAAAAAATTGAATATGTTTTGGATGTGGTTTATGAGTTTTATGAGGAAAATGGTCTTATTGATGAGGACTCAACAGAAGAAGCAAGCATTGATGAGGAGGAAATGTTTAAATTCATCCTTAAATGTTCCAAAAAAGACAAGATTAAACTGTCAGAAGATGATATTCAGGTGATTTTGGATGGAGAGTATGAATATGGTAAATCGTTGGGCATTTATACTAACGAGGACTAGTTTGCTATTTCCATTAAGCATTAAACACCAATATGCAAAACACTGCATGCTTGGTGTTTTTTGCATTTTTTAATTCATGTATTTACGTAACTTTTATCAGTACGAATGGTTTTATATTACTTTATATATTCATTGGTTTGGATTGTGGCCTGGCTTCCTCTTAGGGTGCTTTATTTGTTTTCCGATATAATGTACCCTATTATTTATTATGTGGTTAGATATCGTAAAGCTGTAGTTCGGGCAAATATTGCAAATTCATTTCCTGAAAAAAATAAAAAAGAGCTTCGGGAAATTGAACGAAGATTCTATCGCTTTTTAGGCGATTTGTTTGTTGAAACTATTTATGAAATGCACATTGGTGAATTCGAAATTCGTCGTAGAATGACCTATGGGAATGTTGATAGCATATTAGAACAGTATGCTGTTGGTAAGAGTGTTATGGTGATGACGGCCCATTACGGAAACTGGGAGTGGACATTAGGATTTCCCTTGTCGATGCCAGGAAGCTATACCTCTAATCCAATCTACAAACAGCAATATAACAAGCGAGTTAATAGGTTGATGTATGATTTACGGGCTAAATATGGCGCTGAACTGATTGAAAAAAAGGAGTTGCTCCGTGTGATGTTTCGTCTCCAGAAAGAACAAAAACTGGGTAATTTTTGGATGATATCTGACCAGACTCCCAATGCTCGCAGCATTCATTATTGGACTGATTTTTTAAACCAAGATACAGCAGCAGTGGTTGGTACCGAAGTTTTGGCACGTAAATTTAATTATCCAGTTTTCTACGCAGAAATTAGCTGCGTTAAAAGAGGGTATTATCATTGCGAGTTTATTCCGGTTGAGCTGGAGCCCGGCAAAACCACTGAGTATGAAATTACAGAGAAATATATGCAAATGCTACAGAGAACTATTGAAGCTGAGCCAAGCTACTGGCTGTGGTCTCATCGTCGTTGGAAGCATTCACGAAATAACTAACCGATAAAAAATGTCTACAGCAATTGTCATTCTGAATTGGAATGGAGAAAAGTATTTAGAGCAATTTTTGCCTGTATTAATACAAAATACTCAAATCCCTGATGTCGAGATTTTTGTAGCTGATAATGCTTCTACTGATTCAACGCTTTTAATTCTAGAAGAGAAATTTCCAGCCGTCAAAATAATAGTATTAGATAATAACTATGGATTTGCAGGTGGTTATAATAAAGCATTGGCTCAAATTAAAAGTGATTATTATGTGTTGCTCAATTCCGATGTGGAAGTAACTCATGGGTGGTTACAGCCTTTGATTAAGTACATGGATGAGCATAGCGAAGTCGCTGCATGTCAACCTAAAGTTCGTGCATTTCATCGTCGTACTCATTTTGAACATGCAGGTGCTGCCGGAGGTTTTATTGATCGTTTTGGGTTTCCTTTTTGCCGTGGTAGGGTTCTTGGCTTGGCCGAAGAGGATAAAGGTCAATATGACGACGTGGTTGATATTTTTTGGGCTACCGGTGCATGTTTAATGGCTCGTTCGGAAGCTTACTGGAAAGTGGGAGGGTTGGACGATGAATTTTTTGCCCACATGGAGGAGATAGATTTATGTTGGCGGATTAAAAGCAGAGGATTACGGATTGTTTGTATTCCTGAAAGTGTAGTTTATCATATTGGTGGTGGTACATTGAATGTTGAAAGTCCGCACAAAACATATTTGAACTTCCGAAATAATTTATTGATGCTTTATAAGAATCTGCCATCAAAGTTGCTGAAGAAAACCTTGTTTTGGCGCTGTTTGTTTGATTATGCAGCAGCTTTTCAGTTGCTGGTAACGGGTAAGCCGCAAAATGCTAAGAGTGTTTTTAAGGCCAGATGTGATTATAAGCGAATGCGACCTGATTTTGAGGAAAAGCGAAAGGAGAATTTACTTTATGCTATTACAGATAATCAATCGGATATTTTTCAGAAAAGTATTGTAATTGATTATTATTTAAAAGGGGAAAAAACATTTAAATTATTGATGAATAAATAATTGCGTACTATAACAAAAAAAACGAGTCCTTAAAGACTCGTTTTTTTTATTTGTTGGTAAATAGATCAACCACATTTTGAGTAGCCGCAGCTCTTGCAGGTTAAGCAACCTTCTTGATAAACCAATGATTTTTGGTTACATGAAGGACATGCTTGTTCGTTGATTTGAGTTCCGTCTGGAATGTATTTTTTCAAAGCTCTTTCAACTCCGACTTTCCATGTATTGATAGATTCGTTATCGAGTTGAAGACCTGAAACTAATTTAATTACCTGGTCAATAGGCATTCCGTAGCGCAATACTCCTGAAATTAATTTTGCATAGTTCCAGAATTCTTTATCGAATTTATGTGATAAGCCTTCTACAGTTGTTTTGTAGCCACGTTTGTTTACGAATTGGAAATCGTATCGCTTGTTTCCATGCTCATCAACCGTCTTGATTATTCTACCTTCATTTACTGTTTTTGGGAGTAAAATTCCTTCTTCATCATCGGCCAAACCGGTGAAAATCTCGTAAGGTCTGCCATCTTTCAATCCAACAAAAGCAATCCACTTGTCTTTAGAGTTTTGGAAACGAACAATTTCGCAATCAAGTTCTTTTGGGCGGGTCAAATGAGCTTCGTCATAATTGAAGCAGATTTTTTTCTCCTCTTTCTTGTCTTCTTTTTTGTCTTCTACAGCAATAAGAACACCGGCACGAGACCCATCGCGATATACAGTTACGCCTTTACAACCACAGCGCCATGCTTCTTCGTACAAATGACCTACCAGTTCTTCAGTTGCATCAGACGGTAGATTGATGGTTACGCTGATTGAGTGATCAACCCATTTCTGGATGCGACCCTGCATTTGTACTTTCTTAAGCCAGTCAACGTCGTTAGCTGTAGCTTTGTAGTATGGAGATTTTGCAACAAGTTCTTCAACTTCATCCTTGGTGTATTTTTTTGTTGTTGGGATGTTGTTGGCTTCCATCCATGTAACAAACTTGTGGTGAAATACTACATATTCTTCCCATGAATCACCATTTTCATCGACGAAGTCAATGCGAACGTTTTTGTCATTTGGATTTACTTTGCGTCTGCGTGTGTACACAGGCATAAATACGGGTTCAACACCTGAGGTTGTCTGAGTCATGATGCTTGTTGTTCCGGTGGGAGCAATAGTCAAACACGCAATGTTACGACGGCCATATTTAACCATGTCTTTGTATAGTTCCGGATCGGCACTGTTCAGACGTTGAATATATGGGTTGTTTTCTTCACGTTTAGCATCATATACGGTAAATGCGCCACGTTCTTTAGCCATTGTAACTGAAGAGCGATAGGCTGCAATTGCAACGGCTTTATGTACTTTTTCTGAAAAATCGGTAGCTTCATCGGTGCCGTAGCGTAAACCCATGGCAGCCAACATATCGCCTTCGCCGGTTGTTCCAACGCCAGTACGACGGCCTTGTGATGTTTTTGTTTTGATTTTTTCCCAAAGTTGGAATTCGGTTCTTTTGATTACATCATCTTCCGGGTCAGTTTGGATCTTCTCGATAATTTTCTCGATTTTCTCCATTTCCAGATCAATGATATCATCCATAATGCGTTGAGCTACGCCAACGTGTTTGTGGAAGAGTTCAAAATCGAAAGACGCTTCAGGAGTAAACGGATTGTTGATGTACGAATATAAGTTGATGGCAAGTAAGCGGCAGCTATCGTATGGGCAAAGTGGGATTTCTCCACATGGATTTGTAGAAACAGTTTTGTAGCCTAAGTCAGCGTAGCAATCTGGTACCGACTCACGAATAATGGTATCCCAGAAAAGGATTCCAGGTTCAGCTGATTTCCATGCATTATGAACAATTTTTTTCCAAATAGCATTAGCATCAACTTCTTTTTTGTACCAAGGTTCTTTCGATAAAACCGGATATTGTTGTGTAAATGGTTGGTTGCTGATGGCAGCTTCCATGAAATCATCGTGTAGTCTGACAGAAACATTTGCTCCGGTTACTTTTCCGGATTCCATTTTTGCATCAATAAATGATTCCGAATCGGGGTGTTTAATAGATACGCTAAGCATTAATGCACCACGACGGCCGTCTTGAGCCACTTCGCGTGTTGAATTTGAATAGCGTTCCATAAATGGCACAATTCCGGTCGAAGTCAGGGCTGAATTCTTTACAGGTGATCCTTTGGGACGGATGTGAGAAAGGTCGTGACCAACACCTCCACGGCGTTTCATTAATTGTACTTGTTCTTCGTCAAGTTTAATGATAGCTCCGTAGGAATCGGAGTCGGTGTCGAATCCAATTACAAAGCAGTTTGAAAGTGATGCCACCTGGAATTCGTTCCCAATACCTGTCATTGGACTTCCTTGTGGTACGATGTACTTGAAGTTACGAAATAGTTCAAAAAGTTCATCCTCGGAAAGAGGATTTGGGTACTTGTTTTCAATACGTGCAATCTCTCTTGCTAAGCGACGATGCATGTCATCTGGTGTCAGTTCATAAGTGTTACCAAATGAATCTTTCAGTGCATACTTGGTTGCCCATACTTTGGTTGCCAAATCGTCGCCTTTGAAATATTCAAATGATGCTTTGCGAATCTCTTCGGGAGAAAATGTTTTTGTTTCCACGATAAAAGCTTTCTTAATAAGATTATTATAAGTGTTTTGAGTTATATGTTATTTAAAAAAAATAGAAGTACAATGTTAGGCATTTATTCTCAAAGTTGCAATATTGTATATGTGTTTTTTGAAAATAAAATTGAAAGTTTTCCGAAATATTTTTTAAATATCTGAATATCAAAAATATAAAATTTTCATTTTGGAGAAATGTTTTCCAAAATGAAATTTGATGTTTGTTGTATATTTCCGAAATAAATATTCTGAAATTGACTTGTCGACGGATTTTAAATATCTAATTTTGACATTTTGTCAAGGATTAATAGGATATTTTGCCGTTTTCTACATTGAAGATAGTTGATTTTTGACTTAATTGTAAGAGGATGGAATCCAAGTGTTCGCGGTTAGTGTCTGTAATAAAAATCTGACCAAAGGTTTCGCCAGATACTAGTTCAACAATTTTTGTAACCCGATTGGAATCGAGTTTATCAAAAATATCATCGAGTAGAAGGATGGGTGATAATTTATGTGTTCTTTTTAAAAAATCAAATTGAGCAAGTTTGAGTGAAATAAGATAAGTTTTGTTTTGACCTTGGGAGCCAACCCGTTTTATAGGATAACCATCGAGCAACATTTCAAGCTCATCTTTGTGGATGCCCTGAGTAGAATAACCTAGGATTTTGTCGCGTTCGCGCGTGGCTATCATAAGGCTCTTTATATCATGCTCCTGATGTTTTGAATGGTAACTAAGGCTGATTGTTTCGTTGCCACTGGAAATATGCGTGTAGAAGTTTTGGAATATTGGTACGAATTCATTGATAAACAGTTTTCGCTGTTCGTAGATATAAGTGCCGTACAAAGCCATTTGATCTTCCCAAATATCTAATAATGAATCATCAATTGGTGTTTGAATTTTCAATAAGGCATTTCGCTGTTTTAAAGCGTTGTTGTATTGGAGCAATTGATTCAGATAATTCTTGTTGAACTGAGATATTACACCGTCTACAAATTTTCGGCGTTCATCGCTTCCTTCAGAGATAAGCACTGAATCGTCGGGCGAAACCAACACCAACGGTAATAAGCCAATATGGTCGGATAGACGTTCGTATTCTTTTTTATTGCGCTTAAATTGTTTTTTTTGCTTCAGTTTCATTCCACAGTAAATGTCCTCAGAAGTTTCTCCAAGTGTGTATTTACCTTGAATAAGGCAAAACTCGGAGTTGTGCATTATATTTTGCGAATCGATTGAATTTGAATGGCTTTTGCAAAATGAAAGGAAGTAAATTGCGTCCAGAATATTGGTTTTACCCATTCCGTTATTACCAATGAAACAGTTTATTTTGGGCGAAAAAACTAATTCTGCTTCGGAGATATTTTTGTAATTAAGTATGGATAGGGAGTTTAGACGCATTGAATAGATAGATTTTATTCTATTGCAAATGTACATAATATTTGTAGACATACAATTCTCTTTTTATCAACAGGCTGTTAAAGTAGGGCGATTACTGTAAATAATTGAGTGCTAAAATGTCTGTTCTTGACTTAAATTGATAACTTTGTTCGTAATTAAAAATCTGTTTAATGCTACAGTTGTAACCTTTTTTGATGAATGCTGTGGCTTTATTTTAACCTTTGGCTTTTATCTATTTTGATTGTTGATATGAATAGAACTTTTTGTGTCTTGAGTTTGGTGTTTCTCTTTATGGCTTCATGTTCGTATGAGCGAAAGAATGATGTTAGAAAAGTGGAGTTTGTGCAGCATAAAAAAGAGTCTAAAGACAAAATAATCGTTGATTGTGATTACAGCTACGATGAGGCAATAGCAGATTCTAAAGCGCCTGACTCGGTTTTGTCTGAGCTAAAATTGATCAATGTGCGGTATTACTCGGTTGATGGTAAAATTCATGCCGGGCAAATTTTGACTAATAGACGAGCTGTTGAAAAAATTCAACAAATGTTTGAAGTAATGTTAGACGAAAAATTTCCTGTTGCTCGTGTAGTTCCTGTTGTAAAGTATGGTTGGAGCGATGACTTGTCGATGCAGGATAATAATACATACAGTTTTTGTTATCGAAATGTGGGTTACTCCAAGCATGCGCTCGGAATGGCTATCGACATAAACCCGTTTTTTAATCCTGTTCGTTGGAAAGGTGACTATACTTGCAGGCGGAATAAACCGGTTGGGGCTACGTATGATATAACTTGCCCCGGTACTTTTACAGAGTCAAGCCCTGTTGTAATTCGGTTTAAAAAGTTAGGATTGCGTTGGGGACACACATTTTCAATGAAGTTTGATGATCACCATTTTGAATTATGATTTTTATTAATAATTTTCATATAATTAATTCCATATTGATATTTTATTTCGTAAATTTGCGACAGATATTAAAAATTTCATCAATTATTTATACAATTTATTTATATTGATCTACTATGGCTAAATTAACAAGAGAAGATGCTCTTCTTTACCACTCGCAAGGAAAACCTGGCAAAATTGAGGTTGTGCCAACAAAACCCTACAGTTCTCAACGTGATTTATCGCTTGCATATTCACCGGGGGTTGCAGAACCATGTTTGGAAATTGAAAAAGATCCGAATGCAGCTTACGAATACACTTCCAAAGGTAATTTGGTGGCGGTAATTTCGAATGGTACTGCTGTTCTAGGATTAGGTGATATAGGTGCAATGGCAGGAAAACCGGTTATGGAAGGAAAAGGTTTATTGTTCAAGATTTTTGCAGGAATTGATGTGTTTGATATTGAGGTAGATGAAAAAGATCCTGAAAAATTTATTCAAGTGGTAAAAGCTATTGCTCCAACTTTTGGAGGTATCAATCTTGAAGATATAAAAGCCCCTGAATGTTTCGAAATTGAAGAGCGATTGAAAGCAGAACTGGACATTCCTCTAATGCATGATGATCAGCATGGAACTGCAATTATTTCTTCAGCAGGATTGATAAATGCGCTTGAAATTGTTGGAAAGAAAATTGAAGATGTAAAAATTGTTGTTAATGGTGCCGGAGCAGCCGCTAATTCATGTACACAATTGTATATGATGTTAGGAGCAAAGCTTGAAAACATTGTAATGGTTGATTCGAAAGGTGTAATAAACAAACAACGCACTGACTTAAATTCACGCAAAAAACCATTTGCGACTGATAGAACTATTACCACGCTCGCAGAGGCTGTAAAAGACTCAGATGTTTTCTTAGGGCTATCGGTTGCCGGAGTTCTGACCATTGAAATGGTGCGTTCTATGAATGTAAATCCGATAGTGTTTGCGTTGGCTAATCCAAACCCTGAAATTTCGTACGAAGATGCAATGGCTGCCCGTCAGGATATTATTTTTGCTACCGGACGTTCAGATCATCCTAATCAAATAAATAATGTGTTAGGGTTTCCTTATATTTTCCGTGGTGCATTGGATGTTCGTGCTAAATGTATTAATGAGGCAATGAAGTTAGCTGCGGTTCGTGCAATTGCCGAATTGACCAAGAAACAAGTACCGGATGTAGTAAATGCAGCCTACAACCTGAAACGTTTGAGTTTTGGCCGCGATTATATTATTCCAAAACCACTAGATCCACGCTTGTTGACTATTGTGGCTCCTGCGGTTGCAAAAGCTGCAATTGAATCGGGAGTTGCCCGTAAGGAAATTACTGACTGGGAAGGCTATAATGATAAACTTCGTGCAATGATGGGTAACGACAATAAGATGCTCCGTCACTTCTACGATATGGCTCGTCAGAATCCAAAACGTGTTGTTTTCTCAGAATCGAACCATCTAAATATGATTAAAGCTGCTGAAGCTGCTTTAGCAGAAGGTATTTGTTACCCGATTTTATTAGGTAACGAAGAAAAAATTCAGAATATTGCAGCAGAGAATGACATTGATTTAACCGGTATCGAAATTATTAATCTTCGCCATGATCGTGAAGAAAAACGTAGGGTTGGGTTCGCCAATAAATTAGCTGAAAAACGTAGTCGTGATGGTATGACCTACGATGAGGCTTACGAAAAAATGTACGAGCGTAACTATTTTGGAATGATGATGGTTGAAATGGGCGAAGCTGATGCTTTGATTACCGGAGTTTATACCAAATACGCCGATTCTGTTCAGGCAGCAAAAGATGTTATTGGTATTCGTGAAGGAACCAAACACATTGCAGCAATGCATATTATGAATACTAAAAAAGGTACTTTCTTCCTCTCTGATACTTTATTTAATCGTCACCCATGCACGGATGCTTTGATTGATATTGCAAAGCTAACACATGATACTGTGAAATTCTTTGCTCACGATCCGGTTATGGCTATGCTTTCGTATTCAAATTTTGGTTCGGATAAAAATGGTAGTCCAGCCAGTGTTCATCAAGTGGTGGAGAGCTTGCATACACATCATCCTGATATGGTTGTGGATGGTGAAATGCAGGTTACTTTTGCCTTGAACAAAGAATTACGCGATAAAAAATATCCATTTTCAAAATTGGCTGGAAAAAATGTGAATACGCTTATTTTCCCTAATTTAAGTTCGGCAAATACTGCTTACAAAATGTTATTAGAAATGGGATTGGCTGAGTCTATTGGACCTATCCAAATGGGATTGAACAAGCCTGTTCATATTTTGGATGTGGAAAGTTCCGTTCGTGATATTGTGAATATGACTGCTATCGCTGTTCTTGATGCAATAGTCGAGGAACAAATAAGAACTAATAACCTGAGTAGAATTGGTAAAGTTGCTGAAACTTCCAGTGCAGATTTGACTTCCAACTGTTAGTTTGTAAAGTCGGAAGCAGTGGCAGAAGCCTGCCTTAGGGATACATTTAAAAGAAGAAAAGTTTATTGGACGTAATTTCAATAAACTTTTCTTCTTTTTTTGTCTTTATTTCTGAACGAGATACATGCTACAGACTCCAAAAGTGAATTTACGGTATTTGCTTAATTTGAAGCCATTTTCCGAAAGAATTTTGATCAGTCGGTCGCCATTAGGGAATGCATGCATAGAGGCCTGAAGGTAGTCGTAAGCCTGTGTGTCGCTTGAAAGTAATCTTGAGGTCATGCGCACAAACACCTTTGTGTAAAGCTGATAGCCTTTAAATAATAATCCTTTTTCAGGCTCATTCATTTCAAGAATCAGTAAATGCCCACCGGGGCGCAACACACGGTTAATTTGTTGGAGGCTTTCGTTCAATTTTTCAAAGTTACGAATGCCAAATGCAATTGTGGCCGCATCAAAACTGGCGTCGGCAAAGGTCAATGCAGAAACATCTTGTACCTGTAAATCAATTTTGTCGCTTAGGTTGGCTTTTGAAACTTTTACACGGCCCATTTCAAGCATTAAATCGGAAATGTCTATACCGGTTACATGATCTGGATTCAGGTATTCGTAAGATTTGATACACATATCGGCTGTGCCGGCAGCAATGTCCAGTATTTGTTTTGGGTTGAATGGTTTTAGCGTTAATAATGATTGTCTACGCCAAACACGAGCCATTCCCCATGACATAATATCGTTGAATTGATCGTATTTACCTGAAATTTTATTAAACATACGAGCCAGTTGAGCTGTTTTTTCCTCTTCCTGATTGTATGGTTTTACTTTCGTGAAATCAATATCTGATTTATTTTTAGCCATTTAAACTGATTTATTTTTGTTTTAAAATTTATAACAAACATACATACCTGTTTGTTGCGGATTTACAATGGGAGAAATGGTAACGTTTTTCGGAAAAAGTTTAATTACTCCATCATAAGCCCAGTAAGTGGCGTTGGTCATAATAATACCGACAGCAGAACCCATTAATACATCGTTTGTCCAATGTGCATTACGAGCTATTCGGGCGTAACCAACATAACTTGCTGCTAAGTATCCACTAACCGAAATCCACGGAGATATATAGCCTAATTCGTGGTCAAGAAAAGTAGCTGCAACAAATGCCATAGCTGTATGTTGAGATGGCATCGAAGTGTTTTCGCTTTTATCCGGACGAGGTTCTTGAACAATATTCTTGGTGTTGTAAACCACAAAATCGCTCGAGATGTAAGCTAATGCTAAAATTACAGAACGGTCAATGAATTTATGCTTTGATTTTAAACCGCAAGCGCTTAGAGCATAGGCAGCAACACTGGGAGCATAGCGCATATAATCTTCACCCAGATTAATATAGTTAGAACTCTTCTGATTGTTCCACATGAGTTTGGATTGTAAGTTCTGCTTTAAGTTTGGAACTGCTGTAATTACCAAGCTTGCTGTGGCTAGCCCAATAGGAATTATGCTCTCTTTCAAATATTTAGATTTCAGTACAGTAGAAGCTCCTTTTTCTTGTATAGTATCGACATTTTGTATTGAATCTGATTGAGCAATCAGTTTGGTTACAAGAAATAAAAGAAAAGGCATCAAAAGTACTAACTTCATTTTCTTCTGATTATATTGTTATAATGCTTTTTGTCCGGTTTTCTCAAAATACTTTTTAAGCACAAGTAGCGAGATTAAGTCTTCCTGCTTTTTGTTTTTAAATTGTTTGACGTATTCGTGGGCGTTATCAATGATTTTCTGCGCTTCATCGGTATGGTTGATATAGTAATTTAACCGTTCTTCGAGATCAGAATAGTCATCTTTAATAAGTACGTAATGATAATTTGGAATAAGAGTTCCCTCCATAAACCAGGTTTCATATGTTGGTAATGGCATTACTGCCACTGAATTGGAAGACATTACCCATTTCAGGTTACTGGCAACATCATTCCCTTCAAGGCACATAATAAATTTGAAATTTAAATGTTCTCCCAAAGTCATTCTCTGAGCAGAAAATTGAAGGTTATCACCTCTATCAACCTGACCAATATCGCACATTGGATGGTTGTAATACATTTCAAGAAACTTAAGACGGTGTGGCTTATTTGCAGCTTTCCCACGGCTAATGATCATATTTTTTTTTGACTGATACGATTTTTTATCTTTTACAAAAAGAAAATGACGTAATTTTTCCAGCTTTAAAACTACAGAATTAGTGTTGTCGCCATGAATGGGTCGGCTTTTTACAATTCCAGGTTCTTCTGGCACATGAATCACATCGCCAAAAACAAATAATGCTCTTAAATTCTGATTAAAATATCTGATATATTCAAAACTATCGAAGAAATAGACTTTAAATTTCTTTCCGAGTTTTAAGTCCGATAATGATTGAACTTTACCCGATAGTGCAGTCGTTTCGTGTAGGCGATTGTAATAATTTACCCTGTTCTCTATGTAAGCAGCATCAAAGTTCTTACTACTTGCTAATTTCTCTTTAAGCCTGCTTTGGAAAATAGAGCTTGGAAAATATTGTCGACTATAGTTGACCGTATAATACCATGCTTTATTGTTTTTATGCCTAAATGAGAGACGCTTTAAGTTCGAAAACATAATGTGAGAACTTTATTGTATTGCAACTTTTTTACTTCTGATAATCAACCATATTCCCCATACAATGAATGGAATACTAAGTATTTGACCCATGTTTAGTAACATTCCGGATTCAAAGGCTTCTTGATTAAGTTTAATAAATTCTAATAGAAATCGTGATCCAAAAATACCAATCAGAAAAACGCCGAAAATCAATCCGTTTTTTTTGTATGCTTGCTTTTTCCAATATAACCACCATGTAATAACGAAAGTTATTAGACAATAAATTATTTCATAAATTTGCGTTGGATGCATAGGTTGTGTTTGTCCATCCCGAAGGAAGATAAATCCCCAGGGTAGGGAAGTAGCGCTACCATAAATTTCGGAATTCATTAGATTTCCCAGACGAATAAAGGCTCCACAAATAGCTACACCAATAACTAGGCGGTCAAAAATCCAGATATAGCCTTTTCTTGATACGTTTTTATTGAAAAAATACATGGCTGTAAGTATTCCAATGGCTCCACCGTGACTGGCTAAACCACCACGCCAGACATACAATAATTCCCAAGGATGTGAAAGATAATGATTACCATAGGTAAATGTAATACCCATAAATGTTGTTGGCTCGGCTAATTCTTTCCATTCGTAGAAAAAACAGTGACCGAGTCGGGCTCCAATAATCGTTCCAACTACAGTGTAAATAAAGAGTTTATCTACCCATTCTTCCGGAAGTTTTTCGTTTTTGTAGAGCTTTTGAACAATCAGTAATGTTGCATAAATACCCATAGCCCAAAATAATCCATACCAACGAACAGATAGTGGTCCGAGGTGGAATAAAACAGGGTCAACATTCCAAGTAATAAAGTTTAATGACATGATAAAGTTTATTTTAAAAAGAACCCCTAGCCCCTAAAGGGGAATTTAGTTACTTTCTTTAATCTATTGTTGATAGATAGTGGTAATTTCAATTCCCCTTTAGGGGTTAGGGGTGATATTATTAGTTAGCTCCGTGACAGTTTTTGTATTTTTTTCCGCTACCACATGGGCATTGGTCATTGCGTCCCGGAACTTTGTCTACATGTATAGGTTGCGCTTTTTGTGGTTCGCGTGTATCCTGTTTTGTTGGGTCTTCGTTTGTAGCACTAGTTGCTTCTGCCTTTTGAGTTTTATATTTACTCAAATCCATGCGCTGTATTGGTCTTGCTTCACGAACCTCTTCTGGTTCACGCATTGGTACTTGTCCACGCATCATGATAGCCAACACTTTGCGGTTAATGGAGTCAATCATTTCCTTAAACAAACCAAACGATTCCAATTTGTAAATCAATAATGGATCTTTTTGTTCATAGCTGGCATTTTGAACGGAGTTACGCAATTCGTCCAATTGACGCAAGTGCTCTTTCCATTCATCATCAATTACATAGAGCAAAGTTTGCTTTTCAAAGGCGTTAATTACCTCTTTAGCTTCGTTTTTATAGGCTGTCTCAAGGTGAGCAGTAATGTTGAATACACGCTTGCCATCTGATATTGGAATTAAAATATTCTCGTACTGTTGCCCTTTGGTTTCATATACCTCTTTAATAACCGGATAAGCAATTGATGCCAATTTATCCATTTTTCGCTTAAAGGTTTCTATGGCGGCATCAGCTACACGATTACCTAATTCTTGTGTTTTTGAAGAATTAAATTCCTCTTCGCTAAACGGAGCGTCCATTGCAAACACTTTGAATAAGGTTTCTTGCAACTCTTCAAATTCACCACTGTTTTTAGCAGCTTCAACAATACTGTCGGATGAGTCGTAAATCATATTAGTGATATCTACACCGATACGTTCGCCCATTAAGGCATGACGGCGTTTAGAGTAAACCACTTCACGTTGAGAGTTCATTACATCATCGTATTCTAACAAGCGTTTACGAATACCAAAGTTGTTTTCTTCTACTTTTTTCTGTGCGCGTTCGATAGATTTTGAAATCATTGAGTGCTCAATCATTTCTCCTTCTTCAAATCCAAGTTTATCCATAATGCCCGAAATGCGCTCAGAACCGAACAAACGCATTAAATCATCTTCTAACGAAACATAGAAAATAGATGATCCCGGATCACCCTGACGTCCTGCACGACCACGTAACTGGCGATCGACACGGCGGCTTTCGTGACGTTCAGTACCAATAATTGCTAAACCACCTGCAGCTTTTACTTCAGCAGTTAATTTAATATCGGTACCACGACCGGCCATATTTGTCGCAATAGTAACAGTTCCTTTTTGACCTGCTTCTGCCACAATGTCAGCTTCACGTTGGTGTAGCTTGGCGTTCAGTACATTATGTTTAATCTTACGGCCGTTCAACATACGGCTGAGTAATTCGGAAATTTCTACTGAAGTTGTACCAACCAATACCGGACGTCCAGCTTCCACCAAACGAGCAATTTCTTCAATTACAGCTACGTATTTTTCGCGTTTTGTCTTGTAAACACGATCTTCCATATCGTTACGGGCAATGATGCGATTGGTAGGAATAACCACAACGTCTAGTTTGTAAATATCCCAAAGTTCACCAGCCTCTGTTTCTGCTGTTCCGGTCATCCCTGACAGCTTGTGATACATACGGAAGTAATTTTGTAAAGTAATAGTTGCGAATGTTTGTGTAGCAGCTTCAATGGTTACACGCTCTTTTGCCTCAATAGCTTGGTGTAACCCGTCAGAGTAGCGACGACCGTCCATGATACGACCGGTTTGCTCGTCAACAATCAATACCTTGTTTTCCATTACTACATATTCCACGTCTTTTTCAAATAGTGCATATGCTTTTAATAATTGATTGATAGTATGAACAAGTTCTGATTTAACCGAGTAGTTTAGTAGAATTTCATCTTTAATCGATTGTTTTTCTTCCGGGCTAAGTGCTTTATTTTTTTCAAGTTCTGCAATTTCACTACCAACATCAGGTAGTACGAAGAATTGAGCATCGTCTGAGTCATCAGTAATCAAATCAAGTCCTTTGTCGGTAAGTTCAATTGAGTTTTGTTTTTCGTCAATTACAAAATACAAAGGATCAGTAGCAATATACATGTTCCTGTTGTTTTCTTGCATGTAAAACTCTTCTGTTTTAAGCAATAAGGCTTTAATCCCAGGTTCGCTCAGGTATTTAATTAACGGTTTGTTTTTAGGCATCCCTTTAAATGAGCGGAACAATGCCAATGCACCTTCTTCTTGTATTTTTTTATCTTCCGATTTCAGTAAGCTACGTGCATCAGATAGGTATTTAGTTGCTAATGTCTTTTGGGCATTTACCAACCGTTCAACTTTTGGACGCATTTCTTCAAATAGCTGATCTTCACCTTTTGGTATTGGACCAGATATAATTAATGGAGTACGGGCATCGTCAATCAATACCGAGTCAACCTCATCCACAATTGCATAGTTATGTTTGCGTTGTACTAAGTCTTCAGGGCTGGTAGCCATGTTGTCACGCAAATAGTCGAAACCAAATTCGTTATTTGTACCAAAAGTAATATCGGCCAAATAGGCCTGACGGCGTTCTTCTGAATTTGGGCGGTGTTTGTCGATACAATCTACAGTCAATCCATGGAACATATATAATGGTCCCATCCATTCCGAGTCACGTTTCGATAAATAATCATTTACTGTAACTACATGTACACCTTTACGGGTTAGTGCGTTCAAGAATACTGGTAGGGTTGCAACCAATGTCTTTCCTTCACCGGTTCCCATTTCCGATATTTTACCTTTATGCAAAACCACGCCACCAAATAGTTGCACATCGTAGTGAATCATTTCCCATTTAATAAGGTTTCCACCGGCCGTCCATTGGCTTTTGTAATGAGCTTTATCCCCTTCAATAACCACAAAGTCATACTTGGCTGCTAAGTCACGATCCAATTGTGTTGCTGTAACTACAATTTCCGGATTTTCACTTAAACGGCGAGCTGTATCTTTTACAATACTAAAAGCTTCTGGTAAAATTTGCTCAAGAACTTCTTCGTATTTATCAGTAATATCTTTTTCAAGTTTGTCTATTTCGTTATAGATTTTTTCGCGAAGATTGATTTCTGTATCTTCAATGCTAGCTTTTAGCTCAGCAATTCTGTTTACTTCTGTGGCAACGTACTCTTGAATCTGAGTTTTAAGTGACTCGGTACGGGCACGAAGTTCATCATTCGATAATTTGACGATTTCCTCATAAACTGCTTTTACTTTATCAACAAAAGGTGAAATCTCTTTCAAGTCGCGTTGAGCTTTATTCCCTAGTATTTTCTTTAAAAAATCATTAAATCCCATATGTTTTTGTTTTATATATATTTCGTTTTGATAAATGTGTCAGTTTTGTCACTTTTTCTAAAAAGACTGACAAAGATAAGTTTTTTTACTCAAAATTCAGAAAAAACGACTAATTTATTAGCGAACCTTATTTAAACAAAAAGCGCTCCAACTTTTTTTATTGAAACACTCTGAAAGTCCAGTCAAAATTATTTGTTGTGGTTTTATTACTTTTCTTGTAAAATGACCAACGCTGATTGAGTATCTCTCATGAAATTTAGACTGAATAAGCAATTTTAATAATTGATCTCAATGAAATTTTTTTTTTGTTGTGAGTCGAATGTTTGACTTGTTTAAACTTTAAATATATACCTTTTTTGTAATAAATGTATTTGAGTTGTCTTTATATTGCTGTAATTGAATGTATTATTGCCTAAATTTCTGTTGTCTATATTTATTGAAGTAGTTGCATATTTAAGTAATTAATGTTACTTGTCATGTTCTTAATTGGATTTAGGTTAAAAGTACTTAGTGATATTAAACAAAATGTTGGTGTGTAATGTTATTTTTTGTAATTTTGCAGAAATCTAATCAAGAGTTGATAAGGTGTAGTTGGATTGAACTTGTGACTATAAATATATATTCAAATTAATTTATTATTAAATATTTAAAACAAAAAAAACATGAAAAGTAAAAATGGATTAATGGCAGTTATTCTTAGTATGGCAATCGTTTTGTCGGGTTGTAGTTCTATGTCAAAATCACTAAAAGGCGGTTTGCTTGGCGGTGGAGCTGGTGCAGCTTTAGGTGCTGGTGTTGGTGCTCTTATTGGAAAAAATGCTAAAAGTGCAGCTATTGGTGCTGGAATTGGTGCAGCTGTAGGTGCTACTACTGGTGCTATTATTGGAAAAAAAATGGATAAAGCTGCTGCTCAGGCTGCTGCTATTGAAGGCGCAAGAGTTGATAGTATTAGAGATGCTAACAATTTGAAGGCATTGAGAGTGACTTTTGATTCGGGTATCCTTTTCCAAACAGGTAAAAGTGCGTTGAATGCGGCTTCAAAAGATGCATTGACTAAATTCGCTAAGATTTTGGTGGCAAATCCAACAATGGATATCGCTGTTATGGGTCACACTGATAATGTAGGTTCGTTAGAGGTAAATCAAAAATTGTCACAAGATCGTGCTCAGGCAGTTGCTGACTTTTTGAAAACTCAAAACGTAGCTGCTTCTCAAATAAAAGAAGTTGTAGGTAAGAATTTTTCTGAACCAGTTGCTGATAATAATACAAAAGCAGGTCAGAAAGCTAATCGTCGTGTAGAAGTGTATATGTATGCAAGTGAAAAAATGATTAATGATACCCAAGCACAGGTAAAATAAATCAACTTTTCTTTCTCTCAAAATAATTTATGGGCAATCATCCTGCTAAAGGATTGATTGCCCATTTTAGTTGCCATAACCTCCATGGTTTTTATGTTGGGAAACGAGTAAGAGGAGTTATTCGATTAAATTGGCTTAAAAGTGTCAAATCACTGTTTTTTGTGTGTATTAATATTTTATTCGAAATATTAATAGGGTTTTAACTGTTGTTTTGTAATTGTTGCTGTAATTTTATAAATGAGACCTACTGCAAACAGAATAATACTGTTGCAATTACTATTTTTGTAGTTCAATAAAAACTAAAAGCAACAAGCTGGCTAATTTAAATAAAGAAATTATGAAATTTACCAAAATGCATGGAGCCGGAAACGATTACATTTACGTGAATGGTTTCGAAGAGCAGATTGAAAATCCTGCAGAATTTGCAATCCGTTGGAGTGATAGACATAAAGGTATTGGGTCGGATGGGCTTGTGATGATTCTTCCATCTCAAAGCTGTGACTTTAGAATGCGAATGTTTAATGCAGATGGTTCTGAGTCCGAAATGTGTGGAAATGCATCACGTTGTATTGGCAAATTTGTATACGATAAGGGTTTGACGACTAAAACCGAGGTTACACTTGAGACTTTAGCCGGAATTAAAATATTGAAGCTATTTGTTGGTAGCGACAATCTGGTAGAAACTGTAACTGTGGATATGGGTGAGCCGATATTAGAGGGTGTGAAAATCCCGACAGTGTTTGAACAGCCTACTGTGATAAATGTTCCTGTTGATTTTAGTGATGATATACATTATAATATAACTTGTGTTTCGATGGGTAATCCTCATGCAGTTATATTTACAAACAATATTGATAAGCTGAACCTGCCTCAAATAGGTCCGGTTATCGAAAATGCGAATATCTTCCCGCGTCGTACAAATACAGAGTTTATTGAAGTAGTATCAAACAACTATGTAAAAATGCGTGTTTGGGAGCGTGGCTCAGGTGAAACTCTGGCTTGTGGAACGGGTGCTTGTGCTTCGGTTGTGGCTGGCGTTCTTAACGGACTTATTGCTCGTAAAACCAAGGTTGAATTATTGGGTGGCGAACTTGTTATAGAATGGAATGAGTCCGATAACCATGTTTATCTTACCGGAGGAGCAACTACTGTATTTGAAGGAGAGGTGTAACCACCCTTAACTCCAAAAGGGTAAAATTAGTTCCGTCTTTTATTTTTACAATTAAAATATAAATTCTTAAGCCCATTTGGGGGCTTGAGCTTATCAAAACAAATAATACTAACTACTCCTATTCCCCTTTATGGGCTAGGGGCACTACCAATTAAAATTATGGCACAGATTAATGAGAATTTTATAAAAATACCTGCTACCTATTTGTTTTCTGAAATAGCAAAACGTGTAGCTCAACACAAAGAAGCTAATCCAGAAGCACCTATTATTCGTATGGGAATTGGTGATGTGAGTTTACCATTGCCCGATGCATCTGTGGATGCAATGATTAAGGCTGCTGATGAGCAACGTAGTGCCGAAACTTTTCGTGGTTATGGCCCTGAGCAAGGGTATGCATTTTTACGTGATGCTATTGTTGCGAATGATTTCGTTGCTAAAGGTATTAATATTGAGTCTGATGAAATTTTTGTGAGCGATGGTGCTAAAAGTGATACCGGTAATATCGGTGATATTTTTGATGTGAGTAACCGTGTGGCAATAACCGACCCAAGTTATCCGGTGTATGTTGATACTAACGCCATGGGCGGTAGGGCGGGGGAGCCTAACGAAATTAACGAGTGGAGCAATTTGGTGTACTTGCCTTGTAATGCCGAAAATAACTTTGTTCCACAACTTCCTACTGAAAAGGTTGATTTAATTTACTTGTGTTATCCTAATAATCCTACAGGTACTACACTGACTAAAGATCAGTTGGCAGTTTGGGTGAATTATGCAAAGGAAACAAAATCTGTTATTTTATTTGATGCAGCTTACGAGGCTTTTATAACTGAAGAAAACGTACCACATAGTATTTATGAAATTGAAGGTGCTAAAGATGTTGCCATTGAGTTTCGTAGCTTTTCGAAGACTGCTGGTTTTACAGGAACTCGCTGTGGATATACAGTAGTACCAAAGCAGCTAATGGGTTATTCTGAAAATGGTGAGCCGGTTTCGTTGAATAAATTGTGGAATCGTCGTCAGTGTACAAAGTTTAATGGTACATCTTATGTCGTGCAACGTGCAGCTGAGGCAGTTTACAGTGCTGAAGGAAAAAAACAAGTAAAATCGCTTATTGATTTCTATACTGAAAATGCGCGAATTATTCGTGAAGGACTGCTGAAAGCTGGTTATACTATATTTGGTGGTGTAAATGCACCTTATGTTTGGGCGAAGGCTCCTGTAGGTATGGGTAGCTGGGAATATTTTGACTATTTATTGAAAGAAAAAAATATAGTTACCACTCCGGGTGCCGGATTTGGTGCCAGTGGCGAAGGGTATGTTCGTTTTTCTGCCTTTGGTAGTCGCGAAAATACAATTGAAGCTATGGGCAGATTGGGAAAATAAGATAGACAATACTTATATGATATAAAAGCGTCCGGGAATTTTTCCCGAACGCTTTTTTTTGTTTTTTTGTTAAAGTCATCGTTTGTCTCAATTGTTTGTTGTGGAATTCTGATTTACGTAAAGGCCTTTGCTTTAGGTTAATTATTTTGCTTTGCATCGGAATTTGAAAAATGAATTTGTGATATGTGTGCTGTGTTGTGGATTTTTGTCTATTAATTTAGTTAAATAGATTCAAATTGCTTCAAAATTACTTTTAATGTAGATGAAAAAGATACTAAAATGTGATAAAATTGAGATTAATGTCATATTTTGTCGAAATTAAAATAATCAAAAATATTTAATGTGTAATTATATGTTGCTTTATTGTGATAAACTGAAATTGTATTATGCGTATTTGTATTGAATTGATATATGTCGAAAAATTATTCCAACATTATGGTAGGATTTCTTGTGTGGTATTATCTTTTTGTCTATTTTTGCAACGTATTAAAAACATAATGACATATTATTGAAGTAAAAATATTCAATATGTCATTATTCTAAAAGTAAGAAACTGAAAAAAGACTAGAATAACAATAACAACAATTTAAAATTAAAAAGTATGAGAAAAATGAAAGTATTAGCAATCTGCGCGATTGCAGTTTTATCAATTACAAATGCAAAAGCACAGTTTTCAACAGGAGCAGACATTGTAAGTTCGTATGTATGGCGTGGTCAACCGCAAGATGCAGGAACTCCAAACATTCAACCGTATGCTTCATTCACTACTGGAAAATTCACTGTCGGCTCTTGGGCTTCAAGCAGCTTTATTGGAACTGTGAAAGAAGTAGACTTGTATGCAACCTATGCATTCTCGAGTGCATTTGCTTTGACACTTACTGATTATAACTACAATTTCGGAACTCAACCAAATTATTTTGATTACACTAAAACTACCGGTCATATTTTTGAAGGTACATTAGCTTACACTGGTTCGGTGTTTAGTGCCTCGGCAAACACTATGTTTGCAGGCGCTGACAAAAATTCAAGCGACAAGCAAGCTTTCTCAACTTATGTTGAATTAGGTTATCAAATTACTCCATTGGCAAAAGTATTTGCTGGCGGATTATTAAGTACTGGAAGTGGATATGCTAGTGCAAAAACCGGACTTACAAACATCGGACTTAAAGTAAGTAAATCAATTGCTATTACCGATAAATTTAGTCTTCCTGTTTACGGAATTATTGGAGCAAATACTGCTTCTAAAAATGCATTCTTTGTAGCAGGTGTCACCTTATAAAGACTTTCGAAAACAATTTATTAGCAGAGCATTGCTCTGCTAATAAAAATCTTCTTCAAAATTGATTTGCGACAGTTGTAAGACTGCTACAAAATTATTCTCTTAACAATAATGCAACAATTTAAAACAAAAACATTATGAGTAGTAAATCATTAATCACAGCAAGGACGGGAGCTTTCTCCAGAGTCAGAGAAAACATCTCGAAACCAAAAAACTGGAAACTTTTTGCCGCAATTTTTGGAGGTAAAATATTAGGACTTTTGGCTGTCGTAGCAGCCATGATAATTGTGCCAGGCATACTTGGAGTAAACGCAAATGCAGCCGATACTTTCACTCCTGGTGAAACATCTATTATTAATTCTTTAAATACTGTATGGACTTTAGTTGCAGCTGCTCTTGTATTTGGTATGCAAGCAGGTTTTGTAATGCTTGAGGCAGGTTTTGCAAGAAAAAGAGAAACAGTAAACGTTTTAATTGAATGTGTTCTTGATACAGCTATTTGTGGAGTATCATTCTGGGCTATCGGTTATGCATTTATGTTTGGAGCTGGTAACGGATTTATTGGAACTCAATACTTCTTCCTACAAGGAGCTCCTGCAACTTACGGATCAACAGGTGTTGCGCTATTAGCACACTTTGTATTTCAGTTTGCATTTGCTGATACAGCCTCTACAATCACTTCAGGTGCTATGATCGGACGCACAAGCTTCCGTGGTGATATTCTTTATAGTGTTTGTGTTACAGCACTTATTTACCCAATCATTGGACACTGGGCATGGGGTCCAGATGGATTCTTAGCACTTATGGGTTCTCAGGGTCACTTCTTGCCATCGTTGGGTCAACCTTTCCGCGATTTCGCTGGATCAACAGTGGTTCATACTATTGGTGGAGTTGTGTCATTGGCAGGAGCAATCGTTTTAGGACCACGTATCGGACGTAAGTTTCTTCGTGACGATAAAAATTCTGGAGGTCTTCCAGCAGCACACAACCTACCACTTGCAGTAACTGGAGCATTCTTACTTTGGTTCGGTTGGTATGGTTTTAATCCTGGAAGTACTCTATCGGCTATGGATGCAGTAGGTATTGGTCGTGTGGCTGCAAATACAACTTTAGCAGCGTGTACGGGTGCATTAAGCGCAATGATATTAGCTTTCTATGTAGGTTCATTTAAAGGTAAATTTGACGTTGGATTCTCGGTAAATGGACTTTTAGGCGGATTGGTTGCCATTACAGCACCTTGCTACTGGGTATCGCCATTCGGAGCAATCATAATTGGAGCTATCGCTGGGGCAATTGTTTTTGGAGGAATCTATTTGTTGGAATATCTTCGTATCGATGATCCAGTTGGAGCAGTTCCAGTGCATGGTTTGAATGGTATCTTTGGTACATTGGCAATTGGTCTTTTTGCAAGTGGTGAATATGGTGCAACAGGCCCATTGGGAGCTGATAACTCAGCACCTGTTACTGGATTGTTTTATGGCGGAGGCTGGAATGTGTTTATTGCACAGTTAGTTGGAAATGCCATTATCACATTGAGTACATTTGCTGTTGCAATGATTGTTATGCTTATTATCAATAAATTGCCACACCCATTCAAATTGCGTATGGATCCTAAAGGTGAAACTGCATTTGGTGGTATTGACGTATTTGAACATGGAGCTGAAGCTTATAACAATTAATATATAATCTTAAACTTGGAACAGGGTTGCAAAATAAAGTTAAATGTCTATTTTAATGCCCTGTTTCGGTTTAATGAAATATATTTGCATCTAATTCAAAAAAGTTACTAAAAAACAAAATTAATTCATTATGAAAAAAATAGAAGCAATTATCAGACGCTCCAAATTCGATGAAGTCAAAGAAGCATTGCACGAAATAGATATCGACTTCTTTACATATTCTGAAACTTATGGAGTTGGCAACGAAAAGAAAGCCAAAAACGTTTTCCGCGGCTCAACCGATACCGGCAATATATCTCGACTAACACTTTCAATAGTGGTAAGAGATGTCAATTTGCAAAAAACAATAAATTGCCTGCTTGACAAAGCATATACTGGAGAAACTGGAGATGGAAAAATCTTTGTATCAACAATTGATGAATCCTATCGTATCAGAACCAGAGAAAGTGGCGATGAATCACTTTACATAAAATAAGATACACTCAAAGAGTACAATATTGATTTTTTATTTGGAGCAGAAAGAATAAAAAATCACACAAACACGGTGAAACTGCTTACAACTAATCGTGTGTTTTTTAGTTTTATTGTTTCAGGCAGGCTATTTCGTGAGAAATGACCTGCCTATTTTTTTACACACTATTCAAACCCCTTCCCACTCAACACTCACAACCGACAAAATAAACTATTAGATTATAATATTTGACTTGAATGAGTATATTTGACTACTTTTTTGTAGTCAAAAATCACTCATAATTACCTTTTTGTATCTTTTTGTGTTATTTTACTTCCATTTTGCTTTGTATATTGATAATAATATTCTATTTTTGCATCGATTTCAAAAAGATGCAATTTAAAACAAAAATGCATCATTACGATCTAAATATACACACATGACAAAATATAAGAAATGATAATGCAAATATACATTACAAATTACTAAATACACAAAAAAGAAGAATTATGAAAAAAATTGAAGCAATTATTCGCACCTCAAAATTTGGTGAGGTTAGAGATGCCCTTCACGAAGCAGGTATCGAATTCTTTTCATACACCGATGTTACAGGTGTTGGAAATGAAATTGAAAAAGCAGAACACTCGTACCGTGGAACAGTCTACGACACTAGTTTTATTCCACGTCAATTGCTTACTATCGTAGTACGCGACATAAACTTGCAAAAAACAGTCGATGCAGTTTTAAAAGCAGCCAAAACAGGAGTGATTGGAGATGGAAAGATTTTTGTTTCCGAAATTCAGGAATCATACAGAATTAGAAACGGCGAAAAAGGAGATACATCTCTCTACAACCCAGGAAAATAAATTAAAGAATTTTACAATATTTAAAATAAAAGAGTATGAAAAAGTATTTATTATTGATATTACTAATGCTTGTAACAGCATCTGCTTCAAGCTACATTTATGCGGAGAAAGTCGCCGACCCGAACGGCGCAACCACAGGTACTATTAACGACGTAACAGCAAAAACGGCTGGAAAGCCAACGCTCGAAGAAATTGGTGCACAAGCTGGGCACAACAAAGTAGCCATCAATCTGACATGGTTACTAATGACAGGATTTTTAGTGTTCTTTATGCAGGCAGGATTTGCACTTGTGGAAACCGGTTTTACTCGTGCAAAAAATGCTTCACACACTATGGCAATGAACTTATTTGTTTATCCTGCCGGAATGCTCGCTTTTTTTGTATGTGGTTTTGCCATAATGTTTGGTGGGGTTGGAGCGCTCGGTACATTGGGCGGTTACGATGGACTAAACCAAGAAGTAAGCATTCATCTATTTGGCCATACATTTGGACTCTTTGGAACAAAAGGATTCTTTATGAACGGCATGACTGACGTTGCCGTACTTGGATTCTTCCTTTTCCAAACTGTATTTATGGACGCTGCTGCTACAATCCCTACCGGTGCAATGGCAGAACGTTGGAAATTTGCTTCTTTTGCCATCTTTGGATTCATTGTTGGTGGTTTAATTTACCCTATTTACGGAAACTGGGTATGGGGCGGTGGCTGGTTGGCTCAGTTAGGAAGCAACTTTGGCCTCGGACACGGACATGTTGACTTTGCAGGTTCTTCTGTAGTACACTTAACCGGTGGTGTTTTAGCATTTGTTGGTGCAAAAATGATTGGACCACGTATTGGAAAATACAACAGAGACGGATCGCCAAATGCTATTCCGGGACACAATATCCCAATGGCAGTACTTGGTACATTGGTACTGGCCTTCGGTTGGTTCGGATTCAACTCAGGTTCAACACTTGCAGGAGCCGATTTAAGATTATCAGTTGTTGCATTCAATACCATGATAGCTTCTTGCGGTGGCGCACTTGTAGCAACTTTATGGATGTGGTTTATTAGAGGTAAAAAACCAGATTTAAGTATGATGTGTAACGGTCTTTTGGCCGGATTGGTAGCGATCACTGCTCCTTGTGCATTTGTTTCACCCGCAGGTGCTCTTGCAATCGGTTTAATTTCTGGAGTAATTGTAGTAGAAGTTGCATTCTTCGTTGAAAGAAAATTAAAAATCGATGATCCAGTTGGAGCTATTGCAGTACACGGCGCAAATGGTCTTTGGGGCTGTCTTGCTCTTGGTCTATTTGCAGATGGCACTTATGGAGATGGTTTGAATGGAATTGTTGGCAATGTAACCGGACTTTTCTATGGAGGTGGAGCTGGACAATTTTATGCCGAATTTATCGGAGTTGCCACAAACTTAATTTTCGTTGGAATAGCTGGCTGGATTGTTTTCAAATTATTAAATGTAACAGTTGGAAACAGAGTAAGTGCAGATGTTGAATTGGCAGGATTAGATGTTCACGAAATGGGAGTTGAAGGATATTCAGGTATCAAAATGGACAAAAACTCAGAAACACCACTTTCAAGATAACCTTTCGATAAAGATATAAAATATAAACAATAAAGTATCAGTAGAATTTATTCAAATGTAATTATTAAATATGCGAATCAGTATTTAAAAAATTAGATAAATGAAAGCAATTGCCATTTTGCCAAACAAATGAATAAGTAATCCGGCAGTTGATCTAACTTTCATCGCTCTTTGAATTTTTGTTTTTTCATTTAAC
>Ga0302215_10000378_pt1 | contig 32861 bp, 17 predicted proteins | sample II_Fen_N3_1_FD_194580 | JGI IMG/M metagenome (GOLD analysis project Ga0302215, IMG submission 194580) | Peat permafrost microbial communities from Stordalen Mire near Abisko, Sweden - II_Fen_N3_1 | ecosystem: Environmental > Terrestrial > Soil > Wetlands > Permafrost | place: Sweden: Abisko... | reverse complement strand
TATGGTTGTTGATTTATCAGACATGATACCTCAGTTATCAACCCCAACGGCTACAAACGGAAGTTACTTATCAAAATTACAAATTGGAAATCCACTTGGGTCATTCTATGGTTATAAATATGATGGTGTTTATTTAAATACCAATCAAACAATTGCCAAAGATAAAAATGGAAGTCCTATTTATACGTACGATTCTAATGGAAACAAACAAGCCGTATATATGAAATTTTGGTATCCGTCAGTAGGTTATCAATTCAAAGCCGGTGATGCCAAATATGTGGATATCAATCATGATGGAAATATAAATGCTCAGGATATTGTTTATCTGGGTAGCGTAAATCCATTACTTACTGGAGGATTTGGCCCTACTATACGTTGGAAAAGCAGATTATCACTGAGTGCTTATTTCTATTTCCGATACGGTAATAAGGTAATTAATCAAACTCGTATGGAAATGGAAAATTCATACAGCTTCGACAACCAGGCTACTTCTGTTCTGAGACGTTGGAGACATGAATATACCGACGAAAGTACCGCACCTACAGATTTGCTCCCAAGAGCTCTATTTCAAAGTGGTTATAACTGGGCAGGTTCAGACAGATACGTAGAAGATGGTTCATTCCTTCGCTTCAAGTCATTAACATTAAGCTATTCATTTGATAAAAAGCTTGTAAAACAAATTGGTTTAAGTGATCTACGCGTATGGGGAACTATGCAAAACATCTATTTATGGACAAATTATACAGGTATGGATCCCGAAGTTACAGTACGCGCAGGTTTAACAGATGTGGGTAAAGATACTTCCAGATCAGGTCGTCCTGCTGATTACCAATTAGGATTCACAGTTTCTTTCTAACATTAAATTCTAAAGTTATATGAAAAAATATAGTATTATTTTATTTTCAATCTTCGCCCTATCGCTTTTGAGCTCTTGTTCCGGCTGGCTGGATTTGAAGCCCGAAGATGGAGTTATCAGAGAAGAATTTTGGAAAACAAAGGAGCAGGTAAATTCATCTGTAATTGGCTGTTATGCTTCCTTGCTGAATGGGCCTGTGGAAAAAATGTTTTTGTGGGGTGAACTACGTGGAGATATGGTAGAAAATGGTATTTCGCCAATCAATAGTTATACCGAAGTTTTAGACGGTGAAATATCAGCGTCAAACTCGGTAGTTAACTGGGCAAGTATTTATACAACAATCAACAACTGTAACACAGTACTAAAATATGCACCTACTGTTCAGGCAATTGATGGTACATTTACTGACAAACAACTGAAACAATACGAAGCAGAGGCATTAACGATACGTGCCATGATGTATTTTTACCTTGTAAGATCATTCAGGGATGTTCCATTGGTTCTTGAAGCATCAGTTTCTGATAATCAAAAGTTTTCAATACCGAAAACTAATGGTAGTGATATTTTGGATACGTTGGTACATGATTTAAAAATAGCTTCCGCAAACGCTCCGATAGCCTATAACTCCAACGCCGAAAACAAAAACAGAATTACCTCGTGGAGTGCAAAAACATTATTGGCTGATATTTATTTATGGCAAGAGAAATACGCTGAATGTAATGCCCTTTGTAATGAGGTTATTGGATCCGGTAAATTCAACCTTATTCCTGTAGATAGAAAGAAATATTATATACTTAACTCAGGAACAATCTTTGATTCGGTATATGTGGCAAATGAATCGGATGCTGATAATATGTTTACCAAAACATATGTAAATGGTAATAGTATTGAATCAATCTTCGAAATACCATTTACAACTTTGAAAAACAATCCATTCTACGCAATGTTAGGACCAACTTCCAACAGATTAAAACCAAAATTGGATGTAGTAGATGGTCAGATATTTCCCGGAGCAATTTATTCGATTCAATCCGACGCTTCTGATATTCGTGGTTCAGGTTGTTCATACCGTGTAGGTGTTGTTTGGAAATATGTAGGAACAGGTAGAACTGGTAGTACCAGAATATCTACAGAATATACAGCACCATGGATTGTGTACAAATACTCTGATGTTTTATTGATGAATGCTGAAGCATTGAATCAAAGAGGGCAAATGACAAGTGGTACCGAAGCTCAGGATTTTTATGCAAATTCTATATACTATATGAATTTAGTAAGAAATGCAAGAAATGCAGTTAACACCTACGATTACAGATTCACGCCTGGTAATATCGATGGAAAAGGACTTGAACAAGCAATTCTTGACGAACGTGCTCGCGAATTTTCTTATGAAGGTAAACGGTGGTACGATGTATTGCGTTATGCAAAACGGGATAACTATGGAGGTAATAATTTAAAATATTTGCGTACTCTGGCTATAAATAGTGCTTCTCCTCAAAAACAAGCAAATTTAATAGCAAATTACAGTGATCCCAAACATAATAGTCATTATTGGCCAATCTATATTTCGGAACTAGAAGCAAACAAACAGTTAAAACAAAATGAATTTTACGCCCAATAAAATTATAAGCCATGAAAAAGACATCTTTAACATTAAGAAATAGTATCCGGGCGATAATATTGTTCGGGACTACCCTGCTCACATTCAACTCGTGTGTCGATTATATGCAAGGAACTTTATTCAAAGTATCTGACGAAAGAATGATTGATGAATACATAGAGCAAAAAGATACCACCATGACGGAATTTCTAAAAATTGCAGATGCTGCAGGATTTAGAGGACTGTTGCATGCTTACGGTACAAATACTTGCTTCATACCTACGAACGAAGCTATATCTGTATACTGCCAAAGACATGGTATCACGTCTATGGAAACTCTTCCAGTAGCCGATTTGGAAAACTTTATGAAATTTCATACTGTTCGTGACACTATCCGTACAGCTCAATTTGTGGATGGAAGGCTAAATATGCCTACCATGTTAGGAAAATACCTTACAACAAAAACAATTCAGCATGGAGATTCTGCACCTGTTATACGAGTAAACAGACAAGCAAATATCTTAAGAAGAGATACACGTGTAGCTAACGGCATAATTCAAAAAATTGATTACGTTCTGACTCCAAATCCTAAAACAGTTGGAGAAATGATTCAACAACTTCCGGAAAATTATTCGTTGTATAAATCTATCCTGGAAGAATCGGGAGTGCTTGATACACTAATCAATAATAATTCCGGTAAGATTTGGTATACTGCATTTCTGCAAAGTAATGAGTCCTTTGCTACAAAGGGAATTATTACCAAGGCAGATTTAATTGCATCAATGAAAATTGCACAACCTGATTATGCAAATGATGAGGCTAAATTATTACTAATGTTTGCCCAATATCATTGCGTCAAACGGTTGGCTTATGTTACCGACCTTTCAATTTCAAGTGCAGAATTAACACTCGCAACAAACCAGGTAATTACTTTTAAAACAAGTAAAGATTCTTTGATATTAAATGAATTTCAATCACTTACAACTTTCGAAAAAGGAATTACTGCCAATAAGAGTTCAGAATGGACTGATATGAGTTGCAGCAATGGTGTTATGATTGATCTAGATGGCTATATTCAACCTGTAAAACGTGGACCTGCTGCTGTTTACTGGGAATTGACTGATCAACCTGAGATTAAGAAAATGAAAGAATACCGGAAGAAAGGTGCATCAGTAGTTTTCAAACCGGGAGATTTATCAGAGTTAAACTTTGGAGGCAAAAATAGTCCTACAATTACTTACCTGGTAGGATCTGCATTCGATTCTAAATCACAATACGTTCATTATGACTATTTTGAAATCCCAATGCGACCAACTGTAATTCAATGGATGGAAATCAAAACTCCGGTTCTGACCGAAGGCACCTACAATGTATGGATTTGTTGGCGTCGTGGTGGTGATAACAACAAATTTAAAACCACCTTTAAACAAGATGGCAAAGTGGATCAGGTTCTTCCTAACGTATTTGACTTAGGTGAGTATTTCAACACATCAGCTACCCCTGAAGTGAATTTAAATGTTGGTATGAAACGTTATAATGCAAAACAGTTGAATTCTGTTTGTTGTAGTAGAAACTGTGGTGCTATTAAAGTTGAATACACAGGACGTCACACACTACGAATGGATGCACTAAGTGGAAGTAGCCAGGCTGCATGGTGGGATATGATTCAGTTTATTCCTGTTGATCAAAACCAACTTTGGCCACGATTTGATGTAGAAGGTAATGCCATTTATCCGGGAACACCATGTAACTTAATTGCACCGATAGATCAATCGTGTTCAGGTGACTTAAATAACTAATTGAAAAAATCACTTTTTATGAAGAATAACAATAAAGTCAAATCTTTTTTCATTTTGCCATTGCTGGCTGTCAGCCTCTTAATGACAGGATGTTACGAAAGCACATGGGAAAGCCATGTCTCAAATGACATATATTCAAAATACAATCTGACAGAAGTCATCGCTAAGAAACCCGAACTATCAACATTCTATAAGGTATTAAAGAAAACGGGCTATGATCAATATCTTACGTCGGCAAACAGTTTTACGGTCTTTGCACCTAAAAATGATGCATGGTCGACCATTGATACAACCAATGTAGATCAGTTAGTAAAAATTGTAAGTACGTTAATCGTCTTCAAATCTTATTTTACCGATATGCCTGATTTATACAAATCACTTAAAAGCATAAAAGGTAAAAATATTTTTTACGACGCTGCAACCAAGACTTTCAACGGAGCCAAAATTGATACTACAGCTAACTATTGTAATTTACGTGCTTCTAACGGTGTTATTCAGGAAACTGATAAGGTTGTTGAACTTAGAAATAATATCTGGGAGTATTTATCGACTAGAACAACCAGTAATCAGTATAATTATATAAATAGTTTGAGTCAGTTAACAATGGATCTTACTAAGAGTATTGCCATTGGGGTCTATCCAAACGGTAAAACAAAATATGATACTGCCTGGGTAACTGTCAATAACTTCTTAAAAAGTTATCCTATTGACAATGAAGATTCATTGTATACCTACGTTGTACTTGAAAACGATGGATTTGATGCTCTTTACACGAAGTACAAACCCTACTTCCAAATGATAACGCCAACAAAAACTGACTCGGCAACCCGATTTAACGTTTGTCAGGATTTTGTTTTTAAAGGAAATATTGACATTACACAGTTTGATACTCTTTCCAATGTCGATGGAGTTAAAGTACCTTTAAAAAATATAGTTATTAAAGATTCTTATATCACATCCAATGGTCGGGTTTATGTTGTAAGTGGCTTAAGTGTACCATTGAAAAACAAAATTAAACCGATCAAAATTGAAGGTGAAGCATTTACAAGAGCTTCTGATGTAAATTACGTTTTTACACGCTATAAACTTTGGGCTAGTGGTCAGCGCGACATTGCTTTTGCAGGCGGTGAAACACAAGCAGACACATTATATCGAAGAACTACTGGAATTAAGGATAGTATTGTGTCCAAAACTTATTTCATAAATAGTAATTTGGTTGCAAACACAGCTAATTTCTTTATTGAATACAAGGCTAAAGTAAACTCGGCAAATTATGACATCTATTATGTTGCATACGATGATAATGCCAATGACGCAGATCCAACTTATCGTAATTATGGTGTTTACAGATTAATTCAGAAACTCTTTGTTTCAATGCCGGGAGGTTTACCTCTTACAAAGGGAATCACTGATAATACAGCTGGTGTTGCCAACAATTATTTAGGTGAAGCTCGCTGTTTCGTAGGTCAGGGAATGGCCGGAGTAAGGGAACTCACAAAACTCAAACAAATGAACCTGGTGGCTACCACTCAGTTGGTTGATTTCACAACTCCAATTACTACCCCAAATTCAGATGTAATGACAGTCTTAAATACAGGTACATTAACAATGTGGTTATGCAATACAGCGCGAAGTGTTACGGCAAGTCGTCAGGGGTTATTGTTTCTCGATTATATTTTGTTAGTTCCAAGAATCACTGAATAGGTAGTAACTTTAATTCCGAAAAAATTATGAAACAACTTAAATATATTTTATCGACTATCCTTATTGTGATTGGATCTGTTTATTCAGTCTCAGCTCAACAAGGTGTAATTCCAACTAAAATCTCCGGTACTGTATTGGAATCTGCCACCGGAAAACCATTAGCCGGGGCTAAAGTATCCATATCTGGGGTAACTTCATCCATTACCGACGAAAAGGGTAAATTTTATCTGGCAAAAAAAATCAAGGGAGCTTTTCTGGAGTTTTATGCACCGGGCTTTGCTCCTAAAAGAATTCCACTTTTAAATGATTCTAATATTGTTGTAAGTCTATTGGATGAAACCTTTAAAGGTAAATACGAAGACATTGCCACTCCATTTGAAATGACAAACATGTCAAAAATTACAAATGCTGTTAGTAATCATGAAAACCGGGAAGATTATAAACTCGGGGCAACTTCAATAGAAACTGTACTTCAGGGGAGTGTGAACGGTTTAAACACTGTTTCGAGAACCGGAGCAGCAGGTGGAGGTGCCAACATGTATTTGAATGGCTTCAACTCATTAAATGCTAATAATCAGCCTTTAATCATTCTCGATGGTGTTCCGTATGAAAACCAGACAACTTTTTCGCTGATTTCAGGCAATAATGTAACACCACTATCGGACATAGATGTTAAGGACATTGAAAACGTGACCGTATTAAAATCCGGAGCTTCAATATATGGCTCGCAAGGAGCAAATGGCGCAATAATAATTAACACTATTACAGCAAAAGATGCCTCTACACGTATTAACTTCCATGCCTATACAGGTATTAATATAGAAACAAATACAGACTATAAAATGCTGGATGCTTCCGGTTACAAAAACTATCTTGTAGATATGCTTTCAAGCAAAGGAATGTCTATTAACGATATACAGGCATTGCCATACATTAATACGGAGAAGCCGGTTGTTCAGAAATGGGGTACATCGGGGAATGCCGATTATTATCGTTACAATCAATCTACAAACTGGCAAAACGAAGTATTCAATAGTTCATTGAATCAAAACTACCACCTGAATGTAACTGGAGGAAATGATGCAGCGCTTTATGCTATTTCATTTGGTTATTTAAATCAGGGAGGCGCAGTTGATCAAACATCATTCAATCGCTACTCAACCCGCGTAAATGCGAAAATAAAAATGACCAACTGGTTTAAACTTAATGCCAACATGAGCTTTGTGTATTCTGAGAGAAATTTATCATACGAGGGTCTGAACCGTAATTTTAATCCGGTTTACTCGGGTCTGGTCAAAGCTCCGTTTACATCACCCTATGTTTACAATGTGTTGAATGAAGTTACTCCGAATTTAGAAAATGCCGATGTATTTAATATATCAAACCCAAGAGCTATTATTGACAACAGTAATACCTCTTCAAACCGTTTTCGGTTTTTTGGTAATTTGAACGGTATATTTACAATCAACAAATACCTTGATGCCAGTATCCTGGTGGGAATTACAACAGATAAATCGTCTGAACGGATTTTCTTGCCACAAGCCGGTCTGTACCATACTCCCCTACCAAGCGCTATTGTTACAAATGAAGCTCAACAAGTGAGAGATCATTTCTTACAAATAAATTCAGATGCAAGAATTACTTACAAACGCACTTTTAATTACGTGCATGATTTAACTGTCCATTTAGGTTCAAGGTATCAAAACAGTAGTTCCGAGTTAGATTGGGGTAAAGCTTATAACTCATCGAGTGATGAAATGAAGACTCTTGGTGATGGTTTGAATACCTTAGCACAATATGGAGGATCTATCGGCAATTGGAACACCGTTTCTAATTACCTCAATATAGACTATGCTTATCAAAACCGATATTTTGTTTCCTTCAATGGAGCTTTGGATGGATCGTCTCGCTTTGGAAAATTAGCTGATGGTTTACATATGTTCAACAATACTTTTGGAGTATTCCCGTCTGTTTCTGCTGCGTGGTTAGTTACATCAGAAGATTTCATGAAAAATCAGAAAGTATTTGATGTTTTAAAAATCAGAACCGGATATTCTATTTCAGGAAATGACGATATCGGTAATTATGCCGCCCGTGGTTATTATGTCTCACAAGGACTCCTTGGTGCTTACGGATTAGTTCGTGGCAACATTCCTAACGAGAAATTAAAATGGGAAACAAACTATAAAGAATTTATTGGCTTAGATGCTTCATTCTTCAAAGAACGCTTGAATTTTGGACTTGATTTATTTGTTAGCCAAACAAAAGACTTATTAGGCTACAAAAACATCAATTCTAATTCCGGACTTGGAATGGCCGTATATAACGATGGTGAATTGCAAAATTCAGGAATAGATTTGAGCATTACAGCACGTATCATTGACAACCCGGATTTTAAATGGGATGCCGGTGTAAATGTTTCAACCTATAAAAACTTACTTGTAACAAGATCAATTGATGAAAGTTTTACAACCATTGAAGGTGGAAATGTAAGAACAAAAGTTGGTTCATCTTTAGGTGAATTCTATGGTTATCAAACTGCCGGTATTTTCAGCACACAAGCCGAAGCTACTGCTGCTAACCTGAAAATTAAAAATACAGATGGAACTGAAGTGGCATTCAAAGCGGGTGACGTGAAATTTGTTGACCGATACAAAGATGGTTATATCGACGAAAAAGACATGACTGTAATTGGAAATCCAAGTCCTACTTTCTTTGGTGCAATTACCAATCGTTTTCAATGGAAACGGTTCACTTTAAGCACTTTGTTTAATTATTCAGTTGGAAACTCTGTTTACAATGCACTAAGAGCTAATTTAGAATCAATGTCAAACACAGATAATCAAACAATTGCAGTCGGTTCACGTTGGAAAACCGATGGACAGATAACAAATATGCCAAAAGCAGTATGGGGCGACCCCATGATGAATTCACGTTTCTCAGATCGTTGGATTGAAGATGGCTCATTTATCCGGTTGAAAAGTTTAACATTGGCTTATGATCTTCCATTTAAATCTAATTTTATAAATAGTGCCCAAATATATCTGACAGGTAATAATCTGCTAACACTTACAAAATATATTGGTTACGACCCTGAGTTTAACACAAGCAGCAATCCACTTTACTATGGAATTGATTCAGGTGTTTCGGCTCAACCAAGAACCATACTGTTAGGAGTAAAAGTTGGATTATAATAATTCTGAATAGAGAAACTCAACCATAAAAACAGATCGAAGAAAATCAAGGATTTTGATAATCTTTCGAAAAACATAAGTGTAAAAAATTAAATTTAAACACATGAAATTACTAAAAATAACAACCGGCTTTACCTTATTCGCACTACTTACTGCATCATTAAGTTCTTGTCAGGACATGCTGGATACAAATGCAAAAGAAGTTGTAGAAGCATCAGAAAACTATCATAATGTTTACGATGCTGATAATGCCATTTGGGGGCTATATGGGAAGGTACAAAACCTTGCTGAAAACGTAGTGGTACTAAACGAACTACGCGCCGACTTGATGGATGTTACTTCCAACGCAACTCAAGATCAGGTAGACTTAAATTCGCACAATGAAACATCTGCAAATAAGTACTGCGACCCAACTCCATTTTATGAAGTAATTTTGAATGCAAATGACATCTTATACAATTTTAAAAAGATGCTTGACGAAAACAAAATTTCTCAGGAAAATTATGGTACCCGCTATGCTGATGTTGTAGCTATTCGCTGTTGGGCCTATTTACAGTTAGGTATTCACTTCAAAGATGTGACCTATGTAACAAATCCTCTTTTATCTATTGACTCGCTAAATGTCAAAGGACTATTCCCAACCAAAAGTCTGGATGATTTAATTCCACAACTTATCAGTGAGATGGAAAGCCTGCCTACGCTTGCAACGAATACACTTTCTTCGTATTATGGCAAAACAATTACCGATAATAGTAAATCATTCTATCTTAATCTACAATTCATTGATAAACATATCCTTTTAGGTGATTTGTATTTATGGAATGATCAGTATACACAGGCTGCAACACAATATAAACTCTACATGGATGCAGCTGATGCGCTGTCTTCAAAATCAAATATTGAGAATAAGGTGAGTACGTATGTTTGGGATGGCTCAAATGAACCCCGATTCCAAATATGCTACCAACGTTATAAAGATATGAATGTAAACTCTTTCCGAAACATGTGGAAAGAAATTTTTTATCGCAGTTCAACCGATGCCGGTAATTCAGGTACAATAGGCTTGCAGGATGAAATGATTTGGATGATGAGTTTTAGCGGTTCTTCCAATTCGGTTAGTCCATTTATCAAGTTATTTGCAAACACAGGTCAGGGACAATATCAATTGAAACCTTCTTCGTATGCGATCGATAGTCTATGGAATACTCAAGTTCAAGCGAATGGTTTCGTGTTTGATGGAAGGGGACGTGAATCTTCTTATGATAACATAAACGGCCAGAATGTGGTGCTGAAGTATCTGTATGATTATTATGCAGTGGATAATACTGATGCGAATAAAACAATCCATTTGAATTATTTCAATTTCAGCAATCAATTCACAAAACCCGGAAAATGGTTTTTGTACAGAGCAGCACTCTTACACTTACGTTATGCTGAAGCTGCCAATCGTGCAGGATATCCTCGTTTAGCCTTTGCGTTACTAAACAATGGTATTATAAGAAATTACAACTGGCCAAAAACAAATGGAACAACTCGTACTGATGTAACAGGAGTAGAATACACAAGTAATCCGCCTGCTGATGATAATTCGAATGCTATTCCATATCCATATCCATTTTATCTCGATGCTCGTTTTCAAACAAGTGGATCAGCTCCAATCTTTCGTTCACCATGGAGAGATAATGGTGGTATCAGAAGCCGCGCTAATTTAGTAAACATCGTAAAACCTGCCAATGTAGTAACTACAGCCGATTCCATTCAATGGATTGAAAAAGCCTTAATTCAAGAGGCTGCATTGGAATGCGGATTTGAAGGACAGCGTTGGGGAGATTTACTGCGTGTTGCCCGCCGCAATAATAAAAAAGATGGAGGTGGTAGTGTAGCTTCAATTATGAATGCTGCTGTCGCTCACAAATTCAATGCATCTGGCGCAGGAAGTGCAACTATTACTGATGCGAATTTATTTATACCAATGAAAAAATAAGAATTATAATCATTTCACAGCTTCCTTGATGCAATTTAGGGAGCTGTGAGTGTATTTCTTTAGCGTATTATTTTCCATACAAAAATACATTTTTCCATTCTCGCTGATTGAAAGAAAGTGTAGCTTTGCATTATTCAAAATTGAATTACTAACTAAATAATTTATATCATGAAAAAACTTTTTACTCTGCTGGCAGTTATTGCCGCAACATCTTTTTATACAGTCAAGGCCGACTGGGTAAAAAATGTACAAATTGCGAGTTATGATTTTACGCTTGCACCATCTCCGGCTTTCACTTACGCAAACTCAAATCTCTCGGGCAACATGGCTGCAGGAGTTACTACCGTGCCATTATCCGGTACAACTGGTGGCTATATGGTCACTGCAGGAAGTGGTTCTGGAGGTCGTGGAAATAAAATCACAAACGTGACAGCTACTACAGCAAGACAAGATACCGTTTATTATGAATTCGACTGGAATCCTTACCGCTTATTGGCTCAAGAAAACTCAACTGGAACTACAGGAACAGAACCATCTTCTTATGCTGTTTGTAATGTTCGCGGTGCCAATGATAGTATTGTCTTTGGTTTATGGTTTGAGCGTTGGAGCTTGAAAGCCGGAACTAAGTATAATACCTCTACAGGGACTGAACCATTGGGTGACCTACACTTGTTGAATATAAGTACCGATTCTTTAAATCCGGTTCCAGCAAGAATTGTGAATCGCACAATTAATGCAACACAGGTATCTTATTATACAAACACACTGTTGCCGTATGCAATGCTCGATCCCGGTTATACTGCATCTACTACTTTCCCTTCACCATCAAGTTATTATGCTGCCAAGTGTGATAGTATTAATAAATCTACGGATCTTGGTTCAACATTTAAGATGAACCTTTGGTATCACGTTAAAGCAGTTATTGATTTTATGAACAAAAGAATTATTTCTTTTGAAATCACTCAAACTGGTGCTACACCTGAAAATAAAAGAACTTTTACCAATTTACCATTTGTAAATGCTGGTGCAACCGATGTATCACGATTGGAAATTGCTGGAACCCGTGGTAAAGCTGAAAATGGTACCGGAAATGGTGTAAACTGCGACTTTGCTGAGCGTTTTGACAACATTGATATCTATACAATGCATCAGGTAGCTGCAGCAGCCAATGTAACAGTTAAATACAAAGATGCAACCGGAACTGAAATTTATACGGCTAGAGTAGCACAAAATCAAGCAGTGGGTTCTGTTTATAAAGCTGTTGCCGGTGATAAAATTAATATCATTTATGGTGGTGATTATTATATATATAATGCTACTTCAGTTGACAGTGTAACTGTAGCATTAGGTGGTAGTGAAATTGATCTTCGATTTAACAAAGCTACTCCATTAAGCGCTGCTGTTCAATTATCAGGTCCTACAACAGCAGAACTTTACCACAATGTAACTGTGAACTTTGCTGTAAAAACACCAACATCTGATCCGGTTTCACAAGGTACAGTACATATTTTAGTGAATGGAGTTTTGAAAAACTCAATTGTGCCGGATGTATTGGGTATGGGTTCTGTTACTTTCCCTAACTTATTGGTAGGTACAGAAAACATCAAAGCTGTTTATATTGGCGATAGAATAACTTACAATAGCAGTGATACGGTTGGTGTTGCAGTTGAAATAACTCCATCATTATCAAGTGAAATTCCATATCCTGTTTATTATGATTTAGGTACTATGCCAGAAATTATGAAATATAGACTGAAATACACATCAGCAGTCACAGCAAGAGGACTAACAGTTAACTTTGGTGCTGATTCATTGTCAAACTTTTCGCTATCAACCGATAGAATGGACAGCGTTTTTACCAGAACTCAGTATGTTAGTTATTATACCGATGCATTCACGACTCCGGGTAAAACTGCCGACTATTATGGAGCTTCAGACCAATTCAATGTGCCTTATGGCAATGGAGCCCGTCCAAACTGGATGTCATTTACTACTCCATGGTTAAATAAAGGTGCATATAATGTTTATATGAATCAACGTACGAACCTTACTGATGGTATTAAAACTACAGTAACAATGGATGATAAAACACTCTATTATCCAAATGCTGAAATGACAGTTTTTAGTATCAGAGGTGGCAATAATCGCAACAGAAGATGGAATGCCAACACCAATGACGGTCTGAATCAGATGTCTTATTTAGGTTCGGTTGTTCTGGATGCTTCTGGTACACATACACTAAAATTAACTGGTACAACTAGTGAATCTAGCGCTAACCAGATTGCCTGGTTGGATATGATGGAATTTATACCGGTAGATCAGGATTCTGTTAACATCAATATCTCGGCTGCTGCAGGTCTTGCAAAAACCTATTATCCGTTATTTAATTCAGGTGGCTATGCTTTAACTAATACAGCTTCGTTTGTCACTTATGCAAGCTGTAATGAATTGTCAGTTCCATTTCAAGCCATTGATCCAACTGCTTATACAACAAATCCATATACAATTCAACACTTAGGTGTTACCGATCCTAATTTAGGTTTATTGGGTATTGACTATGTAGTTGTATTCAAGAAAGACAAATGGACACGCGTTAGCGAAGGTGCAGTTAATACTTCTGATTCAACGTATACTTGTAATTTAGCTAACGGCGAATATTACTATCAGGAATATAATTATACAGAAAACACATTGACTCCCGGATCTTTAGGTTCACGTTTATGGATGAAAGATGGCGTATTTACAGTTGGTACAATTAATGCTTTAAACTCATTAAATTCATCTAATATCAAAACGTATGCTGTTGGAAAAACTCTTACAGTAAAAGGCATTAAAGCCGGAGCAAAAATCATGGTATATGATGTAATGGGAAGAGTACTGTTGAATACAGTTTCTACTTCGGATGTATTTACTTCGACAATGAAACAAGGAGCTATTTATATAGTAAAAGTTATTTCTGCAAATGACTCACGTACTACGAAGGTTATTATCAAATAATAATTTTATACCATTAATTCTAAACAAAGAGGCAACCTGTTTTGGTTGCCTCTTTTAGCTATAAAAAGAATGTTTGTTCAGGCACTTAAACCTCACTAATTAATAAAATTCACACCAGTATCAGGGTCCGATTAAAATTGTCATGTACAAAGGACCATTTTAAAGTTATATTGAATTCTTTTTTATAAAAAAGTACAATTTTCCATTAGCTAAGATAACTACAATTTCTATCTTTGTATCAGTAAGTAAGTGTAAGCATATAATGTCTTATTGTTTCATTAGTGGGCTTTGCGTGAGGATATCGTAAAATTGCCTAAAGAGCTGCAAAGAAGGAAAATACTTGAATTATATTTTCAAGGAGTTTGACTTACCTAACTCAACTATCGTCTCTCAAAACTATTTTAAAAATACAGTTTCAATAATTGATACTTTAGGACTCAATTAATAATTGAAAATAATCTATCTTTAAACTAATACATGTATAAATAATAACAAAGTTATGAAACACAAAATCTCACTTCTTGTCATTGCCTTATTGAGCATTGTTTCTATTGCGCAAGCCCAAACTACTAATATGAGCGATCGCAATATTATTTACACTTTGAACAGTACAGACAATACAGCTTCAGTAACCGGAAATAGCATTATGCTTCCTGTTGCCCTTGTTATTCCTGATACCATCCGCTATAAAACGGTTCTGTATAAAGTTACAAGTATTGCAAGCAATGCCTTTCTCAACAATTACAACCTGACGGGAAAGTTAACTATATTAGCAACATCCCTTAAAAGTATTGGTACAAGTGCCTTTTCAGGCTGTACGGGGCTCAAAGATACCCTTAGCTTACCAACAACCATTACCAGTATTGGCGCATCAGCTTTTTACGGTTGTAATGCGTTGACATTAATTTCAGTACCAAACGGACTTACCAGTATTGCCGCTAGTACATTTCAAGCCTGTACGAAGGTTTCAAAAATTGTTATCCCTTCATCTGTTACATCAATAGGTGATTATGCATTTGAAAGTTGCACCGGTTTAGTTGACACAACCGCAATTTCATCGGCAGTCACAAGTATTGGTCTTTCCACTTTTCGCAACTGTAATATTGGTATAAAAGTAGACGCTGGCAATGCAAATTATGCGAGTTCAAAAGGGGTATTATTCAATAAAACATTTTCTACATTGATTCAGGCACCTATTAACGTTGCCGGTATTGATACAATTCAGTCTTCAGTTACATCTATTGGCACTTATGCCTTTTATAAATGTGCTGCCTTAACCGGAATAGTTCTACCAAATTCACTAACTACAATTGGAACTTATGCATTCTCAGGTTGTTCTAAAATTGCCAACACATTAATTATTCCCGCTTCAGTTACATTAATTGCTAAATATGCTTTTCAGGGATGTAGTAAACTAACAACAGTCGTTTCTCCAACCATTCGCGTTTTTGCAGGAAGTTTCGATGCTGCAGCAACCAAATTTACACTAACCGGAAATATTGATGCCCGTGACTTCAAATTTCTTCGCGATAGTACCAGCATGACAAATCTGGATTTAGGAAGTGCAACTATTGTAGCATATACTGGTACCGGGGGAACAAATAACTGCGATTATGGACTTTCCACGCATTCTACTCTTGTTAGTGCAATTTTTGCTGCAAATACAATTCCTCAATTCGCTTTCTCCTATGCGAATACACTGTCAACTGTAACCACTGCTTATCCAATTCTAACTGTAACTGGTAAGACTTCATTTAAATCAATTGTTTTCCCTGCAGCAATAACTACAATAGATAAATATGCATTTGGTTCATGTATTGGTTTTGTTGGAGCATTTGATATACCATCTCCTGTCAAAACAATAGGTATTGGTGCATTTATTGATTGCGCAGGTATAACTAATTTTACCCTTCCAGGTACGCTTACTGCCATAGGAGATAATGCTTTTGAAAGATGTATTGGATTGAACCTACCTTTATCTTTCCCTGCGTCACTCTTAACTATTGGAAGTTACACGTATTCGGCTTGTACCAACATTCCGGGTGTAATTGATCTTCCGGAGTCAGTAACCACTGTTGGTACTTATGCATTTCAAAGTTGTCGTAAAATTACATCTATAACTTTTCCTACTACTTTGAAAGCAATTCCTGCAGGAGTATGTTCAAACTGTGATATTCTCTCAAACATTAATTTCCGTGAAGGATCAACAAGTATAGGTGCTAATGCATTCGAATATTGCACAAAACTGACAAGCGCTGCTATTCCAAGTACAGTAATTACGTTGGGAGGTTATGCTTTTTATGAGTGTGTAGGGATAACCGATATATCATTGCCTACAACTTTGGCTAAAATTGACACGTACACATTCTATTCTTGTACGGGCTTAAAGAATATCAATATACCTACTGCCCTTACAACAATTGGTGATTATGCTTTTTACAACTGTACAGGACTAACTGCAATGTCATTATCGGCTACAACATTTAAGACTTTAGGACAATATTCTTTTTCCTGTTGTACAAAGTTGACAAATATCACGATACCGGATTTAGTTACAGCGCTTCCAAACTACAGCTTTATGGGATGTACCGGATTGACTAATGTAACTTTGCCATCAGCGCTTACAAGCATTGGAACCTACACCTTTCAAAATTGTGGTTCCCTGAAAACAATTACATTACCTGGCGCATTGAAAACAATTGGCGATCTTGCTTTCGGAAATTGTATTGCTCTAAATGCAATTACAATTCCTGCAGCAGTAACCGCTATTGGTAATTATACATTTGCTAATTGCAGTGCTCCTTTGTTTGTTGACCCTACAAATGCTAATTACGCCAGTTCAGATTCTATTCTGTTTAATAAATCCATGACTACATTGATTCAATGTCCGATTCTCAAAACGGGAGCTTACACTATACCAAGTACAGTTACAAATCTTGGCGCATACTCTTTCTATTTTAGCAAATTGAATAGCGTATTTATACCATCTTCGGTAACAACAATTGGAAATGCTGCTTTCTACAACTGTTCAGCTATGCAAAGTCTCATTACAAATAGTGCTGTTCCGGTTGATTTGACTAATTCTACTGATGTATTTTACAATATTAACAGCAACTGTACTTTATATGTACCATTCGGCTCAAAATCTCAATATCAGGCCGCATCACAATGGAATAATTTAAATAAAGTGGTTGAAGCAACTACGGCAGTAGCTAATCCTTCAGCAGTTAAGTTTAATGCACATGCATTAAATGGTCAACTCGTTATTTCCGATATTGAAGCCGGAAAACAGATTGAAGTGTACACATTGGCTGGTAAATTGATTTTACAAACCAATGCTAACAACCAAACCATGTCAATCAATTTACCTGCAAAAGGTATTTATATTGTTCGGGTTGGAAATCAGAATGTAAAAATAATAAACGATTAATCCAACTTACAGGCTAAAACTATCTACAAAAGAGTCATTCTAATTAGAGTATGACTCTTTTGTGTTTTTAAGTCATTCTTTTAGAACTGAACTAATATACAAATCAAAAAAAAAATCACAACTTTTTATGAATTCAACGCGAGTATTTCGATTATTAGGGCTCATACTTCTCCTTCAAACAATTATTGCCTCTACCCCACTTTTTGCTCAACGTAAAATGGAAAATCTCGACAGGGGTGTTGTTGCAGTCAGAAACAATTCGGGAAACTTCTTTGTCAGCTGGCGATATTTTGCCACCGATCCTGATAGTGTCACGTTTAATCTTTATGCAAAGAAAAGCGGTGGATTCTCTTTCTCCAAATTAAACACAACTCCACTTCGTATAACAAACATGCAGCCAGTAGCCGGATCAGTTGCAACCGGGACACAACTTTACGTCACTCCAATCCTTAAGGGTATTGAAGGCACACCAAGTGGCATCTTTACGGTTCCCGGAACCGGGTTTACAACCTATAGGAGCACTTACCTCGATATAACCTATAATCCGGCTATCGATAGTCTGGATATTTCAAAGTACAGTACAAAATTCTGCTGGCCTGCCGATTTGGATGGTGACGGTGAGTATGATTTTGTAGTTGACCGACTTTCTACCGATGGATTGAATACCCATAAAATTCAAGCGTATTTACGGAATGGCACATTGCTTTGGACTGTTGATATGGGTCCGAACGTAAGTATTTGCCAGGGGCAGGACGATATGGTTATTGCCTACGACATGGATGGTGATGGAAAAGCCGATGTTGTTATCAAAAGTAGCGACGGAACAAAATTCGCAAATGGCAAAGGAGTTCTTGGTTCAACAACTCTGGACACTGACAATGATGGAATCATTGATTATAGCTCTCAAAACATAATGAACCCACCACAGTATATAACTGTGATTGATGGTATGACAGGTGTCGAGAAAAATAGTATTGAAATGAAATACCCGTCGAATTATACACGTACAAATAAAGCCATATTTATGGGTACAGACTATAGTAATTTGAATGGACACATGGCTATTGAGTATTTGGATGGAAAACATCCCAGCGTAGGATTTATTTATAAAACACGTACAAACTCCGATCAATACCACTGGTATTATGCTTCAGCTTGGGGATACAACCAGGCCGGACAATGGGTAAACCAATACAACTGGGAAAGAGGTTATCAGGATTGTGCCGAAGGTCATGGCATACGGGTGGCAGACGTGGATTTGGATGGGCGCGATGAGCTACTTGATATTGGTTACGGAATTAAATACGACGGAACATTGGCTTTTAATGCGCACATTACTCATGGCGACCGTTTTCGTGTAGGTGATATCGATCCTGAACGTCCGGGCCTGGAAACATTCGCCATACAGCAAAATGCTATGTTGGGAATGCTTTTGTACGATTCTTCTACAGGAACGTCTATTTCTAAAAAATATTTATCAGCAGTTGGCGATGTGGGTCGTGGCGAATGTATGGATGTTGATTCAACCCACTTAGGTTATGAATTCTATTCAACAATGGCCAATATCTACGATGCCAAAGGAAATACAATTTATGAAGGCGCTACTCCATTCCCTCACGAAGGAGTGTGGTGGGATGGCGATTTGGATCGGGAGGACTTATCATCTGCCGATGGCAATGGTTTCAATGCCGATGTACGAAAATACAGTATCAGTTCACATTCGTTCGGTAGCCGATTGATAGAATTTGCTAAAATGACAAGCTGGCAGGTGAAATCAGAATATGGAGTTCGCCCGGCATTCTTCGGTGATATTGCCGGTGACTGGCGTGAAGAAGTTATTTTGGAAAAATCGGGCGTAGCTACCGATGGCGTTACAGCTACATGCCCGGGAATTGTTGGTTTTTCTACCGATTATCCAACCAGTCAGCGAATCTACTGCCTGATGCAAAATCCTGCATACCGAATGCAGGCCACAACAAAAGGTTATTACGAGTCTGCCTTCCCCGATTTCTATTTGGGATATAATATGCCAACTCCTCCCCTATCTCCTGTTCAGAAAGCTAAACTAACATGGACGTCGGGAACTACTTTCGACAAAGCATCTCCAAACTTTGTGTTAGGCAATGAAAAAACAACTGCTGCTTTTGCTAATGGCGATGATGTAATGTTTGATATTTCGGGAAATAATTCGGCGACAATACAAGTACCTGCCGACCTTGCTCCTTCAAAACTTTGGGCCATGAATCCAAAAGGAAAAGATTATGTATTAGGTGGTGCTGGCAAACTTACCGGGCCTATGGAATTGGTAAAATCAATGAATGGAACTTTCACATTGAACGGAAACCAAACTTATACGGGTAAAACAACCATATATGAAGGTATTTTGGCAGTAAACGGTTCGTTGGTAAGTCCAATTGAAATACGTGCTAAAGGTTCATTAGCCGGAAATACAATCATTAATGGAGGAATTACATTCGAAAAAGCCCTGAATATTGAAGGAAGTCGTTTGATGCCCGGAAATGGATTGGCTGCAGACAAATTGGGCAAAATGACCATTAATGGAAATTTAAATTTGAATGGAAAAACGAATATTGAATTTGACCTTATTCCTTCGGCTGTTTATAAAAATGATTCATTGATTGTCAATGGCAATCTGGCGGTATCAGGTATCAATAATATCGTCATTAAAACACAAAATGGTACACTTCCTTCAGGTTCATTTTCGTTGATAAAATGGTCAGGCACGTTCACCGGTACAGTCGATAATTTCTCCATCGAAGGTATCAGCGGTTTGCCAATGTCACTTGTAATTGAAAACAACACGCTAAAATTAGTCGTAAATGCTGTTCGTGCAGCAGCCGACATTAAATGGAAAGGCACTATCAGTTCCGACTGGGATTATTTGTCTGAGAATTTCACATTGAATGATACTCCAACCTATTTTGTAAACAATGATAATGTATTGTTTACCGATACAGCTTCGCTTAGAACGGTGAATTTGACCGATAATCTGACAACCACAAAAACTACGTTCAACAATGTTAGTTCAGCCTACACAGTAAAAGGTACCGGTGGTATTATTGGCACAGGTGATTTGATCAAGACAGGACGTGGATTACTCGATATTCAAACAGTAAAAAATGGATATACTGGAAAAACTTTATTAACAGATGCTGTAGTTCAGGTTGCAGCATTAAGTGATGCAGGTGCAGTCAGTTCGTTGGGATCGGCAGCTGTTGACCCGTCGAATATGGTACTCACAAATTCTAAATTAATTGTCAACGCTGTTTCGACCAATACTAACAGAGGCTATACGTTTATGGGCAACGACACCATTAATATCCCTAAATCAAACGGAGTGGTTACGCTTACCGGATTATTAACCGGCACAGGAAAGCTTGTAAAAAATGGTGCGGGTCAGTTAAACATCTCAGGTAGCGTAGCGAATACTTATTCCGGTGGTACAATTATTTCCGGTGGAAATGTAGGACTCTCTACCCTATTAATGAATACAAGTGCTTTTGGTTCCGGCCCGATAATTTTGGAAAATGGAGGTAAAATATCCATGTATTACAATACGGCCGACTATAATCAGAAGCCAACATGGAATATCAACATTGCTTCAGGACAAACAGGTTCCTTGCTTGCTTCGGGTCGTTGTATAATTAGCGGAAGCATTTCGGGTGGAGGTACACTCAATTATACAGTGCCGTATGTTCGTGCCGACTTAGTTGCCGGGGGAGTTAGTTTTACCGGAAAATTGAATGTGATAAATGGAGGAAGCGGAAACTTCCGTATAACAACAAATACAATCGGTTTTCCATTGGCCAACGTAAATCTTTCAAACACGGTGGATATGGGTGCTTTTGCCGCCACCGGTGCAAGTGCTACTAGTTCTTCCACAACCGTAAAAATCGGATCATTATCGGGCGTTGCAGGTTCAACTGTAAGCGCAGGTATATGGCAAATAGGTACTGATAACCGCGATGCCATATTCAATGGCGTTTTCAATGACGGTGCTACTGTTACAAAATACGGAACAGGCACCTGGACCCTGTCCGGAGCAAGCACAATGACATCGGTATTCACAGTCAATGGAGGAAAAGTGCTTGCAAGCAATACAACCGGTAGTGCTACCGGTACAGGCGTTGTGTATGTATACAATACCGGAACAATTGGTGGAACAGGAAGCATTTCGGGTTCGGTTGTTATCAATTCGGGCGGAACTATACAACCGGGAACAACCTTAATCGGCACATTGACATTAGGAAATATTCTTGTGCTTCAAACCGGCTCTAAAACAACAATTAAAGTTTCAGGAACAACGAATGACAAACTAGCCATAACTGCTACTGCAGCACTGAAAGGCACACTTGAAATAAACAATCTGGGCGCAAACTATCAGGCCGGAAACAGTTATACAATTCTTACAGCATCTTCAATTACGGGACAATTTGATGCCATTTCGCCGGTACAACCTGCTGCTGGATTAAAATGGAATGTATCCAGAATAAATGAAGGGATTATTTCTGTTGATGTAGCTGATGGTATTGAAGATATTTCCGGGACTTCTATCAGGGTATATCCAAATCTTGTAAATGACTTTTGCAATGTTTCTATCGGAGGTCTTAATGATAATGTGAAGATTGATTTAATTAATTCGGTTGGTGTTGAAGTTTTATCCCATACTTCAAACCCTGCTGCCGAGACTTATCAAATGAATCTAAGCGGATTGAATCCCGGTCTGTATTTTGTTCGGATAACAAATAGTGGAAAAACTTTTCTACGAAAAATTGTCAAGAAATAATATTTTGAATAGCAATCTTAAAACAGAAGCAGCCGGAAAATTCCGACTGCTTCTGTTTTAAATGGACTTAAACAATATTGTACATAGTTCGACTAACCTGAATAATTACTTTTGGCGAGATTTAATTTGATTACATTCTTAATTCGCTGTAAAACAGACTCTACCAACCAGGGTGTCAGTTTATTTGTCCAACGTTGAGGATGTGTTGTAATCATTATTTCAGAATATTGATTCGTTGTTTTAAGCCAATTGATAAGGTCTGAAGTCTTATGCACTTCTATCTTTTGTGAATTATTCTCCCCTCCTATCATTTTATCCCGTACATTGAATCGGTCACCATTCCACATGCGTCCTGTATCAGTAAAATAGTATATTTTTTTATTCTTATGTTTCTCAACATTTAGAAAATCAAAATAGGGTTCTCCAATTATACCATAATCATGATAATTATATGTCTTCCATAGCTTTCGGTTATCCCATTTAGAAGTTGGACTTCCGTGCATACTTATTGTTACTACCGGATAAAACTCTCGGAAATAAGCAAGTTGCTTTTCAAAAAACTGTATCGACTTTTCCGCATCTCCATTAAAAATTGACATTTCTTCGTAATGATAACCAATCTCGTGGCCTAATGCTGCAATTTGCCTGATTATATGTGGTTTATTGCTTTGCGGCACATACCTGAAATAGTAGGTTGATCGAATACCATAAGCTGCTTCTATTTGGGCTGTAGCCAATGAATTCTCTGCTTTTAAATCAACATCATGACGAAGTATAATATATTTCCCTTTCGTCTTCCCTTCACAATAATCCTGAAATGTATAAAATGAATAACCGGCTTTCTGAGCCGATGACAATAAATATTCATAAACAGTGAGAGAAAAATCCCTTTTTGTTGATTGTCTGCTTATCGGGTATTCTTCAACAAGTTGGACAAAAAAATCAGTGACATCAATTTTATCAACAAGCATCTTTTGGCGACGCTCATCGAATACTTTAGCCCTATCAGGAGTATCAATTATATCTGTAATTCGTTCAATCAACTTCTCAGATTCATTTATTTTAAAACCGAAAGTCAGATTGTATTCATGCTCCAGTTCTTCCAAAACACTTATTTTACCAACAAAACCACTAAAACGAAGCGATGGTGTTCCCAATAAGGCTGCTTCAACAGACATGCTCTGGCTATCGGAAATAAGCATAGACGCAAATCCAATCACATGATGAATATCAGCTTGGTCTATTTTTAATTGATAATCAGACAACGATGGGTCTAAATCACCTTCGGAAGTAATGAAAATTGAAAAACCACTAGCATTTGCTTTTTCAATAATACGATGAACTAACTTCAGATTCAATCCTTTAATACCATCGTCGTGATGTGCGGATAGTTTCACTAATCTGACTAACCAATATTGGTCAGATTTGATATATTTGCGAACTATATTCAGGTCGGGAGTAAAATAATTAGGGTGAAGGTAAGCCAACTTCATATAGCCTTTGTAGGAAATTTTCTTGTTCTCCCACCTTCCCACATGACAGACTTCGGGTGTTACAATAGCTGTTGAAAAAGGATAAGTAAGCCGCGCTAGGTTTCTGATTACATCGTAGTCGTCCTCCAAAACTGTAAGTCCTGTTTTATTGAGTAAAAAAGCAGCTTGGGCAATGGAAGAATCAGTACCAACCAGCACATCTGCATCCCACGTTAAGGCAACTCTGAGAACCTTTACCGAGCGATAAATCGACTCAAAAAACATATGGAGTTTTGTCCGATTCTTATGATAGCTTTTATGAATATTTTCATATTGAAATCCTTCCTTCAGAACAAGATACTCCAGCATATCTTTCGATTTAATCAGAATCTTCACTTCATGACCGTGATTTTTTAGTTCTCTGATTATGTTTTTGCTAAAATGAAACTGTGCCGGATGACCAAGATAAAACAGAATTTTCATAGGCTTTTAGTTTTTGTTTCCATTTCGTTTTTATTTAAACCGTATTTGATATTCAGGGTTTTTCCTCATTATCTTCGCACTAGCAGGATAATTTTCAATAAACCAGCAGTAAAGAGCGGTTAAGTCAATTTTGTCGGATATCAATTTATCTTTTCTGTGAGAAAATACCTCTTTAATGTCCGGCTCACTTACTAGTTCATCAATCTTCTGAAAAAAATCATCACTCTGTTGCGGGAGATAACTAAAACATAGTTGATACTTGTTTTCCAGTTCATTGGGAACCGACAATTTTCCGGCAAAACTATTGCATTTTACAGCCGGAGTTCCCAATATTGAAGCCTCCGATGTCATGGTCTGACTATCACCAATCAACATAGTTGCATAATAAATAAATGAATGTATTTTCTCCGGCGACAATACGAGTTGGTAGTTTTTAAACTCCTCGTCTATATTTCGTTCAGTAGTTATAAACACCTTTCCTTTTTTTTCCAGCATCTCAATCAATTTTCGCTTATTCTCAATTGACAATCCCTGAACACCCACATCGTGATGTGCTTTAAAGGCATTAAACCGCAACACAAAATACGATTCACCTTGCTTTAAACCAATTTCAGAAAGAATTGATGGGTCAGGCGTAAAACGATTGGGATGTAGATAGGCTAATTCATGATAACCGGCATAAGCTATTCCATTTTTTGTAGCTCTGCTTGTACAATCCGGACTTAATACAACATCGGCATACGGATGAGCGTATTTCACAAATAGTGGTTCTACTTCATCATCGTCGTCGTCGAGAATAATTGAATGCATCTTCGTCAGTCGGGAAATATGTGCCAAAGTGAGGGATGAACCAAAGCCGATGTCAATCTTATTTTTCCTGACCAATTTCCATAACTTATAGTTATAACTAAACTGAAGAAAAACTTTTCCCATTAATGAATCATGCATGCCACCCAGATAGGTGAATGGAATATCATATTTTTGCAATAAGACAATAGCTGAAGGTATATCTTTAACCGTTACATGTACATGATGACCTCGCTTAATCAATTCAAAATATGTATTCCGAAGTAAATGTACATGAGCCGGATGGGCTATATCCATGAGTATATTCATAGTTATTTTTTCTTTAAAATCTGAATAACCTTTTTTCCTAAGTTATACAGTAGTGGTTTGCAAACATATAAAAACCGGCCATGTTCAACCAGTTTACCACCAAATTCGGCTTTGAAATCTCTTACTCCATAATGAATATTGGGTTTACCTGCTCCCATAAAATCAAATTTATAAAGATTATTTTTACTTGCATATTCAATACCCGCCCACGTACTTAGTATTGATGGATAAACATTCTTATATTTTCTATCCTCTCCACAAACAAACCATTCATAAATTGTTTTATCTGGCAATATAACAAAAACTGCACCTCCAACAACATCTCCCAAATACTTTACCACCATTATTTTAGCATTTTCAATAGCTGCAAGTTTCAAAAAAAACTCCAACGGAAAAAGTGGAGTCTTTACCCGGGAGACATATAACTCTTTCAGAATGATATAAAAGTCATTTATTTCATTCTCGTCAGTTGTTACTTCATAAATAGCACCCTCTTTTTGACTGACTTTTATGTATCTTTTCTTATTCGATTTAAGTCTTTTGTTTATAATGTCTAATGAGCTTGTATCTAAATGAAAGTTTAAATGTGGTTGATATCTAAAACCAGATGACTCGAAATTTTTCTGTAAGGTTGAATAATCGTTATAATTTCGAATTTCAATATATATAGATTCTATTGAAAGCTGTTTTGTGACATGCGTAAGGAGTTGTTGCAATGTATCAGTCGAAATTTCATTATCAACCAGTAACCCACCCGGAATGATGGCACGACGACTAAAATAACGCTTTAAACTATTACCATCGGAGATACTGTATCCACAGATAACAGCTTTCAACGAATTTTCTTCAGAAACTCCATAAATAAAGGGAGTTAAAAAAGATAGGGAGTTATAAAAACTGAAACATGTCGGTGTCTGGAAAAACGTTGCAGTATTGGACTTCAACAGAAGGTCGTTCCATTGGGTAAGATCAATATCTGAATAGGTAGAGTGAATTTTTATCATAGTTCAGTTCAGAACTTAATGTTCCTGTTTTTTTATAGAAATAAGCAACCATGGACTTTGGGAATGCCATTTTGATAAACCAAGCCACTTTTCAAAGAATTCAAATAAATATACCAATCTACTATTCGAAGCTAGTGGTAGAGGCATCCAGTTCATACCTTTTATATCAACAATTTCGAAAGAATATCTCAATAGAATAGATTTAAGTTCTTTAAAAGGAACTTCTTTGTATGGGTGTGCTCCTTTTCGTATATGTTTTATCTTTCTTAATATGAACCTCCAACTATTGGGATTATTGTACATAAATACAAACCGGCCGTCACGTGACATAAGTGCATCTATTTTGGCAAAAAACTGATCCAGATCCTCAAAATAGCCTAAAGCCTCAATACAAAGAATAAATGAAAAGACATCAGTTATTTGTACATTCAAAAAATCTCCCGCAATTGTGTTTATATTACTATTACGCCCTAACAATACACTTAGTGCTTCTTCATCAATATCTACAACTTTTATATTCTTTGAATAATCATAAAGTGGCAATGCAAATCTACCTGAACCACCTGCAATATCTAATATATTAGCAAATTTACCGCTCCCATTCTTTAGGATAAATTCAAATTGTTGCCTGAATTTATACTTCCCTACCCGATTATTATACGTTTTCTTATTCGAAACATCCCACTGATATTGCATACCTATTTTGATTTTGCTAACTGCTAACAGGGCCTTCGACCACTATCAGGACAACTTGCTTTTTAATACTTTTTCATACACTTTTAAAATCTTCACTGCCACTGTATTTATATCAAGCCCCATTTCCTCTATACGACCCCTACCTTCGGTGCATGCCGCAAAGCTAAGTGCTTGTCGAAGTTTCTCAGCTACATCGTTGGGATCGTAAGTTGTGATAAAGCATCCCGTTGTATTATGTATCACTTGCCCTACATCTCCCACATCAACAGAAACTATCGGACAATTGCAAGCCATAGCTTCTTTAATAATTTGTGGAGAACCCTCTGTCAAACTTGTCATCAATAATACATCCACTGCATTCAGTAGTATCGCCACTTCTTCACGATTGTATCCTTTTAATTCAATCAAGTTCGTGTTCCCTACCAATCCATTTGCAACCTTTGCCAGTTCAGGATTCTTTACGGCAGTACTAAATGCACCGGCAAATAAAATAATTTTCTCATCGGGGTTGATACCCAATCTCTGACGGGCTACTTGCTTATCCATGGGTATAAACAAATCCATATCTACTCCACAAGGTATAACTGAGCAATCACCATGCAACTTTGACTTCATCATTTGTATTTCTGAAACAAAGATATTATGCTTTGAAAACAGCATATTTAAGCGCGACAACAAAAAAATCCGGGGGATATTGATATCACTGCCATGGTATGTTGTCACAACCGGAATACGCCTTTGACTATTTGCCAATAGACCCGACAAGCCATAATGTGCATGAATCAAATTCGGAGTAAATTCCTGTATTTTCAGAAGAAGTTTTTTCCTGTTTTTCAAATAGCCTAAAATCCCTTTCCCTTCTATGCAAAAATAATCAACCTCTACTCTCAGCTTTGACAAAGAATCTGCTTGCTCCACAATAAATGGTGCTATCCGACCGGAATTCTTGCTGCAAACAATGAGAAGATTCATAGTATTGGGTTCTGAGTATTGAGTAGTTGGGAGTTCTGAGTATTGAGTATTGAGTTCGAAACTAAGAACTTCATCTATTGTTGTACACCAAATTTATCGGGATTATTGTACATGAATTTTAATAATTTTGTAATCTCTTCGTTAAGCTCAATGTATTTGTCAAATACTTCTTCGGTAATATATTTGCATTTTAATGAAAATTCAAGCCATACAAGCGTTTCACTATTCTCACCCATACAATCGGTTATTTTAAGAAGAAAATGTTTGATATAATCTCTTTTACGATATGCTTCAGCCAAATTTGCACAAACTGAACGTGATGCACGTCGTATTTGATCAGTTAAAGAATACTTTTCTTCTTTAGGATAGTTAAGTGTCTCCTCAAATATTTGACAAGCTTGTTCAAAAGCCTTCTTATATGCCAATAAATCCCTAAAATCTTTATAATGATCTGTCATTTTACTTTGTTTTCAATTTTATCCAAACTCAGAACTCTTTACTCAGAACTTCCCTACGTCAACCCTCTTCCTGCCAGTTTAAACCAGCTCCAGGCAAGTAGGGCAATAAAAAGTCCGGCCATATACCATGTAAAATACTTTTTATCCTTATTAGTAACCTTACTTAACCCAAAGGCAGCAATCATAAGTAAGAAGGGTAAAGCCGGCTGATGGAAACGCTCGGCCTGCGCAAAGGAGCTTAGTGCAATAATGCCTAAATAACCAATTGTAAATGAGCCTATCAACGTATAATCAGCCCATTTCTTATTTACAAGAACCCAAATAAGTGCCAACATAATAAAGAAACCCATAAAATTCTTCACATAATTTCCCCCATGAAACAGCTGTGAATTTTGTTGACCGTCCGTATTTACCATGGTAGGGAAAGGCATAATAAAAATTAGCGGTGCAAAAATAGCTGAAGAGGCATATTTAGCATATTTATTACCACCTTGCTGCACTGAACGGTACTCCATGGATGAACTTTGATTTTTGTCCCGATCTTTCCAAACAGCTTCCACTTCAGTGGAAATACGACCTCCTATAAAATAACTAACCGTAGCTAATACCCAGATAATTAGCACAGCACGTTTACCCCAGCCAACCACTTTAATGGACGAAAATACCAATGCTGTAAACAAGGCAAATAAAGCAGTGACTCCCAATACCGTGCGTAAGAAAAAAAGGGAACCTGCAATAACAAGAGGGGGTGCAATTTCTGCAAAATTAAATTTTTTATTACGGAGCATAGCATCAGCCCGCTCTACATACAATACCGTAAGAAATACCATCTCCACTTCTTTTACATGTAAGCCACAATAATATATCAAACCGGGCATCAGCATACAAAAAATAGCTGCTATACGAGCTACTTCCTCACTGAAGTTTCGAACAGCCAATTTATATATAAGCAAACAGGTTAATGCACCATAAAACGCTTTCAATAGCCGGGCAATAAAAATTGAATCTCCGGTTAAGATATATTGAAATCCGAGGTAAATTGAATATCCTGCATCCGAATAACCACCTTTCAGGGAATCCATAAATGGCTTTAAACCCTGACCACTCATAATTAAGCTATGTATCCATGTACCTGCGTAATTATAATAAGTAGCATCACCCGATTCAAACTCAAAAGGTTTCCCATTTATCGCTGTATAGAAGAAGTAACTAAATATTACCCAGGCAAGCCGTATAAAAAAAGCTGTATAAAAAAGATTTTTCTGAAATCGTTTATGCGTATAATTTGCCCATTTTTTTGTCAATATATTCGAAAAATAGAAGAACCCGATTACCTCTACCAACCCAAAAGGAATAAACATAAGGGGCAGGGCATGATCAAAAAACACCATGCTGATAACAACTAGTGCTGCAACGTAAAGTAACATGGCTCTGTCGGTGAAATATTTGGGGAAGTAGTTAAGCATCTTTTTTAGTGGGTAGTTGGTAGCTTTGAGTTCTGAGTTCTGAGTTCTGAGTTCTGAGGATAGATGGTTAAAATGTTTGGAGTTTGAACTCTTTTCTAAACTCTTGACTCAGGACTCTAGACTCAGGACTCTTTACTACTATAAACTTCTTTTAGTCTTTCAATGTGTTTCTCAATCGAGTATTTTTCCCGAACAAACTTCGCTGCCTCAGCTGCCTTTGTCAGGTAGACTTGTTTGTTCTGCAAAAATACGGTAAATTGTTGAAGTAAATCGGCAACATCCTTAGTTTTGTAAATTGTAGCAAATTTCCCGTTTCCGGTAATCTCATTCATCACCTCCCAGTCGTTCACAAATACAGGAACCCCGACTGCCATTGCTTCAACCACAGCGATACCAAAAGTATCATGGTCGGTAGCATATATAAATGCATCCAGTTCTGACAGAATATCAGGTACATCGGTTCGGGACCCCACAAACGATACAAATTCAGATAATCCATTCTCATGACAATAACTAACACAATCATCGAATAAATGTGGCATTTGATCCATTCGCTTACCAACAAAAACAACATGAAATTTCACATCTTGTTCATTTAATTGATTAATGAATCTACACAACGTAAGTTGATCACGACCGGGAACAAAATTCCCAACCGTTCCTAACAATAAAGTATCCGAAGATATATGGAGCTCCTCACGTATGCCATTTATTTGATGACTTAATGTGTCTTTACCCATAGTATGACTTAAAGTCATGCTATGGGTAGCTGAGAAATTTAGTTTATCAAATGCAATACCGTTATAAACCACCTGTTGCTTATCCGGCTTCAATACGTACTTTTGAAGATAATACTGTTGTTGATGAGAACTCACAAAAATGTTTATATCGGTTCGTTTAAGAATAATCTTTAAAATAACTTCTGCTAACCGGGTATCGTTAAAATCGTAACCATGCAGACTAAGTATCACTTTTTTATTGAGTCCTGCACAAGATATCCTGGCATAGAGTGCATCCAGGGGTTGTTGTGCATGGATTATATCAATTCGGTTCCTGATTAGTAGTTTCCTCAGGCGATATAAATAGAGCATTGTGTTCCAACCAACCGATAACTTATGCATTGGCACTTCGGTTTCAATAAACTCCTGTTCTAAAGCCCCGGATTTACGATATACGCCCAAAGCCTCCAATTTGTTAGCTTTCGCATTCCGAAATACATCCAACAGGAGCGTTTCAGTACCACCACGATTGAGAGAACCAAACAGATAAGCAATTTTCATTCAGTCAATAGTTTAAAATAATTATTAATTATTTTTGCAATTTCCGTTTAACTAAAGCTCCGATTTTACGTAAATTCACCCACGCTTTTACAACAGGTTTTGGAAAAACCCGATAATACAATCTATATTTTAATTCGTGATTTTTCAAATCTATTCCAGATAAAATACTGTTCACCTCCTTACTATTTTTATTATTCAAATAATAAGGCAACAAGCCATACAATGCCAACCGCTCATATAAAAACCGAAAATCAGGGTTTTTGTAAAAATCCCCATAATCGGTGAAAAGCATATGCTCATTGGGTTCGTATAGTTTAGCACCAATTGCCCGGTTTGCCAACTCCACATCTTGATTATAATATGCCAGGGGCTTATTCAGAAAGGCAACAGGATATTTCTGGGCTACACGTACCCATAGATCAAAATCTTCACCTAGTTTCAAATTTGGTTTAAAACCCTGTTCTGAATCAAAAACTGATTTTTTTATTATTGTTGCTCCGGTCCAAACAGGCATACCTAATTTATTAGCATATACCTGACAATAATTTATATAACCACTCTGAAATTTGGAGTCTACACCAACATTTGCAATTAATTTTTCATTAATTTTCATTATATAATATCCACTACTATATATTCCTGCTTCCGGAAAATCTGAAATCAGTTTTTTCATTTCTTCCAAATAGGTAGGCTCCCACCAATCATCTGCATCCAAAAAAGCAATGTACTCATATTTTGCTAACTTTATAGCATTATTCCGGGTTGTAGACACACCCTGATTTCGCTGATCGATTAATTGACTATTGACAGTTGATAATTGACAATTTCTCACAACTTCCAATGAATTATCAGTCGATCCATCATTTACAATAATTATTTCATATTGCTTGAATGTTTGATCTAAAACCGACTGTATAGCCTTTCGGATATATGCTGCTTTGTTGTATAGAGGTATTATGATTGAAAACATAAATATATTGTAATTGTATGTATGATTGTTCTTAATTAGTTAACTTTTGATATAGGCGAAAATAGGGGTACGATATTTTTTCAAGGTAACTTATTCGTTTTTTACCATCGAAAGCTGAAATATATCGCCCTTTAAATACAACACTATTGAAATGATGTCCTCCTTCTCTATTCCAATTCATATCTTTTTTTATCAGATCTTCATGTACCAACGTTTCTTCATATTCAGTTGTTGAAAGTTTTGTAATCTCGAAAATATGGAAATTTTCACCATACAATTTTGATGTATCCTGAGCAACCCTATACTTCTTACCGTCTACATGTATAATTGAACCGGCGCTTCGGGCATATTTTAATCCTGTAACAATGGGGCTCATTGGATGTAGCGTCCAGTCAATTAAATCTGTTGAATAAAAAAGTCTGAGTTCACAATTTGCTGTGTTTGTGAACAAATAATGAATATTATCCTGTATAAAAATATGTGAATCAACAAAATGTTCACCGGACATCATTTGTCTATCCAGGGTGCAACCATACGGGAAATCGGCAAAATGATACAGGCAAAGATTTTTAT